>Ga0315903_10003791_pt1 | contig 20659 bp, 2 predicted proteins | sample LakEriMetagenome_7_FD_203524 | JGI IMG/M metagenome (GOLD analysis project Ga0315903, IMG submission 203524) | Freshwater fungal communities from buoy surface, Lake Erie, Ohio, United States - Buoy 2 MA119 | ecosystem: Environmental > Aquatic > Freshwater > Lake | place: USA: Lake Erie, Ohio... | reverse complement strand
AGCACGGGTGCCCTGGACGCATCAGGCAGTGCCGCCATTAATTTCACGAACATCGCCTCTCCGGCTTACGGCACGGTGGACCAGACCCGCACCCTGACCCTCACTGGCACCAATACCAACAACAACATCCTGGCCGCCAACCTCGCCGACAACGGCACGGGTGCCGTCTCTCTCACCAAGACCGGCGCAGGCCTTTGGGTGCTCTCCGGCGCCAGCAGCTACACTGGAGCAACCACACTCAACGCCGGCACATTAAGTGTCAGCGCCGTCTCCAATCTAGGAAATGCCGCCTCCAATCTCGTCTTCAACGGCGGCACGCTGCAGATTTCAAACACCACCAACCTGCCAAATTTCGCTGCCTTGGGTCGCACGGTTTCTTTCACCTCCGGCCAGACCGTCGGCCTCGATGTAACGTCTGGTGGAATCTTCACGGTCGATCAAGTCCTTAACCAAGGCACGGGCGGCCTGAGCAAAGCGGGTGCGGGCACCTTGGTGATTAACTCCGCCCACTCTTACACCGGGCAGACCACCATCAATGCCGGCATCTTGCAGTTAAACGACGGTGGTGCCATTTCTCCCGCACCGTTGTTTCTCAACGGCGGAACGTTTGCTGTGAATCGCTCGGCGACGGCCACTCTGGGTTCGACTCTTCCTGCCCTCATCGGCGGCACCGGATCGCTGGACAATATCAGTGCCAGCACCTTGGTCTTGAATGCCCCTACCTTCCACACGGGTAACACCACGGCCACCGCCGGCAACATCACGCTCAGTCATGCGAGTGCCATCCAGAACAGTGCCCTCAATACCACCGGTGCGGGCACTGTGACCCTCAGTGGCGTCACCACTCCCACCTTCGGGGGTCTTTCTAACAGCGGAATAATTCGGAATCTCGCCGATGTGATCGATAGCAGTTACACCAGTGTCACCGGCCTCACCCTGAAGCCTGAATCCGCTATGACCTATACCTATGGTGGTGTGGTCGCCGATGGAGCCACGGGGATGTCCCTTACCAAACTCGGCGCCGGCACACAGGTATTGCAAGGCACTAACACCTACACTGGTGCGACCACCATCAAGAACGGCACGCTCACCCTCAGTGGTGCGGCGGGTCGCCTCACTGGGACCAGCGGTCTCAACTTTAACGGTGGCACTCTGACTCTGATCAATACCTCTGCGACCGAAGCAGCTCTTGATCGCGTCGTTGCCAATACGATCATTTCCAATGGCGGCGGAAATATCACCGTCACCAATACCGCTAGTGCTACCACGGTTTATTCGGAAACGATGGGAGCGTTGGATCTTCGCAGTGGCCAATTGAACGTCACCTCCACCAACGTGAACACCACCCCCGCCCAGACGTTGACCTTTGGTTCCGGCAGTCTCACCACCATCAATGGCGTTGCAAGAGCGGTCACCGATACCTCCGCCATCACTTTCTCGGGTGCCAGCTTGGGTCTGAACGCCAAAAACTCCATCATCATCTCTGGTCAGACCGACTCAGCGGTGGGCGGAATCATCGGGCCTTGGGCGACGTGGGGGACAACGGCGGCAGCCCAAACCGATTACGCCACCTACAACAGAACTGCCGGAGGAGCTGTCAATGCTTTCGGTATCCAGAATGCCAACATCGCAGCAACTGCGGAAAACTCCGGCTCATGGATCGGCGGAGCCAACGTTACGCTCAGCGGAGGCACAACGCTGACCGCCACTCGCACCGTGAACTCCCTGCGTTACACGGGAGGTGCCCTGTCGCTCACTCTCGGCGCAAACAATCTGGAGACCTACGGCTTGCTGAACGGCGGTTCGGGACTTCTCACAGTAAACGGCACCGGTGCCCTCACCACCCCCACAGGCGGTGGCAGTCTCTATATCACCAGCGGTGGCAACGCCATCACCGTCGCTTCATCGATCAACGACAACGGAGGGGCAGTAGCGTTGGTTAAATCCGGGGCCTCAGCCCTAACTCTCTCCGGCACCAACAATTACTCTGGTGGAACCGTCCTCAATGCAGGCACGCTCACCACTACCACGCCGAACACCAACCTCGGCACCGGCCCGGTCACTGTCACCGGCCCGGTCACCTGGAACTTCGGAACCACAGGAAGCTCCCGTAACCTCACCATCAATGACGGGGCGGCTCTCTCCATCACTGGCACTTCCAACCAGAACTTCTCCGGCGTTTTCGCAGGTAACGGAAGCATCAGCCAAACCGGCAGCATCGCACTCAACTTCACGAATACCGGCAACACGTTCACGGGTCCGATCAATATCGGCTATGCACTGACCTTCGCCAGCCTAGGGGATTCGACCAATCCTATCAATCTTCCTGGCACGGGCTTCACATGGACTGGTGGAGCGAAAACCTTTGCCCTGCGTCCTTTCACCTTGAGCTCCGCTGGCACCGGTACCATCGGAAACAGTGGCACCGGTGGGTTGGTGATTCAACAACCCCTCGCCTTCTCCGGCGCGGCGGGCGCTAGGACCTTGTCCTTGGCCGGCAACTATACCGCCAGCGCCAACACCTTTGCTGGCAACATCACCGATGGCCCGGGATCGGTGGTCAGTCTGACCAAGGCGGCCGGCCCTATTTGGGCGCTTTCCGGCACCAATACCTATAGCGGAGCGACGACAGCACTCGAAGCTGTCGGCGGCGGCGGTGCATTCGTGTTTCAGGGAATCCAATCGCTTTCGCCTTATACCTCGTTGCGTGGTGGTTCAACCCCTTCAGATGGTGGTAGAAGACCAGCGCCATTCAAAATCTTGGATGACTCTGCCAACCCTGCATCCAGATCAGGAGTCAATTTGTTCCTGACTACGGGTAATGGTCAGGATCCTCTGACGATTTTTGTTGGTAACAACAACACTTCTAACGGTGGAAATAGTTCTGGTACGACGACCGGCAGCACCATCCAGCTAGGTAATATGAATTTCAGCCAAGTTACCACCTCCACAGCTGGTGGCGCGCTTGATGTGCAGGGTGCAAACGATTATAAGCTCCAGATTGGCAACATAAACATTACCTTGGGCGGGACTGGTACTCCTGTCGCTTGGAATACCAAGTTGAATCCCACCACCGCCTCTCTGATCGTTACGGGTAATGTGCAGCAGACGGCAGGTGGCGTCGGTTCGGTGACGACAAATCTCCAACTGGACGGCACCGCCACCGGCAACTTGATTTCCGGAAGTATCCTGAACTCCGCAGATGCGACGCCCAGAGCGCTGTCTGTCTCCAAAGCGGGCACGAGCACATGGACCCTCTCCGGCACGAACACCTACACAGGTATCACAACGGTTTCCGGAGGAATTCTGGATGTCTCCACCCTCGCTAACGGTGGTAACAGCAGTAATATCGGCGCCGCAACAAGCGCGGCAGGTAACCTCATCCTCAACGGCGGCACGCTGCGCTACACCGGAGCGTCTGTGAATACGGATCGCCTCTTCTCCCTGCAGACAACCAGCACGATCGATGCTTCTGGCACCGGCGCAGTCAACTTCACTAACGCCGGCTCCATGGGCTTCAACGGCGGCACGGCTGCAAAGACCCTCACCTTGACCGGCAGCAACACCGGCGACAACACGATCGCCGCCGTCATCGGCGATAACACGGGAGCCACCACCCTGACTAAGACCGGCGTCGGCACCTGGGTGCTTGCCGGCACCAACAGCTACAGCGGCATAAATACGATCACCGCAGGTGTTCTGGGTGTCTCGACCCTCGCCAACGGTGGCAGCAACAGCAGCTTGGGTAAATCCTCCAACGCAGCAGCTAACTTGGTTTTCGGAGCGCCGACCTCAACGCTGCGCTACACCGGATCATCCGATGTCACCACCGACCGCAGCTTCACGATGAGCAGTGGGGTAGGTGGCGGAGCCACGATCGAATCCTCAGGGATCGGCAGCCTCTCATTCAATAACACCGTAGCCCTGGCCTACGGCACGACAGCTCAAACCCGCATCCTCACCCTCGGCGGCACGAACACCGGAGCCAACACCTTCGGCAAGGTGATCGCCAACAACGGATCCGGAGCTACCTCCGTCACCAAGAACGGAGTAGGAACTTGGGTTCTGAATCAGACGAACACCTACACGGGCGCGACCAGTATCAATCAAGGTATCCTAGCTGTTAGCGGTACTGGCTCGATCAACAGCAGCGCGGTGACGATCAATGGCGGTAATTTCCGCAATAACTCCGCAACGAATTACACAGGCGCCCTCACTTTCACCAGCGGCACCATCAGCGGCACGAACTGGGGAGGTTCACTGAGTAATCTGACCATCGGCACGGGCCAGATCATTTCTCCGGGCAACAGCCCCGGAACCGCAACGGTTACCGGCGACCAAACATGGGCAAGCGCTGGATCTTACACATGGGAAATCAACAGCACGTCTGGCACGGCCGGAGCTGATCCCGGTTGGGATTTGATCAACGGCAGCGGCACGCTCAATATCACCGCATTGGCTGAATTGGGTTTCAATATCAACGTCACCTCACTTACCCTTGGTAACGCCTCAGGTGCGGTTTCTGACTTCGACCAGAGTCTCAGCTACAATTGGTTGATCGCGGATTTTGCGGCAGTGAGCGGTTTCTCGTCAGATAAATTCACGGTTAACACCGGCTCCTTCACCAATGCGTTCACAGGTAACTTTGGCGTGGCGCTTGGTAACACAGGCACGATCGGCGGAGACAATACCCAAATCTGGCTGACCTACACCGCCATCCCAGAACCAAAAACCGCCTTGTTAGGAGTTCTTGGTGTGTTGCTGCTGTTGCGTCGGAGACGGTAGAGCGGCTTTGCCGCTCTGTTCTTGGTTCTTGGTTCTTGGTTCTTGGTTTGACTACGCTTTGCTGCGTCCAAGCGGTGAGGACTGCGTCTAGAGTTTAAAGCTCGCTAGCGCTTGCTCGGCTTTGTGGTTCTTGGTTCTTGGTTTGACTACGCTTTGCTCCGTCCAAGCGGTGAGGACTGCGTCTAGAGTTTAAAGCTCGCTAGCGCTTGCTCGGCTTTGTGGTTCTTGGTTCTCTGTTGAACTGTCGTTCCGGCTAATTGTATCCCCCGACCCCCGACCCCCGACCCCCGACCCCCGACCTCCGAGCCCCGAGCCCCGAGCCCCAATCCCTGATTGACTCCGCTTCGCTCCGTCCAAGCCATTACGGCTTCGCCTTAGACTGGTTGCCAAAAGTCCTTGCGCAAAAGGAAGATTTTTTAGGTTTTGGTTTATGCCGCTAACGCGGGAGGTTTGCTGCAGTCCCGGCGAGTGCGTGACGATTTGATCCCGCCCTCCGGCGGCCCCCTGCGGGCTCTGCGCTTCGCTTGAGTCTATGTCGCGTCCGCTCCATTCTGCGTTGTTCTTCAGTTGCGGATGTTCATCCGCGCCCTCATCACGCCTTGAACTCGTCACGCACTCGCTCGGCCTTTCACGCAAGGACTTTTGGCAAACAGTCTAATTGAACAGCTCGTTATCACTCGCGCTGCTTTTATTCCTAAACTTATACTTTTAATGTATAAGTTTAGGAATAAAAAATTCTCGTTCATCGACTAAAAAGGGTAAATTTTTAGAATTCATTGTCGGTTGCTGATTTACCTGTATTTATTTTATGAAAACCCATTTCATTAGATTCTCTAACATATTCCTCGCTCTAACAGGAAGCATGTTTCTAACAACTCAGTTGGCTCATGGGGCTTGGCTCTACTGGGATACGAACAACACCACGTCCGGCCTAGGCACCACGGCTGGAACTTGGGCCACAGGCACCACTACTACGATGCGCACTGTGGCGCCTGCTGATGGGCGCACCATGATTGATGGAACTTTAGCGACCACCACCGCAATCACAACGACGACCAGCGACACGCTAAGCTTCGGCACCCTCAACCTCGCCCTGTCTGGTGGTGCCACCACGGTGACGGTCTCCGGCACGCAAAGCATCGGCAACATCACCTTCGGCTTAGCGCAAACCAACGCCATGACTCTAACCGGCGGCACGATCAATTTTGCAGCTGCTGGCACCATTTACTCCCTCGCTCCGAGCACCACGCAAACCATCTCTTCTGTAATTTCTGGTGCTGGAACTAGTCTCACCACGGGCGGTCAGGGAACGATTCAACTTACCAATGCCAACACCTACACCGGCACCACGATCGTCACTAGCGGTGGCACCTTGATCATCGGTAATGGAGCCACGGGCTCCCTGAATGGAACGACCGGTACGGCACCACGATCGTCACTAGCGGTGGCACCTTGATCATCGGTAATGGAGCCACGGGCTCCCTGAATGGAACGACCGGTACGGCACTGACATTTAATGCGGGAGGCGGCGTGATTGACTTCCGGCGGGCTGCCAGCAGCACCCAAGGTATGGGGGCTCTCACTTTCAGCGCGGGGGATGGCTCCATCATTTCCACGGCTGCATCCGGAGCTTCAACCGCTACCCTCACTTTTGCTTCGCTTGCGAACCGCGCTGCAGGCGCCACGGGCAACTTGAGCCTAGCCACCAACACCACCGCTGGTCAGAACAAGATCGTACTCACCAGCACGACGAACGCTCCGGTGAGCGGCTCGGGCTCAAATAATCAGGGTTATTTTTTCGGCGGCACCGAGTATGTTCGTTATGACACGGTCAATGGCTACTTCCGTGCGGCGAGCTATGGTGCCGACAACAATGCTGCAGCACTAGTGTCCGGGGCGGATATCGGCGCCACCACCTCCGCCACAGACGTCAAGCTGAGTGGCAACATCACCGGCCAGACTGCTGGATCGGTGAACACGATCAACCTAGGGGCGAACAACTTTGCCTTTGACAACGCGGGAGTGACTCTGAGTGTCAACGGCATTCTTTCCGCCGGAACGGCCAGCGCCGCGATCTCTAACGGCACCAACGCCAGCTCCATCCGGACTACTACGGCGGCGGGTGAACTCGTTGTCCGTGTCAACAGTGCTTCGGACGCACTGACCATTGCCCCGGACATCTTAAACAACGGTGGCAGTTCCTTCACTAAATCCGGCGCGGGCACGCTCACGCTTTCCGGAGCGAACACCTACACCGGCGTCACCACCATCAATGCGGGTACTCTAGCCCTTAGCGGCGGTTCGGCCATTACCGATAGTGGTTCCGTCGTCCTTGTCAATGCGGCCGGCGCGACCCTGCGCCTCGATTCTAGTGAAACGATCGCCAACCTCTCTGGGGGTGGTTTTTCCGGCGGTAATGTGAATGTCCAGGGGAACAATCTGACCCTCAATATGACCGGCAACCAAACCTTCGGCGGCACTTTTTCCGGCACTGGCAGCAGTGAGCTGACCAAGACTGGCAACAACACCCTTACACTCAATAACGCGAATTCCTTCGCGGGCGTCATCAACCTCAACGCCGGCGCCCTCACCCTTGCCTATGGTAACACCGGTATCAGCTTGCAGCAGACCATCAGTTCTGGTGGCGCTATCAATATGGCCGGGGGCACATCCATCAGCGTAACCCCGACGCCTCAGGTGGCTGTTGGTCAACAAAATTCGAACACCCCTGCACAATTGAATGTGGCGAATTCTGGTTTTGTCATCGGCAACGCCATTAACATCACCTCGGGCACCGCGACCTTGAACTTGGGCGGCAATGATAACCGCGTAATTTATAACGGTAACATCACAGGCGGCACGACCGGCAACCAGATACTCAAGGTCAATTCGCTTAGTAGCAATCAGGCTTATCAATTTACTGGGGTGGTTCAGAATGGCGTTGGCGGCAACTTGGGCGTAACTGCGGACGCTACAGGGACGGCCGCTGCGACAAACCCTCACTTTTTTAACTTCGCGGGTCAAAACACCTTCACAGGTCCTATTGTCGTAAACAACACAACCCTTTCCACTGGCGGGGTCTTCTTTGTGATCGGCGGTTTGCGGACTGCAACCGGCCTGACCACGGGTTCTGGCTACCTCGGAGGTGGTAACTACTCGAGCAACATCGCTCTCAGTTTAGGTACGATTTTGGAATACGCTAGCTCTGCAAACCAGAACCTTGGGGGTATCATTTCGGGTGTTGGCTCTCTGCAAAAAAACGGGGCAGGTAATCTCACACTTACTAATTCCAATACCTACCTCGGCAGCACTAACGTCATCACTGGCGTGCTTCAGTTAGAAGGCACACTTGCTGGGAATGGCTCGCTGAATATTAGCGGCGGAACCTTCAATTTGAATCGCGCCGTAACCACCACGCAGGGGATAGACATCTCCGCCGGTATTGGTGGCACTGCCTCAAGCACCAGCCTGTTGGCGAATATCGGAGCTGGCACGCTCGTTCTTAACGCGCCCACTTTTCATTCAGGTACGACCAAGGCAACGACTGGCGGTATTACCCTGAGTCATAAACTAGCCCTCCAGAATAGCGCTTTGGATACTGCAGGCGCTGGCACCGTCACTCTTAGCGGTGGCGTGACCACGCCGACTTTCGGTGGATTCACGGGCTCGGCGAACCTGAGTAGTTATCTGGTAAATTACGGCAATGTGACCGCGCTGACGCTCAATCCGCAAACCGGACTTTCCTATACCTACACCGGTGTGATTGCCAATGGCGCTGCGGGCATGTCCCTCACCAAGAATGGTACAGGAACGCAGATCCTTCAGAATGCCAATACCTACAGTGGGGCTACTACTATCAATGCCGGCACACTGACGCTCAGCGGCACCAGTGGTGCGCTTGCCAACACCAGTGGCATTACGATTAACAGTGGCGCCTCTCTCACTCTCACCAATGCTGTAGGTGAATCCGCAGTGAATCGTTTGAACGACAGCGCGGGCATTTCTGTGAACGGCGGTGGCAACATCACTTGGATCAATCCCAGCGGTGACAGCACCGCGGACTGGTCCGAGACGCTAGCAGCTATCACCGTGAATTCAGGACAACTCAACGTCATCTCGACCAATGCTGTGAACGCAGTCAAAACCCAGGTTCTGACTTTAGGCTCTGGTAGTTTGGGCCACACCAGTGCCACGGACAGATCCGTATTCACCTTCAGTGGAACTAGTCTGGGTTCTAGCACCACGAATAATATCGTGATCACTGGACAAGCTAATACAGCTGCCAACCAGATCATCGGTTCATGGGCTACCTTTGGCACGGCCGCCAACGCCCAGAGCGATTACGCTACATATAACATCACCGGCGGCGCTGCCAACACCCGAGGTATTCAAGCCGCTGGAATCGCCGGCTCTGCTCAAACCGCTTGGACCACGGCTGCTGACGCCTACACCAACTCTTTGGCAGCTCAGACTCTGACTGGAACCCGTACGATTAACGCTCTCCGAAACACGGGCACGACAGCCACACTGACCTTGGCTTCGGGCTTCAACCTAGAAACCTACGGCGTGCTAAACGGTGCAGGTACACTGTTCACAATCGCGCCCGGCACAGGCGGTGTTCTAACTACCCCCACGGGCGGAGGTAATCTCTATCTCACCACGGGCAGCAACGCCATCGCGGTCAGTTCGATCGTCACCGATAACAGCGGCGCGGTGACACTTGTAAAAAGTGGCACGGGCGGCACACTCACTATGAGTAACAATAATACCTTCACCGGTGGTATTGTTCTGAATTCTGGCACACTACTTCTATCAGCTACTCAGAGTTTTACCGGTGGAGTAACAATCAACAGCGGTAATCTTGGGGATAATTCCACCAACCTGACCCCTGGAGGGCTGAACGGAAACGCCATTGCAGTTAATGGTAATGCGTTCATTGGTTCACAAAACACCGTCACCGCCTACACTGGCAATGTTACCATTAACAACGGGGCTATGCTCACTTTGGCCAACAACAACGGCTCTTCTACATGGAGCGGTCAATTTACCGGAACGGGCGGTATCGTCGTAGGTCAATTGGGTCTTGGCTCCAATACAATTAACCTTACGAATACTTCCAATAGCTTTACCGGCGGGATTGATTATACCAATTCTATCAACGGCACCGCCGCAGTTTCGGTGAACAGTTTTTCGGATTCCCTCAGTGCTGGCGCAGGCAATATTCGTTTCGGACTTTCCGGTGGATCAATCCATAGATTTGAGCTGGGATCTGGAGCCATCACTGGATTAACCCTGAACAATCGTCACTTTGATATCGCTGGCACGGCTAATACCGCCATCCAAATTAACAACCAGAGTGGGCAAACCTTCACCATCAACTCGGATCTTCTGGCCAGCGGCTCGGGCATCAGAACCTTGTCGCTTGGTGGCGCGGGTTTGGGGCTAAGTAATTTCGCAGGCAAGATCTCGAATGGTAATCTCGCTGCACTGGGTCTCACCAAGGCTGACTCTGGTAGCTGGGTCATCTCCGGCGTGAACACCTATAGTGGTAATACGACAATTAGTGCGGGCACGTTGACGATTGGTGGTAGTGGCGTACTTGGTGGCGGTAGTTACACAGGCAATATTTCGATTGCTAGCACCAGCTTGGGCAATCTCACCTACAACAGCAGCGCCAATCAGACCTTCAGCGGTGTGATCAGTGGTGCAGGCGCCCTCAACAAGAGCAACTCCGGCACGCTGATCTTGGATAATGCCAGTAATTCTCTAAGCGGTGTGACCACTGTTACTGGAGGAACTCTCTTGGCAACGCAGGCAGCAGCACTCTCCGGATACAATGTGGCAAGCAAGATCGTCTTCAATGGTGGGACGGTGGCCGCCAGGGTGGGTGGTGCTGGCTGGACAACGACACAGGTCGATACCCTTCTGACTGGCGCCACCAAAACAAGTGGGTCCCTTGGAATCGACACGACCAACGGCAGTCTGACCCAGTGGACGGCCTTCACCACGACGAATCTGGGTTCTTCACTCGGACTCGCTAAACTTGGCAGTAACACTCTGATTCTCGACCAAACTAACACCTACACGGGTGCGACGACGGTTTCTACTGGAACTCTCGTGGTAAATGGATCGATCTCCACCAGCAGTCTAACAACTGTCGCCACAGGTGCGACGATTGGAGGATCCGGAACCATTGGTGCGCTTACGGTTTCATCGGGTGGTTTTATCAATCCAGGTAATAGCCCCGGCATCCTCAGTGTATCGGGTGCTTACACCCAAGCCGGTCTATTTACTGCGGAAATCAACGGTCTCACCGCCGGCACCGAGCACGACCAAATTAACGTGACAGGCTCAGTTGATATCTCAGGCGGTAGTCTCGCTGCATCGTTCAGCGCTGGCACCTACGCGGCCAACGACCTCATCTTCATCCTTCTCAACGACGGATCGGATGCGATCACCGGCACCTACAGCGGCCTTGCGCAAGGAGCGACGGTGACGAGCTACGGTGGCTTCAATTGGAACATCAGTTATGTCGCAAATTCAGGTGGAAGTCCGAGCTTCACCGGAGGCAACGACATCGCACTGATGGCCGAGGCCATCCCCGAGCCAAAAACCGCCTTATTAGGAGTTCTTGGTGTGTTGCTGCTGTTGCGCAGGAGACGGTAGAGCGGCTTTGCCGCTCTGTTCTTGGTTCTTGGTTCTTGGTTGAACTGTCGTTCCGGCTAATTGTATCCCCCGAGCCCCGAGCCCCGAGCCCCGAGCCCCGAGCCCCGACCCCCGACCCCCGACCCCCGATTGACTACGCTTCGCTCCGTCCAAGCCATTACGGCTTCGCCATTCATAAATAGCTCGTTATCACTCGCTCTGCTTTCCCGACCCCCGACCCCCGACCCCCGACCATCCTGTACTGCATAGGGTTACAGTTTGCTTCTGAAAAATAACTTCCAAATACCCATGGAATAACCAACATCCTGCAATCGCTTCCTAACCGAAGGTCTGTCCAAACCCTAAAAAATCCCATTTCAAAAACACAGAAAACTCACCTTCACTTTCTCACGAAAAATTATTCTGACAAATAATAAATAGTGACGAAATCTTCGCATTTCTTCCTCTCCCGCCTGCGACCAATAGTTGGTCGACTCGGCGAGGAGACCCTACCGTTTCACGTCTTACTATTTCACTCTTCACTCTTCAGAATTCACCATTTCTTCTGTCCCTAACTTTTCATGAAAACCCATTTCATCAGATTCTCTAACACACTCCTTGCTCTAACAGGAAGTGTGATTCTAACAGCGCAGTTAGCGCAGGGGGCAACGCTTTACTGGGACTCCGATACTGCTACCTTAGGAATTCAGGAATCCGGCGGCACATTCACCTGGGCTCCGGGTGACCTAAAATTCTGGGATGGTGTTGCCGATGTCGCCACCACGAACGATATCACCACTGACATCGGTCGGTTTGGAAATGGTGGCACCTTGGCTAGCGTTGCAACGATCAATCTAAGTAGCCAGAGTATCAACGGTCTCATCTTCGGGGCCACCACCACTAACGGCTACACACTAACGGCTGGTGTTGTTAGCCAAATACTCACTCTTGGCAATGGCGGCATCGTAATCAACTCCGGTGCTCAAGCAACCACCGTGGGCAGCGCCAACCTCAGTCTCACCCTCGGAGCCGCACAGTCGTGGACGAACAATTCCGGAACTCTCTTCACAGTGGCTGGTGCTGTAACTAATGGCGGCATCTTGCTCACCATCGGCGGCACGGGCAATACCACCGTCTCTGGTGTCATCAGTGGGGCTGAAGGGCTAACCAAGGAAGGGGCGGGCACCTTGATCCTCTCGAACGCCGCCAACACTTACTCTGGCGTCACCAACATCAATGGTGGCATCCTTCAGGTCGCAGCCCTTGGCAATGGCTCTGCCAATAGCAGCATCGGCAATACAGGGAGCACATCTGCCAGTAAACTCGTCATCAACGGCGGCACGCTGCGATTCGCAGGCACGGCAGCGACTTCCACCGACCGCCTCTTCACCATCGGCACCGGCGGCGCCACACTGGACGCCTCTGGAACGACCAGCGGTGCGATGAACTTCACAAACACCGGCAGCCTTGCCTTTAGCAGCGTAGCGCCAACCTCGTTGACCTTGACCGGCACGGGCGTCACCAATGCAACGGGCACCCTAGCGTCGGTCATCGGCGACAGCGGCACTGGGGCAAACATCACCTCGCTGACCAAAAGCAACACCGGCACCTGGTCCCTTACCGGAGCCAACACCTACACTGGCGCGACGAACATCAACGCGGGCACGCTCATCCTCAGCGGCGCTTCGGGTGCTCTTGCGTCTACAGAAATCAATCTCAAACGCGGCACTCTGTTGACAACTATCTCTAACAGCATCTTGACTCTGAGTAACACGGCCGCTGCCAATTCCGGAGCTCGCATCAGCGATTCGGCGACCATCGCCATCAATGGGAGCTCCGCCTTGAACTTTAGCAACACCGCCGGTGCCGCCAATTACTCCGAAACCATCGGCACCCTGTCGCTGCAATCCGGTTTCCTCACCTACACCGGCAGCCAAGCAGCAGCATCTCAAACATCCAATCTGCTCTTCACCAACCTGACCCGCACCGGTGCTTCCAATACTTCCGCCGTGAACTTCGCGGGCACGGGTCTTGGAGCGGTGGATGGGCGGAACACGATCAAGTTTACGAACGGAGTCACTGATGCCACAGACCTCGGCCCGTGGGCTGTGGTCAATGGCGCCGACTTCGCAAGCTACAGCACGGCAAACGGCATTGTTGCAGCCACCTCATCCGTGCTTGCCACCAACTCGAATTCGTCAACGACCAACTTCAACACCACTGCTGGCAGCATTACGTTTGACGCGGCACTGAATCCCATGCTCAAAACCCTCCTGGTCACCGGTGGCACGGCACGCAACACAGCCCTCAACAGCAATATCGTTTCCTTGGGTGGTATTTCCAGCACCGGCGCGACCCACATCATCAACGGCAACGGCGCGTTGCAGGCGCTCAACGCGGGCGACGCGCTCTATCTCAATGTCGGCGCCAACATCTTGCAGATCGACTCGGTGATTCAAAACGTCGGCAATGGCAATACGGCCACCACGCTGGTCAAATCTGGCAACGGCACGCTCGTGCTCAACGGCAACAACACCTTTTCCGGCGGATTGATCTTCAATTCCGGTACACTTACCCTGAACAATACCCAGAGTTTCTCTGGCGGGTTGACGATCAACGGGGGAGGCACGGTGAATGTTGGGGCTCCTGCGGATCCCTTCGGCGCCATCGGCAGCCCAGTCACGGTGAATTCCACGATTGCTCTTACTAATAGCGCCAGCGGGGTCGCGACCTTCAATCGCCCCTTCATCATCAACAACGGCGCGATGATCAACATGACCAACGGCAACAGTGGCTGGAACTTCACCGGAGCCGTCAGCGGCACCGGTGGTTTTTCTCCCCAGGACGCCGGCCGTGTGGTCGCCCTGAACAGTAATCTCAACACCTTCACCGGCCCGATCAGTATGAGGGTTGCCGGGTCATCCGTCTCGGTAAACAGCTTGGCCGATTCCCCGGGCGCAGGGGCCATCATTCTTTCCAATGATACCGCAACTGGCGCCACCTTCACCTACGGCAGCTCCGCTTTACTGCCAATCGTTCTCAACAACCGCCAGTTTGTGAAGTCAAACGGCGTCAATAGCACCTTCAGCATCCAAAACACCAACGCTTCCGCCGCCCATACCCTCACGATCAACACCGATCTATTGCTCACTGGCGCCGGCACTTTCGGCCTGACGCTGGGCGGCACCAACAGCGGTATCAACACCTTCGCCGGCAAGATTGGTAACGCTCCATCTGGCGCGACCAGTGTTACGGTCGGTAGTAACTGGGCTCTCAACGGAGCCAACACTTACACCGGCACGACCTCGTTGTCTGGTGGTAATGTGTATTTCAACTCAATCAAAAACTACGGTGTCGCCAGTTCTTTCGGTGCGGCGTCTAGTGGCAACATCAGTCTCCCCGCCAGTGTGTTCAGTCTCATTTATACGGGTACTGGCGACACGACGAACCGCACGATCCTTATACCGGGAGATGTCTCTCAAAGGAATAGTGGTAGCGGGATCTATAATGATGGCACGGGGGCGCTGATCCTTACCGCAAGCACGTTCAACATTCAGGGCGGAGGCGGCAACGGCGGCACCACCATTATCAATCTGGGTGGCACGTATACTGGAAGCGCCAACCAGATTGGCACTTTTCAAAATATCAACAGTGGTGCTGCTACCCGCCTTACCAAGACTGGCATCGGCACATGGGCTCTAACCGGCGGCGGCACCTACACCGCCGGCACCACTGTGGATCGAGGCACTCTGTTGTGGAGTGGGGCCAACAATCTGCCGACCACTGGCACGCTAACCGTGAACGCGGGTGGTACTTTCAGCCTCGCCGACGGCACGGTGCGCAACACCATCGCCACCGGCTTGACTCTCGCAACCGGCTCCGTGCTGAACTTCGACTGGAGCAGTGCCGGCACGGTGGACAACCTCGCTCCCACAGCTGCTGTTGCCCCTGCCGCGGGCGCTACCATCGGCATTATCATCAATCCCATCGGCACGCCGACAGGGGGAGGGAATCTTCTTACCGGCATCGCTGGTTCGACCCTGAACAACCCGAACTACTTCCTAGCCAACAACACCAACTTCACGGCCAACATAACCAAGCCCGGTGCTGGAGCGGGTTCCGTTTCCATCGGAACCTACGCCTCCGCCACGGCGCTCACGGATGCCTACTGGAGGGGTGGGCTCACCAATGCTGTTGGTGCCATGGCTTATTCGAACGGCGGCACCACTAATACCAGTAGTAACTGGTTCTCGTCTGCTGCAGGTGCGTCAGCGGCTGGCGTTGTTCCCGGCGGAAGCGCCGTCAACGTCATCTTCGGTGCAACAGGAGGTAGCAATCAATCCGCCGTCACCACGGGCGCGGACATGAACTTGGGCAGTATCACGTTCAACGACACGGCGGCTGTTACCATCTCGGGCGGCAATTTCATCACCCTGAACAACACCTCCTCCACGGCGGCCTCCACGAGCGCCGCGCTGGCGGCAGTGACACCTGGTAGTGCCATCTCGGTCACCCAGTATGCCAACGCGTTCAACACCATCAGCGCGAACCTTAACCTCGCTGCGAATCAGACATGGAATGTCGCCGGCAACAAGACCCTCACTGTCAGCGGCGTGGTCAATGGCAATGGCTTCGGCTTGGCGAAGGCTGATTCCGGCACCCTGATCCTCACCGGAGCCAACACCTACACGGGCACGACGACCATCAGCGGCGGCACCCTGCAAATCGGCGGCGGGGTCGCTTCCACCACCGGCTCGCTGTCCCCGCTCAGCGCCATCATGAACAATGGCACGCTAGTCTTCAACCGCACCAACAGCATGACCCAAGGTGCTGACTTTGCCTCAACGATCAGTGGTAGTGGCGGGATCGTCCAGTTGAACACCACCAGCCTGGTCTTTAACGGCACCAACAGCTACACGGGTAGCACCGTCATCAACAGTGGCACGGTGCAATTCGTCACCAACACTTCCCTCTATAACAACAACTCCGCAAACTGGACCGCCGCGAATATCAACGTCAAAGGGGGCGCCACGCTCGCCCTCAACGTGGATTCAGCAGGAACCAACGGCTTCTTCACCGCCGCCAACCTGAACACCCTGCTGCCTAACATCCTGGTGGCCAACAGCTCCGCGGAAGGCATGCAGGCCGGTGCCATCCTTGCCTTGGACACAGGCATCGCCACCGGCTCGACCTTGACCCTCAACACCGCCATCACCAATTCCTCGGGCGGAAGCGGCGGCATGATCAGCTTCAACAAGCTCGGCACAGGCACCGTGGCTCTCACCGGCGTCAACACCTACACCGGCAACACTAACATCGTCGGCGGCATCCTGGAAATCGGCGGCACCGGCAGCCTCGGCTCCGGCAACTACGCGGGTAGTATTGCGAATAACGGCTTCTTCTTGCAATACAGCAGCAGCGCCAACCAAGCCCTCTCGGGCATCATCACCGGCAGCGGCGGACTCATCAAGGATACCTCGGCCAGCAGCAATCTGACTCTTTCCGCCGCAAACCTCTTCAGCGGTAGCACCACGGTTAAGGCCGGCACGCTAACTCTGACCAATGCCTTGGCACTCCAGAATAGCGCACTCGATACCACCGGCGCTGGCACTGTCACCCTCAGCGGCGTGAGCACGCCAACCTTTGGCGGCCTCAGCGGCGCGTTGGGAAATCTGAGCACTGTCATCGCCTCTGGCTACGCTGGCATCACCAATCTTACCCTCAACCCATCCGTCACGCAGACCTACGCTGGCGAAGTCGCCAACAACGCGGGAAACCTGTCCCTCACCAAGACTGGCGCGGGCACGCAGATTCTCCAAGGTAGCAACACCTACGCTGGCGCGACAAATATCATCGCCGGCACGCTGACCCTGAGCGGCGCGGCTGGCTCCATCGCTTCCACCGCGATCAACCTCACAGGCGGCGGTCTGACTCTCGATAACACCACCAATCTGGGAACTCGCGTGGCCAACACGGCGGATATCAACGTCAACGCAAGCTCGGCTCTTAACTTCACCCACGGTGCCGTGGTCTCCACCGCTTACGCTGAGACCATCGACACGCTAACGCTGGCGGCTGGCACGCTCACTTATACCGGCACCCAGGCGAACGCCACGGGGGGAACTTCTATCGTCACCTTCAATAATCCTCTGGTTCAAAGCGGCACGGGGACTGTGAACTTCACGGGCACCGGACTCGGAACGAACAGTAGAAACCGGATTCTGTTCACCGGCCAATCTGTGGCCGACTTGGGCCCGTGGGCCGTTGTCAACAGTGCTGACTTCGCCACCTATGATGCGACAGAGGGTGTCAAGGCGCTGACGAGCACTGCGCTCGCGGTGGGTTCGAACAGTTCGACCACGAACTTCAGCACCACCGGAACCGGGGTCACGCTCACCGCTTCGGGAAATCCTTCGTTAAAGACCCTCTTCATCAGTGGTGCAACAGTCAACACCACCGCCATCGCCGGCAATACCGTCTCCGTCGGTGGTATTTCCAGCACGGGTGCCACCCACGTCATCAGCGGCACCGGCGCGGTGCAGGCGCTCACAGCGGGCGATGCGCTCTACATTAATGTCGGAGCCAACGCTTTGACCTTCAGCTCAGTGATTCAAAACGTCGGTGCGGGCGCAACGGCCACTGCGCTCGTCAAATCTGGCTCTGGCACGCTCACCATCCCGACCCTCCCAACTTACACCGGCGCCACGGTCATCAATGGCGGCACACTGGACGTGAGCGGTCAGGGCACGTCTCCCCTCAGCACCTCGTCCGGCGTGACATTCGCAGGTAACTCCACATTCATCTATCTAGTAGGTTCAACCATGCCAGCGATGACCGTCAACGTAGGCGTTACTGCACAAGTCAACAACACTTCCAGTGGTGGCATCTTCACACATATCATACCAAGCGTCTCAGGTGCTGGCACATTTAGTTTCGATAATCCTGGTGGATCTGGACAGAACAAGATCCTCGCCATTAACGACCTATCATCTTTCACTGGCGTGTTGCAGCTTCAACTTACGGGTGCTTCCCAGATCCTCAGGGTGAACAACCTGAACGATACTGTTGCAAACAATATCCGTTTTGCAGGCGTCGCCCCTGGCGCTGGCAATCCCAACCAGTTTAATTACGCTGGCAGTGCGGGACTGACTTTGACCAACCGTGCGTTCGAAATGGCCGGTGTGGCGCAGGGCAACCTCGCCATCAATAACAACGGTACCGCCAGCTCCGCCTTCATCATCAACTCCAACTTGGCCGTCACCGCCGCGGGTGCCAAGACCTTGCAATTCGGCGGCTCCAATACCACCGGCACTAGCACCTTCGCCGGCAATATCGCGGACGGCATCGGTGCCGTGATCAGCGTGAACAAGGCCGACGCCAATACCTGGACTCTCTCCGGCGCGAACACCTATACCGGCGTCACCACCCTCACCAGCGGCACGTTGATCGCCACTTCCATCACCAACGGCGGACTCGCCAGCAGCATCGGCGCTGCGTCGAACGCGGCTGCCAACATCGTCTTCAACGGCGGCACACTCCACTACACGGGCGGAGCAGTCAGCACCGACCGACTCTTCTCTGTTGGCACCAGCAGTGGCACCATCAATGCCTCCGGCACCGGAGCAATTAACTTCACCAACGCCGGCGCCATGGGCTTCAATGCCGCCACCGGAACCAGAACCCTGACCCTCACCGGTACCAACACCGGCGACAATACGATCGCCGCGGCGATCGGAGATAACTCAGGCGCGACCACCATTACTAAATCCGGTATCGGCAAGTGGGTGCTCAGTGGAGCCAACACGGTGACCGGCGCTACAAACATTTCGGGCGGCGGCACCACCGTTTTCGACTTCTCGGCCCAAAACAACGCGAAGATCGGTGCCTCAGGCGCGCTGAATCTGGGCAATGCCACGCTCACGACCTTGGGCGGCGGCACCGTGACCCTCACGGGCGGTTCGTTCGCGCAGTCGGTGGCATCAACTGCCCTTAATCCGGGCGGCACGTTCATCACTCGTTCCAGCGGCACCAGCGTCTTGAATTTAGGCACGATCACCTATGGCGCCGGTGGTAACCGGGGTGGTTCCCTTTTCCTATCTGCAGATAACATGGCCACCACCAATAACACGAATAACGCGGGCGGGATTCTAGGAGGCTGGGCTGTGGTGGGAGCTGACTGGGCAGTCAGTGCAGCGAGCGGCACGAACATTCCTATCACTGCCCTGTCCAGCTACACGGCATTGCCTACAGGGACTGCCGCTTCAGCTACGGTGAACTACTCGCTCACCGGAGGACAGAGTACATTCGCAGCTGGTGATATCACCGTCAACTCGTTAAAGATCATTGCCAGCGCGGACGGCCAAACCCTGGCGCTGGGATCGAAAAACCTGTTGCCCTCCACCACCGGCAATGCTTCCGGCATGATCTTTACGGCGGGTGGTAATGGTTATACCTACAACATTACGGGAACGGGTTCCATCAAGGCATCCAATGCCAACTCGGATAGTTTTTTCCACGTCAACGACGGAACACTGAACATAACGGCTCTCGCGGGGGCGGGCAGCGGTCTTTTGATCAAGGCGGGGGCTGGAACCCTCATTCTCGGTGCTAACAACGGCTATAGTGGAATCACCTATATCAATCAGGGTGCTCTGCGCCTGACCCACGCAAACGGCGCGGGTACTACTGCTGGCGCTATCGGCGTCCAGAACGGAGCCGCCTTAGAACTAGCCAACAGCGTCGTCATCGGCGCTAAAGCTTTGACCATCACTGGCGCAGGCGTTTCCGGCGGCGGTGCTCTGCGCAACATCGCCAGCAACACCTCCACCTATGCGGGAGCGATCACTCTTGGTACGGGCGGCGCGCGCATCAACTCCGACGCCAGCGGTGTCCTAACCCTCAGCGGTGGTGTTGTCACCTCTTTACAGAACAACGTCACCTTCGGCGGCGCGGGTAACACCACCGTCTCCACTGCCGTCATCAGCGGTGCGGGCGGCCTTATCAAGGATGGCGTTGGCACCACAACGCTGACGGCGGCCAACACCTACACGGGCGCGACCCGCGTTTCAAACGGTATTCTGTCCATTGGCACGCTTGCCACGCCTACTGGCTCGATCAACAGCAGCGCGGTGACGATCAATGGCGGTAATTTCCGCAATAACTCCGCAACGAATTACACAGGCGCCCTCACTTTCACCAGCGGCACCATCAGCGGCACGAACTGGGGAGG
>Ga0315903_10003788_pt1 | contig 20671 bp, 19 predicted proteins | sample LakEriMetagenome_7_FD_203524 | JGI IMG/M metagenome (GOLD analysis project Ga0315903, IMG submission 203524) | Freshwater fungal communities from buoy surface, Lake Erie, Ohio, United States - Buoy 2 MA119 | ecosystem: Environmental > Aquatic > Freshwater > Lake | place: USA: Lake Erie, Ohio... | reverse complement strand
GCAGCCTCGCCCTTCTTGTCGAGGCCCTGCTTCTGCGCCTCGGCGGCCAGCACCTGCATGTCGATCAGGGCGTCGATGGCTTCCTTGCGGCTCTCGGGGTCGAGGTCGCTCGCGGGACGACCGGCGGCCGCCTTCGTGAACACATCGAGCATGCCTTCAGTGATCTTCTTGCCGTTGACGGTGGCGATAGTCTTCGCGGCCGGATCGGCGGCGGCGGCGCCCTTGTCGGCAGGGGCGCAGGCGGCCAGGGCCAGGGCGAGGGCGCCGGCGGTGAGGAGGCGGGCGAGGGTCATAGCGGTCTCTCAGTCGTGGTTCGGGGCGCGCATTATGGGGGCAGACGGGCGTCGATGGACAGGGCATGCACGCCGCGTCCGATGAGGTCGGCGACCGCCGCATAGACCAGCCGATGCCGGGCCAAGGGGGCGAGACCCACGAAGCGCGGCGAGACGATGCGGACGCGATAGTGCCCCCCCTCCCGGGCGCCGGCGTGACCGGCGTGCAGGGCGCTGTCGTCCTCCACCTCGAGTTCCAAGGGCGCAAGGGCCGCCGTCAGGCGTTCACGGATGCGTTCGGACCCGGGCCGCTCGGCCGGGGCGGAGATCGGGGCGGTGATTCCGGTGGGAGGCTGTTCCATGGGCCGATATCATACGGCCCGTGCTGCGCCTCGAACTGCATCCCGTCAATCCGCAAGCGCGCCTCGTCCGTCAGGCCGTCGAGTTGCTGCGCGGAGGCGGGGTGATCGCGTACCCGACGGACTCCTGCTACGCGCTCGGTTGCCATATCGGCGACAAGGACGCCCTGGAGCGCATCCGGCGCATCCGCGATGCGGACCGCCACCATCACTTCACGCTCGTCTGCCGCGACCTCACCGAGATCGCGCGCTACGCCAAGGTCGACACCCGCCAGTTCCGGCTTTTGAAGGCCTGCACGCCGGGCCCGTACACCTTCCTGCTCGAGGCGACGCGCGAGACGCCGCGCCGCCTGCAGCACGAGAAGCGCCGGACCATCGGCATCCGGGTGCCGGACCATGAAGTCCCCCGGATGCTGCTCGCGGAGCTCGAGGAGCCGATCATGAGCTCGACGCTGATGCTGCCCGGCGACGATCTGCCGCTCAACGACGGCGAGGAGATCGAGGCGCGGCTCGGGCGCGAGATCGACGCGCTCTTGGACGGTGGCGCCTGCGGGGTCGAACCGACGACCGTGGTGGACTTGGCCGCCTGGCCGCCCGTGGTGCTGCGCCAGGGGCGGGGCAGTCTGGCGCCGTTCGGACTCTGACGCCGAGGGTTCGCTATAATCCGCCGGTGAACACTCCTGCCCCCGCCGGCCGCGTCCTATCCGGCATGCGTCCCACCGGCCAGCTGCACCTCGGCAACTACCACGGTGCGCTGCGCAACTGGGTCGACCTGCAGTACCAGTACCCCTGTTTCTTCTTCGTGGCCGATTGGCACGCCCTGACCACCGGCTACGCCGACACCTCGAAGCTGCCGGAGTTCACCCACGAGATGGTGATCGACTGGCTCGCCGCCGGGCTCAACCCGGGCGTCGCGACGCTCTTCGTCCAATCGCAGGTGCCGGAACACGCGGAGCTGCACCTGTTGTTGTCGATGATCACGCCGCTCTCGTGGCTCGAGCGCGTGCCCACCTACAAAGACCAGCAGGCCGAGCTCGCCGAGAAGGACCTCGCCACCTACGGGTTCCTCGGCTACCCCTTGCTGCAGTCCGCCGACATCCTGCTCTACCGGCCGGCCTGGGTGCCGGTGGGCGAGGACCAGGTCGCCCATGTCGAGATCACGCGCGAGATCGCGCGTCGCTTCAACCATGTCTTCGGCCAGGAAGCCGGCTTTGAAGCCAAGGCCGAGAAAGCGGTCGGCGAACTGGGCGGGCGGCAGAGCAGCCTCTACCGCGAGCTGCGCCGCAAGTTCCAGGAGACCGGCGACACCGCCGGGCTCGAGAAGGCTCGCGCCATCGTGCAGGCCAACACGCGCATCACGGTGGCCGACCGCGAGCGCCTGCTCGGTTACCTCGAAGGGAGCAGCGTCGCGATCCTGCCGGAGCCGCAGGTACTGCTCACGCCGACGCCGAAGTTGCCCGGGCTCGATGGTCGCAAGATGTCGAAGTCCTACGGCAATACCATCGGGCTGCGCGAGGACCCGGATTCGGTCGCGCGCAAGCTCAAGACCATGCAGACCGACCCGGCGCGCGTACGCCGCGCCGACGTCGGCGACCCTGAGAAATGCCCGGTCTGGTCCCTGCACCAGGTCTACTCCGACGAGCCGACGCGCCAGTGGGCGCAAGCGGGTTGCCGCAGCGCCGGCATCGGCTGCCTCGAGTGCAAGAAGCCGCTCATCGACAAGGTCGTCGAGGACACCACGGCGATGCGCGACCGCGCGCGGGAGTTCGAGGAGAACCCGGAGCTCGTGCGCAATATCCTGACCGAGGGCGCCGAGAAGGCGCGCGAGGCCGCCCGCGAGACGCTCGACGACGTGCGTCGCGCCATGCACCTGCGGGGAGACTGAGACGATGACCCGACCGCATCTCAGCATCGTCCCCAAGCCCGCCGAGGACGCGACCGCCGGCGAGGGGCCGTCGCTGCCGATCGAGGGCAACCTGCCGCTGCAGGCGGAGATGCCCTTCGCCGTGGTGCAGGGCGAGCCGCTCACGCAGTTGCCGCGCGACCTCTACATCCCGCCGCAGGCGCTCGAGGTGTTCCTCGAGGCCTTCGAAGGTCCGCTCGACCTGCTGCTGTACCTCATCCGCCGGCAGAACCTCGACATCCTCGACATCCCGCTCGCCGACATCACGCGGCAGTACATGGATTACATCGGGATGATGAACGAGCTGCAGTTGGAGCTCGCCGGCGAGTACCTGGTGATGGCGGCGACGCTCGCCGAGATCAAATCGCGCATGCTGCTGCCGCGCTCGGCGGAGGCGACCACCGACGAGGCCGACCCGCGCGCCGAGCTGGTGCGCCGCCTGCAGGAATACGAACGCTACAAGCAGGCCGCCGAGAGCATCGACCACATGCCGCGCCTCGAGCGCGACACCTGGGTGGCGAGCGCGCCGAGCGATGTGTACCGCCCGGTATCGAGCCTGCCGAAGGTGAGCCTGCAGGAGATGATCGTCGCGTTCCGCGAGGTCGTGGCGCGGGCCCAGATGTTCGCGCACCACCATGTGCAGCGCGAGCGCCTGTCGGTGCGCGCGCGCATGACCGACATCCTCGCGACGGTCGAGGGCGACGGGTTCGCCGAGTTCACGCGACTCTTCCGCGCCGAGGAGGGCCGCATGGGGGTCACCGTGACCTTCATGGCCATCCTCGAGCTCGTGCGCGAGGGCCTGCTCGATCTCGTGCAGACCGAGGTCTACGGGCCGCTGCACGTGCGCCGCGCCAATCGCCCGCCGGTGAGGGCGGTGCCGGACCTGCCGGCGGAGGGCGCTGCGGCGGCCGTGGCCGCGGGGTCCGTCGAGGACGACACCATCGCGCCGCTCCCGGACGGGCTCGACGATGATGACCTGGACGACGATCTGGACCACGAAGACGAAGGGATCGCATGAACGAAGACCATGTCCGCAACGTCGTCGAAGCGGCGCTGCTCGCGGCCGGACGGCCGCTCTCGATCGCGGAGCTCGCGCAGCTTTTCGACGAAGACGCGCGGCCGACGACGGACGGCCTCCGCGAGGCCTTGGCGCGCATCGCCGCTGACCACGAGGGGCGGGCGGTCGAGCTGCGCGAGGTCGCGAGCGGGTTCCGGCTGCAGGTGCGTGCGGAGTTCGGCCGCGAGGTCTCGCGGTTGTGGCCCGAACGCCCGCAGCGCTACTCGCGGGCGCTCCTCGAGACGCTGGCGCTGATCGCCTACCGTCAGCCCATCACGCGTTCCGAGATCGAGTCCGTGCGCGGCGTGTCGGTCAACCCGAACATCGTCAAGACGCTGATGGAGCGCAACTGGGTGCGCGTGGTCGGCCATCGCGATGTCCCGGGACGTCCGGAGCTGCTCGGCACCACCCGCGACTTCCTCGATTACTTCGGGCTCGCGGACCTCGACGATCTGCCGCCCCTCGCGGAGTTGAAGGCCATGGCCGACCTCAACCCGCAGCTCGTGCTGCCGGTCGCGGTCGAGGGCGTCGACGGCGAAGAGCCGCTGCTGCCCGCGCTCGCGCCCGATGCGCCTGCGCCCGATGCACCCACGGCATGACGGAGTCCGGCGACCGGATCCAGAAAGTGCTTGCCCAAGCGGGTCTGGCCTCGCGGCGTGAAGCCGAGGCCTGGATCGCCGCGGGGCGCATCACGGTCAACGGGCGTCCGGCCACCCTCGGCGAACGCGTCTCGGGGCGCGACGAGCTGCGGGTGGACGGCCGCGTGGTGCGGCGCAGCCGCGACGCCTCGCGGATGGCCTCCACCGACACGGTCTTCCTCTGCCATCGGTCGCCCGGCGAGTCCCTGCGTGAAGAGCTCGTGCCGCGGCTGCCGCGGCGCACCGGTCTGCGTTTCCTCGCGGTCTCGCCGATGCCCCAGCCGGATGGCGGTCTCGAGCTGCTGACCTCGGACGGCGCGCTCGCCGAGCGGTTGCAGCGTCGCGTCCGCGAATGGCCGGTGGAGTGCCGGGTGCGGATCCGCGGCGTGCTCGAGCCGCAGTCGATCGCGGCCATCGAGCGCGGCGAACTCGACGACGGGCGGACGCTCGCCGTCACCGAGGTCGAGGGCTCCGAAGAAGAGGCCGAGGGGGCGAACCGCTGGTACCGCATCATCGCGCGCGGCGCGAGCGGCAAGGACATCCGGCGCCTGTTCGAGCGGCAGGGCGCGCTGGTGAGCCGCGTGCAGCGCACGGCGCTCGGTCCGTTCGCGCTGACCCGTGACCTCAACCGCGGGCAGTTCCGCCCGCTCAGCGACGAAGAAGCCTCGGCGCTCGCGTCGGTGATGCCGCGTCCTGCGGAGCGGCCCGCAGCGCGTCCTGCAGCACGCCCTGCGGGGCGTACCGGGGCGCGTCCTGGAGCGCGACCTAAGGCGCGTCGAACGCGCGACCGCTGACGCCGCGCGACTGCGGGCCGAGCAGCGCCACGAAGGCTGGCGTGCGCGACTCGGGCAGCGGCAGGGTGTTGATGTCCTCGGACGGATAGGCCTGGCGGCGCATCGCGGTGCGGGTGCGGCCGGGGTTCAACGAATTGACGCGCACGCTCGTCTTCTCGAGCTCGTCGGCGAGCACCTGCATCAGGCCCTCGAGCGCGTGCTTCGACACCGCATAGGCGCCCCAGTACGCCCGGCCACGGCGGCCCACGCTGCTCGAGGCACACACGATGCTGGCGTCCGGCGAGGCGCGCAGCGCCGGCAGCAGCACCTGCGTGAGGGCGAACACCGCGGTGACGTTGACGTGCATGACCTTCACGAAGGTGGGCACATCGTGGTGTTCGAGCGCGGACAGCTGCCCGAGCAGCGCGGCGTTGTGGACGAGCCCGTCGAGCCGCCCCCAGCGCTGCTCGATGGCGGTCGCGATCGCGTCGAAGTCGCCGGCGACCGCGCGTTCGAGGTCGAGCGGGGCGATCAGCGCCGGTGCGACGGCGCCGCCGTCGTGGCGCTGCAGGGCCTCGATCTCGGCGTGCACCGCCTCGAGCTTGCGCAGGTTGCGCCCGATGAGGATCACCTCGGCGCCACGGCGCGCGCACTCGAGCGCCAGCGCGCGGCCGATGCCCGCCGTGGGTCCGGTGATGGCGATCACGCGACCGGCGAGCTCGTCGGGCCGCAAGCTGACCTCGCGGAGGTCGAAGGGCGTGTCGGCGTTCATGCGTTCTCCGTCATCGTCGTCGTGTGCGGTTTCAGGGGGCGGGGTAGCCGGCCTCGGGCAGCCGAGACCGCCGCGTGCCAGGCGGCGATGGTACGCCGCAGCGGATCGCTGCGGGTGTCCTCCAGCGCATGGGGCAGCTGCGCACGCGCCCGTCCGGCATCACGCGCGGCGAGTGCTGTCCAGGCGAGGGCGGCGGCAAGCGGCGCGCGGCTGTCTGCGGGCACTGCGGAGGAAGCCTGCCGCAGCGTGGCGAGGAGCAGGTCGAAGCGCGCGGTCAACGCCGCCGACTCGGCCGGCGCCAACGGGGATCGGTACCAGGGCTCGTGGGGCGCCGGCGGATCGCCGAGCGGGACGAACACCCGGCCCGCACGCGCGTGCACGGTCACCGCGGCCAGTAGCCCGATCTCGCGAACCGCAGGTCCTGCCGTGACGGCGTAGCGCTCTGCGGCGGCCGTGCGGGGATCGGTCGCGCCGAGGCCGAGCAGCGCGAGCGGCCGGAACACGCTGCCCGCCCAGAGGCCGAGATACTGGTCGAGCTCGCCGCGCTCGAGGAACGCGACGCGGGCGAGGTCGATGCGGGCGACTTCGATGAGGTCCGTGAGGTCGGGTGGGGAGCGTCCGCCCGCCGCGGCGGCCGCGGCCAAGCGGCGCGTGGCCGGATGCCGGGCGTCGGCGCGCGAGAGGCGCTGCAGTTCTTCTTCCCACCAGGCGAGCCGGGCGTGAGCGACGGCGTGGTCGAGCCCGTCGCGCGCGGCCGACATCACCTCGTGTTCGATCTCGAGCAGCGCGGCGAGGGCGTCGCGCTGTTCCTGCGGCGCAAAGCGCAGCACGAGATCACGGACCGGCGTCGCCGGCGTCTCCCGCGTCATCCGGCGGCCGGACCCGGCTTGCGGAGGTGGACGAGGTAGTTCACCGACGGGTCCCGGGTGAGGGTGCACAGGCCGGTGACGGGGTTGTAGTGGAGCCCCGCGATCTCGAGGCATTCGAGGCCGGCGGCGCGCCCTGCGGCGGCGATCTCGGAGGGGCGGATGAACTTGGCGTACTCGTGGGTGCCGCGCGGCAACAGGCGCGCGAGGTATTCCGCGCCGATGATCGCGACCGCGAAGGCCTTGGGGGTGCGGTTGAGCGTCGAGACGAAGAGGTCGCCGCCCGGGCGCAGCAGCGCGGCGAGCGTGCGCAGCATCACGGCCGGGTCCGGGACGTGCTCGAGCATCTCCATGCAGGTGACCACATCGAAGGTCGGGCCCGATGCGGCCGCGAGCGCCTCGGCGGGCTGCTGCCGGTAGTCGATCGACAACCCTGCGCCCTCGGCATGCAGCCGTGCGACGTCGATCATCGCGGCGGAGAGGTCGATGGCCGTCATCTGCGCGCCGCTGCGCGTGAGCGCCTCGGCCAGCAGACCGCCCCCGCAACCGACGTCGACGGCCCGTGCCCCCTGCAGCCGGCAGCGTCCCGCGACGAAGGCGGCGCGCAAGGGGTTGAGGGCGTGCAGCGGCTTGAATTCGCCTTCCGGATCCCAGAAGCGGTGCGCGACGGCATCGAACTTGGCGACTTCCGCGGGGTCGACGGCGACGCCGGCAGCGGTGGATCCGGGGGACATCTCAGGCCTCTGTGGGACGGGCGTACATGGGGCTCTTATGGTACTATTTTCCGCCGAGTTTTCGGCTGCAAAACGGCACCAGAGCGCATGAGCGACATCGCCCGCGAAGTCCTGCCCGTCAACCTCGAAGACGAGATGCGGCAGTCCTACCTCGACTACGCCATGAGCGTCATCGTGGGGCGCGCGCTGCCGGATGTCCGCGACGGCCTGAAGCCCGTCCACCGCCGCGTGCTCTACGCCATGCGCGAGCTCGGCAACGACTACAACAAACCCTACAAGAAATCCGCCCGCGTCGTCGGCGACGTCATCGGCAAGTACCACCCGCACGGCGACAACGCCGTGTACGACGCCATCGTGCGCATGGCGCAGCCGTTCTCGATGCGCTACCTGCTGGTGGACGGCCAGGGCAACTTCGGCTCGGTCGACGGCGACATGCCGGCGGCCATGCGCTACACCGAAGTCCGCATGTCCCGCATCGCCGGCGAGCTGCTCGCCGACATCGACCGCGAGACCGTCGATTTCGTCCCGAACTACGACGAATCCCTCACCGAGCCGAGCGTCATGCCGGCGCGCTTCCCGAACCTGCTGGTCAACGGTTCGGCGGGCATCGCGGTGGGCATGGCGACCAACATCCCGCCGCACAACCTCACCGAGATCATCAACGCCTGCGTCGCCGTGATCGACGACCCGGCGGTGTCGCTCGCGGCGCTGATGCAGCATGTGCCCGGTCCCGATTTCCCGACCGCCGGCATCATCAACGGCGCCCAAGAGATCGCCACCGCCTACAAGACCGGCCGTGGCCGCCTCTCGATCCGCGCCCGCACCCACTTCGAGGAGGTGGGCAGCAAGGGCGATCGGCAGGCCATCGTGGTCACCGAGCTGCCCTATCAGGTCAACAAGGCGAGGCTCATCGAACGCATCGCGGACCTGGTCCGCGACAAGCTCATCGAAGGCATCGCCGGCGACGGTCTGCGCGACGAGTCCGACAAGGACGGCATGCGCATCGTCATCGAGCTGCGGCGCGGCGAGAACGCCGAGGTCGTCCTCAACAACCTCTACGCCCAGACCCCGCTCGAGACCGTGTTCGGCATCAACATGGTGGCGCTGGTCGACGGCCAGCCGCGGCTGCTCGGCCTCAAGGAGATGCTCGAGGCCTTCATCCGCCATCGTCGCGAGGTCGTCACGCGGCGCACGGTGTTCGAGCTCGCCCGCGCGCGTGAGCGTGCCCACCTGCTCGAAGGCCTCACGGTCGCGCTCGCGAACATCGACGAGGTCATCGCCGCCATCAAGGCCTCGCCGACCCCGGCCGAAGCCAAGGCCGCGCTGCTCGGCCGCAGCTGGGATGCCGGCGGCGTGCCCGCGCTCTTGGCGCGCGCCGAGGGTGTCTCGACCCGTCCGCGCGACCTCGGCGCCGGTGTCGGCTTGCAGGCCGAGGGCGGCTACCGCTTCAGCGAGGCGCAGGCGCAGGCCATCCTCGACATGCGCCTCAACCGGCTGACCGGGCTCGAGCAGGACAAGATCACCAGCGAATACGCCGAGCTGCTCGCCCGCATCGCCGACCTCTCCGACATCCTCGCCCGCAGCGATCGCCTGCGCGAAGTGGTGCGCGAGGAACTCATCGCGATCCGCGAAGAGTATGGCGATGCGCGCCGCACCGAGATCAACCGCGACCACATCGACCTCGCCACCGAAGACCTCATCGAGCCTCAGGATGTCGTGGTGACCATCTCGCATGCCGGGTACGCCAAGAGCCAGCCGCTCACGGAGTACCAGGTACAGCGCCGCGGCGGTCGCGGCAAGGCCGCCACCACCGTCAAGGACGAGGACTGGGTCGACAAGCTCTTCGTCGCGCACACGCACGACACGCTGCTCTGCTTCTCGAACCGCGGCCGGGTCTATTGGCTGCGGGTGTTCGAGCTGCCGCAGGCCGGGCGCGGCGCGCGCGGCAAGCCGCTCGTGAACCTCATGCCGCTCGAGGAAGGCGAGAAGATCAACGCCGTGCTCGCCGTGAAACAGTTCGACGACGAGCATTTCGTGTTCATGGCGACGAGCCACGGCACCGTCAAGAAGACGCCGCTGTCGGCGTACTCGCGTCCACGGCCCTCGGGCATCATCGCCGTGGACCTGCGCGACGGCGACCGCCTGGTCGGGGTCGGGCTCACCGACGGCCAGCGCGACATCCTGCTCTGCGCCAGCGACGGCAAGGCCATCCGCTTCAACGAATCGGAGGTCCGCCCGATGGGTCGCGATGCGACCGGCGTGCGCGGCATCCGCCTGGCCGATGGACAGCAGCTGATCTCGCTGGTGGTGGTGGGCGAGGGGCTCATCCTCACGGCCTCCGAGAACGGCTACGGCAAGCTCACGCCGCTCGACGATTTCCCCGTCCACGGCCGCGGCGGTCAGGGCGTGATCGCGCTGCAGACCACCGAGCGCAACGGCGCGACGGTCGCGGCGCTGCAGGTGCGGCTCGGCGAGGAGATCATGCTCATCAGTTCGAGCGGCACGCTGGTGCGCACCGGCGTCGACCAGGTCTCGATCCTCGGGCGCAACACCCAAGGCGTCCGGCTCATCCGGCTGGATGACGGCGACCGGCTCGCCGGCGTCGAGGCGATCGGTTCGCTCGGCGCCGAAGACGATCTGCCCGAGGGGCAGGAGGACGACCCGGCGCGGGTGGCGGCACCCGTTGAAGGGGGCGATCCTTCCGCGGGCGAGGCCACGCCGCCGACCGCGCACTGACGGGAGCGGGGCCCGCCGACGTGCGTGTCTTCAACTTCTCCGCCGGTCCTTCCGCATTGCCGCTGCCGGTGCTGGAGCAGGCCCGTGACGAGCTGCTCGACTGGCAGGGCAGCGGCATGTCCGTCATGGAGGTCAGCCACCGCGGCAAGGCCTTCGTCGCCCTCGTGCAGCAAGCCGAGGCCGACCTGCGCGAGCTGCTCGGCGTGCCCGCCGGCTACCGCGTGCTCTTCCTTCAGGGCGGCGCCACGGGGCAGTTCACCGCCATCCCCATGAACCTCGCGACGGCCGGCTCGGTCGTCGATTACCTCGACACGGGGGTCTGGTCACGCAAGGCCATCGAAGAGGCGCGGCGGTTCTGCCAGGTGTCCGTGGTCGCCGACGAGTCGGCCTCCGGCTACAAGTCGGTCCCCGACGCCGGGTCCCTGCGTTTCACCCCGGGCGCGGCCTATGCCCACTACACGCCGAACGAGACCATCGGCGGTGTCGAGTTCCCTTACGTGCCCGACGCAGGCGATGTGCCGCTGGTCGCCGACTTCTCTTCCTCGATCCTGTCGCGGCCGATCGACGTGTCGCGCTTCGGCCTCCTCTACGCGGGCGCCCAGAAGAACATCGGCCCGTCCGGCCTCGTGCTCGTCATCGTGCGCGACGACCTGGTCGGCAAGGCCCGTCCCGGGACGCCGCCGATCTGGGATTACGGCGTGATGGCCAAAGAAGGCTCGATGCTCAACACGCCGCCCACGTTCGCCTTGTACATCGCGGGGCTGGTGTTCAAATGGCTGAAGTCCGAAGGCGGCCTAGCCGTCATCGGCGAGCGCAACCGGGCCAAGGCCGCCATGCTCTACGACGCCATCGACGCTTCGGGCTTTTATCGCAGCCCGGTCGCGCCCGGATGCCGCTCCTGGATGAACGTCCCGTTCACGGTGCCCGAGGCGTCGCTCGACAGACTCTTCTGCGAGGCCGCCGCGCGCGAAGGCCTCGTGAATCTCGAGGGGCACCGGATGACCGGCGGCATGCGCGCCTCGATCTACAACGCGATGCCGCTCGCAGGCGTCGAGGCGCTGGTCGCGTTCATGCGCGAGTTCCAGCGCCGACACGGCTGAGCCCCGCCTACCCGACCACCCTTCCCGAGCAACCGACCATGGCCAGCCGTCCCCGCAGATCGTCCCCGAAGACGCCCGCCCCGAAGCGGCCCGCTTCGAAGCGGCCCGCCGCGCCGCGCGCCGAGATCGAAGGCCTGCGCGGCCGCATCGACGCCGTCGACCGCGAGCTGCATGCCTTGCTGAACGAGCGTGCGCGGCTCGCCCGCGCCGTCGGCATCTCCAAGGGCAAGGAGGGGCGCCTCGTCGACTTCTATCGCCCCGAGCGTGAATCACAGGTGCTGCGCATGGCGCTCGAGCGCAATGCGGCGGCGCGCGGGCAGGGTGCGCTGCGCGACGAGGAGATCGTGCGCCTGTTCCGCGAGATCATGTCGGCCTGCCTCGCGCAGGAAGAACCGCTCAAGGTCGGGTTCCTCGGCCCGGAGGGCACGTTCTCGCAGGCCGCGGTCTACAAACATTTCGGCCATTCGGCCCGCGCCCTCGCGCTCGGCTCCATCGACGAGGTGTTCCGCGAGGTCGAGGCGGGGCATGCGGATTTCGGCGTGGTGCCGATCGAGAACTCCACCGAAGGCAGCGTCAACCACACGCTCGACCGCTTCCTCAGTTCGCCGCTGCGCATCTGCGGTGAGGTCGAGCTGCGCATCCGCCAGAACCTGATGGGGCGCATGCGCTCGTTGCGCGAGGTGAAGCGGGTCTGCAGCCATCCGCAATCGCTCGCCCAATGCCGTGAGTGGCTCAACGAGCACCTGCCGGACGCCGAGCGGATCCCCGAATCCAGCAACGCGGAAGCGGCCCGGCGCGCGCGCGATGAGCGCGGCACGGCCGCGATCGCCGGCACCACGGCGGCCGAGGTCTATGGCCTCGAAGTGCTCGCCGCCGACATCGAGGATCGGCCGGACAACACCACGCGCTTCCTGGTCGTCGGACACCGCAGTTTCGGGCCGAGCGGCCAGGACCGCACCACGCTGCTGCTCTCGACCGGCCACACCGAGGCGCCGGGCGCGCTGCATCGGCTGCTCGAGCCGCTGGCGCGCAACCGCGTGAGCCTGACGCGCATCGAGTCCCGGCCCTCCCAGCGGCGCAAGTGGGACTACGTGTTCTTCATCGACCTCGAGGGTCACGCCGAGGATCCGCACGTCGCCAAGGCGCTCGCCCGCCTCAAGGACCGGGCGTCCCTCTATCGGGTGCTCGGTTCCTACCCGCGCGCGGTGCTGTGATCCCGCCGTCGCTCCTTCGCAGGCCCAAGACACCATGAACGCAGGCCCCGTCCCCCAGTCCTGGCGCGTGACGCCCTCGCGTGCCGTGCGCGGTCGCGTGCGTGTGCCCGGCGACAAATCGGTCTCGCACCGTGCGCTGATGCTGGGCGGCATCGCGACGGGCGAGACGCGCATCACCGGCTTCCTCGACAGCGAGGACTGCCTTGCGACACTCGGTGCGCTGCGTGCGCTCGGTGTGACGATCGAGCGGCCGGCGGAGCGTGAGGTGGTCGTGCAGGGCGTCGGTCTGCATGGCCTGCGTGCTGCGGGGCATGCGCTCGACATGGGCAACGCCGGTACGGCGATGCGCTTGTCGATGGGCCTCTTGGCGGGGCAGCGTTTCGGTTCGACGCTGGTCGGCGATGCGTCGTTGATGCGCCGTCCGATGGAGCGTGCGGCGGCGCCGTTGCGGCTGATGGGCGCGCGCATCGACACGCAGGACGGGCGTCCGCCCGTCCTTCTCCACGGCGGCACGGCGCTGCAGGGCATCGACTACGCGCTGCCGGTCGCGAGCGCGCAGGTGAAATCTGCGGTGCTGCTCGCGGGGCTCTACGCCGAGGGCGAGACGCGCGTCACCGAGCCCGCGGTCACGCGCGATCACACCGAGCGCATGCTGGGCGGTTTCGGCGTCGAGGTGCGCCGCGACGCCGCGACGGCGGCCTTGCGCGGCGGACAGACGCTGCACGGCGCACGGATCGCCGTGCCGGGTGATTTTTCCTCGGCGGCATTCTTCATGGTGGCCGGCAGCATCGCGGGCGAGGGCAGCCTCGTGTTCGAGAACGTCGGCCTGAACCCCACCCGTACCGGTCTCCTCGACATCCTGCGCGCGATGGGCGCGGACATCACGGTGGAGGAGAGCGACCATCAGGGACCCGAGCCGATCGCGACGCTGACCGTGCGGCCGGCGCGACTGCGGGGCATCGATGTGCCGCCGGAGTGGGTGCCGCTCGCCATCGATGAGTTCCCGGTGTTCTTCATCGCCGCGGCCTGCGCGGAGGGTCCCTCCGTGTTGCGCGGCGCCGAGGAACTGCGCGTCAAAGAAAGCGACCGGCTTGCGGTGATGGCCGAGGGGCTGCGCGCGCTCGGCGTCGAGCACGAGTTGCTGCCGGACGGCATGCGCCTCGCCGGCCGCCGCGGCGCAGGGCCGGTGTTCGGTGCCGGTCGCATCGACAGCCATGGCGACCACCGCATCGCCATGTCCTTCGCGGTCGCCTCGCTGCAGGCCGCGGGCGAGATCCGCGTCGTCGATGTCGCCAATGTCGCGACTTCCTTTCCGGGTTTCGCGCAGCTCGCGGCTGCGGCCGGCCTCGCGGTCGTCCCGGCATGACCGCCCCGACCTTGCCCGTGGTCGCCGTCGACGGTCCGTCGGGGTCGGGCAAGGGGACGGTCTGCCGTCTGCTCGCTACCCGGCTCGGGTGGCACTTGCTCGACAGCGGCGCGCTCTATCGTTTGACGGCCTTGGCGGGGCAGCGCGCCGGTCTCGACCCTGAGGATCGTCCAGGTCACGCCGCCCTGGCCGGAACGATGGCCGTCGTCTTCGGGATCGCGCCGGACGGGGGGGAGCGCATCACCCTCGGCGGGCAGGAGGTCACGGGACTCGTCCGGGCCGAGCAGACGGGGCAGGGGGCGTCCCGGGTCGCGGCCTGGCCGGAAGTCCGTGCGGCGCTGCTGGAGCGCCAGCGCGCGTTTGCGGAGGCCCCGGGCCTGATCGCGGACGGGCGCGACATGGGGACGGTGGTGTTCACCGAGGCCCCCCTCAAGATCTTCCTGACCGCCTCCCCGGATGAGCGGGCCCGGCGCCGCTATAACCAGTTGAAAGACAAGGATTCCGCTGTTAGTCTTGCCGCCCTTTCGCGGGAGATCGCCGAGCGCGACCTGCGGGATTCTACCCGCAGCGTGGCACCGCTCAGGCCAGCGTCCGACGCGTTCGTCATCGACTCCACCGGCGTGGCCGTGGAGACGATCGTCGAGCGCGTGATCGAACTCGGACGTTCGCGCGCCTTGTGGCGCTGACCCCCTACGAAGTCGGTTCGATCGACGGTCGATGGTGGCCCTGCAAGGAAGCGGGGTCGTTTTGGCAACCCGCCCCGCAGCCCACGGTACGTGGCGCAAGGGCATAACCCCGCGGCGCCTCCGGGCGTCGCACGAGAGACGACATGACCGAATCCTTTGCAGAACTGTTCGAACAGAGCCTGGCCAACCAGCGTATCCGCCCGGGCCAGATCCTCTCCGGCCTCGTGGTCGAGGTCGGCGACGACATGGTGATCGTCAACGTCGGACTGAAGTCCGAGGCCGTCATCCCCGTCGAGCAGTTCAAGAACGAGCGTGGCGAGATCGAGGTGCAGGCCGGCGACACCGTCGAAGTGGCCCTCGACTCCGTCGAAGACGGCACCGGCGAGACCCGGCTGTCGCGCGAGAAGGCCAAGCGCGCCCGCACCTGGACGCGCCTCGAAGAGGCCTTCAACAATTCCGAGATCGTCACCGGCATCATCACCGGCCGCGTCAAGGGCGGCTTCACCGTCGAGATCGAGCACGTGCGGGCCTTCCTGCCCGGTTCGCTCGTCGACGTCCGTCCGGTGCGCGACACCGCCTACCTCGAGAACAAGCCGCTCGAGTTCAAGGTCATCAAGCTCGACCAGAAGCGCAACAACGTCGTCGTGTCGCGCCGTGCGGTCGTCGAGCAGGAGTTCTCCGCCGAGCGCAGCGCGCTCATGGACAACCTGCAGGAAGGCGCGGTGGTCAAGGGCACGGTCAAGAACCTCACCGATTACGGTGCGTTCGTCGACTTGGGCGGCATCGATGGTCTCCTCCACATCACCGACATGGCCTGGAAGCGCGTCAAGCACCCCTCCGAGGTCGTCAAGGTCGGCGACGAGGTCGAGGTCCGCATCCTCAAGTTCGACCGCGAGCGCTCGCGCGTCAGCCTCGGCCTCAAGCAGCTGGGCTCGGATCCTTGGGAGAACATCGGCCGCCGTTACCCGCCCAACACCCGCGTGTTCGGCAAGGTCACGAACATCGCCGACTACGGCGCGTTCGTCGAGATCGAAGACGGCGTCGAGGGCCTGGTCCACGTGTCTGAGATGGACTGGACCAACAAGAACGTCAACCCGGCCAAGGTCGTGCAGACCGGCCAGGAAGTCGAGGTCATGGTGCTCGACTGCGACGAGGAGCGTCGGCGCATCAGCCTCGGCCTCAAGCAGTGCGCGGCCAACCCGTGGCGCGAGTTCTCCGAGAACCACAACCGCGGCGACAAGGTGTCGGGCCAGATCAAGTCGATCACCGACTTCGGCATCTTCATCGGCCTGCCGGGCAACATCGACGGTCTCGTGCATCTCTCGGACATCTCCTGGGATGTCGCGGGCGAGGAGGCCGTGCGCAGCTTCCAGAAGGGCATGACCATCGAGGCCATGGTCCTCGCCATCGACCCGGAGCGCGAGCGCATCAGCCTCGGCATCAAGCAGCTCGCCAAGGACCCGTTCGCCGGCTACATCGCCGACAACCCGAAGGGCAGCATCGTGCGCGGCGTGGTCAAGGAAGTCGACGCGCGCGGCGCCATCATCGACCTCGGCAACGGCATCGAGGGCCAGCTGCGCGCCTCGGACATCGGCCGTGACCGTGTCGAGGACGCCCGCCAGTTCCTCGGTGTGGGCGACGAGGTCGAGGCGAAGTTCATGGGCGTCGATCGCAAGACGCGCTCGATCTCGCTGTCGATCAAGGCCAAGGAAGCCCACGAGGAAGCCGAGGCCATGCAGAGCTACCGTTCGGAGCAGGGCCCGGCCACCGCGGGTACCAGCCTCGGCGAGCTGCTCAAGGCGCAGATCCGCTCGGACGCCGACAAGGGTTGATCCCGGACGCCGCGTCCCCCTCGCGGGGGGCGCGGCGTGCCGCCGGCGATGCAGGCCTGAGTGCACGGGGCAGGGCATGACGAAATCCGAACTCATCGAGCTCATCACCGCCAAGCAGAAGCATCTGCCGGCGAAGGACGTCGAGCTCGCGCTCAAGCAGATGCTCGAGATCATGAGCGATGCCCTCGCCGCCGGTGAGCGCATCGAGATCCGTGGTTTCGGCAGTTTCTCGCTGCATTTCCGTCCGCCGCGCCAGGGCCGCAACCCGAAGACCGGCGAGGCGGTGGCGCTGTCCGGCAAGTACGTCCCGCACTTCAAGGCGGGCAAGGACCTGCGTGAGCGGGTCAACGAAGGCATCGACCAGCCCATCCGCGACTGAGCCCCCGCATTTCTGCGCATTCGCGCCTGATTGGCGGCTCGTGCCGCCCGCATCCTTCCCGCTACGCTCCCGTCTCCCCGCATTCCGGCTGGGTCTGCACGGAATGCATCTGGATCGGAGGGCGCTCATGCGCATCATCACCGTCTCGTATCGTCCGCTCGGGTTTTGGCTGTGGCTGTCGTTCGTCGCGATGGGGGTCGTCTCCGGCGCCGCACCTGCCCAGTCCGTCGACCTCAACACCGCCGATGTCGCGGCGCTGTCGCGCGACCTGCTCGGCATCGGCGAGACCCGCGCCCGCGCGATCGTCGAGCACCGTCGGCGGCATGGGCCGTTCCGCAGCGTCGATGAGCTCGCGCTGGTGCGCGGGATCGGCCCGAAGACCGTCGATCGCAATCGCGCCCGCATGAGGGTGTCGGGTGACGCGTCCCCGCTCGCCCGGACCACCCCGGCCCGAGGCGCCCAAAGCACAGCCGCTGCGGCGGCGCAGGGGGTGCGGCGGCTGCCGCGCAGCGGCGCATCCGCGGACGAGACGACGCCCGAGATCCTCGTGGGGCAGTGATCCTCGTGGGGCAATGACGAGCAATCACGAGTGAGGCCGCGATCCGGCGGGTGTAGCGCGGCGGCGGGCGGACTCCGGTGCGCGTGCCGCTATAATCCGCCCATGAAACCCCGAAGCCTGATCGAGACCGCGGTGTTCCCCGTCGCCGGACGCGGCACGCGCTTCCTGCCCGCGACCAAGGCCAGCCCGAAAGAGATGCTGCCGGTCGTCGACAAGCCGCTGATCCAGTACGCCGTCGAGGAAGCCCTGGCGGCGGGCGCGCGCCGCTTGGTGTTCATCACCGGCGCCTCCAAGCGCGCCATCGAGGACCACTTCGACTCGGACCAGGAACTCGAGGGCTTGTTGAAGCAGCAGGGCAAGTCAGAGTTGCTGCGGCAGTTGCGCAGCGTGCTGCCGAGCTACGCCACCTGCATCTACATCCGGCAGCCCGCGCCGCTCGGGCTCGGGCATGCGGTGCTCTGCGCGCGGCCTGCGGTGGGCGACAGACCGTTCTTCGTGCATCTCGCCGACGATCTCATCGATGCGCCGCAGCCGGTGCTCGCGCAGATGGCGGCCGTGCATGCGGAGCGCGGCGGCAGCGTCATCGGCTGCCAGGTCGTACCGCGATCCGAGACCGACAAGTACGGCATCGTCGCGACGCAGGGGCGGGGCGCCACACAGCGCATCACCGCCATCGTCGAGAAACCCAGACCCGCCCAAGCGCCCTCGACCTTGGCCGTGGTCGGCCGCTACCTGCTGATGCCCAAGGTGTTCGACCACCTCGCGCGCATCGGTCGCGGCGCCGGGGGCGAGATCCAGCTCACCGACGGCATCGCCCGGCTGCTCGGCGAGGACGCCGTGCATGCGCACCGCTTCGAAGGCACGCGTTACGACTGCGGCAGCAAGCTCGGCTACCTGCAGGCGACCGTGGATTACGCCTTGGCGCACCCGGAACTGGGCGCCGGCTTCCGCGCGCATCTGCGTCGCGTGGTCGCCGCTCAGGGACGTCCCAAGAAAAGGTAATAGGCGCGCTCGCCGCCTTCGCCGAATCCGACCGCGATATAGAGCGGTCCCAAGGGCGTGTCGGCGGACAGGAACAGCGACCCTGCCGTGACCCAGTTGCGACTGAGGTCATCGAGTGCGGCGACCGTCCGCGGCGCGACGTTCAGGCGTTCTGCGACTTCGCCCGCCTCCACGGAACCACCCACATAGAACGACTTGGCCACCGCGCCGCCCCCGGGCAACTGGTAGGCATACACGGCGCGACCGAAGGTCACCCGGTTGGCCTGGAACTGCCGGTCGGCAAAACCCGAGAGGTTCTGGAAGCCCCCGAGCGGGAAGGCCTCGACGAGGGGCAGCTCGCTGCCGAAGGCGTTGCCGTGGCGCGCGGCGAGGGCGAGGCTATGGCGATCCTCGCCGAAGGCTTTCTGCAACTCGACGCTGCCCTTGCGGTAGGAGACATCGTCGCCGAAGGCGTCGAACGATTCTTCGTAGGACGCGCTCGCGAAGATGCCCGCGCGCGGGAAGTCCCAGTCATCGAGACGATCGACGGTGTAGCGCAGTAGGGCGGCGGTGCCCGACTGTGAGGTGCTGCCGTAGTCGATGCCGCTCTCGCGCCGCAGGTCGTACCAGGAGCGCTGCAGGGCGAACAGCACCTCGGAGTCCGTGAAGAACCGGCTGCGGATGCCGAGTCCCGCGCGCAGCACCGAGTTGCTGTAGGTGGCGACCGCCTCGTCGTCGAGGAACAAGGGATCGATGCGGCGCCGGGCATCGAGATACACGCTGCCCAGCCAGCGGCGTTGCAGGTCCACCGGTTGCAGCAGCTCCGTGCGCACGCCCATCACATCGCCGATGGCGAGCGAGGTCCGCCATTCGAGGCCCTTGCGGTTGAGCCAGGTGGCGCGCAGATCGCTGTAGAGGTTGAAGCCGCTCTCGCCTTCGAGATTGGTGCTGAGGGAGGTGCCGAAGCGCAGGTAGTTCGGCCCCCAGGACTTCTCGCGGGGTTCGATGATCACCGTGTCCTGTCCGGCACGCGATTCGGTGCGCAGCGTGACCTGCTGGAAATCGTCGGTGGCGTACAACGCTTCGACGGCGCGGTCGACGAGTTCGGCGGGCGGTGCCGTGGCGCGGGTGTCCTCGAAGACCGCCTGCACGCTGGCCGGGTCGACATGCTTGAGGCCGCTGGTGTCGAGCTTCACCGCGACGGATTCGGGCGGCACCGGTGTGCGGGGTGGCAGCCGCGACGCCCGCCACGCTTGCCACGCGTCCTCCGCGATGCCGAAGGTGGCGAGCCGCTCGGCGACCTGGCGTGCCGCCCGTTCGCCGATCTCGACCGTGGTCCAGGCTTCCTTGAAGTTCGCGGCGCTGTAGTCGCCGAGCTCCGGCGTGATCAGGATGTCCGTCGGGCGCAGTTCGGCCAGCGAGGTGTTGACGTTCTGGTCGGTGAGGATGTTGATCATCTGCGCGGTCACGCCGACCAGGGATTCGACCTGTTCGCGCGGCATGAGCGTCGTGCCGAGGTTCACGGCGATCACGCGCTCGGCGCCCATCTTGCGGGCGATGTCGACGCCGAGGTTGCGCACCAGGCCGCCGTCCACCAGCAGCTGGCCGCCGATCTCCTGCGGCGCGAAGGCGCCCGGCACCGACATGCTGGCGCGCACGGCGGCGTTCAGGCTGCCTTTGTCGAGCACCACCATCTTGCCGGTCGTGATGTCCGTGGCGATGGCGCGGAACGGCACCGGCAGCTCGTCGAACGAGGCGCGGGTGACCGGGGGGCCGAGCAGGCGTTGCAGGAAGCCTTCCAATTGTTGGCCGATGACGGCGCCGCCGGGCAGCAGGGCGCCCTTGCGGCCCACCCCGATCTCGGCGCCGATCGCACGCTCGCGTTCCAGTTCCTTGCTGCGCCACGAGCGCCGCGGCCGCGCGGGTTCGTCCCCGAGCACGACATCCCAATTGGCCGTCTTGAGCGCGTCTTCCATCTCGGCGGTGGTGGTGCCGGACACCCAGGAGGCGCCCACGATCGAGCCCATGCTGGTGCCGACGACGCAGTCGATGGGTACACGCAGCTCCTCGAGGACCTTCAAGACGCCCACGTGGGCGGCACCGCGGGCGCCGCCGCCGCTCAGCACGAGGCAGGTCTTGGGGCGGTCGCCCGCCGTCGCGGCGACGAGCGGTGCAGGGCGCGTGGCGAAGAGCGCCGCCAGCGCGGCGAGGATGCAGGCGAGGGCAGGGGTGTCGCGCCGGACGGGGGCGGCGGCACGGGAACCGGTGGGCATGTTCATGGTCCTAATGCTATCGTTCCCGGGTTCCCCCGTACGAGCCGAATCGCGAAGGAGTCGTGTCTTGCCGATGCTTGCCTACGAATCCCCCTGGATGGACGACGACCTGCAGACCTTCCGCGAGACCGTCGCCCGTTTCGTCGAGACCGAGATGGTGCCGAACGACCC
>Ga0315903_10003784_pt1 | contig 20679 bp, 28 predicted proteins | sample LakEriMetagenome_7_FD_203524 | JGI IMG/M metagenome (GOLD analysis project Ga0315903, IMG submission 203524) | Freshwater fungal communities from buoy surface, Lake Erie, Ohio, United States - Buoy 2 MA119 | ecosystem: Environmental > Aquatic > Freshwater > Lake | place: USA: Lake Erie, Ohio... | reverse complement strand
CGCCGCAACTCTCTTTTAGGTTTGGACAGACATAACCGTATTTAAAGCGTTTTGCGCTCAAACCCTCAAGCGTGACTACACTTTAAAGAATTGGTATTAGGATAGTGAGATAACAAAAATTAGTAAATATGCAAATATCTTTAGAAAATCTATTAGAAGAACTATCTGGCATCGAAGCGATCGCAAATCCGACCCAAGTTGCTAAACTCTCAGAGGATTATTTTCATTTTAGTCCAGTGCTTGTTCCATTACTGACTGGCAAAGTTGGCGATACAGTAGTCCGACCCAAAAATGAAAGCGAGGTATTGAGAATAGCTAAAGCCTCAGTAAAATATCAAATCCCGCTCACATTGCGCGGGAGTGGGACTGGGAACTATGGACAATGCACACCGCTCAAAGGTGGCATAATTTTAGAAACTTCACGCTTACAAGAAATCAAATGGATTAAAGCTGGATTAGCTCGTGTAGAGACAGGCGTGAAACTAGCTGCACTCGACAAACAAGCTCAAGAGATTGGATGGGAATCACGTATGGTTCCATCTACTTATAGAATTGCTACGGTCGGTGGATTTATCTCTGGTGGAAGTGGCGGGATTGGCTCTGTTATGTATGGGCAATTGCGAGATCGCGGTAATTTGAGGGCTGTGCGGGTAGTCACCCTCGAAGATGAGCCGCGCATCATTGAATTGCGAGGAGATGATGTCCAAAAGGTCAATCATGCCTATGGAACTAATGGCATTATTACCGAACTGGAAGTTCCCCTTGCGCCAGCCTATGCTTGGATGGAATGCATTGTTAGCTTCACCGAATTCATGACCGCAGCTAGATTTGGGCAAGCTCTCGGCAATAGCGACGGCATCATCAAAAAGATGATTAGCGTTCATGCTGCGCCGATTCCAAGCTATTTTGCGGCTTTGCAAAGCTATATTCCGACAGGTTCTCATTGTGCTTTAGTCCTAGTCGCCGAGAGCGATCGCGAGCCATTTCTAAGCCTAGTCCAAGAATTTCATGGCGAGATTTGCTATGAGAAAAGTGCTCAAGAAGCTAGCAAAGGTATCAGTCTAGTTGAGTTCACATGGAATCACACGACCCTACATGCTCGTGTTGCCGATTCATCCCTCACTTATCTCCAGAGCCTATTTTTGAATGATCCAAAGCTAGAGCTTGTGCAGCAGATGCATGAGTATTTTGGCGATGAAGTCATCATGCATCTTGAGTTCATTAAGGTAAATGGAGTCGTCATTCCTGCGGCAATTCAGATTGTCCGTTTTACCGATAACGATCGCCTGAATGCGATTATTGAATATCACGAATCGCAGGGTGTATTTATCGCCAATCCTCACACCTATATTCTCGAAGATGGCGGTATGAAGACAATTGATTACGAGCAACTAAACTTCAAGCGCATGGTCGATCCATACGGACTGATGAATCCAGACAAAATGAAAGCATGGCAAATGTAAAAACCCAAAAGAATGAGATGGCGCTTCGCGCCATCTCATTCTTTTGGGTTTTTACGCATTGGCGATCGCAGGCTAAACTATACATAACTTTACAATGCGATTGCTTTGGCTGCCATGACTGCAAATACTTTACTGAGAGAAAATCTTTATCCTAACGACTCCCAAGAGCAAAGTTTACCTGCGGGCGGACTAGATCCTGATCGTTTTGACTGGCAAGAGGTTTGGTATCCCGTCTTTTATATCGAAGACTTAGATAAAGCTAAACCATCGAAATTCACCTTGTTAGAGCGTGACCTAGTGATTTGGTGGGATCGTCAGACTAATGCATGGAAAGCCTTTGACGATCGCTGTCCCCATCGCCTTGTACCTCTATCGGAAGGAAGAATTGCTGAAGATGGCTTATTAGAATGTCCTTATCACGGCTGGGCTTTTAAAGGTGATGGAAGCTGCGATCGCATTCCTCAGCAACCTGAAGGAGGAACTGCCCATACCTCTAAACGTGCTTGTGTAGCATCATTACCCACTGCTGAGCGCCAAGGAATGTTATTTATTTACGCAGGAAACCCAGAAAATGCATCTCAAGTCAAAATCCCAATTATCGAGCCTCTAGAAACCGAGACGGAAAAATGGACACTGTTTGGTACATTTCGCGACTTGCCCTATGATGCACTTACTCTTTTAGAAAACGTTCTTGATGCGAGTCATCTTCCATTTACGCATCACAAGTCAGTTGGTAATCGAGCCAATGCGGCTCCCATGATACTAGAGATTCTTGAAAGCAATAAAAATGGGTTTAACGGTATATGGGAAGAGGGTCCTAGACGTGGGAAATTAGGGAAACAAGATACTACTTTTATCGCTCCTGCGACAATGTGGCATGATCTCACTTCCAAACAATTTGGTAGAACGATGACAGTGGTTTATGCTACTCCAACTCGCAAGGGGGAATGCCGTTTATTTGCCAGATTCCCTTTTCAATTCAGCTCTGCAATTCCGAGATTCTTCATTAGCATCACTCCACGTTGGTATTCACACATTGGACAGAATGGAATTCTCGAAGACGATCAAATATTTTTGCATTATCAAGAGCGATATCTTGAGCAAGCACTTGCCAAACCAGAGGTTGATGGAAATTATGCTAAAGCATTCTATCTAGCGACTCCAGCAGATACCTATGTTTCTGAGCTACGGAAATGGGTAACCCGTTATGAAGCCGATCTCTTCGCTGATCAAAGATTGAAAGCTCCTTTGGCAAAAACAGTTCTTCTAGATCGTTATCATTCCCATACTTCTAAATGTGCGAGTTGTAGTCAAGCTCTACAAAATGTTCGCAAGATTAAAACGATCAGTAAAATAGTCGCAGCGATCGCATGGACAATCAGCCCCTTAATTAGCTACTTTTTTGCCCCTGCAAATTTGCTAGTGATTTTACTAAGTTCTATTCCCATGGCGATCGCGATCGCTTTATGGTTAATATGTAACAAACTAGAACAGAAGTTTATCTACGGTCAAGAAATTCCATTGCGAAATCTATAATGATCGCCACTTTAGCGTCCCACAAGAGAAGCAGAGCATTACTCTGCTCCTCTTATGGGGTTCATACGATCAGGGGAACTGCTGTGCGCCCTCGAACTTATATACTGGCGATTGCTTATCTGAGGCTAAAGGTGTCACAACGAATAGATACCTCTAGCTTATAGAAATAACTGGAGAAAACCCGATGATAAAACTCTATGGTGGTGCAAGAAGTCGCGCCTCAATCGTCAAATGGTATCTAGAAGAATTGCAAGCTCCTTATGAGCTTCAACTACTTGACATGAAAGTTGGAGAACATTTGCAGCCCGAATTCTTGGCAATTAATCCCTTTGGTAAAGTACCCGCGATCGCAGATGGTGATTTTCTACTATGGGAGTCAGGCGCAATTTTGCTGTACCTTGCCGATAAATATGCAGAGGTAAAAACATTAGAAGAAAGAGCGATCGCCTCTCAATGGGTCTTGTTTGCAAATTCTACGCTGGGTAATGGCTTATTTATCGCTGAAACTCGCGAAAAAGAAGCTCCTCGATTGCTTAGTGGCTTAAACAAGATTCTTGAAAAAAATTCTTATATTACTGGCGATTATCTCACCGTATCTGATATTGCCGTTGGCACGATTCTTGGCTATGCAATTATGATGGTGCAAATGTCCTATGCTGACTATCCTGCGATCGATGCTTACATGAAACGGATTAGCGATCGCCCAGCTTACAAAAAAGCAATTTTAGGTATTGAATAAAAAAAGGGGGAGCGCAATGCGCTCCCCCTTTTTTTATGGAAATTTAGCTAGCAGAGCCAAGCCCTACGTAGGAACCATAAAAGAATAGACCGACAACAACCAGTACGCCAGTACCAGCAACTGTGGCAACTACCCAAAGCGGAATACGTCCATTTTGAAGCATGAATTAAACCTCCAGATAAAATGATTTTATGAAATGAATTGCAAACCTAGTTGAAGAAATAACTGGAAAAAAGTAGCACAGTCACGAAAATCAGCAGTAGTCCCAAGAAGAGAGAAGTACGGTTCAACTCTACAGGTTGGCTGTTAGGGTTTTTAGGAGCCATAGGAGGGTAAGAAGGTAAAAGGAAAAAGGAAAAAGTTTAGTTTAAGCAAAAGCAAAACTGAAATGAGTATCAATTAGCGGCTGATGAATTGCATAGCTGCGATCGCACCAATGAAGAATACGGTAGGAACGCCTAAACCGTGAACTGCTAGCCAACGGAAAGTGAATACAGGATATTGAACAGGTTGATTAGGATTATTGCTTGCCATAGTTATTAATTATTGGATGCGTTGATTTTGGTCGTTGATTTTGGTCGTTAAGTTTATAGCTACAAACTTAACGAAATGCTTTGAGCCAAGCGCTATTTACCCATTTGGATATCTTTGGCAGGATTGTAGCGATCAGTTACAAGAGGTGCGGTCTGACGATCTTGACTGTAATACTCGTTGGGGCGTGGTGTGCCAAATACGTCATAAGCTAAGCCTGTGCTTACAAATAGCCAACCTGCCAAAAACAACGCAGGGATGGTAAGGCTGTGGATTAGCCAATAACGAACGCTAGTAATAATGTCGGAAAATGGGCGTTCTCCAGTAGTACCTGCCATAACAGTCCTCTAAATGTGTGATGTTTAAAATCTTTATCTTAAATAATAATTTACTATTGTACATACTTGCCATCGCATAGATAAAACAATAACCCTTTCATACCAATTTACAAAAGTGGGACGACACTTCTGTGAATTGCAACCCAAACCCAGCGAGGGTTTTACAAGCACAAAAATGGCGTAGCCATTTTGTGCTTTGGTATCACTGATGTATTGTGTAAATAATTCAGGATTGTTAATTATAAGTAGACACGCTTAATTAATTGCATACCCAAGTCTGTAAGGTTGCGCACCTGCGAAGCGCAACCTTACAGGTATTCTGCAAAGTGCTGTCGCTGTCGCTAGTCTTGTTGGGACTTAAAGAAGACGAGTAGCGCCGCTACTCGTCTTCTGAGGTTTTGATTGAGCCTAAAATTAGGAACTGGAATAGATCCCCCATGCCCCACTTTTTAAGAAATTGAGTGGGATATCTTAGAGCTTTAGACCTCAGCAAGTAATTCTTACATGGTTTCTAAAAGTAAAGGTATAAACTCCCTTGATCGAGACAACCAAGCCATAAAAGTATTCAAACTAATATTAATAGTAATTTGAATACTTTTATACATTTTAACTTTATTTAATTCAACTTTAGCATCATTAAAAATACTGGCATTAAGAGCACCAACTATCTCTTTTTGTAGTCGTCCTGTTTGAGAGAAAACAGCATCATCTTTATCAATTAACATCTGTATAAGCTGTAATAAAATACTTTTCCCTGTAGCCTAAGCCACAACAAAAAGTTAGATCTTCACAATCTATATTTACACTTTTAATTTGATCTAGATTTTTAATATTAAGCTATAGCAGTCCTATATCATTTGTGGATTTTTGGTTTGAGGAAGGACACCCCATAGGGATGTCCTTCCTCAAACCATTTAGGATTGCTATATATCATAAGAATTAGCTAATAGGTCAATTAGAAAATGCTAATAGAAAATGCTAAAAAATGGATAAAAGATCAATTAGAGCTTCATTTTGCTCGTCAGTACCAACAGTAATGCGTAATTTATCAGCTAGCCCTACTTGATTGAAATAGCGAACTAAAATCCCAGCCTCTTTGAGTTTTAAATAAATCTCTTCTGCATTGCTTTTAGGGGGTGTTGCCAATATAAAATTACCGTGAGATTCCAGTACTTTAAAATCAAGGTTTTTGAGATCTAAAGTAAGTTTAGTGCGCGATCGCTTAACTTTTTCAGCACAGGTCTTTTTATATTCTTGATCGTACATGGCGGCTGTCCCCATAGCGATCGCAACTGCATCAATGTTGTAGCTATCTTTAACTTTAAATAGTCCCGATAAAAGCTGAGGATTCGCAATTCCAAAACCTAGCCGTAATCCTGCCAATGAGTAACCCTTAGACAAGGTTCGTAACACAATTACGTTGTCGAATTCTTGTACTAATGACAAAGCGGAATATTCAGCAAAATCGACATAGGCTTCATCGATCGCCAAAATGCCAGAAACTTGTTGGGCTAGTTTGCGTAAATCGTCCAACGCTACTGAATGCCCCGATGGGCTGTTGGGTGAAGCAATAAAGGTCACTGCCCCATTTGCCGCTACGAGTTCATCAATTGGCAACTGAAAGTCTTCACCATAGGGAACTTCGACTATTTCCGCAGGTTGCATTGCTGACAAAGTGCGGTAAAGCACGTAGGTTGGCATCGGGTAAACAACTTTGCGATCGCAACCTTCCGCACAAGCCCGAATCAAAATATTTAAAATATCATCACTACCATTGCCAACAATTACCCAATCTTTAGGTACACCTAGTACATCACTTACGGCTCGGCAAAATTCATGGGCAAAGGGGTCAGGATAGCGTCGCAGAGAATCACTATCAATATTTTGTAAAGCAGCGATCGCCTTTGGCGAGGGCGGATAGGGATTTTCGTTAGTATTTAGCTTGATAACTTTGATGCCAGACTTGGGTTGTTCCCCAGGAACGTAACCAGTCATAGCATCAATGGCGGGGCGAAAGTAGCTCATGGGGAGAAGTAACAAGTAAAAGGTAAAAAGTAAAAATTTAGGTCAGGTCTTTTATTGTATCGCGATCATAATAAAGCCGTCTAACGTCAAAAAGTAGTGGCAGTTCATGAACTGCCACTACTTTTTGACGTTAGACAGCTTTATCACGAAATACTGGCAAAACTTCATTACAAAAAGCCTCAGTTGCCTTAGAGCGATAACGATTAGGATTACGAATTTGCAATAACATCCGTTTAATAACCACTCCATCAATACGGACTTGTTGTAAAGCCCCCATTTGCAATTCTTTTTCGATCGCTGTTATCGACAAAAATGCCGCACCTAATCCCGCCTGTACAGCATTTTTGATTGCCTCAATCGAGTTTAATTCCATCGCGATCGACAACTGACGCGGATCAACGCCACTATCTAGCAGCACGCGATCAATCGCCTTACGAATCGTTGATTGAGAGTCGAGAGTAATAAATTGCAACTTGTACAACTCCTCAATTGGTAAAGCCCCCACCTGAGCTAGCGGATGAGAAGTTGGTAGAATTAGCGCTAGTTCATCCTCAGCATAGGGTGTAATCTCTAAGGAGTCCAGTAAATCCGCAGGAATTTCTCCCCCAATAATCGCCAAGTCCACTTGTCCATTAGCAACACTCCATGCAGTTCGCCTTGTAGAATGAACATGGAGTTGAACCGAGACTTCTGGATATTTCTTGCGAAATAAGCCGATCATTTGTGGCATGAGGTAGGTTCCTGTCGTTTGACTAGCACCTATAATTAGAGTCCCACCATTTAAATTTTGTAAATCGTCAATGGCGCGACAAGTTTCTTGACAAAGGCTTAAAATGCGATCGCCATAGGAAAGTAATAACTGTCCTGCCTCCGTCAACTGTGCTCTTCTGCCCCCGCGATCAAACAAAGGCACATCTAGCTGTCGCTCTAGGTGTTGGACTTGCAAACTAACTGCGGGTTGAGACACATATAGACTATCGGCGGCGCGTTTGAAGCTACCCTCAGCAGCGATCGCCTTGAGAATGCGTAATTGGTCTAGGGTGAACGGTATGTCGATCATAGAAGCAGCGTGAGAAAATATGAGTCGGGAGGTTATTCAAGATTTTTTGAATTCAGCAGGAGTTGTGGGGATCTCCCTCACAAACCGCCGTATGCGTCCTTATTTCTACGGATTAGATACCGTATTAGATCGGACAAAGCAAGCATTAGGTCAGGGAGTACTGCAAGTTATTGAGAATGTCCCCGAAGGGTTTGAATCTTTTGAGTTTTACTTTGCAGGTCATATTGTTTTGATTTACAAGTTGACACATGGATTAGTACTACTAGTACTTACAGACAGCGACCTGAAGCTGGTTGACTACAGTCGGGGCATTACCAAAATCAAGCATCTGATCGAGACAGATACATACAACACAGTCTCACACTTTAAGCTCTTATTAGGTTCGATACCTCAGCAATCCTTGTCAAATTCACATTGGAATATAACTGCGCCAGAGGCAAATGTCCAAGAACCATCGACGATACAGAGATTAACTAGTTCTATTAATCTTCCCAATCCAGAGGCGATCGCAGATAAGACATCTCTTGGCTCAGTTAATGCAAGAGTCCAAATTGACAAACAAACAAATGCCATAGCTAGCCCAAGAGCAAGTGCAATTGCAAGTAATACAAATACACAGATACAGATACAGTCAAACAAAAATAAACCTCAAACACCTCCGACAGATGCTGCCACAGCTTCCTCAAATACGCCTATAGCTACCAATAACCCTACACAAATCACCGATAGTTCTTCTAAGTTAGTATCAGCGAAAAGTGCGCCGCAAGAGTATAAGTTAGATGAACTTTTAGTTGCTTTGAACAAACTAAGTCTCTTTACGACTCAATATCTGGGGAAGGTCGTAGTTACAAATTATTGGAAATCTAGTCGTCCCGCCTCAACGTGGTTATCTGAGTTTGAAATCGATCGCAGTGGTCAAATAACACACCCAAAACAAGCCGCTATCTCCTGCGATCCTTAGCAAATTCAGCAAATTCAATCATGGGTATTTGCTTATATAAAACGTTGCAAACAAGTAATTCGTAATTTCGATCAAATGCTTGAACAAGACTGTCTTGATAGTCGCCAAAGGGAAATATTACTCTAAACCCAAAGCTGTTGTGGCGGGCAAATCCCGCCACAACAGCTTTGGGTTTAGAGTAAATTGCTTACACTAACAAAATGCAATCCTTCGCATCTTGTTAGTGTAAGCAATTTTGCGGGAACTACTCCATGAACATACCTTAAATGAGCTAAACTAATCTTTGATATATAAAGGGAACAATTGTAGAGGCAAGCTAATAATGGCTAAGCGTGTAAGAATTGAGCCTATTGCCCAAGTAGCGGATATTGCAACAAACGGTGCTTTACTGTCTGGCTTAATCGGAGACGAGCTGAATATTTTAAAAGAATGTGGTGGTCGCGGAATGTGTGCGACCTGTCATGTTTATATTCAAGATGGTATGTCTTCGCTTAGTCCAATGGGTAAGCGAGAACAGCGCACTTTAGAAGTCATTACTACTTGCAAGCCAAACTCTAGACTTGCTTGTCAAGCCAAAGTGATGGGCGAAGGTATCGTGGTTGAACTTCCTGTTGGGATGTACGTCCAATCAATCCAAGACATCGAAGCTTTAATTGGACGACGTTGTGAAAAACCATTACTTAGCCCAATTACTGGTCAGACATTAGTCGAAGTTGGTCAGTTAGTTTCGAGATCAGTTGTTCGTCAACTAGAAAACACCAATTTCAGTGTCGGTGAACAATTGGCTAACACTAAAAGAGATGATATTTTTGAGTAAAAAGAAGTAGGTTAATAGTTGAGCTAAAGCAAGTTTTTCATCTGATTATTCTCAATTAGCTATTCTCAATTGCTGATTCTCAAGACTGGCTTTGCTTTAAATAATTTTTTGGATAGGAGTATTTACTTATGACTGTTGCTGTAGATCGTCCAAATAGCCCAACTAGAGCGAACAGAAAAAATAATCACTATAGTCTGCAAGATTTTTTGCAGCCTGATCTTGAGAAAGGCATCATCGAAGACTGGAATGGCTCAAGAAACATTCTGACTAGTGAAGATTTTATTATTGGGCTTCAGGAAGGATTAGAAGAGGAAGTTGGCGATGCTTCGGCTGCTGTCATGTACTCAATTGGATGTGAATGGGGACTACAAGACGCATTGTTTTTCACAAAATGGTTTGAACGCGATTTTGGACGCAGTATTCGTCAGACTAATCTGCCTTTCTTGCTAGAAACTTGGTGGTGGCCATTTACCTCACAGGGCTGGGGGCGTTGGCAAGTAGATATGAGCGATCGCAAACAAGGTTTTATGTTCATCAGCGTTTTCGACTCTGCCGTAGCTCGTAGCCTTGGCGATGTTGGTAAACCCGTTTGCCACTTATATGCGGGTTTATTCTCAGGATTTTTTACGCATCTAGTGAGTAAAGAGCTGGAATGTATTGAGATTCAGTGCTACTCAATGGGTGAGAACTATTGTAAATTCTTGCTTGGCGGCAAAAATCGTATTGATGCGGCTTCGTTCTGGCTCAATGAAGGGGCAACGACACGTGACATCGAAGGTCGGTTGCGCAATGGAGAATTTCTAAAATGAGTAGCTCAGACTGGCGTTTACAGCCATTACGCAGTTTTTGGCAAGGTGTAAATTGGGAAAATCGCGCGATCGCTCCCATAAAAAGCAACAACGGCAAAGGTGCTCAGACGTTAAGCTTGTTAATGTCGGTAAGGCAATACTTTCGGGCAATTTCTTGGACAGGAATTCCTGAGATTGCCGCTACCACACCAGAGCCGAAGCTGAGTAGTAACTCTATTGACGCAAGTAATGAAACTCTTGAAGACTTCCTTGAGGATATTTCCCAATTCTTCTAAGCGTATTAGGGCAGGCACTCTAAGCCCTTATTACTAAAACCATTAATTCTCATGACACTAGAACTATGATGCCGAAGATTCAAGAACTAATTAACCAAGCGCAAGATCGCTATCTTGCGACCGATGAGCTGGGACTAATGGAAAGTTACATTAGTTCATTGCCCGATCGCTTACAGCTTTATAAACTAATCCGCGATCGCGAAATTGATATTTTGCAGGCAGTAGCTAACCAAGTCCCAGCAGAACTGGCCAATGTAACAGATGAAGAACTAGAATCTGGGATTAAAAATTTAATCCTTGTTTTACGCTATAGCTCCATGGCAATGTTACTGAATGATGAAAATTTTTTAAAGCAAAGATTGCTGAATTGGTTAGAAGGGATTATGTCCATGCGCGATATGCGCCGACTCAATGAAACCCTCTACAAATTGCTTAATCAAGAACTAAAAAAACAGTTTAGTTCTACTCAGCTTTTGCTAATCCAGCCTTTGATTACCGCCGCCCAAGTCACGCTAATCTATTAGAGACAAACTGTTATGATTTCTGTCGCTGCTCTCATCAAGGAAAACCGCATCCCTTCTAACTTCTTTGACTATAACGCCTATGTCAAAGGGGATCTAGAAATTGGGCTGCTAGAAAATCGACGAGGAGATCGCCTTATTGCAGTTCCTGACACATTAATATCGTCACTTTATGCAGGTTTAGCCAAGGAAACAGGTCAAGCTTCGAGACTAGTTTTGTTTAACTGCGGCAAGTGGTGGGGGAAAAACTTTTATACGCGCTTTACTGAATCTCTTGAGGAATATTACTCACAATCACTTGCTGAGATGGATATGATCACGTTCATTCAAAGCTTGAAGGAATGTTGGTTGACCCATGGCTGGGGTAAGTTTGAGTTCGATCCTCAACACCAAGCTCAAGGATTCATTTTGGTTAAAACTTATAACTCTCCCTATGTGCAGGTGATCGCTGGCAACACTTTGCCAACAGGGTATTTAGAGGCAGGTATTCTTACGTCTTTCTTCACGAGACTAACAGGGCGTGAATTATTGGCAGTACAGACAACCTGTGAATCTCTAGGCGCTAGTTATAATACTTATATCATCGGCTTACCTGAAAGACTGCAAATCGTTGATTCATTTCTTGCTGAAGGTTTAGCACACGAGACAATTTTGCAACGAGTGCTTAAATAAAGCTTAAATAAAAAATAGACTCGCAAAGCGAGTCTATTTTTTATTTTTTGGTATTTGTTTTTGTAGGTTCTTGATTAGCTTTGACTAGTTGCTGCTGTGATTTCCACGCGCCCCTTAAATGTCCAAAGTTAGTCTTAAACTCTTCAGCTCCCCACCAGCTACCTAAGCGCCCCTCATCCCAAGATGCGGAAATAGCTCCATAGCTAAGCCCTACAACTCCTATGCCTAGAAACAACATACTCAATAGAACAACTGCTGAAGTTGGTAAATCGACTATATGTTTGCTTACAAGAAAATAGCTAACAATAAATGTTGTTAATCCCAATCCTGTCGGAATACCACAGAATAAGGCTGCACGCCGCACAATGCGACGATTGACCTCTTCAGGTATCCCTAGAGAATCACTACGCTTTGAATTTGAGTTGGTATTGATAGTACTTTTCTGAGCAGTTTTTAACGTATTAACAGGAGCAGAAGGGGTCTTTTTGGATTCCTTAAACTCTTTTGTTTTTCTACTACGATTATTTGGCTCGAAGGGAATACGTTCTGGGGTTGGTTTACTCACTTTTACTCCTTCCTTTGGCTATAAGACCCCAAGACATGTGCCACCTGCTACGCGGGAGGTACATGTCTTGGCTCTGGTTTTTTAATTATGCCGAGGTACTTACGGTGTGAAGCGATCGCATTTAGACTCTTACGCCTAGCCTCTTACGCCGAGACTTTGGATCAGCTGTTTGTAATGAGCGCGATCTTGGTTGCGAACGTAGGCAAGTAAGCGCTTACGTTGACCAATGATTTTCAGCAAACTACGACGAGATGAAAAATCTTTAGGATGTAACTTCAGATGAGTAGTCAACTGGGTGACGCGCTCGGTTAATAATGCAACTTGAACATCTGAAGAGCCAGTGTCTGTGGGGTGCTTTTGATATTCGGAAAAGATTTCGAGCTTGCGTTCTTGCAACAGTGCCATGATAAAAACTTTAAACGTGTTTTGAGGTGTACGTGACATAAACTCGACACTAAATGCGAAATTCAATGAATTTAGGCGTTTCGGTGCGAGCTTCCCAACCTCACGATTGGGCATTCCTAGTTACTTCCAGTTCTGGGATTTTGCCACTTATCCAGAGAAATATATTTACTTACTCTTGGATAGTTCGACTGCATAGGCGGTTTCCTTTTCTCAGTAGTCTCTGAGTACATTATTATGGCGATCGCCATATTTTCTGAAGGCGTTAGCTTTTAGACAAACTAGCTTAACATGTTGACCGCATATTTTTGTATACAAAAGGATAGGTTTTGAAAGCGTTGCTTCGCAACGCTTTCAAAACCTATCTTGGTTTGGGTTTGAGCGCAAAGTGCTGTAATAAATAAGGCAATGCAAAGCATCAACTTATTTTATTAATGGGCTGAGCCATTGCCATGATATTTATCGGTGTCGTAGAAACCATTACGAGTGCCAAAAAACAAACAGCTAACGGTAAACACAATGGTCATGATCGGCAGAATTAATTTAAGATCGAGCATATTTTGAGATATTTAGATAAAGTGACACAGATTTTCATATCTTAAACCATAAAAATATTTAGCAGGTAACCGATATTAGCTTTCTTTCTGATAGAAGTTTAAGTCGCGACTGCCAACTAATTTGAGTCTGCCAACCTTAAAGCCATCAGTTAAAGTCAGATATTTCCGATCTTCAGAAAGTTTCCATCCAGAAGTTTTGTACTCAACTGAATGTCCACGTTTCTTGAATTTCGGATACCCTTTTTTGCCTGATACTTTCTTTTTGCAGTTATCAAAAAATCTGGCAATACCAGACCACGCTCTTTCAGCGCTTGATTGTCTTGCTTGGGAATTTAATTTATTTGCAAAATCAAAATCTTTGGCAAGCACAGCCATGAACTTATTGAGGTCATATCTGCCTGTGTCGCGATTATCTATCCAGTACCTCAAAGCCTTGTTACGACAAAACAGAGCAGTACGGATAGCCTCGTCTATGAGGTTGTACTGCTCTGTTTTGCCTTTTAATTTTGCTTCGAGAACTAACATGGATTTATCTAATCTTATGTAGTATATTCTAACATAAGATTAGGCGCTTGATACAATTAATATAAAGCCGTGCTGGAAGCACGGGGTTTTAAACCCATTTTTTCGATAAAATGTCTAAAACAGAGATGTGGCGATTCTCACCGCATCTCTGTTTTGGGCTTTTGACTAATCTAGTTATTACTACCGCCTGTGTTATCAGTACTATCACTATTGGTAGGACGATAACTTTGTTCAAAGGCGTAACGTACAATTTGCGAACGATTCTCCAGATTCAGCTTAGTCATAATGCTGCTAAGGTGAGTTTGTACAGTCCTCGGACTGATCTGTAACCGTTTGCCAATTTCTTTGTTTGTAAAGCCTTGGACAACTTGCCAGAAAACTCTCTCTTCAGAAGGGGTAAGCGTAGTGCGAGAAACAGGAGCTGTAGGCTGCTGAAATAAGCGCATGTACTCAGTAGTAGGGCGATGAGGTTCGCGTTTATGTGGTGAGAAGAAATCTATATCAGTTTTGCCAATGGTCATGCGATCGCCACTTTTTAACAAAATGGGAAAGGTAATTCTCTGTCCACGCATAAAGGAACCGTTGCGGCTACCAAAATCGACAAGGTAGAAGCTGCCAGACTCATTATTATTGCTGCGATTCTTGGGATCTCCTTTCATAGAAGACTCGAAGCCTTCATTTTTAGACGCTCCCACGATTTGCAATGTGGCGTGGTAGCGTGAGACCCATTTATCTGTCAATACAATTGAATTGTCATAGCCTCTACCAATTGTCCAGAAATCTGCATTTGTAAGTGGAATCATCTGCTGCCCCTCATCTGCATGAACGATCAGATAGGGGTGTGGGTGTAGAAGTGTCACTGAACTATTAGACAACTTTGTTGTGTGCATCTCAATCAATTGCCAATATAACTTATTTATATATTGTGAGACGAGTTTAATAAATTTTGAGTTCCTTTTTTGGATTCATGACTTTTGCTGACATATTCTGTCACGACTTCTTTTGACATTAATTTTCTGGAATTAAATTAAGTTGAGGGTTGCTATACTCACTACAAGTAAATATAGGTCCTCAAAAACTGTACTGTCCGCACAGAGGACGGTACAGTTTTTTACTCTGTTTTTTAGCTATGCTAAGGTACTTAAAGAAATTAAGGAAATGAAGCATAGGCTACTTTTCTCTAGCCATTACAAATCTTAAAAATCCTATGAGTTCTTGTTAAAAAAACATGATTTGGATCGTGATCGCCATACAGTTAATACTTAGCGCAGGGCTGCTGTGGGCTTCATGGCAAGTCTGGATACTTCGCAACGCGCTCCAATCAACAGTAAAAACTGTAGATGGCTGGACAGAAGCTTGTGAAAATGGCTTACAAGGATCAACCCCTAACCTTGAAGTTGCTCGTGGTGGAGTCGGCTCGACGCGCAAGCAATATCAAATATTGCAAAGTCAGTTAGAAAAAATTCGGAAGTCATTGTCTGTACTTGTGCGTGGTGTATCCTTTTTAGGGAGTCGGTGGCAACAGTCACAGAAAGGTGCACCAAAGGGTGTGTCAAACTCTCCAAATAATAAACCAAACGGCAAAAACAAAGGGTCGTCATGGAGCAAGTCGTCAGGGAGCAAGCAAAATGTCAAACGGCGCAGGTAAATTTTTCGGTGGATTGATCGTAGGTACTGCGATCGGAGCAGTAGCGGGCGTATTATTTGCGCCGAGATCAGGCAAGGAAACTCGTCAAGTTTTGAAGCGCTCGGCTCAAGATTTGCCTCAACTAGCCGAAGAATTAGGTTCTAATGTGCAGTATCAAGCAGATCGCTTTACTGAGCAGGCGCAACGCACTATTGATGAGACGTTAGTCCGTCTACAGGAGGCGATCGCTACAGGACAAGAAGCAAGTCGCAAGCTACAGGAGGAACTAGCGCTATCAATGGGTGGTTCGCCAAATAGTGCGATCGGTGAAGGTGACCATGCTAATGAAGATGAAGAATAAATCCTTAAAACAGTCTTGAAAAAGTAAACACCTATAGGAAATTATGTCAGAAGCGATCTTTCTGCTAGGTTTGTCATTTTTATTGGTGGTCGTTTGTCTGACGATTCTTTTGCTAACGGCAATCCCTGCTTTTCAGGAATTGGCAAAAGCTGCCAGTAGTATCATCCGCCTAGCTGACACCTTAACGCGGGAGCTACCTGCGACACTCGAAGCAATTCGGATGACTGGGCTAGAGCTAAGTGAGTTAAGCGATGAACTTAACCAAGGGGCAAAAAGTGCTGGCGAGGCTGTAAAACAGGTAAATGATGGAATCAAGGGTGTACGCCAAGGCGCATCTAATGCGTCGATTGCCACTAAAAGTGCATTTGCTGGCTTAAAAGCTGGATTAAAATCCCTCGGTCGTCCTCGCCGTCAAAAGCGAGCTCCTTCAGACTCATATCCAGAAAACTTACGATCCAGTAACCTACCTTCAGAAGACTTAGGTGAAAGCGAAGATAACGTGACAAGACAAAATCGGCTAGTTACCCCTGATGAAATTCGCTCTGAGGGCTTTATGGGAGATTTAACCCCAGAAGAAGATTAAAAAAATTGGTGCAGTAATGCACCAATTTTTTTTAATGTTGACAGCGATCGCAGACACCATTAACGGTTACCTCATAGCTATCCACTTTTAAACCTGCACGAAGTTTACGAAAACTTAAACCTTCAAAGGCATCCCACTCAATATCCTCAATCCTGCCGCAACATCTGCACCGAAAATGATGATGTGGCTCTACATTGGCATCATAGCGACATACACCCTGCTCCAATAAAACTTCTCGCACTAAGCCAGCATCACGTAAAGTCTGGAGCGAAAGGTAAACGGTTGCCTGAGAAGAAGTTGGTGCATCTTGGTTTAAATCACTTAGGATTTGGTCAGCGGTTGGATGATCTAGACGCTCAAGTAAATTTGCATATACGGCAAAACGTTGTGGCGTAACTCGCAACCCCTTAGATTTCAAGATTTGCACAACCCGATCTGCTTGCTTTTGCATATAAACTTACTCCTGATTTCCGCTAAATTTTTTCGTAAAGTTCTTGCAGACTAAATTTACAGTTTTAAGAATTTAGTAATCTGCTCTTTAAGATAGGAAAATTTAACTAAAAGATTTTAAATAAAAATTTCACAAGTAGTACGCATGTTTACTTGCTTGATTGGTCAATATAACATTTCTATCTAAGAACTACAAATTTATTAAACTTTTTAAAATAATTGAGTAGTTATGGGTATTGACTAACTTCTAAATAAGAACTATTCTTAAAAGTGCTCAGAATAAGTATTTACCGCAAGAGAAAAATATGGCAGTTATTGAAACCGTACCAAGCGTTGTTTTTAAGACTCGTGTACGTGATGAATCTGTTGAAAGCCCTAATCCATATCGTTGGGAAGACAAAACTACTCAAGATCTTTTTGCTGGCAAAAAAGTAGTAGTTTTCTCTCTACCTGGTGCATTTACTCCTACCTGCTCATCCAATCACCTACCTCGTTATGAAGAGCTTTATGAAGAATTTAAAGCTCTAGGCGTTGATTCAGTTATTTGTATCTCAGTTAACGACGCTTTCGTTATGTTCAAATGGGGCAAGGAAATCGGTTCTAAGAATGTATTCTTGCTTCCTGATGGTGCTGGTGAGTTCACCCGCAAGATGGGTATGCTTGTTGACAAATCGAATATTGGCTTTGGTCTCCGTTCTTGGCGCTACTCAATGCTGGTTAACGACTGTAAGATCGAGAAGATTTTCGTAGAACCTGGCTTTGCTGATAACGCTGGTAGTGATCCTTTTGAAGTATCTGATGCTGACACAATGTTGGCTTACTTGAAGGGATCTGAAGCTACAGGTGTGTCTGCTCCTCGTTTAGCATTTATTGGTTAAAGCTCTATTCCAAAAGATAAATAATTTTTTAAAAGAATTGCTTTATAGGTCTTTTAAAAAATTATTTATCCATTACTTGTAAATTTGCACTGCCATGAAACTCTCTAGCAAAAATCTTAATGAACGGATTGATACCCTCTACGATGCGATCGTGGTTGGTGGTGGTATGGGCGGTCTATCGGCGGCGATCTATCTAGCTCGTTATGGATTGAAGTGTCTAGTGATCGAAAAGGGAAAAGGGCGATCGCTATGGATGCAAGATTTGCGTAACTATGTCGGGCTCGATCCTCACACTCCAGGGCGAGATATCTTAAATCATGGAACCAAAACGTCGTTAGATTGGGGAGCTGATCATCTGCGTGGTTATGTCGAAGAAGTAACTGATGAAGGCGAAACTTTTGCTGTAAAAGTAAAAGTTGGTAAGCAGAATAGTATTTATCCTGTATTTCACAGTAAGTATGTGATTGCGGCTTCTGGAATTATGGACAATTTGCCTCAGCTTGAAAACATGCAAAATGTCTATGATTATGCTGGCTATACGCTTCATGTCTGCATGATTTGTGATGGCTATGACATGTGGGATCAGAAAGCCGTTTTGATTGCGAACACAGAATCTCAGATCGGTGCGGCTTTTGTTCTGAACTGGTTCACACCCTATATTTCCGTTCTAACTCATGGCTTATGTACAGTCAGCGACACAATGAAACAGAAGCTTGCTGACCATGGTTATCCATTGTATGAAGCTCCGATCGCTAAGTTCTTAGGAGAAAATCATCAGCTTAGTGGTGTCGAACTTACCGATGGTACTGTTGTCGAAGCAACAACTGGTTTGGTCGGCATGGGTTCTGTCTATCACAATCATTACCTTAAAGGTATTGAGGGTCTGGAATGGGATGGGCAGAATTTGGTCACCAATGAGATGGCTAAAACTAGCCACGATCGCCTTTTTGCCTTAGGCGATTTGAAAAAGGGATTGAATCAAGTTTCGATCGCAGTTGCAGATGGCACTGTTGCCGCAACCCAAATTTGGCGAAATATTCGTCGTGCTAGTCCTCCTCGTAAGTGGGAAGAGAACATCAAAGTTCCAGTTTCAGTCTAAACAAAGAAGCCTCGCTATGCGAGGCTTCTTTGTTTAGGTTCCAAACGAGCGATCGCCTGCATCCCCTAACCCAGGAACAATCCATCCTTTCTCGTTCACAACTTCGTCAATACAGCCTGAATAGATCTGTACCGCAGGAAATTGTTGATTGATTAGTTGTAATGCTGGCGGAGCACATAGAGCATTAATAATCCGTATTAAGGAAGCATCGGCTCCTCGTTCTGTCAGCATTTTGAGGGTTGTAATAATCGATCCACCTGTTGCCATCATTGGCTCGACAATAAAAATATGTGTTTGAGGTTCAAATCTCTCTGGCAAACGATTGAGATAACAACTAGCTTCAAGGGTTTCTTCATTACGTATTAATCCAAGATGATAAACATTTGCCGTTGGCAATAGATTTTGGCATCCTTCCAACATTGATAAGCCTGCCCGCAAAATCGGTACAAAAACCAAAGGGATAGAACCATCGATCAACTGTCCTGATGCGTTTCCCAATGGAGTTTCTATATTTACTTCTTGTACAGGTAGAAATTCTCGAACAGCCTCATAAGTAAGCCATTTACCCATTTCGCTCATCGCAGTACGGAATAAGGGAACTGGTGTATGTTTCTCCCTTGCGATCGTGAGCCAGTGACGAATAACAGGATGAGGAGGAACATATACACGCAATTGAGAAGCCATTTATTTGCTTTGGTATTCTGAGTTTGAATGTTAATTTATACAGCGTTTTAGCCTGTATAAATTAACATCCTACAGCGCTTTGGGTTTCAGTTCTATAAATTTAACTGAAGATAGGAGCTAACGACACTTTGCGCTCAAGCCCAAACTAAGAAATTTTTTAAAAGCGTTGTAAAGCAACACTTTTAAAAAATTTCTTGTGATTTGGTTGTCCGATAATTGTTGTAAATTTTAGCTTTGTCTATAGTACTAAGGATGATGATTTTGCTTAATAAATCCCAAAAGAAAGGGATGGCAGTGCAAAGCATCACTGTCCTTTTCTTTTGGGATTTAGCCAAATAGCTAATTGCTAAAAAGCAACTTTCAATTTACAATTCTTAAGTATCCATATTTAAGTCAGCTATTTAAGACAATTTAATGAAAAAATATTTTTTGCGGAATCTCGCGATCGCGGCTAGTTTGTCGGTTGCAGCAGTTTCATGTACTCCTAGCTCCCCATCCCCAAACAACACTAAATCCGCCGCAACTTCTAGCCCAACCACCGCAGCTTCACCTACTGTTGCCTCAACACCTTCTCCTTCACCTACTGTTGCCTCAACACCTTCTCCTTCACCTACTGCAACTGCAACTGCAACTGCTAAACCTAATGCAACAGCGTCTCCTAGTGCTGAAAAGCCTGCTGATACAATAAGGATTGCAGTTGTGAACAACAGCGGAAAAACTTTGAAGTCTGTCTTTATGTCTGCACCAAAAAAAGAAGAATGGGGACAGAATGAGCTTACCAGCCCTATTAAGGATCGCGAAAAAGCTGATTTTGAGTGGAAACGTTCAGATTATAAAGGTGATGATGCTGGCTGTATTTTCGATATTAGAGCTGAATATGATGATGGAACATTTGCCGAGCTAGATCCAATTGATGTTTGTAAGACCCCTGCGATTAACTTGAAATAAAACACTTAATCTTCCTATGAGGAGATTTAAAACTCTTACTAGTTATATAGCAGTAAAAGAGAGCGTTAAGACATAACCCCCAAGCGTTGCAAAGCAACGCTTGGGGGTTATGTCTTACTGTGTTTTGGTATAACAGAAGATATTAGATTTTATCTTTTGCTTCTCTTATAATGCGATTGCCCTGTAAAATATTATTGATTTGATTGAGAACTTCAAAATCTTCTTCAGGTAGGTTCTTAGTTGCTGAAGGTTG
>Ga0315903_10003783_pt1 | contig 20684 bp, 24 predicted proteins | sample LakEriMetagenome_7_FD_203524 | JGI IMG/M metagenome (GOLD analysis project Ga0315903, IMG submission 203524) | Freshwater fungal communities from buoy surface, Lake Erie, Ohio, United States - Buoy 2 MA119 | ecosystem: Environmental > Aquatic > Freshwater > Lake | place: USA: Lake Erie, Ohio... | reverse complement strand
CACGTGGAAGAAAATGGCCATCGTGTTGTGTTAGCTTATGGCAAAAATAACAAGTTTCTAGGTCAAGGACTGACCGAAGAAGATGCTGCAAACAATATTCAAATCTACTTTCCCAAGCACAAAATAGTAATTGTTAATGAAAAAGCAACCATTACCAAAGTACTGGATCCGCTTGACATCAAATCCATTTAGTGCTATAATATAATTCTATACAGTTATATGAGGTTGCTATGAGCATGCACATGGAAGGTCCTTGGCTAAGCCTTACGGGCCGGCGCAAGGGCAAGAAAAAATATGCAAGCGCAGAACAAAAACGTCAGGCCGAGATTCTTGAAGCGGAATGGCAGGCGCTGAAAGATCGTTATGCACCCAAGATCAAGATCAAGAATGACAGAAAAAGTTTTGTGGCTCCCAAGCCGTTGCGTCGCGATGCTGATCAGCCACGTATTCCTAGTTTGGATACAGGTGTAAAAGGTGCAGTCAACGTTCGCATGCCGCAGAAATATACAGGTGATAATATTGTAGGTATTGGTACCATGCACAAGAGCAATGCTGTGCCTATTTTTAGTGATCAAGAAGCTAAAGAAATCAGTTCAATGCGGAGATAATTATGAATCAACAATTGGTTAATATGGCATATCCATCTAGTTTTAGAAAAGAACTTTTTTCATTAGAAGAAGCCATTCAATTTCTTTGGCAAGATGGTGTTATAAATGTAGGCGAACTGGCCGAAAAAGCTATTGTCAGAAAAAGCAAAAAATTAAAACAGAATACCAGAGGGCATAAAGGTAGCGATTTCAATGACAAATCTGATAGCAAATATGTTACTGTGACCTATATCAGAAAATCTGCTTATGCTACTATTACCAGCATTCAAAACAAAATTGGCATGCTACGTGTAATGGTACATGAACCAAAAACTAACAAAAACTACTTTTTCAGAATTCCCTACAAAGTTTATGCTCCATATAAAAATGCCAATAATAGCATAAAAATTTACTTTAATCAGCAGGGAAAGCCGCGTAGTCCTACTAAAGAAAACATTAGATACGATTTATGGGATTATCAATGCAACGCCGAGCAATGGGCCAAATAAATACGTACTTTATAAAGAGGATTTGTGAGTAAGGAAGATTTAATTAGGATGACTGGTGTAGTGGACGAATTGCTACCCAGCGCCATGTTTAGAGTAACACTAGAAAACAACCATCAAATTATAGCTACTATTGCGGGTAGATTACGTCAAAATAACATACGCATATTAGCTGGCGATAGCGTAGAAATTGAAATGAGCCCATACGATTTACATCGTGGTCGCATAGTATATCGCACTAAATAGCTACATGCGTGATATCATTGATTTACTAGAAGAAAAGAAAAAACTAGAGTTGAAAAAGCTGCCTTACAGCGAAGGCGGTCTAGCTCCGATAATGAGCAGCACCACAATCAAAAATCACTACGGTAAATTGGCACGTGGTTATGTGGATAGATATAACAAGGGCGAAGGCGATGCCTCGTTTAACGAAGCTGGTGCGTACTTGCACAATATTTTCTTTCCGCAACTGCGAGCACCAAAAAATGGCAACAGTCCCACAGGTGCTAGTTTAGCATTGATTAACAGGCATTTTGGAAACTTTACTGACTTTAAAAAAGATATTGAAGAAGAAGCAATGAAGCTGCAAGGTTCAAACTGGATTTATTTGAGTCGCAACGGTCAAATCAAAACAATAAAAAATCACGCCATACGCACAGATATAGCCCTGTTAATTGACTGGTGGGAGCATGCCTGGGTTAACGATTATGGTGCAGACAAGAAACGCTATCTAAAAAACATTTGGCGTATTATCAATTGGGAATATGTCAATAGACGAATTTATGCAGGAGATCGCGCATGATTGATTTACAACAAAGTGCAGTTTCTAAACTTCAAGAACTAATAGCCGAAGAAGGTAATCCAAATCTTAAACTACGCATATTTGTGCAGGGCGGTGGCTGTTCGGGCATGCAGTATGGATTCACCTTTGACGAAGAACAAAACGAAGATGATTTTGATATTAATGTAGGCGGTGTGGGCTTGCTTGTTGATAGTGTGAGCGCACAATACTTGCAAGGTGCCAAAATTAAATACACTGAAGATGATATGGGTGCTAGTTTTAGCATCGATAATCCACAGGCTCAAACCACCTGCGGCTGCGGTAGCAGTTTTACTCCCTACTAATCCTTCCAAAACTCTATTCCTACCAAAAGCCATAAATACCTAGTATATAGGATGATTTATGGTACAGCAAGTTATTGACGTTGGCGCTGCTGCTAGCGATGGCACAGGTGATCCGTTACGCGATGCATTCACCAAAATTAATGAAAATTTTGATGAACTTTACGGCACCGTAGATAACGAAGGTTTGACCTACGGTAACATCGCTTCTAATGTTGCAGGTATTACTTTTAACGTAACTCGCTACACAGAAAGCTATGCTGCTACACCTGTACTGCAAGGCACAGGACAATTTGTTGGCAATGTTTATGTCATCCAGGGCAACGTACTAGGTGGTACAACACCATTAAATGATCTACTACTCACAGTAACAAGTTTAGCTAATGTAACTGTTGGTAATGTTGCCGCAGTTTCAGCTGTTGGCGTTCCTGTCGCTCCTGTTCTTAGAGTAAATGGACTCACTGGTAATGTTAATCTTACTGTCAATAACATCACAGGCGCTGCTAGTAAAGCCTATGTCAATGCCGCAATTGCCGCCAATATCGCCAATATAAGTGGATCAGTTACTGACTCACTACGAGCAAACATAACTGCTGCTAATGCTGTAATCAGCAATCATGCAGCAAGAATATCTACACTTGAATCTAATAGTGCGTCCCAAGCTACGCAGATCAACGATGTTGTTTCAGTCAAAGCAAATGTAAGCTATGTGGATACCAGTATTAGTAATGCCTTGAGCAGTAATGCTATATTAGCAAATGTACAGGCTGTAAATGCCAATGTAGCTGCCGCTAATGCTGCCATACTGTTGAGAGCCAATTTGTCAGGAGCCAATTTCAGCGGCAATATTTCTGCTAATTATATTTCAGCATCAAATGTTATAAGAACTGACAGTTATTTTGTAGGTGGTTCGGAAATAAACCAAGGTTTAGGAGAAGCTTGGGCTAATCCAGCTGCATTATTTTTTGGTAATTCAGCTGGGTATTACCAAGTAAATCTTCAAAATTTGGATCCAACAGCCACTGGAGATTTTGTTGTCACAGCCGACGATGGAAACGATGCAACAAATTATGCTGCATTTGGTGTAAATGGCAGTCAATGGAATGACCCAACATACCCAGCTGGCAAAGCACATGATGGATTCGTTTTTGTCACAGGTGGTAATTTAATTGTTCAGTCCGAAACAAATGACATACAATTTTATTCTGGAAATATTGGAATACCGCAAGTCTCAATAACAGCCGGTAATGTAATTCAATTACAACATAACACTGTAATTAGATTTTCAGATGGTACTATCCAAAATACTGCGTTTGGTGGCAATGCCAATTTAACATCATTAAACGCTAACATAACAGCCGCAAACGCTGCAATCACTTCATTACAGTCTAATGCTGCGGCTCAAGCATTAGATCTAAACAGTCTCACTGCCAATTCAGCCAGTCAAGGAGCTACATTACAAACGTTGTTAGCTAACGCCGGAACACAATCTGTTGCCATCACCAATTTAGATGCAAATGTCGGCTCTTATCAAATTTTTAGTAACGCTAATTCAACAAGTCAGGCAGTATCTATAAATTTAGTTAATGCAAACTTAACTGCGGCCAATGCTATTATTTCTACACTGTTATCAAATTCAGCAAGTCAGGCCCAGGAATTAGATAATTTGACCTCAAACTCTCAAGCACAAGAGAGCACCATTGTGGGCTTAGTCGCTAATTCAGCATTGCAAGCGGTTTCTATTAATTCAATAAATGCTAACGTAACTGCGGCCAATATTAACATAACATCATTAAGTTCCAATGCAGGTTTCCAAGCCACACAGATTAATCTACTTAATGCAAACTTGACAGCAGCAAATTCTGCTATATCAGTTTTACAATCTAATGCAGCTTTTCAGCAATCATCAATTGATAACCTATATGCAAATGTAACTTTTTATCTGGCCAATGTGGCATCAAGTAATGCAAACATAGCAGCAGCAAATGCTAGAATCGTTGTGCTTGATGCTAATTTAGGTAGCACACATTCTAATGTTACCACATTACAAACCAACGCAAATATTAGTGCAGCTCAAATTAGTCAGCTAAATGCGGATATATTAGCAGCCAATATTGTAATTGCTTCCAAGGCAGCTTTGACCAACGGTAACATTCAGGCAAATTATGTAATAGCAAATGCAAATGTAAAAATTGCATCGACATTAGAAGTAGGAAATTCTAGTCCAATCAATTATCCAGGATTAGGAGCAATATTTGTTGGTAATGTAGATTCACAATACCAAATCGTAGTTCAGAATATAAACACAGGGCCAAACGCCACAAGCAGTCTTAAATTTGTAACCGACAATGGTAGCAATACAGTCAAAAATTTAGAAATTGGTGTTTTAAGTAGCAATGCAACTGGTTATTTTGAATATCCAGCTGGCAATACTGGCATTGCTAAAATAGCCAATTCTAGTGTAATTTCGTCATCGGGTAATGAATTGTTTATACTTACTGATGCAAATATTACACTTGGTGCAAATACCAGCACTATCAGACTGGCACAAGATGGCTTACTAGAATTGAATAATTGTAATTTGGTATTCAGAGATGGAAGTATTCAATCAACAGCAGTCCAAGATGTGTTTGGCTTACTCGCAAATGTATCAAGTGTTCAGGTTCAAGCAAACACAATCAGTGCTAATCTTGGTGCGTTCCAAACTTATGCTAATTTAACATTAAGCACTGTAGCAAATGCTGCGAGCCAGGAAGCTGAAATTGACTCCATAAGTGCCAACGTTGGTGCCTACCAGATTTTTGCAAATGCTAATGCAGCTAGCCAAGCAGCATCGATCGACACAATTAATTCAAATATTGGTGCATATCAGACTTTTGCAAATGCTAATGCAGCCTCACAAACCACGTCAATCAACACAATTAATGCAAATATTGGTGCATATCAGACTTTTGCAAATAGCACTTTTACATCATATACAAACGCCAATGTTGTTCAATACTTAGAGGCAGGAGTGGGTGGAAATATTATTCCATCGTCTAATGTAACTTACAGTTTAGGAAATGTAAATTATCAGTGGAAAGATTTATGGGTTAGTAATAACACAATCTATATCGGTAACACACCTATTCAAGTTAATAATAATACTTTATTGGTTAATAATCAACCGGTCAGTGGTACTTACACTAATAGTAATGTTGATTCATATTTACAAACCACTGGAACAGTTCGTTTTGGATTTAACGCCGGGGGAACTAATCAAGGACTTGACGCAGTTGCACTAGGACCAAACGCCGGCAGTACAGATCAAGGTGCTTATGCAATTAGTATTGGCTGGCAATCAGGTTCCTTTAATCAGGGTGAGAATTCGGTGGCTGTAGGAAAATTTGCCGGGTTATCTTTCCAAAGTGCTAATTCTATTGCTGTAGGATATTACACCGGAAGCAGCAGTCAAGGTAATTTATCGGTTGCCATTGGTGATTATTCAGGGGCCACATATCAAGGCAATAATTCAATTTCCATTGGTACTTTTTCCGGTTATGAGTTCCAAGGTAATAATGCTATTGCTATTGGTGCCAACGCTGGCGTGCTTAATCAGCATGCAAACAGTATTGTAATTAATGCATCAGTAACTGATCTTAATAGCACAGCTGAAGGTTTGTTCATAAGTCCAATACGCGAAGTCACTGGCGGTAATGTGTTGGTATTTGATCCTAACACAAAAGAAATTACTTGGGCGAATGTAGGCAACGTAAGTTATACTCCAAACAATATGGCAAATTACGATCAGACAATTACAAACATACAACAAGCCCTTGATGAACTAGCTGCAAGACTAAGAGCCTTGGGTGGTTAAAGGAACGGAATAACAAATGGCAATTGATCTAATTAATATTGGTAGTTCTGCAAATGATGGCACAGGCGATGCTATTAGGGATGCGTTTGAAATAGTCAATGATAATTTTACTTTCGTCCAAGAAGGACTATCGGGCACTCGCCAAACTACAATCAGTGCTACTGGTGTAGATAGCGGCTATGTTGTGTCTAACACATACATTTATGCCACCACCTATGCCAATGCAAACACAATTGTGGCCAGAGGTAATATTGTTAGTGGTAGTAATTTATTTGTTCAGAGCAATGGTGCATTAATTGTTGGTAATGTAAGAATTATTGGCAACTTAGAAGTCACAGGATCTACTGCCAGTCAAGATACTATCACTTCAACAAATCCAATTTTTCCTTTGCAATATTCAATCACACCGTTACCATCAGACAATGGCAAAGACATTGGGTTGGTTTGGCAATATTACAAAGGTACCGAAATACAAGGATTTTTGGGTTGGCAAAACAGCACACGAAGCCTTGTTTATTTTGACGATGTGGTGCAAAATACAAGTAATGTGATTACTCAAGGTACCCCAGGAAATGTACAGTTTGGACAACTTTTGCTTTCTAATACAACTGTAAGCTCTAGTAATGTAACTGGAGCTTTAGTAGTCGGAGGCGGAGTTGGAATACAAGGTAATGTTAATATTCAAAGCAATATTTTTGTAGGAAATAATGCTAACGTTGGCAATTTAACAGTGCGCGGCAACATTGTTGGACCAATATATATGGCCGGTGGCTCGGATACCATCTTCATTGGCGGAAGCCCAGTGGCCACATCTATTGCTGCTTTTGCAGGAGGTCCAGTTCCTGGTGCAACACAATTTATTGAATCTTCACAATCAACATCAACCACAACCGGTGCGGTAACTATTGCCGGCGGTCTAGGTGTAAGCGGAAATGTATTTGTATCTAATCTTACGCTTGTTAGCTCAGGCAATATTCGAGGTAACATAATTGGTAACGTGATAACTAGTGACCAACCTTTTATTACCGGCCTTGGCACTTTAAGTGGTTTGACTGTTTCCGGTGCCACAGTGTTGAATGGAGCCAATCCTAGTTCAGATGTGACTTTCAGTTTGGGAGCTGGTACAAGTAATCGTTGGAACAAGCTGTGGGTGTTCGACATAGATTTCAGCGGTGCTATCAATGGCACCGGATCATTGGACATAGGTGGCGGACTCAGAACAACTAATAATACACAGGCAACAAGTACTACCACTGGAGCTCTACAAATAAGAGGTGGATCCAGTATCAATACTGGTAATTTGTATATTGGTGGTAGTGGGGGACAAGCTATCATTGCAGTTGGTAATGTTACTACTACAGCAAACGTCAATGCTGGCGAAAATGTTATTGCTGTTGGCAATTTAATTACATTAAGTAATGTAGTCAGTGCAGGTAATATAAACACATCGGCAAATGTAATTAGTAAATTTGTTTATGTGTCAGACGGCATACGTTGGTCCGGAAATGGCGAGGCGTTCGCCCCAAGTACATTTAACACAGCAAAAGCGTTCACGTCAGTTATGATTTTTGGAGGATAAAATGGCAGCACCAAATTTATTAAACAGCACACAAATTTTAGGAAAAACTGTTATTGCAAATGTGACCACAGTGTTATCTAATGTCATAGTCAATGATACCAACAGCGGTAATCTAATCAAAGTTGATACTATGACCATTTCAAACTATACAACTAGCCCAATAACTGCAAATGTAATATTGAGACGGGGAGATGCGATCAATGGATACATTATAGGAACCACGCTTATTCCTTCTTCTTCTACTTTGACTGTTATCGCAAGAGATACAGCATTACTAATGGAAGAAACAGACTATATCCAAGCAAATGTAAGTTCAAATGTAGCAGCTCATATGACAATCAGTTACGAAGTGGTAACCTAATATGAAAACCAAACGGCGATTTATTGGAGGTCAATATGTCTCACCTTGGACCACCTCAACAACAAATAGATTATTTAATTTAAATGAATACTATAGATCGTTGGTAACTGGTGGACCTACCGTTTGGACAAAATCAACTGAACTCAGTAAATTTAACTTGATTGACTACTATAATATATCTACTAATTATGTTATTGCAGTACTGGTCAATGGTGGAGGCGGTGGAGCAGGTGGTGCAGATACAATGGTGGGTGGAGGAGCAGGTGGTAGCGGTGGTGCCGCAGTAATATTTTTATCAGTGACTCCAGGAACACAATTTTCAATTAGAGTCGGCGGAGGCGGTGGTGCTGGAGTAAATTCAACACAAGGAAATGGTGGCCAAGGTGGCAACAATTTTGGAGGCACAGGTGGCGGTGCTGGTACTACAGGATCATCCGGCTCTGGTGGCGGTGGCGGTGGATGGTCGGCAATTTTTATAGACACCACATATTTTGCAGTAGGCGGTGGTGGTGCAGGAGGTAGAGGTGGTGGTAATGCCCCTGGCGGCAGTGGTTCAGGGGGTAGAGGTGGCGGTGATCAAAGCACAGGTGTGAATGGAGTTTCGATGTTTGGTGCAACTGGTACTACTCCTGCAACAGACCGAGGTGGTGACGGTGGAGGCGGCGGTGGATTATATGGCGGTGCCAGCGGATCAGGTGGTGCTAACTATATTAATACCTCATTCAATTTATCAAATGTTAGCCTAGAAATACCTTATGGCGAAAGTTATGGCACTTATAATGGCGGAAGTGATGGCGGTGCAGCCGGTGGCAGTAACTCTGGTTTTACTGGATGGCTAGGTGACAATACTGGACTAGGTGGCCCTAGTAATGGATCAAATGGTTTTAGAGGCACAGTCATAATTAGATATCCTGGTCCCTGGAGACGTACTGACGATGCCGGTGGCACTACGAGCATCGTCGGGGGTTACACATACCATCGTTTTACCACTAGTAATTCAATTGGTTCGCCTTCATATACTTTTACGGCATAAAAAATGAGCACAGTTTCTTGGATAACACCGCGAGGGGATTTAGGTACAGTAGCTGAGAACTACTTTTATTCCTTTCAATTTGAAGCTGAAGATAGCGATCAACAAACGCTATTTTACAGTTTTATAAGTGGGCAATTGCCCGGCGGCCTGTATGTAACCAGAGATGGCAATTTACGTGGCATACCTACCATTTTAAGTTCTATTAGTCAAAAAGTTACAAGCACATTTACAGTGAGAGCCACTAATCCTGACGGTGCAGTGGCAGATAGAACTTTCAGTCTCACTGTAAGCAACGTTAATGGACCACAAATTATACCTAGACCAGATTTAATTGGTGCTTGGTTTGATGGTACTATTTTGGATTATAGTTTTAATGCTGTAAATGATAATCCAAATGCCAACCAAACATGGAGTGTAATACAAGGAGAATTACCTCCTGGAGTTACCCTAACTTCATCTGGAAGACTTTTTGGATTAGTAGAATTAATTGCTACTAATATTAGTCAATTGGGCTATGAAGCTACACCAAATGATAGTGTAGTCTATGATCCTTTGGGTGCTAGTGCGGATAAATTTTATAATTTTACAGTGCAGGTCAGTGATGATTTAAAAACTGATACAGTAAATGTAAGATTATTGGTCGTTAGTAAGGGTAACTTTACAGCAGACAACAATATCACATTGATAAACAATACATTTATAAGTGTTGATGCAGACAACAACTATTATCCTATTATTCTAAACAATCCAGAATCTTTGCCTATTTTAGTATCAGGAAGCACATTTGCATATAAATTCGTTGCATATGATGCGGAAGATCAAGACATCTCGTGGGAAATTGATGAACTTGATGTGTCGGGCATGGATGACTTGGATGAAGCAGTAAGTCAAACATTAGCAGGAAATGGCACTAACGGATCTACAGCGCCAAATCAATACGTATTGGATCAGGTTCCAATAAATGCAGCTAGAATAGTAGTTTTTGTAAATGATGTTAGACTAACAGCACTTACAGATTATACAGTCACCGGTGCATTGCTAATTTTTACAACTCTAACTCCTGCTGTCACAGATACAATTTTTGTGCAATTTATTTCCACTACAACTGGATTTGACAGTATTTTGTTTGATCAGGGCGAAGAGGGATTACCGGTAGGCTTAGTGATTGATGTAAATACCGGCTGGGTGCAAGGAGTATTACCTGATCAAGTTGAAAACATTAGAAGTTATTCATTTAATGTAGAGGCTTATAGAACAGCATCTCCTACTATTACAAGTGGCAAAGTCAACTTTTCATTGCAGGTAAAAAGAGATGTAAATGAAGAAATAGTATGGACAACACCTTTTGATCTTGGTTCGATAGATAATGGTGCAGTAAGTGAAATACAAATCGAAGCATACAATACCTACGGCAAAGAATTAACCTATGAAGTTATATACAATCCTTTTAGAAAGTTACCGCAAGGCTTAAAATTTTTACGTTCAGGTAGATTGATTGGCCGAGTAAGTTTTAGATATTTTGTACTAGATGGTCAAAATGCTGAACTCAATGTTACTTCAACGTCAAACCTTGTGGTAGGTATGAGCGTACAAGGTGTAGGTGTTGCTGCTGGTTCTAAACTTATTGAAATAATAGATTCAAACACCATACGGGTCGCACCAGCAATTTACGTCGAGCAAGGCACGGTGTTAGTTTTTTCCAACGACACTTTACAAACATCGGTCAGCACTGTAAGCAATGCTATTTCAACTGCCATTGATGGCGGACGCACTACTTTTGATCAACAATGCGGATTTACAGTACGAGCCACTGCGTTAGATGGTTCTATCAGTGCAACCAAAGATTTCACCATTGCCACTGTGCCTCGTAGCCTTGCTCCATATGAAAATGTTTATTTACGAGCTTTACCTGACAGTGACCAGAGACAAGGTTGGGAAAGTCTAACCAAAAATCAATCAGTGTTTCCTACTGAACTGCTCTATAGGCCAGATGATTATTATTTTGGAGTACAAAGAACTTTCAAATCACTGTTTCTTTCTGGACTCAGCGTTGGTACAGCAACCAGCTTTATCAATGCAATCAATAGAAATCATTACAAAAAAAGAATCAATTTTAAAGAGATCAAAACTGCCAGAGCTGTAAATGAAGATGGTACCATTGCATATGAAGTTGTTTATTCAGAACTCATAGATGATCAAGCTTTTAATACTGCAGGGCCACCACTGGAAGTTGCACTGACTATAGCAAATAGTTTTCTAATAAACAATCAATCTTATAATGTTATCTACCCCAATAGTTTTCCTAACATGCAAAAAAGATTGGAAAACGGAAAAGGGTATGCTAACAAAAGCACATTACCGCGATGGATGACCAGCGTACAGGAGGATGGCACTGTGTTAGGGTTAATACGGTGTGTAGTATTGGCGTACACCAAACCGGGTGCATCAAAAACAATTGCGTATAGAGTCAAATCCAGTAATTTTGATTTGAATTATGTAAGTTTTGTTGCAGACAGATATCAATGGGACAATTATCTTTCAAGATTTTTTGATATTGATACTAACCAGTTTTTGCCAAGTGTTCCTACCACATTTGACAAATACCCCAATCTAAATGTTGGTGAAGCAGTCATTGATACACAAATAATTAATGCAGTAACTAATTCTAATCTAATAACTATATCAAATACCGTAAGAGTAGGGTATGGTTGGAGAGTGTCATCAAGAGATTCAACAGTTACAATTCCTGACAATACCATTGTTTCAAATCTAAATCAGTCGGGTACAACATTAACTTTGTCAGCCAATGTAACTTCAATAGCTTCTGGCCCAATTAGAATAAATGGTGAAGCTTTTGTTGATTATGCAGTTGATACAGCATTTATAACTATCGATGGCGAAAATTTGAGTATTATAAAATCTAGTTTTATAATAGATGGGGTACAGGATATTAAAGAAAATGAAAAAATAATCTTTGCCAAACAGTCAGGATTTGATTTCCCTAATGATGGTTGGTTTGATGCAGAGGGTAATCCTGTCTATGGATATTTAGATAAAGTTGGTGGGGTTAATTCTACCATAAATTATCAAGGGGGTATATGGAGGTTCCAATTTACACCATTTGAGGATATAGGTTTAGATGAGGATGAATACGGATTTGACGAAGCACAATCAGATCTAACATACAGCCATTTTGATCAAAGTGACGATGATGAAGTAAGACTGTTTTTTGTTCAAGAAATACTTTTAGATCAGACTGTAAAAGTACGTACTGGTGACACTTACAAAGTTTCTACTTTACAATATAGACTTACGCCCGGAATATCGGCTCCGCAATACGGATTATTTACGTTTGCTACAGGACTATTTAGAACAGCAGAAACTACTTTTGATGGCGGCACCTGCTTAATGCGTGAAGGATATGTACCAGGAACGAGTGTTACCGGCGGTACGAGATTCAGTAACAACAAAGATATTTGGATAGTTCCAGAATCTTTAGATAAATATATCAAGTTCCCACAAGATGGAGTTTTTGTATAAATGACAAGCCAAATTAATCCGAATAATATCGACGGTACCTACCCAGTTGCCGGACAAGATAATGATAGTCAAGGTTTTCGCGACAACTTTACTAATCTACGTAACAATCTAACTTTTGCCAAAGCAGAAATTGAAGATTTACAAAATAAAGCAGTGCTTAAAAGTGCTCTATTAAATACTACTCTTAGTAATGATTTGCTAGGAAATGCCATTGTAAGTCCGAGATTGACCAGTTGGCGTGAAACTTTTTATAATATTGGCACACAGTCTGGTGCGGTTCCAATTAGTTTTACAAATGGAAACTACCAAAAAGTCACTTTATCCGGTACAGTCCAACTGACTTTTATTTTTCCTACCAACACACAGAGTTCATATTCAAGTATAAAACTATGGATTTCTAATCCTAGTTCTGCATTTTTGGTTCAGTTCCCAGCAACTTTAACACTAGGAGATCCAGATACTGTAACAGGATTTAGCGGACAATCCATTACTTTTACCGCTGCAGAAATTGCAAATACTAACGATTACTTTTTTGAAATTTTCACATTTGATGGTGGTACTACACTAGGTATCAAAGACTTAACTAGAAACAGAGACTTTTTTGGTAACATTGAAGCTCAATTCGGCGGCGAGATGGTTGTCGAAGGCAACGTTAGACTAGGTAATGTAATTAATTCTACAGTAGGTGCCAATGTAGTAGTTCGTTCAGATATCAATTCGACTTCATCTACTACAGGTGCTTTGGTTGTACGTGGTGGAGCAGGTATTGCAAGCAATGTACATATAAATGGAAACCTTTGGGTTAATTCTGGAAACATTAGAACCAATGGCTCAGTTGCCAATATCTTCAATGTGTCAGCAACAACAGTGAGTTTAGGCAATGCTGCTACAAATATTTTTGTAGGTGCCTCTACAGGTGATGTTAGAATAGCAGGTAATATTGTTGCTGCAGGTAATATTATTAGTAGCAGTGGCACAGGCGGCCGAATCAACCAAAACTTTGCTTATGTTACACTAACCGACGGTCAAATGTTTTTTGCTAATACAAATTTTAGCACACTGTTTTTTGACACAGCTAGTTCTGCAACTATAGCAAATGCTTGGATAGCATTTCCAGCAGCAGCCGAAGATGGAAGAGAAATTCAACTTTCATTTCATGCACCAATTACAGGAGTTTGGGTATCATATGGCCCAGGTGGATCCATGACCGATGTCAAATGGTTCCCTAATACTTCAGTTTCTTCTGGCAATGTTTCTGCTAGATTTATATACAGCACAGCAGCTTCAAACTGGTTAAGAAGCGAATAATCAGTTCAAATAAAATTGACTCCTAGTTAAGCATAGTTTATAATTATGCAAACTAGGAGTTTTTTATGACTGTTGATTTGAATAGATACAAAGATTTTGTTGAAGCAGTAACTTCAAAACCATCCAATGATCTAACCACCTTTATTACCCGTCTGGACGAACTGGATGCAAATTATAACTTTGAAACACAGAAACATGATCCAGATATCAATGTACCATTGTTATTAACAGCAGCACTAGGATTAGCTGCTGAAACTGGTGAATTTTGCGAAATCCCTAAAAAAATTTACTTTCAGGGCAAACCACTTACTGAAGAAAACGTATTTCATATGAAACGCGAACTTGGTGATATCATATGGTATTGGGTCAATGCTTGTAGAGCACTAGGTTTAGATCCTAATGATGTTATTGAGGAAAATGTAAATAAATTAAAGGCACGATATCCCGGCGGGGAATTTGATGTACATCACTCCGAAAACAGGAGACAAGGAGATTTATAATGCACCCACTAGTTCCAGATCTAAGCGGTTTGAGCACAGAAGAATTGCATCAAAAATACAATGAACTACTTAAAAAATTTAATCAGGCACACAGATTTGGACCAATTGGTGCCATACCACAAATGCAAATGATATTGGAAAATTATCGTTACGAGATGGAAACACGTAATCGAAAACTTATGGAAGAAATGGAAGCTAAAAACGATAATTTTAAAGGCATAATTGATATCCAATGAAATATGACAATTTTGGACAGTCTTATGTATCCAGCACAGAATTGTGCGAACTGCTTTACCGAGACCCTGAGATTGCTTTGGATCAATTTTTTGTACAAGATTGTGATCAATACAACAGTGCAGTAAAACAGTTGTTTGCTGATCTTCCATTTGTACAAGAATACCATCCTTATCCCGACGATTATTCTGTAGAGATGTATCATCAAACGAAACAAAATACATGGCATATGTCTGCAGAGTATCAACAGTTAGATATAGCCAAATGGTTACTAGAACAATGTACTACACAACAGGAACTGCAACGAGTGGGACATGAACTGTTACTGTATCAAGAAAGAAATTTGTTTCAGCTACTAAAACAATTAAAGTATATAGTGGATACATGGCGTGCGAACAACATAGTTTGGGGTGTAGGTCGGGGATCTAGCGTTGCTAGTTATGTGTTATACTTGATCGGTGTGCATCGAATTAACAGTATATATTATGATTTAGACATTGAAGAATTCTTACGATAAATACCCGCACAAGGAGAACTAGATGAGTAAAAGAGTTTATAAAACTGCTAATGGTCGAGTGATTAATATTGACACCGTGATTGCACAAAATGAAGATTCAATAGCTGTAGGAAATATGAAAGTGAATGCACGTGGAGATGAGCTCGGACATGGTGGAAAAATTGAACGAACCAGAGAAAAGGTTATGGCAGAGTATTACAAATTGAACACCCCAGTGGCATCTGATCACATTCCAGTTCCAAATGAAACCAAACAGGTAAAAAAAGATTTATTGGATGAATGGGAAGAACCTGTGGTTGTAAAGAAATCGGAACCCATTGATGATTTTATCGAAGAAACTAAAGTAGAAGTAGCACCGTTACCTAAAAACATACGCGGAAGTTTGGCTAATTCCGTTGCTAAGACACAACCATCCAAAGAACCAGAACCTAAGAAATTAGGACCAACTAGAATTTAAGAAAGGCAAATATGGCAGTCGAGAATCCGTTTGATCAGAAACGAGGGTATCAATTTGGCGTTGAAATAGATGGCAAAATTCAACCGTTGAAAAACAATATAATTGTTACTGACATGAGTTTTGAAGGTAGACAATTAAGTAGCGGTATAGTATTATTAGGAGACGATGGTAAAACAGACGGTATTCGTCCAAGATGGGCAAAGGTGTATGCTGTTGGCCCTGAACAACAAGATGTTCGTGTAGGCCAGTGGGTGCTTGTTGAACATGGCAGATGGAGCCGCGGTTTAAAAATTATTCAGAATGGCCAAGAAACAACTATACGTAGAGCAGATCCAGAAGCAATTATTTTTGTTTCAGATACAGAACCAGACAACATAGACACTCTTTCTACAGCGGTACATGCAGAAAGAAAAACCAGAGAACAATACGAATGAAAACTTTAATCAATGATAACGATGGGTTTCGAACTTATGTTTATCTCAATGACGCCGCACACCCGCCAGGATTTAAACATCTTAAGATAACTACACAATGGCTTGATGCTAAAAATCCTCAAGATGAACAAAAAAAGTACGAAATGCTTTTAGATGATCAATCAATGCAAAATCTTATTAACGCTCTTAAACAATGAAAGAACTTTGGACTGAAAAATATCGCCCACAAACACTAGATGGGTATGTATTCACTGACCCCACACAACGTGAGCAAATTGAATATTTTATTAAAGAAAAAAGTATTCCGCACTTGTTATTTACTGGTCCTGCTGGAACAGGTAAAACTACTCTAGCAAAAATACTTGTAAATGGTTTGGATATTGATCCATATGATTTTTTACAAGTAAATGCATCAAGAGACAATGGCGTCGATTTCTTAAAAAGCAAAATTGAAGGTTTTGTAAGTACAATGCCGTTTGGTGATTTAAAGATTGTATTACTTGACGAGGCTGATTATTTGAGCCATAACGCACAGGCTATCTTGCGGGGTCTTATGGAAACTTATCAAGCTCAAGCTAGATTTATACTAACTGCTAACCTTGCACACAAAATTATTGCTCCATTAAAATCAAGATGTCAGCAAATTGTTATTGATAAGTCTGACCAAACAGAATTTACCAGCAGAGCTGCTACAATACTGATTAACGAAGGTGTTGAGTTTGAACTTGATACCTTGGATAGTTTTGTTAAAGCAACTTATCCTGATTTAAGAAGCTGTCTGAAACTATTACAAACAAACAGTGTGTCCGGCACACTTAACTTGTCAAAAACTTCAAGTGGTTCAGGATCGGCAGATCATAAACTGGAAGTGGTCGAACTGTTCAAACAGGGACGAGTAAGAGAAGCACGAAAACTACTTTGTAGTCATACCGCTCCTGAAGAAATGGAAGAAATTTTTACTTGGATGTATCAAAATTTGGATCTATGGGGATCTACTCCTGAACAACATGATCAAGCTATCCTGGCCATTAGAAAAGGTCTTGTGAATCATCCCACAGTTGCAGATCCCGAAGTAAATCTTAGCGCCACACTTGTAGAATTGAGTCAAATACAATGAAAAACATTTATCTAGTAGCACAATATGTAACACGACCTAGAGATCCACGCAAGACTCATATTGCAGGTTATATGAAGGATCCTAATAATTATCAATACGACGAACGTGTTCAGATTTCAACTAGGCTACGTAATCAAGACATATATACTGCCAAAATTATTTTAAATTTATCAGATAAAAAAGTGGAGAAAAATAGCTTCAATGAAACCAAAGATTTTAACGAACTGTTCAAATACTTTTTTAAAGGTTATCACAAGTATATTACCGAAGTAATGGTAAACTTAGATGCCGAATATTTCAATCAAATGTTAGACGAAATGCAGACGGAACTTAAAGATGAAAAAATACAAACTGAGTAAGGCCGGCGCACGTGGTTGGTTTGTAGGAGACTTTCCAGAAGCAGTAGTTAGAACAAAGGATTTTGAATGTTGTTGGCAAGCCAACCCAGCTGGTGCGGTTGATACTCCACATATGCATAAAATTGTAACAGAAATACAATTGATAACAGAAGGTAGGATGATCATAAACGGCGAAGAATTTGGTCCAGGTGATATTTATGTTAGTGAGCCCGGAGAAGAATATCATGCCCGCTACTTGGAAGATACCAAGGTTGTTGCCCTTAAATTTCCTAGTATTCCAGGCGATAAATATTACGTATGAGTATTTTTAAAGCCATGCGTGTCAAAAAGAAAAGGGCAGTGGATCCAAATGCTCCTCCTCGCCCTAATTTAATGACGCACGACGTAAAAATTAGGGATCAACAAAACGTAATAATTAGCATGCAATACGAAATACATAATCTCAAAGATACTGTAAGATCTCTACAAAATAAACTCAACAATCAAACTGTTTATCTACAAGCAGTGCATTCTAAATTAAAAAAATAATTGAAAACACTTTACTTGGACATGGACGGAGTTGTAGCCGACTTCAATGAATATGCATACCGCACATTGGGTTTTCCACCTAGTGCAGGAATATATCCTGAAGACAAATGGCATCAGTTGGCTCAAAATCCTAGAATTTATAGAGATTTAATTACAACCACGTATGCACAAGAACTTTACAAAGAGTGTGTGAATTTTTCAGATAAAAAAAATTACAGGTTGGCCTTTTTGACTGCGGTACCCAAGGGCAACGATATTCAATATGCTTTTTTTGACAAAGTTGAATGGGCACAAAAATACTTTCCAGGTGTTCCGGTATTTTTTGGTCCATATAGTAAAGACAAATATCAACATTGCAAAGTTGGTGATATCTTAATAGATGATAGAATCAGTAACATAGAAGAATGGCGTGCAGCAGGTGGCCTTGCAATACATCATGTTGATATAAATTCTACACTAATTGAATTATCAAAATTATATTAATTTTGCCCGCAAGTTTCATTACAAGTATAAATTTTCCCTTGTGCTATTGATTCAATTGTCCATGTTTCTTCAATTTTACTAAACCATTCTATCGCGTTTTCTATACCATTCTCTAAAGCGTTGTTGTTTTTTATGATGGGACGCAACTGCAAGTTACTGGGATTTCCTGTTTGTTGCATGGGATAGAACCCCAACCAACAGCACGGATAAACTTCCCCATTAGCGGTTACGTAAATTTGTTTTTGTTTCTTTGCATGGCAGTTAATTTTTTTACTTACATGTTCTGTTTCTAATATAGTTATTGCTGGATTGTTCACATAATATCGATGAAATTCTAATAATTCATCAAAACTCTTACTTCCTGTATAATTTCCTAAGCTATGACTATATTTTTTATCTCTTGAGAACACCGGTCCGATATTACGCCCTGCATCAACTATTTGGAATTCTTTAAATCCCAATTGAGAAGACAATTGCATGGCTTGATCAATTTGATGCTGGTTGTGGGAGAACGGAATAAATGCCCATACTGCATGTCCACCTGCTTCTATAAATTTACAAGCATTATCTAAAATTAAATTAAAATCTGTGTACTGTCTGTACAAATGGTGAGTATCCTCTAATCCATCTAATCTAAAATAGACTTTTGTGTTTAGCTCGCCTAATCTTGACCAAATGTTTGGTCTTCCACTAGCATTGGTGCTTATTTCGACTTGCAAACTTGGATTTTGACTTTTAAAATATTCAACTATTTCTAGTCCATCTCTTGCAGTGATGAAATCGCCGTAATTACCATTAATTAAAATATGATTCAATTGCTTGAGAAATAAAGGAGGAAATATTTTTTTTGCTTGGTCCAAGGACATGTCGCAAATAGGGTAAGAGTCAATGACATCAACTCCGCGAAAATTTCTAGGACACTCAGGACAAGCAGCATTGCATCTAGTAGAAATTTCTAGATGAACGCTGCTTATTTCATTATATTTAAACACTCATTATTTAACTTTATCAAGCCTCCCCATATAGTTTAAGAACTTCACTTACAGCAGGATGTCTTCGAACATCCTTGACTGCAAATTCCACTCCAGCAATGTATTGGCTATCAAAATTCTTTACAAGTTTTTGAAAGTCCAATAATCCGTTGTCCTTGGCCCTACGGTCGGCCTGCTGGGTGTCCCCTGTAACAACCATCTTAGAGTTTTCGCCTAGTCGAGTTAGCAGCATCTTCATCTGACTTGGTGTCGCGTTTTGCATCTCATCTGCAATAATCCACGAATTTTTAAATGTCCGCCCTCGCATGTATGCTAGTGGAGCAATCTCTATATATTTTTCTTCTAGCAGACGCGATACCTCTTGTGGTCTATAATATTCTTCTATAATGTCAAAAATTGGTCTAGTCCATGGTTCCATCTTTTGATTTAGTGTGCCCGGCAAAAATCCATGTTGCTCGTCATCAACGCCTACTGCGGGCCTGGTAATAACAATTTTAGAGCATTCTCCTGCTCTAAATGCCTTAAGTGCAGCCAACACAGCCAGCATAGTTTTACCTGTACCTGCCGGACCTGCAGCAAAAACTATTAAGCGTTGTGGATTTTGTAAAAGATCTATGTAAGTTTCTTGATTGAGACTTTTGGGAATTAGTTGAATGGTACGGCGTTGTTTTTGGTATGAATCTAATTGTACTACTTGCAATTGTGCTGCTTCGCTTCTACGGCGCTTACTCAAGACTTCCTCCTTTATGGTTGGTGGATCCGTCATTGCCTTGTCCCTGTAGTGGGCTTGGCACCTTTTTTATCAAGTCCACGCTTCTATTTAAGTTATACAATTATAGCTTAAATTGTGTTTTTATGGATCTAATTACTAGCTAAGTATTAAGCTAGGCCTAATCCTTACTCCAGTTCAATTTTCAAATCAATTCTTAAATCGCTAAATAACTTATATTGGAAGTTATATGGCTACAGATATTAACGACGTATTAGAAAATATTAAAGAAATTTCGCTAACTGATAGTGCAGTTAATACACTGTTGGATTTTGAGCGTGTAATTGATCAGTTGGATATTTACGCATTTGCTAATTGGAAGCGAGGCGAACTGGTACAAGGACCAAAGTACGAGAAATACTTTGTGGTTTGTACATTTATGTGGCCTTATAAAAAGATGCC
>Ga0315903_10003782_pt1 | contig 20691 bp, 15 predicted proteins | sample LakEriMetagenome_7_FD_203524 | JGI IMG/M metagenome (GOLD analysis project Ga0315903, IMG submission 203524) | Freshwater fungal communities from buoy surface, Lake Erie, Ohio, United States - Buoy 2 MA119 | ecosystem: Environmental > Aquatic > Freshwater > Lake | place: USA: Lake Erie, Ohio... | reverse complement strand
AGACCAACACGGTCAGTTTCTACCACAGTGATTACAGGAACTTCGTTAACTACACGCTCACCAACATCGACAAGCGCCACATCGGATTGGAGCTGGCGTTTGATTACAATCTGGGTAAAGGACTTTCGGCGAATGTGGTTGCTGCCATCGGACAGTATTACTATACCGACCGGCCCAACGCCACCATCACGGTCGACAACACCTCTGAAATCCTGGCAGAAAATGAAACTGTTTACGCCAAGAATTTCTACGTTGCGGGAACACCTCAAAGCGCTTACACACTCGGTCTGAACTATCGCGCCAAGCGTTTCTGGTTTGTCACCATGAACTTCAATTTCTACGACAATAACTACATTGACTTTAACCCTGCCAGAAGAACAGATGCCGCCGTAGACCTGGTACCCGAGGGCAGTGATCAGTGGAATAATATTCTCGGACAACAGCAGACCGACAGCCAGTTTACCATCGACTTCTTCGGCGGTAAATCATGGAAGCTCAACAACTATTTCAAGGGAATTAAGAGGAACACCTTCCTTGTGTTGAATGTGGGTGTATCGAACCTCACCAACAACCAGGATCTGGTAACCGGCGGTTTTGAGCAACTGCGTTATGACTTCACCGACAAGAATCCCGAAGCGTTCGCGCCTAAGTACTTCTACTCATTCGGCACTACGTATTTCATTAATCTCATCTTAAGAATCAACTAAAAAATTTCAATATCTCATCATATGAAGAGCCTGTTTAAAAACCTGATGTTGCTGGTGGCCGCTGCCGGCATTGTTACCTTCTCATCTTGCCGTGACGACGAATTCGATGCGCCCCCTGCCGGTGGAACCGATCCGAACCTGGTTGCCAATACCACTATTGCCGACCTTAAAGCAGGATACGTGTACGACCAGTTCGACACCATCAAAACTGAAAAAATCATTTCCGGTATCGTTACCGCCGATGACAAGTCAGGTAACTTTTACAAGACCATCATCATTCAGGATGAAACGGCCGCTATTGCCATTCGACTGGATGTATCTGATTATTATACCAAGTATCCGATCGGAAGAAGGGTGTTTGTGAAATGCCGCGGACTGATCATCGGTGACTACAACAATCTGATTCAGCTGGGCGGATTTATTGATTATTCAGATCCTGTTCAGCCTGAAGTTGAGCCTATCCCCTTCTCTCTGGTAGATAAGTATCTGTTTCCGGGTGTAGCAGGTTTGACTGTAGCTCCAAAAGTGGTCACCATCAATCAGGTTTCTTCTAATCAGGATTCCATCAGAAAATACCAGAACATGCTGGTCAGGTTCAATGGTGTGGAATTCATTTCAAGTGATACAGCCAAGACCTACGCCGACATGGTGAACCAGCAATCGGCTAACCGTAAAATTAAGGATTGTGGCTCCGGTCAGATTGATATTCGCACCAGTAACTATTCTAATTTCGGAGGAGACAATCTGCCAAACGGAAACGGTTCACTGACCGCGATTTTTTCTGTTTTCGGAACTTCACCTCAGTTGGCCATTCGTGACCTTAACGATGTAAAGCTTGATACCGCACGTTGCGGCTCAGGTGGCGGCGGAACCACCACTGTATCCATTGCTACTGCCAGAGGATATTTTACAGGCACCACCACTACGGCTCCTGCCGGAAAGAAAATTGTCGGAATCGTTATTTCTTCCCGTGCTGAAGGCAACATCGTTTCACAAAACGTAGTGATCCAGGATGCTACTGCAGGTATCGTAGTCCGTTTCACTGCCAACCACTCCTTCGATCCGGGCGATCAGATCGAAGTTGATATTTCGAATCAGGAGCTTTCAGAATTCAGCGGACTGCTGCAGGTGAACAACGTACCAAATGCCAATGCCACCAAAACCGGTACCGGAACCATTACCCCTGCTGTAGTGACCATTGCAGATATCAACGCCAACTCTGAAGCATGGGAGTCGACTCTGGTAAAAGTGGAAAACACCACCATTACAGGAGGAACTACCTATTCCGGAAGCAGGACCATGAATGACGGAACGGGAACCATCACTTTGTTCACGCGTACACAGGCCACCTTTGCCACAGCTGCATTACCGACAGGCAATGTTGATGTGACAGCGATTGTATCTCAGTTCAACACCACCAAACAGCTTAACATCCGGAATTTGTCGGATGTACAATAATCACAACGCGGAATCTTTCCGCCATTGAATTCCTGGGCCGGCGGTAACAACTTACCGCCGGTTCTTGTTATCTGTAAAATTGCTGCAATGAAAAAAATTCTCCTTTCCCTCTTTTTACTGATTGTATCCGGTCAAATTCAGGCTCAACTGATCACCATTGCCGATGCCAGGGCGCTGCCTGTCGGTAGTGTGGTCACCGTTAACGGAACCGTTACATCGGGTCCTGAATTCGGAACCATCCGTTACATTCAGGATGGCACGGGAGGGATGGCATTGTTCAGCACTGCCTTATCATCGCTGCAAAGGGGCGATAATGTCACCATCACCGGCACCACAACCGAGTTCCAAAATCTGCTGGAGATCGTTCAGGTCACTGCATGGACCGTGAACTCAACCGGAAACGCTCTTCCCAATCCGCTCATTCTTCCGCTTTCGCAGATGAATGAATCCAACGAATCCATGTTTGTGAGAGTTAACAATGTCACCTTTCTTACATCAGGTACGTTTCAGGGGAACACCAATTACAACATCACCAGCAACGGTGAAAGCGGTGTAGTCTATATCCGTTCGAGTAACCCGCTGGCCGGACAACCCATTCCAACGGGTAGTGTGATTGTTTATGGAATCAATTCACAATATGGCAGCCAGTATCAGTTATTGCCGCGTGATGCCAACGATATCGTCAATGCCAGTGTCATCTCCATATCATCACAACCACAGCCCGAGAACATCACCACTACCGGATTCGATATCCGATGGGAAACAAGTATGCCCGGCAACGCCTTCCTACGATACGGTTTGACGCCATCTCTGGAACTGGGAACTTTATCAGGTCCTGTGAACACGAGCAACCCTGCGATGAATATTTCTGGCGCATCACCTGCTCAAATTTATTATGTTCAGTGTTATTCCATCAACGGAAGTGATACTGCATTTTCACCTGTTAAACCATATATCACCGCATCCAACTCATCCGGCGTCATCAAACCTTATTTCAACAGACCGGTGAACAACTCAGTGGCCAATCCTTCATCCAATACAGCCGTTTACCTTAACAGTGCATTTGACGATACACTGAAAGCATATATTGACCGTTCTGTATCAACTCTCGACATTGCCATTTACAGCTTCGACAACAGCAGCGGAACCACACTGATTGCTCAGGCCATCAATGATGCCTGGAGTCGTGGTGTCAGAGTAAGGGTAATTACTGATGGCGGCAATGCCAACAACGGACTGCAATTGCTCAACCCTGCCATTCCGGTATTACCGTCGCCTCAACTGGCCTTTTATTATGGGTTGATGCACAACAAGTTTTTTATCATGGATGCCGATCACAGTGATCCCATGCGACCGGTGGTGATGACAGGTTCCACCAACTGGACCAACGGACAGCTGACTAATGACAGAAACAATCTCGTCTTCATACAGGATCAGTCTCTGGCCAAAGTATACACCATAGAGTTTGAAGAAATGTGGGGCGGATCGGGGAATTTACCGGATACCACACTGATGAAATTCGGTCCGGACAAAGCAGACAACACCCCTCACATTCTGAATATCGGAGGAAAAAAAGTGGAAAGTTATTTCAGTCCCTCCGATAATGTAAACGGTCAAATCATTCGCTCCATCGGCGATGCGAATTATGAGATATTTTTTGCCACCATGGTGCTCACACGCACTGACCTGGCTTATGCCATTGAAGAAAGAATTGTCAATCACGGTGTATATGGCGCAGGTATCATCAATGATTCGGCAGGTGGAAGCGGCACCTCCTTCCTGATTCTTCAGAGCGTGCTGGGCCCCCGTATGCTGGAATTTGATTTCGCCAGTCAGCCCGGAATCATGCATCACAAATACATGATGACTGATCAGAGTTTTTCCAATTCAGATCCCTTCATTTTAACCGGTTCACACAACTGGAGCAGTGCCGCCACACAAAGAAATGATGAAAACACCGTCATCATTCACGATGCACTGATCACTAATCAGTTTTATCAGGAGTTCAATCATATGTTTACTGCTAACGGAGGTACTTTATCGGTTAACGAAACAGGGTCCGGTATTTTTTTAATATACCCTAATCCGTCAGCCGGTTATTTCAATGTTACAGGATCATCCACTACCGGCAATCTGAAAATTGAATTGATGGATCTTACCGGAAGAATGATTTTGAGTGAGCAACATCAGACAGCGGGAGAATACAGCATACCGGTTAACGCACAGCAACTTTCTTCAGGCATTTACCTCATCAGGGTAAATGGTACGATCGGCAAAGTGGTGGTCAGATAATTTTCTCTTAATATTTCGCGTACCTGCCCAAAAACTCAAGCAAGGTTTTCATCAGCCATTCAGGGTTATCGGCATGGACCCAATGTCCGGCTCCGGGTGCGGTTACAACTTCTGAGCCTGAAAATTTTTCGAGGATATCCGTTTCATCGGCATCAGTAATATACCCGGACTCTTCTCCTCTGATAAAAAGTGAAGGCAGGTGGAAAAATCCTTCCGGGTAAACCGGTTCACCAACGTTTTCAATATTAAGGCTGATGGCTTCAAGGTGGAATCGCCAGGCCAGTTTGTCTTTTTCCTTCCACCAGACATTTTTGAGCATAAACTGCAAAACAGCAGGTTCGCTGATTGACTTGCTCAATTCAGCTTCCACTTCGGTGCGTGATTTCATCAGATTAAAATCAACGCTTTCAAGTGCATCCAGAATTTGCCGGTGATGAACGGGATAATACCGCGGAGCGATATCGATGATCACCATGCCCGAAAGCAAATGAGGGGCAGTAACAGCCAGTTTAAGGGTGGTTTTCCCGCCAAGGGAATGGCCGACCACTACAGGCAGGTGAATGCCTGAAGTTTCTATGTACTCAATGACATCCGCTGACAGAGAGGCGTAATCAAATACAGGGTGATGCGGTGACTGGCCATGGTTTCGCAGGTCAAGCAAATGCACCTCATAACCATGGATGGCCAAAGCCTTACCAAACGAAAGCCAGTTATCTGAAGATCCGAAAAGTCCGTGGAGAATCAATACCGGTTTACCTTCACCAAAGCGTCGGGAATAGAGCTGCATTTTGCAAAATTATTGAATTCAGCGCATTACAGGTTGATTTCCTACCGAATTCTCAATACGAGAACGAACCTGATCATATCATCGAATTGGATAATTTTGCGGCGTTATGGTAGAAATGGATATCAAGGTTCGCAAGGGAGTACCCTCAGATGTGGGTCAGGTGCTTGGTCTGATCCGGGAACTGGCACTGTATGAAAAAGCGCCGCACGAAGTCACCAATACCGAAGCAGATATGCTCAAAGACGGTTTTGGCGTTGATCCGGTATTCCGCCTGCTTGTTGCGGAATGTGAAGGTAAAATTTGCGGCATGGCGATTTATTTCATCAAGTACAGCACCTGGAAAGGAAAAGGCGTTTATCTCGATGATATTGTAGTCAGTGAAAATCTCAGAGGCCGTGGCATAGGCAAAAAACTGTTCGATGCCGTCATTGCTGATTGCAAGTTCATCGGTGCCAAACAGCTTCACTGGCAGGTACTCGACTGGAATGAACCTGCCATCAACTTTTATAAAAAGTACCAGGCATCATTCGACAGTGAATGGATCAACTGTAAGCTGGATGAAAAACAGATCATAAACTACCAATCATGAAAGTATTTAAGTTTGGAGGTGCATCCGTTAAAGACGCAGCTGCAGTTAAAAATGTAACGGCCATACTCAAGCTGTATCCGGGCGAATCCCTTACGGTTGTCGTTTCCGCGATGGGAAAAACAACCAATGCCCTTGAGAAAGTAGCCACCGCTTACTTTTACAGGGAGGCCGATCCAAAACCGTTGCTGGATGAAATTAAGCAATTCCACCTGAACATCATCAAAGATCTTTTTCAAAACAGTTCAGCTGCTGTGTACGACCAGATCAATAATCTGTTTGTAGAGATTGAATGGATTCTGGAAGAACCTCCGGTAAAGGGATACGATTTTATTTATGATCAGATTGTATCGGCAGGAGAACTTCTTTCAACCAGAATAGTAAGTGAATATCTGAACTCACAGGGCATCAGCAACAAGTGGATGGATGCACGTGATCTCATACACACCGATAACACCTACAGGGAAGCATGTGTTGACTGGGAGCTTACCCGTGAAAGAACCCGCCATTATCTGATGCCACTGATGAATACTCCGGGCGGTATTGTCATCACCCAGGGTTTCATCGGAGCCACTTCGGAAAATTTTTCTGTTACACTTGGCAGAGAAGGTTCTGATTATACTGCCGCCATACTCGCCCATTGTCTTGATGCCGAAGCTGTACTGATCTGGAAAGATGTGCCGGGAGTGCTGAACGCAGATCCAAAGTATTTTAAGGATGCGCAAAAGCTTGAAAGGATGAGTTATCATGATGCCATTGAGCTCGCCTACTTTGGAGCCTCCGTCATCCATCCGAAAACCATTAAGCCGCTGGAAAACAAGAACATTCCGCTGTATGTAAAATCGTTCGTCCATCCGGAACTTTCCGGAACCATGATTGGGAAAGATGTTCAGACAAAGCCACTGATCCCTTCGTTCATTTTCAAGGACAATCAGTTACTGCTGAGTATTGCCGCAAAAGACTTCTCATTCATTGCGGAGGAAAGTCTCAGGGATATATTCGGATCTTTTGCCAAATCAGGTGTAAAAATCAATCTGATGCAAAACTCCGCCATCAGCTTTTCTGTTTGTATTGATAACGACAAAATCAAGGTTCCTCCATTGCTGGATGAACTGAAAAAAAACTATAAAATTCGTTATAATGAGGATCTTCAACTCTTCACGGTCCGACATTATTATCCTTCAACCCTTGAAATGCTGACACAAGGCAAAGAAGTACTGCTTGAGCAAAGAAGCAGGCATACGGCGCAGTTTGTGACCCGTGAATTAGAGAAGTGAGGGGAGTGGATAGTGGGATAGTAGGATAGTGGGATAGTGGGATAGTGGGATAGTGGGATAGTGGGATAGTGAGATAGTGGGATAGTGTGAGAAAGTAGAGATAAAGTTGGGATAACCGACAGAATCAAAATCAATGGATTTTTATTCTGTTCAATTTGGATGAAAGTCAGGTGATAATAGCTTTATAAAGAACCGAATTAAAAAACAACAATGCCTAATAAACTATCAATAAGCGACCGGTCTTCGATCATACTCTGGCTTTTCAGCGGATGTTTTTTAATTTTTGTTATGGTTGTGGTTGGCGGGATCACCAGACTTACGGGCTCGGGATTATCAATTACCAAATGGGAGGTTGTAACGGGTACTATACCTCCAATGAACGAAGCCGACTGGCAACATGAGTTTGAACTATATCAGCAATCGCCTCAGTTTAAAAAAATCAATTCTCATTTTGGATTAGAAGAATTTAAAGATATTTACTGGTGGGAATATATCCATCGTTTGCTGGGTCGTTTGATTGGACTGGTGTTCGTGATACCATTCCTGTATTTTCTCTTTACCAAAAAACTCGACAAGCCGCTCATGCTGAAATGCCTTTTCCTTTTTGCACTGGGAGGGCTACAGGGATTTCTGGGATGGTACATGGTTAAAAGCGGATTGGTGGATATGCCGAACGTCAGCCATTTCAGACTGGCACTTCACCTCACCACAGCCTTTATCACTTTCGGATTCACTTTCTGGTATGCGTTCGGTCTGATCCACACGGAAAAGATTCAGCTAAACGCCTCTGAAAAAAAATTCTACAACTTAACCATCGGAGTATTCATCATCACCCTGATCCAGATCGTTTTTGGTGCTTTTGTTGCCGGAATGAAGGCTGGATATGTCTACAATACATGGCCCTTAATGGGAGAAAAACTGATAGCTGATTCATTTTTCCATGCACTGAATACGATGGGATGGCACGCACTGATAGATCATATCAGCGGTGTGCAGGTGGTTCATCGTTATCTGGCCTATGTGGTTTTCTTTGCAGTTCTGTTTGTCTGGTGGTACGGTAAAAAAAGTGCCGCCTCCGGAGCGCTTCGGCTTTCAAAAGGTCAGCTGGATGCGCTTGGGCTGACAGCGTTTTTTGTTGTGCTGCAATTCCTGCTTGGAATTTTCACTTTGCTCTACAGTGTACCTGTCGTTCTTGGTGTGTTGCATCAGGCGGGAGCGTTCTTCCTTTTTGCAGGAATCATATACCTGCTGCATCGGCTGAAGTGGGGACCGGTGGTGGAAAGATGACAGTCGTAAGTCGACAGTCGACAGTCGACAGTCGAAAATTGTAAGTCGGCGGTGGTTAGGGACTATTGATTAAAAGAAAAGGTCTTACGACAGATTATAAAAAAACCCTCGCTTTGGGAAGCGAGGGTTTTTTTATAATCTGAATCCAAAAGCACTCAATTCACTACGAGTCTTGATGGACGGGAGTCGATGCCTTTACTGCTGAATGCAACCATGTAAACACCTTTTGCCAGGCGTGAAATATCAAGCTTTTCAGAAACAGATCCTTCGCTCACCGGATTCTGTTGTACCAGCTTACCCATGGAGTCATAAATCAGCAGACTGCCTTCTGCAACCGGTGCATTGAAACTCACAAATACAGAGCCGGATGCAGGATTTGGACTGACGACAGAAATTCCGTTAACAGCAACTTCTTCTACTGAATTGGTTCCGGGCAATACTTTGGTGATCAGGAGATCATCAAAATAATAACCGTCGTATTCCAGAAAACCATCGGAAACCAATCTGAACCGGATCAGGATATTCTGACCAAGATAATCATCAAGACTGATTTCTTCCTGTACCCAGCTGTTCTGAAATCCTTCATAAAGAGGATCTCCGTCAATCTGGTTCGGGCTTCCGGTAACGGTATACTTACCGCAAAGCGATGTCCAGGTCTGACCATTGTCGGTGGAAGCCTGCACCACTACATAATCGAAGTTAGGTTCCAGTGCCCAGCGTGCATAAAATGTCAATGAAGCCTTGACCGCATTGGCGAGACTGACAGCATTGGTCAACCTGATGGTTTTGGTATCGTTGGAATTATAATCTCCTACAGGTGAATCTGTGATGGAAGCAGTTGGAGTATAAAACACCGTATTGCTTATTCCCCATTGTCCGGCGTTGAAACCGGAGGTACTGTTGCCGTCTGAAGCAAAAGCAACAGAGGCAGCTCCGAAGTATTTGGTGATGGTGTCAGTTCTGGTATAAAAGCCATTATCAATCGAAAGTAAAAATCGTACAACCTCACCGTTAGTCATGGGTGTTGTCAGTGCAAATGAAATGGAATCGGTTTTTTCCTGCATCGCACCCAATCCTGAAACGGTCACCTGGCTTCCTGTGAGAATCACATTGGGAGTAAGTCCTGACAGGCTGATGGTGTAAGTGCCTGTAGTATCAAGGCCCAGTTGCTTAAGCGTAAAGTTGATATGCCCTCCACCTGTTGAAATCAGTTCAGGTGAGTTTTCGTTAAGTGTTGCGTATCTCCCGGCCAGCTGGGCCATGGTCAGATTCTGAAACATATTGGCCTGACAAAGCGGAATGATTTCATTAGACGGAGGCCAGAAGCCAAATGAAGCATCTCCGCACTCCGGCGTCATGGCAAAGACTTTATCTTTGGTTACCTGCTCGCCGTACATCCAGTCATCGGAACTTCCGTTAACGATATATCCCACCGTCTGATCAGCTGTTCCGAAGGTATATCCGTTATAGGTGGTGAGCAGTGCTCCGTAATCGGCAAACAGTGCGCTGTCGGGAGTGTAGATAGAATAATCATATCCCCAGGGATAAATCAACAAATCACCGTAGGTGTGGTAGTTGAGCGCAATTTTAAATTCACGGGCGTTTACAAAATCACGGATAAGTTGCGTTTCAGGTTCTGAAAAAGCAGCAGGTCCTCTGTAGGTGGCACTGTTCGTATTGGGAGAAGATCCGTCATCATCAAAGCCCCAGTTGTACCCATAGTTTCTGTTCAGATCCACGCCGAAGGTTCCATCCTGATTATCGCGACGATTCTTTCTCCAGAGTCCTCCGCCGGCAGGTTCAGTTGCTTCATTATACAGGTATCCGTCGGGGTTCAGGCAAGGAACAAAAAACATCTCTGTGTGATCAATGATCGCCGAAATGGAAGGGTCGCTCACATAGTTTTCCAGAACATACCACATATAATAAATCAGTTGCGACATACCGCCTGGTTCACGCGCATGATGTACTGAAGTATAAAGCACTTCCGGTTCACTTTCATCCAGGTTGGCGTTGTCGGAAATCTTAACATAAAAAACAGGGCGATTCTCATGTGTTGTACCACCCGGCAAAGCCTGACGGATCGTAATCAGGTTTGGATATTTGGACGCCATTGAATCCAGGTTATCAAGCATTTCCTGATAAGTGAAATATCCGGCATAAGAACCGAGACTGAAATTAGAAGGCACCGGATATTGCGGCGCGCTGATTCCGCATCCCGCAGCAGCGGCAGACTTATGTGTATGTGATGGACTAGCGTTCTGCTCACGGTAATGACTCACCACATCGCTGATGAGAATTTCATAACGGAATCCCGCCTCCGAAATTTGCCGGATCTCTTCTGAACTGAAGTCAGAAATCAACCATACTCCTTTTCGGATATCGCCATGATCTGTCTCGAGGCCAAGCGACGAAAGTTTCCGCATTCCGGAATCATCAGTATACACTTTTACCCGGCTGTACTGCATTTTCTGAGCAAACACCCCGGAAGTGAATTGAATCATGATGATGATGATGACGGATAAGCGAATCAGTTTTAACTTAGTCATTTTATTATTGTTTTCAAATTAGTGTTATTCTCATGATTCCGGATTTCCAAAGGTTGGGAGTTCATACCAACCGAACCAGGGTATACGGAGAGTTTAAATTTATCAATTGTTATGTTGCCGGATTGTAATGATTCTGCAACTTTTTAGAAGTGTTGACTTGAATTTAAATCAGTATGTCCTCATTTCAACCATCCTGCTTTCCGGCCACCAGTCAGTTTCCTCAATATTCTGTAGATAAAATCATAAGGCACCACCAGGATATTGAAGAGGTAATAGAGCACGGTATCACCTTCGAACTCGAGGGGATATCCGAATTTCCTGGAGGATGCACCTGCCATCCAGTTGAAACGGTAATGCTTCCATCTCGACCAACCTGCATACCGTTTTAACGGGTTGAATGAAGTATTCTTCTTAACAGGATCCCATTGTACTTTTCCCTGTTTTTCCTTGTGCTGCGATGACCCGATGACATCAAAGTTTTCACTTTTGTCAAAATCGAAACGGTTAGGATCAAGCTTCAGAAAATCCAGCAAGGCAGACATGGTTTCTCTGTTACGGGTAAAGAGATCTTCGTATCTGATCAGAGTGACCCTCCCCGATTTCATCAGTTGATCATTTCCGGTGAGCGATGCTATTTCTCTTGCACCATATGAGAATGCTCGGACAGCATCATCGAAACGGTAATTGAAGGATTTGCTGAACGATTCGGCTATATCCTGTCCACACCTGACCAGCAACACCAGATATCCATTGCTGAACATTTCAAAAAATCGCTCCGCATGATTGGGATGTGGTGTTTTCATGATGACGTATCTGCCTGAGGCTGATTCCGGAGAAACGTAAGACAAAATTCCACTCTCCAGACACTTTCTGAAAACCTGCGGGTCATTTTTCCATTCAGGAGCCCACTTCCCGGTAACCGAACGGAGAAAGTCGAGATATTTTGGAGCGTTGTAGATGATGAAGTCTTCACCGTTATGACGCGACTTCACACAGTCGGGATGTAAAGTCAGGAGTTCATAAAGGTAATTGGTGCCGCTTCTCGGACTGACTCCCAGGATGAATACGGGTATCATAACGGATCGATCTGCCTTTTATCCTGTTGAATTGATGTCCTATTCGGTCTAACCGGGAGGATTCTTTGCAAAGAGACGAATTTAAGCAGAAATCCGGACACCCGGCGTTAAAAATCAACTTTCACCGGCCACCGCACCGCCCTCATACAGCTGTTTGCGGTACTTACGGGAAGGAGATTCGATGAACTTTCCCAACCCGAGCTTATCCCAAATAACATCTATTCGGTCGATCGTTTGCTGGTCGGACGCCAGAATATTGGGCCAGTCACGGGTGAAACCGTCAAATTCTTTGGTTTTTCTGGTACCGTCAAAAGCGATGTGGTTGCCCACTACAATATGGTCGCGTTTAGGATCGACGTTATTGGAAAAACGCCAGACGGCATCAGCTACGTCCGAAACTTCCAAAGTATGTTCCAGGAAGATGATGACCTTAACGCCACTGAATTCAGGCAATCCGAATATCGACTGGGCAAGTTGTTTCACGTGTCCTTTGCGGTTTTTCTCAACAGCGATGAAAACCACCGAAATCCCCAAGGCCGTCAATGTTGCATTAACACCGGTTATTTCAGGGAACTTCGATTGCAAAGCTACTGCATTGATCTCTGTCACTGACGATTCACTGCTTTCGCGACCTGCCAACTCTTCGGGAAGTTTAGCAGTGGCATCGATGCCCATTTTTCCACCGAATGCCATAACTGAGCAAGAGTGATCCAATACATCAGTAGGTCCCTGGGAAAAAGTAAAATCATAAGCCGGATCGGTGTTTTGTGAAATGTACGTGGCTACCTCAGCATTATCATGAATGTTCACATCACCGTCAACCACTATCATCATTTTCGTGAACATCATTTGTCCTGCACCCCACAGAGAATTCATCACTTTGAGTGCCTGGCCGGGATAATCCTTTCTGATTTTTACGATCACCAGATTGTGGAATACACCTTCAACCGGCAGTACCATATCAACAATCTCAGGAACCATTGTCATTTTGATGGGCGCCAGAAAAATTCTTTCCGTTGCCTTTCCGATCCACGCATCTTCCTGGGGAGGGATGCCGACAATGGTGGCAGGGTAAACCGCATCTTTCCGGTGCGTAATGGCTGTGATGTGGAACTTCGGATAATAATCTGCCAATGAGTAATAACCAGTATGATCCCCGAAAGGTCCTTCCAATATAAAATCTTCGGCAGGATCAATATAGCCTTCAATGATGATATCGGCATCAGCAGGAACCTGCATATCCTGGGTGAGGCACTGCACCAGTTCCACTTTCTTCTTTCTGATAAAGCCCGCCAGCATGAATTCATCCACGCCGTCAGGCAAAGGAGCCGTACCGCAATACGCGTAAGCCGGATCCCCGCCAAGGGAAATCACTACGGGCATTTTTTGTCCGAGTTTCTTGTATTCGTTAAAATGACGGGCGGAGACTTTATGACGGTGCCAGTGCATGGCGGTCAGTCTGGGACCAAATACCTGCATCCTGTAAAGGCCGACATTTCTGATTCCTGTTAAAGGGTCTTTGGTCTGGATGACCGGAAGCGTGATGAACGGTCCTCCATCTTCGGGCCAGCATTTCAGCACCGGGAATTTGGTGATATCGGGGTCTTTCATCACCACCTCCTGACAGGCACCGCGTCCGCTGATTACTTTTGGCATCCAGGAAGCCACTTCGCCCAGCTGTGGTAAAAGTTTCAGTTTGTCGAGAAAGCTGTTTTTGGGAGAAGTGAATGTTTTGAACAGTCCTTCGATCTCATGGGCAATATCATCGAGTCGATTTACGCCAAGGGCCATTGCCATTCGCTTTTCCGTTCCCATGGAGTTTATCAGTACCGGAAAATCGTAACCTGTGTTTTCAAACAGCAAAGCAGGACCGTAAACTTTGGAGATCCTGTCGGTAATTTCCGTAATTTCAAGCTCAGGGTTTACATATTCCTTAATTCTTACCAACTCACCGGCCTCTTCAAGCGTTTTGATAAAATGGTTCTGATTTTTATATGCCATAATTCAGCTTTTGTGGTATAACAATGAGGGTCCGAATAAAGTTAGTCATGATCTTGTAAACTACTGCAACAAAACAAAAAAAGGCAGAATTGCTCCTGCCTTTTTTATTGAATGAGTGATTAATTGATCAGGCATCCTGAGTTTTCGTGCTCGACTGAATTTTATCCATGATCCAGCCTGTTGTGACAGAGCTCGGACGTTCAATGGGCACACCCAGAGCACGATCCCACAGCAGTGAGGTCAGTACACCGATGGCTCTTGACACTCCGAAAAGCACCGTGTAGAAATCATATTCCGTCATACCGTAATGAATGAGCAGGATACCGGAGTGAGCATCCACGTTGGGCCAGGGGTTTTTAATCTTGCCGGTTGACTTGAGAATTTCAGGAGTCACCTCGTACAACATCTGAACAATCTTAAACAGTTCATCATCTGCCATATTGGCTTTGGCGAACTCCTGCTGGGCAATATAACGGGGATCTGTTTTACGCAAAACGGCATGACCGTAACCGGGAATGACCCTTCCTTCTGCAAGTGTGCGTTTGATATAATCGGCAATTTGTTCTTTTGTTGGTACACCATCGAATTCGCTGCGAAGATCCAGTATCCAGCGGGCCACTTCCTGTGCGGCGAGGCCATGCAGCGGACCGGCAAGGCCATTCATTCCGGCAGCCAGCGACAAGTACGCATCGCTCAATGCAGATCCTACCAGGTGGGTGGTATGGGCCGAAACGTTACCGCCTTCATGATCGACGTGAATGGTCAGGTAAAGACGCATCAGCTTTCTGAAATCAAGGTCTTCGTAACCCAGCATGTGAGCGAAATTACCGGCCCAGTCGAGTTTCGGATTAGGCTCGATGTGTACGCTGTTCTTGTATGTTTTGCGATAGATGTAAGCAGCGATGCGGGGCAGACGGGCAATCAGGTTCATGATGTCTTCGTACATCGGATCCCAATACTCCTTTTTGTTCATCCCCTCACGGTATTTTTTGGCAAACAATGATTCCGTCTGCAGCGCCATAATAGCCATGCTGAACTGAGTCATGGGGTGAGTTTTTGCCGGCAACATATCAAGCATGTCAAAAACATGTTTGGGAACATTGGCCCTTTTCATCCACTCATTATTGACATTGATGACCTCTTCAAGAGTAGGAATTTCACCGGTGAGCAAAAGATAAAAAATTCCTTCAGGCAAGGGCTCAGGGCCTTCCTTGGAAACGGGCAGCTTCTGTCGCAGCTCGGGAATGGAATAGCCTCTGAAACGAATTCCCTCTTCAGCATCCAATTTTGACGTTTCGGTTATCATTCCGATCATTCCTTTCATTCCGGAATACACTTGTTCAATCGTGTATTGTCCGAGAACGAAGTTGCCGTGCTCTTTGATCAGGTTTCTTGTCTGCTCGGCCATAGGAGCAGCTTTTGAGGCGAATTTCTCTTTGATTTTATCCATAACTATTGTGGAACTGTGAAAACTTGGGTTATCATTTCCGGTGCACCGGATGCCATTAGAACGGCAAATGCAACGGGGCGAATTTAGTCAACTGTGTATCAATTTTTCGTTACTATAATGTGAAAAACATCTCTTGTTTTTCATCAAAAAGTAGAAGTGCGGGTGGTCTTTTTGGCCGGCCTGGCTTTTTTGAGCCTGTCGTCTCTGATGTCAAGTTCAATCACCATGATGATCAATGCGGTAATGAAACCTGCTATCAGTAATATCCAAAAAGCCCTTTCAGCATACTTTTTGATCTTCTTTTTAGAGCTTGGCTTTTTTCTGATCCTGATCCTTTTACGGACCCGGATTTTTCTTCTGACCCGGTGCTTACCACGACCTCCCGGAAAGGTTTCATCTGTAACCGATGGCCCCGATGAATTGTTTTCATCCTGATTGTCAGGCTGATTTTCGGGTTCATCCTGTTTATGAGAAGGTCCGGTATTCATCCAGATGACTATTTGTTAAAGTACCTGTTGCTTTTACCCGGGAAAATCGCTGTGCCACCCAGCATTTCTTCAATTCGCAGCAGCTGGTTGTATTTTGCAATCCTGTCGGAACGTGATGCCGAACCGGTTTTGATTTGACCGCAGTTCAGGGCTACGGCCAGATCTGCGATGGTATTATCTTCCGTTTCACCGGAACGATGGCTCATGATGGAAGTAAAGGAAGCCGATTTGGCCATTTCAACAGCATTGATGGTTTCCGTCAGACTGCCAATCTGATTCACTTTCACCAGAATGGAGTTACCTGCTCCGGTTTCAATACCCTGAAGGAGTCTCTCTCCATTGGTCACAAAGAGATCATCCCCTACAATCTGAACCTTATCACCAATGGCAGCAGTAAGTGCTTTCCAGCCATCCCAGTCATCTTCTGCCAGACCGTCTTCGATCGATACGATAGGATATTTGGATGTCCAGTCTTTCCAGAATCCGACCATTTCAGAACTAGTCAGCTTTTCACCGGAAGATTTGTGAAAGACATACATGCCGGTTTTCTCATCGTACATTTCGGTGGAAGCCGCATCCATGGCAATGAAAATGTCTTCACCTGGCCGGTAACCGGCGGCTTCAATAGATTTCAGGACCACTTCAATGGCCTCTGTGTTTGATTTGAGGTTTGGCGCAAAGCCGCCTTCGTCACCTACGTTTGTAGAGTGACCGGCTTTTTTAAGTACCTGCTTGAGCGCATGAAATACTTCGGTTCCCATTCGTAGGGATTCGGAAAAACTGGCGGCACCGGCAGGTACAATCATAAACTCCTGGAAATCGATGCTGTTATCGGCATGTGCTCCTCCGTTGAGGATGTTCATCAGCGGAACCGGGAGCACACAGGCATTGACGCCTCCAACATATCTGAACAAAGGCAAGCCTACCTCATCGGCTGCAGCCCGGGCAGTGGCTAGCGAAACACCTAAAATGGCATTGGCACCTAGATTGGCTTTATTAGGTGTACCGTCGAGATGAATGAGGTGATGATCGATCCCGGACTGTGAGAAGACGCTCATACCCTGAAGCTCTTCGTTAATGACGGTATTAACATTCTGAACGGCTTTCAGGACTCCTTTTCCCAGGTAACGCTTTTTATCCTGGTCCCGCAATTCAACCGCTTCATGTTTACCGGTGGAGGCTCCGGAGGGAACAGCTGCCCTTCCTATGACACCATTGGTGGTGATGACTTCCACCTCAACGGTGGGATTACCCCGTGAATCAAGAATTTCTCTGGCTCTGATTGCTGCAATTGTACTCATCTAAAAATATATAAATTATTGTAAAACAAGAACTTACAAAAACAAGTGGATTTAGTTGGCAAAGTTAAGATTTTGCCGGGTATTGGACAGAATTGTTCACATTTTCTTCACACATTAGTAGGTAACTTCGCAACCCGAAGATGAACTTTACGTTATTGCTGTAAATCATTTGATTGTGAAAACCAAGAAACCTTTTGCCATTGCGGCCCTATTCCTTGCCTTTGTGGTATTGGCCTCCTCTGTAGGAGTGGCTCAGGTATCACATATCTGCAAGTTGGCCCTTGCCGGAAAGGAACAGCAATCGTGCAAAACGGAAACAACGGGTGACCATGCCTGTTGCGCAGATCAGGCAGATCAGACTCAGTCGCCTGAAAAAGATCCTTGCTGTTCCAACGAAGTTAAAGTTTTCAGTCAGGAAGTAATATCAACAGTTCCTGCAACAGGTAAAACTTTGCCTGTGGAAGTCGCGGTCATTTCTTTGATAACTGCTCCTCTTTTCCCCGTTGATGAATTTACCGAATGGTTAGGGAGTTTTCCTGAATTCTCCTCATGGAGGATACCTGAATCAGATATTATGCTCTTCAACTGTACATTGCTGATCTGAGTATTGAACGCTGTTAACTGGCAGTACGCTGCAGTTTTCAAATTTCAATTTATTAAACTCAGTTCAAATCAATGTAAAATGAAAAAATTATTCGTCCATTCTCCAGTTATTTTAGTTTCGTTTCTGATGCTATTGGCATCTCCTTCATTCGGTCAGGATAAGACCCTGGAAGGCTTTGTTTACGAAAAGCAGGACGGATCCAAAAAAGGAACGGCATTGCCTGGTGCCAGTCTTTACTGGCTGGGTACTACCAAAGGCACCACTACGAATTCGGATGGTGCTTTCAAAATCACTATTCCAGACAATACATCCGCCAGACTCATTGTCAGCTATGTTGGTTATCATACCGATACCCTGGAAATTTCAGGAAGCGGAAAAAAGAATATTTATCTTAAACGTTCGGTGGCCTTAAACGAAGTCACTATTGAAGGCCGGAAGGAGTCCACTCAGATTTCAACTATTAAAACCATCAATACGCAACAAATCAACCAGAAGGAATTGCTGAAGGCTGCCTGTTGTAACCTTTCCGAATCATTCGAAACCAATCCATCCGTAAATGTTTCGTACGCTGATGCCATCACCGGCGCGAAGGAAATTCAGATGCTGGGACTTGCCGGAATCTATTCACAGATCATGACAGAAAACATTCCTGCCAACAGGGGATTGGGAGGCACTTACGGGTTGTCGTATATTCCCGGACCATGGATGGAATCGATTCAGATCACCAAAGGGTCGGGGTCGGTGGCAAATGGTTTTGAATCGACCACCGGACAGATCAATGTGGAATATTTGAAACCAGAGACAGCCGATACTGTGTATGTCAACGGTTATGCAGCCAGCACCGGCAACACGGAGCTGAACGCACATCATAAATTCAGGGTGTCGCCAAAGGCCTCCACCATACTGATGTTCCATGGTGAGAACATGAAAACCAAGTGGGATCATCAGGATGATGATTTTCTCGACATGCCACTGATGCACAATTTCAATGTATTTAACCGCTGGTCGGTAACCGACGGAGAAAATTATGAAATGCAATTTGGTGTGCGTGCGATTACTGAAAGAAGAAGAAGCGGACAGTCGTTTTACAATTATGGCGATGAAGCCGATACGACATCAGGATACGGAGTGCAGGTAAAAACCAACAGAATTGATGCGTTTTCAAAAACGGGTCTGATCTTTCCGGCTACTCCATGGAAAAGTCTCGGATTGATTTTGTCGGGTTCCTACCACGATCAAAACTCCTATTTCGGATTGAAAACATACGATGGTATTCAAGGGAGTTTTTACGGTTCGCTTATTTACATGTCGATCATCGGAAATACCAATCACAAATGGAAAGCAGGACTTGATTTCCGTCATGATGATTATAATGAAACATATCTGCTGAATGCCTATGACAGGACCGAAAATGTTCCTGGTGCTTACGCTGAATACACAATTAACCTCAACGATAAGTTCGGAGCGGTAGCGGGCGGAAGAGCCGATTACCACAGTGAGTGGGGCATGTTTTACACTCCCCGACTGCACCTTAAATACAATTTCACTTGTGACATCATCCTCAGGGCATCAGCAGGAAGAAGTTTCAGGACTTCGAATGTTTTTGCTGACAATATCAGCATCATGGCTTCCTCAAGAAGTTTGCGAATTACCGAAAAATTAAATCCGGAAAGAGCCTGGAATTACGGTGTCAATTTCACTGCAAAGTTCACACAATTTGAGAGACCGGCTACTTTCAATATTGATTACTATGTAACTGAATTCAGTAACCAGGTTATTGTCGATACCTACTCATCTGCCGATGATATTCTGATCTATAATCTCGATGGCGACTCCTATTCAAGAAGCTTTCAGGTATCGCTCGACTATGAAGCATTTGAGAATTTTGATGTGAGAATTGCGTATAAAAACGACCGTGTGGTGATGAGTTATCTTGGTGTGCCATCGCAAAAGCCACTGGTACCGGAACACAAAGGACTGCTCAATCTGGCATACAATACTCCTAAAGAAAACTGGAGAATTGACTTCACCGCACAATATCACGGAGAAACCAAACTGTCGTATGCCATCACCGAAGAACTGCACCCCGGCCACACAGAAACCCAGGTAAAAAACAATACTTCACCTGATTACGTTACCCTTCTGGCACAGATCACTCATGTTTTCAACCGGAAATGGGAAGTGTACCTTGGCGGCGAAAATCTCACCAATTACCGTCAGGAAAGTGTCGTGCTGAATGCTACTGATCCGTTTAGTCCGGGTTTTGATGCCACCAACATCTGGGGTCCGGTGATGGGAACGAAGATTTATGCGGGATTCAGGTTCAAGATTTGAGACAATGAACGTTAGACAATAGTCGTTAGTCATTGGTCATTAGTGAAGGTATCGACGCATACATTAATATTTCGATAATTTAAAATAAAAAATCATGAAGCACCTTTTTATTTGGATTCTGCTGACCATATTCGCATTTAGCGCAAGTGCTCAAAATGGAGTAGCCACTATACAAACATCAGGGCAATGTCTGGAATGCAAGGCCAATATTGAAAAAGCCGTTACTGCTGTAAAAGGAGTCCGCATGGCTACATTCGATATGGAGACCAAACAGGTCAAAGTATTTTTCAACGATAAAAAAACCAATGTTGATGCCATTCGCAAAGCCATTTCCGAAAAAGGCTACGATGCTGATCAGTTAAAAGCCAACCCTGAAGGAATTGAAAAACTTTCGCCGTGCTGCCGGCCGGGCGGGCACTGATGGAGTGTGGTTGAGTGGTTGAGTAGTTGAGTAGTTGATTAGTTGAGTAGTTGAGTAGTTGAGTGGTTGAGTG
>Ga0315903_10003781_pt1 | contig 20691 bp, 21 predicted proteins | sample LakEriMetagenome_7_FD_203524 | JGI IMG/M metagenome (GOLD analysis project Ga0315903, IMG submission 203524) | Freshwater fungal communities from buoy surface, Lake Erie, Ohio, United States - Buoy 2 MA119 | ecosystem: Environmental > Aquatic > Freshwater > Lake | place: USA: Lake Erie, Ohio... | reverse complement strand
AAAGTATACAAAAACAAGTCCCAGAATTTGAACAACGGCTAAAAGACCTTGCAGCAGAACGATTAGATGAAAATAAAAAGTTTTCTGAACAAGAAAATATGGAAAAACAACGTTGGACTTCACTTGCTATTGATGCCATCCACCATGGCACAACAATTCCCTCGCGTGAAGAAATGGGTTCTAGGCATGCCGAACATAAAAATGCTGCATTTGCAATCTGGCTCGGCATTATGCTCGATGGAATACCTGAAAGTTTCATCATTGGATCCACAATAATTGCTGCCGTTTTAGCTGCTAATTTGGCTGGTAATGAGCCGTCATTTTGGTCTATTCTGCCCTATACATTAATAGCCGGCTTATTTCTTTCAAATATGCCAGAAGCTCTATCAAGTTCCCAACAAATGAAATTGCAAGGAATGTCTTCTTTCAAAATACTGTTGCTATGGGGATCATTAGTTGTTCTAACAGGTTTGGGGGCAGCCCTTGGTGCTGCTATTAGCGAACATGTTGGTCATGGAACATTAATTTTTATTGAGGGTATCGCAGCTGGGGCAATGCTTACAATGATTTGTGCTGCTATGCTTCCTGAAGCTGCTCATTTAGCCAATTCGAATCTTGTAGGATTGTCAACACTTGCAGGCTTTTTGTGTTCAATACTATTTAAACTATTAGAATAAATGGCCTGCGTAGCACGATTCGAACGTGCGACCTACGCCTTAGAAGAATTCGTGGCTACTTGAATATGTATATATTTCAATGGTTTACACGCTTAAATCGGGACTGTGTAATAAACTGTGCAATGTTTAATCAAAAGAAATTCGAAGCAGGAGCCTCTTTTATTGCTTACAAGCAACTAGGCGTTTTTCTTATAATTTGCCGATGGATTACGTTCTAATTCTTGGATGTGGGGACATTGGCTCGGCAGTAGCACACCGGCTAAAGACGAATGATTGCCAAGTCATCATCAGCGATATCCGCTTTCCAGCTCATGCACGCTGCGAAATGGGGTTTGTTAACTCCTTTTATGATGACACCTATGTTTTGGATGGCATAAAAGCCACTTATGTTGACGTACCCCTATTCCAAACAAATAGTGCCGTACTCACCTGCAGCATAGACACGATGGACATAATGAGCATGGCTAAGCCTATTGCTGTAATTGATGCGCGCATGAGTAAAAGATCGGTTGCAAATCCGCCCACTTGGTGGTCTTGTGGAGCTAAGCCACTCCTAATTGGACTAGGCCCCGGATTTACGTCAGCCCAGAACTGTGATTTTGCGATTGAAACGGCACGCGGTGAATTTCTAGGGACTGAAGTAATTGGATCGACAAAATTACTAGATGGTGATCCATTGACCGTTGATGGCTTAAGTCGTGAGCGCATTGTTTATGCACCTAATACTGGGGTTTGGCAGACAGTTTTAAACGTGGGCGACGCAGTAATCAAAGGCGATGAAATTGGCTATCTGGACAAAGACCCTGTTCGAGCCCCTGCGACTGGAATACTTCGGGGCATTAGCCGAAACACAGCGCACGTAACGATCAATCAAAAGATTATTGAAGTCGATCCGTCGCAGCAATTAAAACGAACCGGCATCGGGGAACGCCCACTTAAAGTGGCTAAAGGTGTGATTCAAGCCTTGAAAAAAAGGCATGTTTTATAAGGCTCGCTTCTACATCGAAACGAGCCTTTGCTCTATTACTTGATTTGCGTTGAATCTCCGCCAACGGGCATTGATTTGTTTGCCGCTACATCGCCATTTTTGAACAGCATAAAGGCAGTAATCGACGTCTTTTGCTGATTGTTGATTTTGTTTGGATCATCAAAGGGCATTAGCATTTGCAGGTAGTCAAACAAGCCTTTTGCAGTTTGAAATTTCTTGATGTCCTGTCCCTGCCCCCAAATTGGCCTTGGGAACGCAGCGGCGTCTCTGCCATTTTCACCATGGCATATGGCGCAGTTTTGTTGGTACAACTTTGCTCCTTCAGCAATCTGCGCACTAGCTCCAGCAGGAACACCTGGTCCAGATTGAGCATGAACAAGCGTAGAAAAACTCAACGCTAATACGCTTAAGAATAATTTAGACATGGTTGCTGTTCTTAATTAAAAGGCCTTGGGCTATTAACCCAAGGCCCATCATCGAAAAAAATAAATCAGACTACTTGTATCTTGAATTTCACAATGGCATTGTTAGCCATACCCAACTGATTAAACGGTACTGTTTCGGGTTGAATATTGCCGCGCATATCAATACCACGCGTCTCAATGACGTGATTACCGGCAGTAGCATTCCATGGGAAATCAAACCGAACCCAAGTATAGCGACCGAGGTTTGGCTGCATGATTGCAGCGCGCTGCCAAGAGCCATTATCAATACGGTACTCAACGTGCCTAATGCCGTATTGAGGGGCCCAGGCATAGCCTTTAATTAATTGAGGGCCGGCATTTAGTTTAGGTAACTCACCCCGCTTTAATGGGTAGTTTGCGGGAATGGATGGGGACTTTTCCAATACCAAAGGTACGGTAATGATCGATTTGATTGGCATCCATGCCACCATGGGGCCCTTCACATCCTCAGGGGTCACACCAATGAACTCATCGGTAGAGGCGATCACAGGGGCTTGGTAATCTGGACCGATGTAGGCTTCACCTCTTGTATTGAGACGTACCCAATGATTAAAGTTGTCAATCCTGATGTCAGTCAACCACTTAATTGACGCAGTACCACCCCAACCTGGAACCACCAATCGTACCGGCGCTCCATGATCTGCAGTCAGGTCATTACCATTCATTTTGTAGCAAATACCAATGTCATTCGGACGAGACAAAATATCAGACATCGGCATAGGTCTGCCCATGTCGCTGCCGTCTACTCCTGACCAAAACAGGGCTGACTTGGCATCTTTCTTTAATCCAACCAAACCAAAGATATGGCTTAAGGAAACATACTGCCATTCCGCTTGCCCGACTGCACCAAGTACCCAGTTACCGCCCGCAACCTTCATCTGATCTTGCTGTTCCCAAAAGAGACTGCGCCCATTTCCATGGCACTCCATCGTTGCAATGATGGTTCTGGATGGCATTTTGACGAGATCGTCGTATGTAATATCAATGGACCGATCAACGGCATTGCCATGAACCTTCATCTTCCAGTTTTTTGGATCTAGGATGGGCTTTTGCTCCACCATCGGTGTGGGGTAATGATTGCGAACATAAAACTCCTCTACTGGAGTCATATATGTTGTGAAGTCCCAATAATTTCCGCTGCGTACCGTTGCGCCAATATTTAATAAGCGCGAATCATTCTTAAGAAGTGCCTTGCGCGCAGCGGGTGCAGCACCTGCTGGAGCAGCTCCCGGTGCAGATTGTGCACCAGCGAATAAAGGAGCAACCGCAGTAGCCGCGCCAAATGCCGCAGCAGACACAAAGAAGCGACGGCGATCGGCTTGTGGACCAATCTTAAGGGCTTCATCAATTAACTTCGATTCCTGTTGTTGCTGTTTCTTTATGGACATACAAACTCCTTTTTAAGTAGCGGAAAGTACAGAAGCAACCCTTTTATAATATTTTGATAATCTTAAAACTATTAGTATATGTATCGATAGGGTTAACCATTAACTTATTTGTGTTGGAAGATGCCAAAAAAATTTCAAATGTATTAAGTCGTTGAATTTTCAGGGGATGGCATAATTCAAGATATGCATGAAAGGAAAAGATGAATAACACTGATGCAGTCAATGTCTTTTTAGCTCTTGGACAAGAAACCCGTTTAAATACCTTTCGCCTCATTGTGCAGCGCGGCGATGTGGGTTTAACTCCCAGTGAAATTAGTGAGAAGTTGGGTATTCCCAATGGAACATTAAGTTTTCATTTGAAAGAGCTGCTTCATGCAAAACTGATTTTGGTTGAGCGACAAGGTCGTAATTTGATTTATCGACCCGCTGCCGATCAAATAGACAAGCTCAGTAATTTTTTATTAGATAACTGCTGTGGCGGTAAGCCATGCACTACGCCTGTAAGAAAAAAGAAAGTGGCATGTTAATTTGCTAGGCACTATGAAAATGTCGGTTTACCCGACAAATTAGACATCGGACAGCCTGCAGTTACCAAGCCGGATCATGATTGGGCCAATAGAACACAATCCCCCAATTGATCCACCCAAAATTTCCATGAACTGGCCTGCCCAGCACGATTCGAACGTGCGACCTACGCCTTAGAAGCTGTAAAAATGAGTTGAAACAACAAGTTAAACAACAGCATAAGCCTGGCTAGATATGGTGTTCAGTCGGCACTGAGAACCTTGGTGTTGGGTGGAATAGCGTGGATATTGGATGGCATTGGCAGGCGGTTGTATGGTCAGATGTCAAATTTGTCGGGAAAACCGACATTTCAAACTATCCAACGATTTAGCACTTCTCTTTCTTTTTACTTTGTGATGTCATACACGGCTTACCACCACAACAATTCTCTAATAAGAAATTGCTAAGCTTGTTGATACGATCTGCAGCGGGTCGATAAATTAAATTGCGACCCTTTCGCTCAACCAATATCAATTTTGCATTGGAAAGCTCTTTCAAATGAAAACTTAATGTTCCATTAGGAATGCCCAACTTCTCACTAATTTCACTGGGAGTTAAACCCACATCGCCGCGCTGCACAATGAGGCGAAAAGTATTTAAACGAGTTTCTTGTCCGAGAGCTAAAAAGACATTGACTGCATCAGTGTTATTCATTTTTTCCTTTAATGCATTTATTTAATTATGCCACCCCTTGAAAATTCAATGACTTAATGAGTTTGGCAAGGGTTTTGGTTTCGTTTAAACACTAAAAAGTTAATGGTTAACCCTTTCGGTATATGTACTGATAGTTTTAAGATTATCAAAATATTATAAAGAATATGTACCGCCCTTAGCGCTACTTAAAAGGAGTTTATATGTCCATTAAGAACCAGCAACAACAGGAATTGAAGTTAATTGATGAAGCACTTAAGATTGGTCCGCAATCTGATCGCCGTCGCTTCTTTGTCTCTGCCGCTGCTTTTGGCGCAGCCTCCGCTGTAGCCCCTTTATTTGCGAATGCCCAATCTGCTCCTGGAGCTGGTGCTGCTACTGCTGCACGTAAAGCCTTGCTCAAAGATGACTCCCGATTACTAAACATTGGCGCCACGGTCCGCAGTGGTAATTATTGGGACTTTAGTACTTACATTACGCCTGTAGAAGAATTTTATGTTCGTAATCATTACCCCACTCCGATGGTGGAGCAAAAGCCTATCTTAGATCCTAAGAACTGGAAGATGAGGGTGCACGGCAATGCCGTTGATCGCTCAATCGAAATTACATACGACGATCTCATCAAGATGCCATCCAGAACCATTATTGCAACCATGGAGTGCCACGGTAATGGACGTAGCCTCTTCTGGGAACAGCAAGACCAGATGAAGGTAGCTGGTGGAAACTGGGTGCTTGGCGCTATTGGTCAGGCCGAATGGCAATATGTATCGTTAAACCAAATATTTGGCATGGTCGGTCTCAGGAAGGACGCGAAATCTGCACTTTTCAGATCTGGTGTTGATGGCAATGATATGGAAAGACCGATTCAAGTTGCAGATATTTTATCGCGTCAAAACGATATCGGAATTTGCTACAAGATGAATGGTAATGCCTTGACAGCTGACCATGGAGCACCAGTACGACTAATAGTTCCTGGTTTTGGAGGAACTGCCTCGATCAAGTGGTTAACGGATATTAAGATTGATAACTTCAATCATTGGGTACGCCTAAATACAAAGGGTGAAGCCTACATCGGGCCTGATTACCCAGTTCCGAAAATTTTAGCTACCGATGAGTTTATTGGCGTCACCCCAGAGGATGTCAAAGGTCCAATGGTGACCTGGATGCCAATTAAGTCGTTAATCACGGTGCCGTTGGTCTTGGAGAAATCTCCGTCCATTCCAGCAAACTATCCTCTCAAGCGCGGTGAATTACCAAAGCTCGCTGCAGGAAAGCAAATGATTAAGGGCTATGCCTGGGCACCCCAATACGGCATTAAGCACGTGGAATACCGTGTCGATGGAGGGCCATGGCAGAAAGCCTCAATTATGCAGCCCAATCTGGGTCGCTACACTTGGGTTCGCTTTGACTTCCCATGGAATGCAACAGCAGGCAACCATGTGATTGAGACGCGGGGTGTGGATATGAAGGGTAATACTCAACCCGAAACTGTGCCGTTTAATCAGTTAGGCATGGCCAATGGTGCAATTCCGAAATTCCGTGTCCAAGTTGTTTAATTAACTGATGTAAAAGTGTCTTAGATATTTTGTCTAAGACACTTTTTTATTTACTTGCAATGAAAACTCAATTCCTTGTCCTCATGAGCTTTTCTTTAATCGCCTTTTCAAGTATGACAAGCGCCCAAGGAAGCTCCCCTTCACTCCCCACAAATGCTAGCCCACAAATTATTGACGGAGCAAAGCTTTATCAAAGTAATTGTTCAGTATGCCATGGCGTCAATGGGCGAGATGCGGTAGCATTTCCAAGACCGATTTGGGGTCAAGGTCAGGATATCAAAAAGTTTTTGACCGCCAAAGGCTTGTTTGACTATCTACAAATGCTCATGCCCTTTGATGACCCGAACAAGATCAATGATCAACAGAAAACTGCGATTACTGCATTTATGCTCCTTCAGAATGGTAATGTGCCTGCCACAACATCATTGCCGCTGGGCGGCGATGGGACACCAATCAAGTAAGAATTTCGCACTCGGCGTCATTGTGAAATCTATAGAGGCAGTCAAATTCAAATTAAGCCTCAATTTTTGAAAGCATTACAGCAAATACTTCACCATCAGATCAGTAGAATTCTCAATAAATTGGCCTGCCCAGCACGATTCGAACGTGCGACCTACGCCTTAGAAGAATGTATAAATGAGTCGAAACAACTAGTTAAACAACAGCATAAGCCTGGCTAGATCTGGGGTTCAGTACGCACCGAGAACCATGGTTCGGAGTGGAATTGGGTGGAGCTGGTATGGCATTGGCAGGCGTTCCATGGTTCGGTGTGAAATTTGTCGGGTTAACCGACATTCCAATCGTCCTTTTAAATGACGGTTGGGGGGCAGCAAACAACCCAAAGCAGGCACACAAAGAAAAACCACCCGAAGGTGGTTTAGGTGTTTCTTGGTGGCACGGGGCGGAATTGACTGGGGCTGAAGATGCCTGACTCTAATTAATCAACTTATACAAAGTCCACCCCAAGTTCAAAACAACTAATGTAATTAGCGTATAAAAAGTAAATTTCATTCCAAGAACCCGCTTGCTGAAATCTGGTGGTGGCTGATTAATTCCTACAGCGTGAATCAATCGCCCAATAATCAGAGTAATTCCAGGGAGGGCAACCAACCACCAAGGAGCACCATTTAGCTCAATACAGGCAATTAAGATAATTCCAAACGGAACATATTCAGCAAAGTTGCCCTGGGCTCTAATGGCTCTTTCTAAATCTTCGTGCCCGCCACTTCCTAAGCCAACCTTATTCTTTCTTCTCAATCCAATTACAGCAAAAGAGAGCTTTACAAAGATGATGGTTAGAACAGAGGCAATGACAGAGGTGATCAACAGCATTTAGGACTCCCGATAAGATTTTTTAAGATACTAATCGGAAATGAAAAAACCACCCGAAGGTGGTTTTGGTATTTCTTGGTGGCCCGGGGCGGAATCAACCAGGGCCTAGAAATCCTAATCTCGCCTCTAAATCTATCCTTTTTTATAATAGCGGCTGAATAAAAGCGAACCACCCTCCAATCATCAACAGACCCAAGCTTATTAGGTAAATGCTTAAAGAAACTTTACGAGTTCGCAAACATGCCTGTCTTAACTTGGGATCTACAGGACATGGAGCGTAACGATTACGCCACTGTACGATGCCGCCGATCACCATCAAGAGAGTACTAATTAAAAAAATGATCTCCTTGTTCTCGCTAATCCACACAATCTGAGGAAATACCGCAACGAGTGAAGCCAAGGCCGCACCCGCCCCCAAGCTCACAAGCAATGCAGGTATGGCACAGCAGATTAAGGTGCTAGAACTAGCAAAGAGGGTTAGCAATGAGCTGAAAAACGGAGTTTTAGCATCATGCATACCATTGCCACTCATTTTTTGCCCTTCATCTGCTCTTTAAATTGAGCTACCGTCTGCGGGATAGTTTCAATTCTGACAACGTCATAACCAGAATCAGTAATTTCCTCTTTAATTAACTTTTCATTAAGAGTTTTACCTTCCTTTGGCTCAACTACCACAACCTTGTTTTTTAAATCAACTAATACAGCTTTTGTTTCGTCCAATTTAAGAAGGCTCTTTTCAATTCCTTGAGCACAAAAAGAGCAAACCATGCCATTTACAGTCACTTTCATACTGGCTAAAGCAGCTTGACTCAATCCCATTAAAGAAATTGCGAATACACAATTAATAAGTTTCATTTTTTCTTCCTAGTAGTTATACATAAAATTAAAACGGAGTTGTCCAGATAAATTAGCACCCGCCTCCACAAAATACCGATTGTGAATAACTCTAAGCATCGGCGTGAACTCATACTGATTTGATACAAAGGTCATTCTTCTTGCCTCAATCACTATCCAAGGCTGGGGCTGGTCATAGTCCACCTCATAAAATGAAGCGCCTAAACGTGCTGTAGTGATATTGCTAGTGGCTCCTTGCGCTGCATAAACTCGAGCAGATGCCATAGAGTAAAAACGAGTGGTTTCGTAATCGACCTGAAGACCAGGCGAAGCCATTGCTTTTGACCCGCTAAAGGTATTTCCAGTTGTGGAACCCAAACCCCCAATAAACCAAATGTTAGCCTGTGCATTGGGTAGATTCCAACGAGCCACTTTGCGGGTATAGACTACTTCCGCATTTTGCCGCCTTGACACAGAATCTTCTGTTTGCATTGCGCTAACTGAAACTCCGAATGCATCATTGGCTGTAGTGGAATAGTTCGCTGATAGCTCTTGATAGGTTTTACTAAAATCACCCATCACCATCCAGCTATTTTTATAGCCTAAAGGGGCAGCGCTAAGCTGTGTAGCAAAGCCCATCAGCGTAAAAAATACAAACTTGAAAAGTAAAGTTGGCTTCATTTCAGCTTTTCAATGGCAGTAATGTCTAGAGTGCCATCCACCACCTTAATTTGAAATCGCACCTTATCACCTGGGCGATAGGCATCCAGATTTAACCCTTTTGGTGTGCCAAAAGGCATAGTCATTGCGTGCATTTTGATACTGGCAATATATTCATGCTTAAGCACAATGCGATCGCGGGAGGGATCGATTCTGACAATCTCGCCATTGACCCATTCCGGATTGGCAAAAGCATAAGACGATAACAAGCAAGTTAAAGCAATAATAATTTTTTTCATACAACTCTCCAATAAAGTAGATACCCAAAATTTGGGCGGACTTATGCTAGGGAGAGTTAAAAAATGGGTGGCTTGTTTAAACCAAGGGGGTCATAGCTAATAAAATTAATTCTTTTACTGGCATTGAAAATCATAGAAAACTGGTTGGGAGTAATTGCAAGGTGGTATGGAGATAAACCAAAAGCCATGCATAAACTACAGGCATTACAACCCGTAGTCTGCGTCAGCGAAATATCTTCATCATTTGGGGCATTTGTTACATCTTGGTGACAGGAATGCTGTACAACATCTACAGACTGTATGGTACTTACTTCCGTTTTATGATCAAAAGGCATCTGCAATGCAGCTAATGAATGCATTGGTGCAAGGATAGTCAAAGAGATAAGTAGAAGCTTTCTCAACATAATCAAATCCTAACACTTTTTGAGGCATTCAGTTGATCGTTTGCTATTGGCCGCAATTGGTCATCCAGAAGCAACCAGCGCCCTGCCTGGGCGCTCGATTGTCGGTTTACCCGACAAATTTACCCTCTACCCAGTTGCCGATAGTTAACTGGATTAACCTACGCCCTACCAAAGGCCTCCCCCAACGCCAACCAAGCTTGATCATGATTCGGTCAATGGACCACAATCAACCAGCCTACATTTATATGAACTAGTATGAATTTGGCCTGCCCAGCACGATTCGAACGTGCGACCTACGCCTTAGAAGAATTCGTGGCTGCTAGAATATCTATAAGTTTCAATTGGTTACAGCATAAAAATGGCACTGTGTAATAAACTGTGCAATAGATGGCGTCAGCACCGCAAACCCAAGTACCCAAACTCATCCAGAATCAACCCATGTTGCTGCAATGATTTACTATAGAAAAACTCTCTTTGGTCGTGGGCCTAAATTGACAGTAGTTCACAGCGAAGCTGAAGGAATTGGTTTCTAAATTTGAATGCTAATCTGATTTAGTAGAGATTAAAAAGGCATCCATTGGATGCCTTTTTAGTTTGCAGGATGAATGATTATTCCGCTTTAATATCGGCTGCCTGAATCACCTTACCCCATCGCTCTGTTTCTGATTTAATTCTTGCTTTAAATTCATCAATAGAGCCCCCAACTGTATCTGCGCCTACCTTAGTCATACGCTCACGAAATTCTGGGGTACTAATAATCTTGTTTGCCTCTGCATTAATCCTGTCCAAGATAGGTGTAGGAGTTCCAGCAGGAGCCAATAAAGCAAACCATCCTTGCGAGTCAAAGCCTTTCATTCCGGACTCATCTAAAGTCGCGATCTCTGGTGCCGAGGCGGTTCTCTTCAAGGTCGTTACTCCAAGCGCCTTGATTTTGCCTCCGTTAATTAATGGCAAAGCAGCAGGCAGGTTATCAAACATCATACTAATCTGGCCACCAACTAAATCTTGAAGAGCGGGCGCACTACCTTTGTAGGGCACATGAACAATATCAAGACCGTAAGTAGCTTTCATAGACTCTAATGCTAAATGGGGACTGCCACCAATACTTGATGATCCACCACTTAGCTTGCCTGGATTCGCTTTAGCATACGCAATGAGTTCTTGTACATTTTTTACAGGCAGTTTGTTATTTACTATCAAGACATTTGGCACAGAAGCAACCACAATAATTGGCGCTAAATCCTTTTGTGGATTAAATGGAGTGCTTTTAATAATTTGATGATTAATCGTTAAGGTCTGTGGCGAACCAATCACCAAGGTATAGCCATCTGGAGCTGCCCTAATTGCCTCACCAATACCGATATTGCCGCTAGCCCCTGGCTTATTTTCCACAATAAAGGTTTGTCCTAAGACATTTTGAAGCCTTTCAGCTATTGCCCTACCCACGATATCAGTAGCGCCCCCTGGTGGAAACGGAATAATGACTTTAACTGGCTTATTAGGATAGCCTTGGGCTAATGCTTGACCACCAAAAGTGAGCAGTACTGCGCCCAGCAAAGTAACTATGAAAGTTTTTCCCATCTCATCTCTCCATAAATTAATAAAATAACTAAGTACTCATTGCTTGACCACCATTGACATCTAACAATACACCTGTAATAAAACCACTTTGAGGGGAAGCTAAAAAAGCAATGGTATTCGCTATATCGTCGACCTCCCCATGCCTTCTTACGGGAATTTCATTTAAGACTTTTTGGCGCTGCTCATCTGATTGGCGTTCTTTCAATAAACCTTGCACTCTTGGTGTCATTACTGCACCAGGACAAATGGCATTACAAGTAATGCCTTGTGGCCCAAACTCTTGTGCTAACTGCAAGGTAAGCGCATGAATCGCTCCTTTAGCCGCAACATAGTTTGCGCCTGCAAATAAGCTGCCGTAGCGACCAGCCTTAGATCCTATATTAATAATTCGTCCATATTGCCGATCAATCATCAACGGAATCACTAATTGCGTAAGTTTGACTGTCAGCATTAAATTCAGATTAAATACCCTCTCCCAATCTTCTTTACTCTGTTTGAGAAAGTTAAATGGTGTGTGCAGAGAGCCTCCTGCATTATTAATTAAGACATCAATCTTTGACGATTGTTCGATGGTAGCGCTAAACGCCTGCTCTACCTCCCGCTCATTTGACAAGTCAACAGCTCTCGTCGAAATCGCTAAATTTTCAGATTTTGCATCACTCGAGAGCTCTGCTAAGGCTTGAGCATCTCGATCCCATACATGTACTGTTGCGCCGTGTCTAGCTAGATCAATCGCAATGCCACGGCCTAAACCGCTGGCTGCTGCTGTAATTAAAACTACTTGTTGATCAAAGCTATTTGTATCAGTCATATCGTTAACCCATCAAGGTTCCGCCATTAACATCCAAAATGTGTCCAGTAATGTATGAAGCGGATTCCGAACAAAGAAAGTATGCTGCTTCTGCAATTTCTGTAGGTAAACCCAATCTCTTTAATGGAATTTTTTCTGCTAGTCCCGCCCAAAGTTCTTTTGGAATCATCGTACCCTCAATTGATCCAGGTGCAAGACCATTGATTCGAATACCAAATGGCGCAAGCTCTATAGCAAGTGATTTAATGAGAGAGATCACACCAGCCTTTGAGGCGCAGTAATGTGCCTTTGTGCCTGCTGGATTTGGATCAAAACCTGCATAACCCACTTTACCTGCTCGTGAAGTGATTAGCAGGCCGGCACCTTGAGATTCTTGAAGGAAGGGTATTGAGGTCTTCATAACAATAAATGCGCCCGTTAAATTAATGTCCATCATTCTGCGCCAGGATTCAATGGATGTATCTTTAATGGAGGCTCGTGATTCCGTAATAGCAGCACTGTTTACTACAGCCTTAATAGGGCCAAGCGTTCTTGCTAGCTGCAGAGCACTCTCTATTTCTGCAGGATTTGTAATATCGCATGCCACCCGCTTAAATACACCATCTCCACTACCAGAGCTATTTTCTTCAGATTGAAATGCGCAATCCAGTCCAACCACCTGGTAGTACTGGCTAAATTGATTGGCAATGGCAAGCCCAATATTATTTGCAGCTCCAGTAATAACCGCGACTGGTTTCATACTAATAACATTCGCTTAATAATCTGAAGCAGGATGATGGCTTGCTGCTGGATCAATTGCTACATCAATCAGGCATGGGCCACTCATTTTTTCTGCTTCTTTCAAAGCCTCCAACATGTCCTGTGATCGCGTTACCTCGATAGCATGACATCCAATTCCTTTAGCAATCGTAGCAAAATTAGTTGGAGGATAATTGACACCGTAGGCCTCGCCCTTCATGTTGTCCCGCACCATTCCTAAACCACAATTATTAGCTACAACAACAGTAATGGGTGCATTCTCAGAAATAGCAGTTGATAAAGCCGCCACAGACATACCGGCACCACCATCGCCTGTTAAGGAGATCACGCGCTTATCAGGTCTACCAATTTTTGCACCCACTCCAGCTGGGATGGACCACCCCATTCCACCAATACCACCAGGCGCCAGCAACTGACCAGGAGTCCGAATCTTTAATGTTCCCGTAACCCAAATACGATTATTACCAGCATCAAGCGTTAGTAAATGGTCGGGAGTCAAATGCTGATCAAGTGCTCTAACAATATCGACGTTATGCACTGTTCCCTCTGCTGTCTTGTACTCATCAATAACGCCATAACGACTCTTGAGATTATTTTCTGCAATCCACTTTAAGCGCTCAAGTCGTTTGGATTCGCCAAGGTCAGAGCCCTGTAGCATCTCTAATGCATCACCTGCATCACCAGTGATAGAAAGTTTAACGGGATATACCCAACCACTATTACGTGGGTCAATATCAATTTGAACGAGTATTTGATTCTCTGGATTTAGGAATCCTGCCTCGCAAAAGCGCATGTAATCTGGTCCTAGACTAGCGCCTAAAGCTATGACTAAATCGGCATCTCGTAATGCATTGTTGGCAGCCTTACATCCCCAGGTACCCAACATGCCGACGCTAATAGGCGAAGATTCATCTACAACCCCTTTGCCGTTATAGCTCGTTGCAACCGCAAGAGCGCCCTTACCAGCTACTTTTGCCAATAAATCTCTCGTACGATCATTTTGTGCGCCCTGCCCCACAATTAATAGTGGACGCGAAGCTTTTTTAATCATTGCTGCTAACTCGTTTACGGCTTTTGCATCTGGCCGAGCTGGCGTGTATTGTAAATGTCCAGGTGAAGGATAAAGACTCACTCTTGGATTAATTTCAAAATCGCGCCGAATAATGCTGGACTTCAGCACAACAGCTGCTGGCCCGTAGCGGGGTAAGGTCGCATGCTTAAACGCCATTTGAACGCCATAAACCGCCTCATCAATTTCAGTTGCATAAGCACAAAACTTGGTCATGGTCCTCAAAACAGTTGCAGCATCGGCAGCACCATAATCACCAGTCATTGTTTGATAGACGCCACGCATAGCAAAACCGTCATAGCAAGATGTGTCAGTGAGAACCACCATTGGCGATCCAGCAAAGTAAGCCTCTAAAATTCCAAAAGCTCCAGTAGTGGTCAAGAATGGTCCCATACCCATCAGTACCGCTGGTGTGCCCGTTATCTTTCCGTAGGCCTGAGCCATGATGGAAGCATGTTGCTCACTGCGTGATAGCACTAATTTGATGTCTGCGCGAGCCTTATAAAAGTCATCGAGCATCCAAGTAATGCCTAAGCCAGGTAAGGTAAAAGCGTGTTTTGCCCCGCATTCCACGAGCGTTTTGACTATTTCATGCTTTGTTGTGGTCATTTCTCCAAATCCCTTTGATCAATTTGATTAAATCAGTATTTATGCAAACGATTGCAGTATCCTATCACCCGCAAAAGATTTATGCAAACGTTTGCAAAAAAGTAGGTCATCATGGTGTAATTAAGCATCAGATCCCAATATGAGCAAAAAAAATATCCCTACTCTGCATGATGTTGCTAAGGTAGCGGCAGTTTCGCCAGGAACGGTCTCTAGAGCGTTAACTCGTCCTGATTTGGTAGCGGAAAAGACTCGGGAACGAATACTAAAGTACGTTAAAAAACTACATTACCTACCAGACCCTGCGGGTAGAAACCTGAGGTCAAATAAACCCATCGTGGTTGGTGCAGTCATTCCGAAAAATGGCATCTCTACTTTTGCTAAGACCATCTCAGATCTCAACGATGCTCTTGAGCTGCAAAAAATTACACTCATTGTTTCTCAACCCGAGTACTCCTCTGCTAGCTCAGAGTCTGCAGCTTATCGACTTCTAGAACAGGGTGCCGATGCTTTAATTCTGCTGGGAGAAGATCATGATCAGGATCTATTTGATACCCTCGATCATCGAAATATTCCTCACTTACTTTTATGGACGACCACAGACCCCAAGGGGAAGTATTACGTCACAGTCAATCAGAGTCAGGCGGGGCAATTAGCTGCTAGACATTTACTCGATCTAGGACATAAATCGTTCGCTTATATTGGCGTCCCCCTTCTGCATAATGCGCGAGCAGCAGCCAGGCTAGCAGGAGTAAAAAAGGAATTGAAAGGTGCAGGGATTGCTATCGCTCCAACTGCCATTATCGAGGAGGATCACCGCTTTAGCTCTGGCCGAGCAGCTGTTGAAGCTGTACTAACTAAGCACCCTAAAACTACTGCCATCATCTGCACTAGCGATTACCATGCACTTGGTGTCCTTCGTGGTCTTCATGAAATTGGCAAGCGAGTACCTGCTGATATTTCTGTAGTCTCTTTTAATAACAATGATTTTGCTGCGTTTACCATTCCATCTATTACTTCTGTTGATTTAAAACAGCATGATGTTGGCATTTATGCAGCAGATTTAATTTATCAGCTCTTACATGGTGAAACAATAAAATCAATCAGCGTTAAACCCAAACTATGTATTCGTGAGAGCTCAGGTCCAGCAAAGGCAAAAAATATTCCTAAGCTGCTGATCTGAGTAGATTGACTGCTTCTTTAGCAATCATCAGACCATCAACAATTTTAGTAAATTCTGACCGTGTGGCGCCTTGAAACAAGCCTTTAACTAATTTTTATCGTACAGCCTACGAACAAACTGTGCAATCACTGTGCAATGGACTAAAGCAGCACTGTAGCTACTATATCCGCTTGAATTAGATGAGGTTTTTGGCCTGCCCAGCACGATTGGCTACGCCGATACTTCGTGTTCGAACGTGTGACCTACGCCTTAGAAGGGCGTTGCTCTATCCAGCTGAGCTATGGGCAGATGTAATAAATAAAAGGCTTTGGAGGTGATTTGCATTTTCCCAATCTTGATTTGGTCAGGATTTGGTCAGGGGAAAGCGAATGGCGTCTATTCAAAAGCGAGGTTCTTCATATCGGGCGAGGATTACTAGGCAGGGTAAAAGTACGCTTTGTGCGACTTTTTATAGCCGATTAGAAGCTCTTCAATGGGCCAAGAAGACTGAGGCTCAACTGAGATTGGGGCTTTATGTAGAGTCAGATGCTATCCCAAAGCCTAGTGATGGGGTGTTATTTGAGGTGGCGGCCAACCACTACATGAAGACACACACCATACACAAGAAGATTATCCGGTGCGAAACATCTCGATTGCAAATTCTCATTAAAAGATGGGGTAATTTACCCGTATCTAAAGTAGATAAATCTAGCGTTATTACCCTAAGAGATGACTTATTGAAGATGGGTCGCTCAGGAGAAACAATTAACCACTATCTCAATACCATCTCAAAACTCTTTCAGATGCTTAATGACGAATGGGAGTTAGAGATTTTAAATCCTATTAAAGGTATAAAACGGTTGCCACCATCCAAAGGTAGAAGCAAAAGAGTCAATCTTGAATTAGAGTCACTACTGCTATATGGTTGTGACCAGCTATCGCTCCCACTACTCTGCTCCATTATTCAATTTGCCCTCCAAACGGGCATGAGACGGGGCGAGCTTATGGGGCTTACTTGGGCTGATATAGACCTGTCTAATCGCAAAGCATATCTTCACCAAACCAAGAATGGCGAACCTCGCCAAGTGCCACTTACAAGGCAAGCAATGGCTGTTTTAGAGTCTCTACCTAAAGATTGTGAAAAAGTATTTCCGATGGGGATGAGTGGCTTACGCTATCAATTTGAACGGCTTAAGGGACACTTAAAACAAGATTGGGATGGATGCGGGGAAAACCCATTAAATGACCTAAGATTTCATGATTTTCGGCATGAAGCACTTAGCCGATTATCGGATGCTGGATTGAATGTAATTGAACTTTCTCACATTAGTGGACATAAAACTTTAGGTATGCTGAAGCGTTACACCCACCCTTCTCACGAAGCTATTTTTTTAAAATTAGACAAAAAAATTAAGGTGGCTTAAGAAAATCATTAATTTTTCTTATGGTGAAAATTTCTTAATAAAAATAGCCAAATAATTTAACCTCGTATGCAACAATACAATCATCAATAAATTATTTGATTGACATTAGGAAAGACTAAAAGCCGATATCTATTTGGACTACTTCAAATAAACGGTATTTCCCTGACAAAGGATTTACTTTTTTTATTTGGAGAATTCATGAGTTCCAAAAAAATCAGGCCCGCACCGGCCTATCAAGAATATGCATCAGATATATTGGCTAATGCCAATTACAAAATGATGTCTTTTGCTGAGAGAGGCCTTCTCGATACTATGCGAAAAGAATGCTGGGTAAACCATTCCATACCATCGGATAAATCTGAGCTAGCTCTTTATTTACGATGCCCCCAAGAGGAAATTTATACTTTTTTGACTAATAGGGTAGCGAGTTTTTTTAAAGAGCAAGATGGAATCTTAATCTGTGCAGAGCTAGAGGCCTATAGACAAAATCAAATAGAAAGACAACAAAAAATATCGGAGGGCGGTAGAAGGGGCGGAAAAACTACCCAAGAAAAGATTAAATCATCTCAAGGGGGGCTTCAAGGCAGCGTTAAGCCTTTGAGAGGAGGTGATTTGAATAGAGTTGAAAGGAAAGGAGATGATAAGAAGCTTTTAAGGATGGAATTAACTGAAGATGCAAAAGATTGGAAAAATGAATATTCAAACGCACCGGACGCTATAACTTACCTTAAGGCATCTAGAGGATAGAAATTTAATCCAAGAACTGCATAACAAAAAGACCCGAAATGTCCACAGATACTGAGATTCTTGAAGACCCCCTACCCCGTATCAACTTGTCTACCTCAGACGATATTCGTAGGGAGATGGCTAGAGTCTATCGAGAAACTAGGTTTAATAAAATCTTGCCCAATAACGGGTCAAAACTGGTCTATATGCTTGTTAATATCCTCAAGGCATACACGGAGGTCACCGAAATAGAAAAAAGGCTTGCAGACCTTGAAAAAGCCCATTTAAAGAGGGATAAATGACCCCCCTATCCCGCCTTGAAAAGCTAGAGCAAAAGCTACTGCCCAAAGTCAAACAGGTTCACTTTGTTGGATGGGCGAATTGCGAATGGAAGGAATGTGATGGCTTGGTAAGACAGCCCAATGAGTCCAAAGAACAGTTCTTTAAGTATGTAAGGCTAAACAACCCCGACAGACTGATTTTTTGGTGTAAATAATTTTTAGAAATTCTTTTATTAGAATTAATTAGTATCTAAAGCGGTAATAGGCTCTACCAATTAACTCACGCAACGAAAATTGAAAGCCAGAAAAAGCATCTGCGGAGGGTAAAAAATCCATGGGGGTTATGTTGCTAATTCCAACCTTGAAGTCCACTGGATATGTCTGCACCTCAATTCCCTCTTTTAAAAATAGCTTTGATGCTCTTGGCATATGAAATGCAGATGTAACAAGAATTACTTTATTAGTATTATTTTTTGTCAGTATCTCCCTTACAGCCTTTGCTTCATCGCGAGTATTTTCTACATCACCCGTGACAATAATTTGAGAACTTGGAATTCCAAAATCCTCTGCAAATTTAGCAAGAATTTGTCCTTCTGGTTGAATATTTTTTTGCCAAGGCATAATTCCTCCAGTAAAAATAATATTCTTCGCTTTACCGGCCTTTATAAGCTCAATCCCTCCAAAAAATCTATCTGGGTCGCCCCATTCATATGCCACACCTTGCTTTGTCATAATTGGGCCAATCATTCCACTTAACACCACGATTGAATCAGCGATATAAATATCTTCAATTGATTTTTTTCGCTCTTGCCCATCAATGTACGTTACCATCTGATGCGAAACAATTGGGGAACTGGTAATAATCAAAAGCACTAACGCTAATATGACTGGTAGCCGCTTTCTGGATATAGCAGCCCATATCAAAAGAAATGTAATGATTGTTATGGGGTAAATGAGATATGGAAGTATTTTATTTAGGTAAATCATGCTTACTCACAAAAAAGAGTCCCTGAAAACCTAGATTATGACAATTTAAAAGTAGAAATTAAAAAAATATTGTTATTTACAAAACCATACCATCTTTGGTCAGGAAATGGTCAGGATTTGATGTATAAACAGAGTTAGTGCAAGTTGGGGGAATTTATGAACTTGCCTACAAAGCTTGATGTTCAAAGGCCTAATAGAATTATCTGGCCTGCCCAGCACGATTCGAACGTGCGACCTACGCCTTAGAAGGGCGTTGCTCTATCCAGCTGAGCTATGGGCAGAAGGGATTCTTGGATTTTAACGGACTTGCTATCTCTCTGGGATTTTGGATGAGTCCATAAACTCCTGTTATAAATACACTTTTATAACGCTTAAATGTTTTTTGGAGATCGTATGAAGATGCTTAAAGCCTGGCTAGCCGTCCTTGGATTAGCCATTACCCTCAATGCCTTTGCCCAAACTGCGGGGGGAGATGACAAGTACCAGCCTAGATTAGGCCAAGAAGGTAAAGATGTGATCTGGATGCCTACTGGAGGCGAATTAGTCACCCTAATGCTCAAAACAGCTAAGGTAACCCCAAACGATTTGGTCTATGACCTTGGGGCAGGCGATGGCAAGATAGCAATTGCAGCTGCAAAAGAATTTGGTGCCCGTGCAATTGGTATTGAATACAACCCCGATATGGCTGCATTTGCTCAACGCAATGCAGTTCGTTCCGGCGTTGGTGATCGCGTCAAAATCATTAATGGCGATATCTTTAAGGAAGATTTTAGTAAGGCCACTGTAGTAACAATGTATCTTCTCCCAGACCTGAACTTAAAATTGCGCCCTATTGTCTTGAAGATGAAGCCCGGAACTCGCGTGGTATCACATGCCTTCACGATGGGAGATTGGGAACCTGATCTTGAAATTGAGGCCGGTCAGAGAGGTTACTACTGGATTGTTCCAGCAAATGTAGCGGGTGATTGGGTGCTCGAAGGTATTGATACTCAAAACAAGGCTGTTCTTAATCTAGTACAGCGTTATCAACGTGTTGGAGGTACCTTAACGTTAGGTGGCAAGACCCAGGCAATTATGAACCCAAGTCTTGAAGGTGACCAACTGAGCTTTGCTTACATTGATCGCAAAGACAAATTACATAATGTCAAATTAACGATTAACGGTTCCCAAATAAAAGGGGATAGTAAAGGCGGCTACATCAGTAACAGTATTACTGGTACTCGTCGCTAAGATTGAATGTCTAGCCCTCAAGGCGCTAACCCTAGCGCCTCCCCTCTACGCCTGCTCAGCCCCCTAGGGGCGGTTGCTATTATTGTTGGCATCGTCATTGGTGCAGGCATCTTCAAGACCCCAGCTATGGTTGCTGGTATTACTGGTGATGTCGGTTGGGCTATCTCAATTTGGGTAGCTGGTGCGCTCATCTCTTTAATGGGTGCACTTTGCTATGCCGAACTTGCTACTCTTTATC
>Ga0315903_10003780_pt1 | contig 20697 bp, 7 predicted proteins | sample LakEriMetagenome_7_FD_203524 | JGI IMG/M metagenome (GOLD analysis project Ga0315903, IMG submission 203524) | Freshwater fungal communities from buoy surface, Lake Erie, Ohio, United States - Buoy 2 MA119 | ecosystem: Environmental > Aquatic > Freshwater > Lake | place: USA: Lake Erie, Ohio... | reverse complement strand
TCCTCAATTTGTTAATGGTAAATTATCATTTGATTCAACCGTTCCAGCAGGTCTTACGTTCGCACCAGGATTCGTTAGGGGTTCTGAATTTAATGCTAGTGGATATAGGAAGGGTATCAATTCTTTCGTTTCTCAACCAAAAACTACTTCTACTTATTTTGCGGACTATACAGGTACGTTGAATGCGGGTGGTCCCCAAGGACCTGGAGACCCGACCCCAGCCTATCCGGCAAATGCATTCGGAAATGGTATCACAGGATCATTAGTCTTGAAATTGAATGGTGCTACAATATCAAATGAAAGTTTAGCAAACAAAAACGCCATTAACACTACTTCTGGTGGTTTTCAAAGTGGGTTGATTATATCAGCAGCTACATCTTCTAAATTTCCATCAGGTGTACCCTTCGAATTTTTCTGGCATAGAACTGGTTCTTTTTTAATAAAATCAAACGATGCTAATTTGAGACAAGGTTTTAATTATTTGGATCTATCCCATGTTTTAACATCACAAACTTTAACTTTAGCGAGTTATTCTTGGGTTTCAGATCCAAGTACAACAGAAACGGTATTTTCGTCAGAAAATATTAATACTATAGCTGGAAGTTCTCCGAAATATCTTTCTGGTGTTCAGTATTGGACTCAACTCTCTCTTAATTATCAAGTAACTTTACAAAATCATGTAAAAAATACTTATCTCGCAACTAGTGTTTTGTCTGCATCAAACTTTGTTCCGGGAGGTTTAAATGGCGTGAATCGTAAAATCACGGAAACATCAACACCTATTTTTGGTGTACCGTCATCAAAGAGTATTTTCCCATCATCAGCACCTGGTAGCCCACTTTCAACAGAGGTGATAACGTGGACTCACACTTTGAGTCCTAACGTTAGAAGACTTAACGAAACCGTTTCCTTTAATACTACTGTATTGAGGACTGTGCAGGGTACTGATAAAGGGGGTACAGTATCAAGAGACAATTTCTTCATTGATAATTATCCTACAAATACTTCAAGTGATCTGGTCGAGGAATTCGTTTCAGAACAGTATAGGATCAGGAATGGTACTATAAAATATGATTCTGTCACCGATACTTATCAAGGATTACCTGAATGGACATCCACATCTAGCCTACGGAGCACAGGTTATGATAACGGACTACAAGTAATAAATGGACAACTTGTTTACCCTAGTTTTACATTTAGTGGTGTAGGAGGGACTGATGTAAATCCAAATTTCAATGGTGGTACAAATTTGAATTATTTTTTGTGTAATACCACAGTATCAGGATTCAATACTACAAATGCGGCAGGAACATCCAATAGAACTTTTACAAGATTATTTAGAATAGACTCACAAACAAATTATGGATTTTTAAGATTTACCTTTAATTGTGTTGATACTAATTTTGTTACTGCGACAACAACCTTGACAGGTAATGATTGTTGGTGTGAAGTGAAAATTCCTCGTTACACCGGTGGACTATCATTACCACCTGGGACTAATCTCATAGGTGGAGCTGTTACAGGTTGGCTAGACATGAGAAAACAAGCTTTCCCTGGTTTTTCCAACAATGGAGATGGTGCATATCGAGGAAATCCGAGTTTCACTAATCCTACGGTAATAGAGGTTGATTTGGGTCCTGGTCGTGGAACACTTTACTCCAGTGGATATGTATTGTTAAGAATTACTGCACCATCATCTTGGAAAGGACATATTAATAGTATTGTAATTAAAGAACTGAATGGATAATATATAATTAGAAAACGAAATAAGACAACATGCCAAGTTTTGATACCCAAGCACAGATAGCTTTCAAGAACCTCCTCGGTAAATCACAAGTACAGAAAAACTTCAGTGTTACTCAGGAATCTTATGGTAATTTTTTCAATGTGCCATCATCGAATGTCTGGAGTTCAAAAATTCCAACGAATAATCCAGATACTGCAGTTGCTAATCAGATAGCTGTAAAAATCTTGGCAGACTTTGCTGTGATAAACGATAGTGGTTTCGGTGGTAAATTCTTGTCATATCAAGCTGTTTGGGGAGCAACACCTTCAATATTGAGTTCTACCAAAGACCCCAAAACTAATCAAGATTTCCAATTTGGAGTTGGTAGTCTGAAAGATGTTACTACAAATACTGCAATATTGGACTTTGTACCTGACAGTTATGGTCTGAATTATGCTATCAAACCCTACGTATCTTATCCAAGTAATGAAATAGCACCATCTAATGCGAGGGATTGGGTTTTTCAGTATAGTTCTGGTATATTATATCAAGACGTATTGACATCAGGAGACTACGCACCTCCGACTAAAGTTGTTGGATACTATTATATTGGTAACAAATTATCTTCATTGGATACTACAGGTCCTGAAATAATCAGAGTTTCAGCAACTGGACCAGATAACAATTTTGCGTATTATGCAACTGTTTCTTCACCATTCATATCGACTTATTCTGTGAATCATTTATATCTCGTTGATTTTGCTAATGGTAATACATCATCAGTAAAATTAAATATTGATTATTTAGGTACAAATAGTGTTTACAAGTGGGGTCTAACTGGACTTGGTGAATTGTCCTCTGGTGATATCAAAGGAGCAACTGGTTCAACGGCTGGTCCATTATATTATCTAACTTGGAACACGGATGGTTATTTTTTATTTTTTGAATCTAATCCTACACAATTACCTGGTGTTTATAAAGAAGAAACTCCAACAATAAACAAAGTTGGTGGGATTGATATTGGTTCGTCTTTTAATGAAGTCAGATTACAAGATATGTTTACTGATTTGTTATATCCAGAAAAATTAGCAAATTTTACAACATTATCTATTCAACACCCGAGTTTAACCAATTCATCTGTTAATGAATACAAATTCATTGATGTGGGACGTACTCTGACAGGTACTCTTACGTTTTCCTGGACTTACACAAAAGGTGACGATTTCAGTAATTCTACTGTAAATATTGTTGATATCACACCTGTGACTACACCCACAAACAATTGGCCAGGTCCTAATCCAGCACAACTTGGATTTTCATATGATTCCAATCTTGGTACATTTTCATATACTCAATCAGTCGTTTCTACCATACCTGATAAAAGAATTTTCTATCTTACTGGTACAAGAAAAAATGGTACCTCTTTAAAAAAATATGCAGAGATTTATTGGACTTGGAGAGCATATTTTGGTTCCTCGACCCAATCCACTTTAACCCCTCTTGGAGTTACTTCTCTATCTAGTCAATTGATGACCCAATCTACTGGTACCTTCAATATTTCCGGTACTCAAGGGTACAAATACTTTGCAGTACCAGATAATTCTGATTATATGTTTAAATCAATGACATATTTTGGTCTACCGATTGTTTTGGCGACAAATAGTTATACTTCCGTAGATAGTTATGGTAATAATTATACCACTTTGAGTATCACTAATTCTTATAATAGAAATACAACATATAGAATATATAGAACATTGAATCAGATTTCCGGAACACTGAGTGTAAATATTACAAATTAAAATGGACAAAATACCTGTAAGTGGATTAATATCACCAATATACGAGACCGATAATTATCCGGTAATAGATCCGAGATTAGGTATCGATGGATTCAGAAGTCTCGATACTACAACTCAAATGTACAACCTACCTCTTGAAAAGAGGAGAGCAGGTATGGTGGTCGCAATACCTGTCACGCCTAGTAATACAGTGACTTACTATAAGTTAAAACCAGAGGGTAACGGTATCACTTGGTCTGTTGGTCAAGCGAATAATTGGGATGGTTTTTTGACATCAGTTACGGGTTCGAATGCAATACCTGTAAAATATCTGGTGACTAATGAAACTATTACTGTTCCCACCAATTATGAATATCTGATTTGGGGTAATATGACCGTTGGACTTTCGGGATCATTTGTTAATGATGGGAAAACTTACGTAATCAATGGTACTATTGCAACTGCTTTTGATGGAGCTACATCAGGTGCTGGTGAATATAATTTCATAACTGTGCCTACAAAATATACCGAAACATTTATATGTACACCAACTGGTGTGACAATATCCCACAATCTTGGTACTGAAAATGTTGTTTATTCAGTTAGACAATCCAGTAATTTTATTACGGTAAATGTCGAGATCATAAACTCAAATAGTATAAAAGTTTCATCTTTAGCAACGTTTTCAGATGCTAGAATTACTGTGATAGGTTAAATTCCTTCGAACTACTGAACTATTGATATATATTTTACTATAAAAAAAAAGTAAATATATCAGATGTCTCAAAAACAATATTTGTCTGAAGAAGATTATTTGAGGATCCATCTTGAGAACCTTGAAACTCAAGTAAATTTCGAACCAGAAGAAATTCTATCACAAGCCCCCCCTACACCACAATTCAATACTACAAAAACCAGCGATCTACATTACTTTTCGTTTGATGTACAAGAATTCCCTTGTGGATACTTCTATCCCAAAGGTAGTATAATTCAAGTCAGAGCAGCACAAGTGAAGGAAGTACAAGCCTATTCAATGGTTGATGATGGAAATTATTATGATATCATAGAGAAAATGAATGACATGCTTTCCTCTTGTGTCAGAATCAAACATATTGATGGGAGCATCGGTTCTTACCTTGAGATAAAAGATCCTGATAGATATTATTTGATCTTCTTGATAAGAGAACTGACTTTTCAAAAAGGCACTACACTTTCCACAAATGTCAAATGTAGTTGTGGATTAGATAATTCAATTGAATTATTGAGAATCAATTTTATCAAATATGGAATAGACACTAAATTGAAATCCTATTTCGATCCTAGGATAAATTGTTTTAAATTCGAACTAACGAATGATAAAGTCTATAATTTATCCCCACCAACTATCGGTATCCAAAAATCGTTTACTGAATATGTGATCAGAGAAAATCTACAGAAAAGAAAACCCAATTTATCATTTTTGAAAATTATACCCTTTACACTAATCAATAAAACATCAATATCACAAGATGATATCAAAGTTGAGTTGGAAAAGTTTCAAAAAATAGATGATATTTCATTCCAATTCTTGAATTCCGCTGTTGAAAAAATGAACTTTGGGATCGAGAAATTAACCAAAATTTGTCAGTGTGGTCTTGAGATCCACACTCCAATGACATTTCCCAACGGACCGTCAGCTATTTTCATTATTCACGACGCATTTGACCAATTTATTAAAAAATAAATTACTTTTACAAAAGAATTTCAATGTACAAGAATCCTCAATGGATGCTTGGCCATTTTGGATGTTAGAAGAAAATATTAAAATAGTAAACCAAATAACAGATGAGGAGGAATCTGTTAGAAAAAAGTTTGAGGAGGAAAAGCTGGGAAAGAAAGAAATAGACTTAAATAAAAAAGGACCTCTTTGAGGTCCTTTTTTATTATTAATATCCTGAAACAAGAGGAGGAACAATTGTGAAGTTCTGATCAATGTACTCATCAATCCAGTAATCTGCTATAAAATCAACATCAAAATTCCAAATTTCATTCTGTTCCCAGGTCAAAGCTGGATTTCCAATCTTCTTGATTTGACAGTTTTGGAAAGTTAATCTTCTCAACACAACACCTTTTTTATCATGTTGATTAACAATGATTGTACCAACAATGTCAGCCTTGTAATGTAAATAACCGTTTTGTGAGTTCCATACTAAATCATACCAAGATTTGAGTATATTCCAAGTTTCCATACTACCAGTGTCATTTACATTGACATTGAATCCCATTTGTAAATCAGTTGTTGTTTTACTTGGAGTTTTCATGAAAGCTCTAGTTGAATACTTAAACTTCTGCTCAACTGGATCCAATTGTGGTGTTACATCAAAAGTGATTTTTGTAGCTTGTTGTAAAAGTAAACCTGGTCCAGCATCGGTACCGTAGCGTGCCGCTACAATTGTCGGAAGAACGAATGTACACTCGAACAAGTTCAAATATACTGGTTCTTGTGGTCTTGAACCAGGTCCACCAGGTGAACCGGTCATTTGGAGTTGGGTGAAATGTGGAAGAGCCATAACTTATTTATATTTTTTTAAGTTTTTTTGTTTAATTATATATTATTTCCTTTTTTATTCCTATTGAGTTATTTATATATTCTTTATGAAAAATTAATTTTATCATAAACCAGGTACATAAAAGAAATATTTTGTTATGTTTGAACCAATACAATTTTGTCCAGCACATCTAACATCAATACTATACCAAAATCCACCGAATCCAGATCTGATGGAAGCAGTTGGTTGTGGATTCATCTCTCTTTGAATCAAACCTAAATTAAGTTCTTGTGAAGTCGGTATGTATGAATTCATATTATTTCTAACCCCACAACTGATTGGAGATGCGTTAGTTGGTGGTTGATTATTGGAATCAGTATAATTATACCTACAAACATTGACAGAGTAAGTTGCACACTTTGGATTAATATTATATGAAAATGTCCATTTGTTATCTTGGTTCAAACTTGCATTTAAACCAGAAATTTGACAACTTCCTCCCGATTCTGGAAACGTTGTAAATGTTAATTGACTACCATAAGATGTACCCAAAGAATTCGTAGCGAAAGCTCTGACATAGTAAGTAGTAGAGGCAATGAGACCGAGAATATTACTTGTGTAGGATCCAACTCCGATTCCACTCAATACCACACTATTTTCGATTGTTGGATTTGGAGTTGTGGAATAACATATACCCCTTTGAGTCACTGGTGCATTACCTTGTGATGTAACATTACCACCAGTAGATGCTGATGTTATCGTAATCCCATTGATTGGAGTGGTCACCACTATTGGTGTACCAAATGAAGTTGTGAATGAATACTGTGCACCATAATTTGTACCTGTAGAATTTGTAGCGTATGCACGAACATAGTAAGTGACACCGAGAGTAAGATTTGTTATTTGACTCACATATGGACCAAGACCACTACCATCAAAGGTTTTTGTGGGTAAATCGACTGTTGGATTTTGATTAGTAGACCAACATATACCCTTCGCTGATACTGTTGAACCTCCATCATAAGTCACATTACCACCTGATGTTGCTGATGTGGGTAATATATTTGTTACTATACTTGTAATCACACTAGCTGTAGAAGGTGATGGAAGTGTAGTAAACGACAATTCATCACCGTACCCAACACCGTTATCACTTATTGCATAAGATCTCACATAGTATTTTGTATTCTGTACTAGACCGGTTATAGCACTTGTGTATATACCCGTCCCACTACCGTCCACAGTCTTTGTGATAAGACTGACCGTTGGGTTTGGACTTGTTGACCAAATAACACCCTTTGATGTAACTATAGCACCACCAGAAACCGTTACATTACCACCACCGTTTGCAGTAGTCAGTGAAATATTAGTGATTGGAGAAGTTATTACGGTCGGTACTTCACCACTGGTATATACATTAATCTCATTGCTATAAGATGTTCCTGATTTATTTGTTGCATATGATCTGATGTAATATAGGGCACCTGGTGTTAAGTTGGTTAATGTTACTGTGTATTGCCCAACACCCTGTCCTGACACTAATATGGAATTTGAAATTGTTGGATTCGGAGCCGTAGAGTAACACACACCTCTGTTGAAAACTAGTGACGAACCTTGAGAAACAACTTCACTACGAATTGTTATAGTATTTTTCGTCTTCGATGGAGAACCCAAATTGTTTACTGTCGGTAAACCAGAAATTGTGGTTGTTTGAAATTGTAGAATATTACTCGAAAATACATCCCCTGTGGTGGTAGGTAGAACACCTCGAACGTAATACGTGGTATTGGGTAACAAATCTTGTCCAATTATTGTACCCTGTCCTTGACCAACATATGTTGATTGGAATGTGAATTGACTATTTGCTCTTGTCGGTGAAGAGTTAGTTGATACCAAAATTGATGAAGATGAAAAAATAAGTGTTGTTGGTCCAATTGTATATTTGAAAGTAGCTTTTGTGGACTCAATAGATGACACCTCGTCTAAAACTAATGGTGCTCTATTTGTTGTTACGGTAATTTCATTACTAAATGATGTGTCAAAACTATTTATCGCATATGCTTTTATATAATATAAACTATTTGGAGTCAGATTGGTGATTACGAGACTGTAATTACCTAGTGCGGTACCTGTTGATATCCTTTTCGAACCTGTCACTTGAGCCTCTGGTAGAGAGCTTATATAAAATCCACGTTCGGTTATTGCCTGACCACCATTTGAATTTATAGTACCTAATGCTGTGACTTGTGAAAATGATATACTTGTACTTGCAAACGGCACCATCGTGATTGAAATCTGACCATCTCCTAGTGTCGTAAACTGTAATACATTACCATAAGCAGTACCAACAACATTTCTAGCAAATGCTCTTACATAATAAGTAGTGTTTGGTAATAGACCGGTCAAACTTGTTGTATAATTCGAATTATTCAAGGGTGTCGTCAGTACCTTTGTATCGTTGATCGTTGGTACCGGATTTGTAGTGCTAATTACAGCACCTCTTTCCAATATAGATGTGTTACCAATTGTTATGTATGTACCACCAGTAATAGCAGAGTTGTTTGTGATCGCGGTGATCGGATTAGTTGTCAAACTAGGTTCTGAACTAAACAGGGTAGAGAATGTTATTTGATTACCGTATGATACACCTGCAGAATTTTTTGCGTAAGCCCTTATATAATATGTAGTATTTGCGAGTAGACCGGTAATTTGACTCGAAAATAAACCATTTCCTGTTCCTATAGATAATTTTGAAGTCAAATCAAGAGTGGGGTTTGGCATAGTTGACCAAACTAATCCTCTATCTTGTACAGGAAACCCCCCATCGGATGTTACATTACCACCACACACTGCAGACGTTGCAGTCCTAGAACTAGCTGTGTCAGTGGTAACGGTTGGGGATCCACCACCATTAAATGGTATTTCAGAAGCATCGTTAAGATTTGATCTGATTGAATATCTTGGTAATTTACCGAAACCTGTAGTGAAACTTATAGCTCCATTGAGATGACAATAGCTCATTATGGAACCCTTCGTATTTGATTTCAATACACTATATGTATTGATTGTACAATTATCTGGTCCGTCGGAACTTTCCCCTCTGAAACAACTATCGATTCTTCCGATACTTTGATTGATTTCATTTTTCCACCCACACCAATGTGTGTGTTTTGCTCCTAAATTATGACCCATTTCATGGGTAAAACACATCACTGGCCATGAATAAGTTATACTTGAGTTAACAACTATATTTGATCCGATTCCTGTGACTGCGCAAGTATAATAAGGATCCAAATTCGGATCAGTTATATACCCATCAGATTCTCCATTAATCCACGCAATACCACCTAAGTTTTTATTATGTAATAAATGTTTGAAGTGAGCGTCGGGATATGTTGGAATATTTTTGTTTATATTTTCTGTGAATTGTTCTAAATACTGTGAATTATCAAAAGGATTCCCATATGGATCTGGTGTATCCCAAACAAATATCTTGTTCAAGGTTACATTTATTCCTTCTCTATCATAGAGAGCAATTACATTAGTTAGTATTGTTGTTACATATTGGGCTACACGAGCTGTGTCCGACCCCCAAAATTTGTATAAATCATTAGCAACTTCTACGTAAACTCCACAGGTTTTATTTATTCTGATATAAGGATTATAAAAATCTGGATTATTTTGTAGGGATCTACCCATTTTTTTATTTGTTCTCAATGGTGCTTTCAATACGTCTCCCTCACCAAAACTGAATTTTTCGGCGTCCATTTTGATATTAGTCACTTTGTCTTTTGTCAAATTACTTACATTGTAACCATCCTCTGTGTGAAGACCACTCCAATCTTTACCATCATATGTAATTACACCAAAATCCTCATTAGATTTATAAATAATAGGCTTTCTGGTCCATTTACGACCACTAGAAGTTTCTATTTTAATTTCCGGGTGTTCAACACGTTGATAAACTATTTGTTTACCCGATGGTGATTTTGATGTAAAGGTTTTTGGAAAAGTGAATTTTCTTTGTGAGAATATTTTACCAATTTTTGATTTTTTCCAAATATCAACATCCGTCTGACCAAAGGTCAGAACGGATGTTAAGATTAATACTAAAGATAGTAAGAGTTTTTTCATTTTTTATTGATTTAGGTTTTAAGGTGCTGTATAGTAGAAATATGCAGATCTTGTTGTTTTTGTTCCAGTACAAGTTCCGTTGCAAGTAACATCCACACTGTACCACCTATTAGAAATCGCAGGTTGTCCGCTCATAACGCGTGTGATGAAACCCGCACTAATTTCTCCAGCTGTTGGTACATAACTACTCATGTCATTTCTTATCGCGCAACGCTCTGGTGTTTGTCCAGCAGTGGGAGGTACTGCGGGGTTAGAATTCAGGTAACGACAAACATTGACTGTATAACTAGTACAGTTTGGATTGATATCGAACGTAAAATTCCAAAGACTATTCACTTGTTCCCTTGTCAGATTAGTGATTGCACAACTACCTGTACCACTTGATGATGTAGTAATAGTGATTTCATTACCATATCCAGTACCTACACTGTTTGTTGCATAGGCTCTTACATAGTAGGTCGTTGATGGTGTCAAACCAGTAATCGATGAACTGAATGAGCCAAGACCAGATCCATTAGTAGTCTTTGTAGACAATGCAATAGTTGGATTCGGTGAAGTAGACCAAACAACGCCTCTAGCAGTTACAGTTTGACCTCCAGAATTTGTCACATTTCCACCCGATGTGCTACTTGTTGATGTTGTACCACTGGCTGAAGTAGTAGATACAGAAGGTGTCGAACTACTTGTAGTAAATATATTTTGTTGTCCATAGGATGTTCCAGCTGAAGTTGTTGCATAAGACCTGACATAGTATGTAGTACCTGCAATAAGACCAGTTAAGGAAGAACTGTAACTACCAATACCGGAACCATCCGAAGTTCTATTGTTAGCTAATGTTGGGTTTTGAGATGTTGACCAAACTACCCCTCTTGCAGTCACAGTAGAACCACCATCAGATGTAATATTACCACCAGATGTAGCTGTCGTAGCTGTGACTGAAGTTATACCAATTGTTGTAAGTGTAGGTAAATTTACTGATGTTGTAGTGAATGTGAGTTGGTTTCCGTAGTTAGTTCCATTTTGATTGGTGGCATATGCTCTAACATAGTATAAAATACCTGGTGATAAACCAGTGATTGAGCTAGAGAATGGATTGGGACCACTACCATCTGTCGTGAAAGAATTACTAATTGTTGGATTCGGAGAAGTTGACCAACAGACCCCCTTTGCACTTATAGATCCACCACCTGTATTCAGAATAGAGCCACCACTAATAGCACTTGTTGATGTAATTCCAGAAATTGCCGATGTGGTCAATGTTGGTGAATCTATTAATGTTGTGAAACTTAATTCCTGACCATAAGATGTACCAAATTCACTCATAGCATATGCTCTTACATAATAAGTAGTGTTACTAGAAAGTGATGTCAAGAATACTGCCGTATATTGACCAATTTCACAAGGTGTTTCGATAGCACAAGCTTCACCTTGTTTGAAATTGGAAGTTGTGGGATTTGGTGAAGTTGAATAAACAAATCCTTTTTCCGTAAGAGTACCCCCTCCTAGTGATACGATACTGTAAACGATTTCAGCATTAGTTGATGTTACATTATTTATAACATCGGTTGTCAACTCTGGTGCTTGTCCAACTGTTGTGAAGAGTGAAACTTGATTACCATAAGCAGTACCAACTGAATTAGTTGCGTAAGCTCTTACGTAATATGTTGTACCTGGTGATAGATCTGTAAGATTGCTAGTAAATGATCCCGTACCAGTACCATTTATTGAGAATGAATTAGATAAAGTTGGGTTTTCAGATTCTGACCAACAAACCCCCCTTACGGTCACAGTTGAGTTACCATCTGATGTTACATTACCACCAGATACAGCACTTGTGAAGTCGATGGATGATGGAGAAGTTGTGACTACACTCGGTAATGATGTTGATGACGTAGTGAATGTCACTTGGTTTCCATATTGGGTGCCTGCAGAATTTGTCGCATAAGCACGTACATAATATGTTGTGTTTTGTGTCAATCCTGTAATGTTACTTGAGAATGCACCTAATCCTGTACCATTATTTGTCTTTGTTATTAAATCTATAGTAGGGTTGACAGATGTAGACCACACAACTCCTCTAGCTGTAATCGAAGCACCTCCGTCGGATGAAATATTTCCACCGGAAACACCAGATGTCAATGTAATTGAAGAAACAGGTGATGTGGTTAAACTAGGTAAACTCGCACTAGTTGTAAATGTTAATTGAGTACCATAAGCAGTACCATTAGAATTTGTAGCATAAGCTCTATAATAGTATAGGGTTGCGGATGTCAATCCTGTAATACTACTACTGAATATGCCTTGACCTGTACCATCTTGTGTTTTTGTTGTAAGAGATACGGTAGGGTTTGGTGATGTAGACCAAACAACTCCTCTTGAAGTAACCACCGTACCCCCATCGGATACGACTTGACCACCAGATTGAGCAGTGGTCAATGTGATTGATGAAGCGGTTGTAGTTGTCACAGTAGCTAATGATGTTGCAGATACAGTAGTAAATGATACTTGAGAACCATAACTAGTACCATTTGCATTTGTTGCGTATGATCTCACAAAGTATGTAGTACCGGGGTTTAATCCGAAAATATTACTTGTAAACGAACCGTTTCCGGAACCCTCATCGGTTTTTGTTGTAAGTATAACTGTAGGATTTTGAGAGGTAGACCAAACTACCCCTCTAGCTGTAACGCTTGAACCACCATCCGATGTTATATTTCCACCGGATGTAGCTGTTGTTTGTGTCACGATAGACGCTGCATCAGTTGATGCAAGTGTTGGAGTGGTTGTTAGTGTTGTAAATGTGAATTCAGAACCATAAGACGTACCAACAGAATTTGTTGCATAAGCCCTCACGTAGTATAGAACACCAGGTGATATACCTGTAATCGAACTTGTAAATGAACCAGGTCCAGTTCCGTTAGAAGTTTTTGTAGTTAGTGTTACAGTTGGTTCGGGTAATGTTGACCAAACAACACCTCTTGCAGTAACCGTTGAGTTTCCTTCAGAAGTCACACTTCCTCCTGAAGAAGCAGTGTTTGTAGTAATAGAGGTTGGTGATGTTGTCGTCACCGTTGGTGTAGTCTGTTGCGCTGTTGTTGTGAAGGAGATTTCACTGCCATATTGTGTACCTACAGAGTTTATAGCATATGCTCTAACGTAATAAGTAGTAGAAGGCAATAGATTACTCAAAATTGTTGTATAAGAACCAGTTGTACCACTCGCAACAAATTTTAGATTTCCTGTAGTTGGTAAGGTTGTAGTTGCGTAACATACACCTCTTTCTGTAATGGTAGCACGTCCATCTGAAGTTACATTACCACCAGTAGAAGCGGTAGTAGCTGTTATACTTGTAGCACCGGTGGTTGTCAATGTAGGTAATGATAAAGTGGTAAAAGATACTTGAGTACCAAATGCAGTTCCACTTCCATTTGTTGCGTAAGCTCTTACATAGTAAGTTGTACCAGAGGTCAAACCAGTAAGATTAGCAGTGAAGGTACCAGTTCCAGATCCACTTGTGACAACTGAATTGGATAAAGTTGGATTTTGTGAGGTAGCGTAACAAATACCTCTCGATGTGACTGCACTACCACCTTGTAAAGTGACATTACCACCAGATACTGCGGTGGTCGATGTAATCGATGATACCGCTGTCGTTGAAACTGTTGGTTGTGTTGTTGAACCAAGTGTAGTGAATGTCCTCTCAATTCCGTATGATGTCCCCACAGAGTTTATTGCAAACGCTCTGTAGTAATATGTTGTAGAAGGTGTTAATCCAGTAATGTTAATACCATAATCTCCACTACCACTACCACTTGTGATTTTAGTCACTAGAGAGGTGGTGGGGTTAGGACTAGTCGACCAAACAACACCTCTTGATGTTACAGCAGATCCATTATTAGATACCACTGTATGGTATTGTATACCAGATGTAGTACTAGTCACAGGACTCACTGGTCCTGATATACCAGTAGATACTGTTGGAGCTGAAACACCCGAAAGAGTAGTAAAAGACCTTGTACCAGAATAATACACGGTCCCTTGAGGACTGTTGAAATTTACTCGCACATAAGCTCTCACGTTATAAGTCGTATTTGGTTCTAGTGATATAGCATTTGTTAATACACAACTGTTACACTGTGCACTGAATGTTCCACCTAAAACTTGACTATTTGGATCTTCGGAGATTGCTCCACAAGTCGGAGTATAATTTGGAGCACCGGAATTACATTGTGAAAAAATCAAACTTGGAGATGTGACCGTTTTACTGATAACAAAACCTCTACAATCACTACTTTCTGGGCAGAAAACATCTGATGCGTCAGAATTATTTATAACTGTTGAGGAAAATCTAGCACCTGTCTGACTAATGTTTGTGATCGTAGGTAGACCAACTGTAGGAGCAACTACATAAGCTGGTGTTGTAAAAGTAATTTGATTACCATAAGCAATACCTGCAGCATTTCTACCAAACCATTTTGCGTAGTAAGTTGTTTTTGGTGTTAAATTCGTTAGATTTACTGTACCAGAGACAGTACCCGAACCTCCATATGGATAATTACTATAAGTAATCTTTTGTGAATTAATATCTGGATTGCCAGTAGTGTTAAATACCACACCATCTTCCGCAATACTACTCGATGTAACTTTACCAGAAATACTTGCACGAGATTGTGTAATTGAGGATGTTGATATTAGAGTCGCGGCGTTGGTCACCACGGTTGGTAAACTCGGTGCTAGAGTTGTGAACGTAATTGAATTGGTTGAATAAATTACACTTTCAAAATTATCATATGCATAACCTCTAACTGTGTAGGTAGTTGATGTTTGTAAATTTGATACATTCACTTGGTAAGTACCACTTGTAGTTGCTGGTACACTTGGTGCATTGTTGTAATTCTGTCCTGTAATCTCTACACCAGCAAGTTGTATAAATCCATTTGTAACATTAGATATAGTAACCGGTAATGTAACAGTATTTTGACCAATATTTGTAGCGGCTAGAGCAACTACTGTTGGTCTAATTGGTACAGTGAAAGTTTGTTGTTGACCATAAGTTGTACCATTAGCATTTGTAGCATAAGCCCTCAAATAGTATGTTGTACCAGCAACCAGACCACTCAAATTACTAGTGTAAGTTCCTGTACCAGTACCATTCGATGTTTTACTATTGGTTATCGTTGGATTTTGAGTAGTCGACCAACAAACACCTCTTGCAGTTATGGCAGCTCCACCATCGGATGTAATAATTCCTCCCGAATTTGCTGCTGAATAGCTAGTGACGTTCACGGTTCTAGTTTCGATTAATACTGAACTAGCTGACACGGTACTGAATGTCAATTCGTTACCATACGCTGTACCAGCAATGTTCGTTGCATAAGATCTAACGTAGTAAGTGGTCGAAGAAGATAATCCAGTCAGACTACTTGAAAAGGTACCATTACCTGTACCATTACTTGTCTTGGTGGTTAAAGCAATTGTTGGTGAAGGTGATGTAGACCAAACAACCCCACGCGATGTCACACTCGACCCACCATTGGATGTTACATTTCCCCCAGATGTCGCCGTATTGTTAGTTATAGCAGTGACACTGGTCGTTGTTAAACTTGGTATTACCGCTGGTAAGGTTGTAAATTGTAACTGATTTCCGTAAGAAGTACCTGCTGAATTTTGAACATATGCTCTAATATAATAAGTAGTGTTTGGAGCAAGATTCGCCAAAGAACTTGTAAAAACACCAGAACTAAAACCATCTTGAGTCTTTGTGGTTAGATCAATAGTTGGATTTGGATTAAGTGACCATACGACCCCTCTTGATAACAAACCGCCCCCACCATCGCTAGTAACATTACCACCACAAGTGGCTGAATTTATACCAACCGATGAAACAGCCGATGTAGTCACTGCTGGTAGACCCACACTGGAAAATGGTATTTGGTTATAGTATAGAACAGTTCTAATAGCAAATCTTGGATATTTACCAAACCCATTAGATAGAATCGTCCCATTTGGTGGCTTATTGTGACAATAACTCATTATTGTCGGTTTTGGAGAGTAAGAACTATTTGTTCCACAAATGTTTATAGGACCTGTACCTTGTTCGTTTATACCACTACCACAACTATCTAATCTTCCGATTTGTACTCCGAGATCATTTTTCCAACCACACCAATGACTGTGTTTTGAACCCATGTTATGACCCATTTCATGAGAAAAAACATAGATTGGGAAATTATATTGACTTATATTTGTCGGACTAGTTGGTAATGTTGGAGATGGTATGCCGGATACAGCCGTCCAATATTCTGGTCCTAAAATCGAACTTGGTTGAGGTAAGTCATACCCATTACCCACGTCTCCATAATAAGGTAAATAAGCAATACCCCCTATAGGTCTTTCACTCAAGAAGTGTTTATAATCGGACTCCGGATTGGTTGGACTATTCTGATTTATATTGCTATTGAATAGACCAAGAATTGTACCAGAAGTTTGATCATTGTTGGGAACGGAAGTGTAGGGATCTGGTGTGGTCCATACATAAGTTTTATTCAATTCAACAGTAATTCCCTCCAACGCATATACTGCTTTTACCCCTAAAACAAGATTGGTGACCCAATCATTAGTTGTTGTAAGATTACCACCAAGATTTTGATGTAAAAGGTATGATACCTCCACATAAATAGTTGGTATTTTATTAATTGGTACCGATGGATTATAAAATTGTGAAGTAGTCAGTCTACCAACTGGAGGTTCCTTCCTCGGTTTTGTATTCGATTTTGATGGTGTGGTTTGTTTCAACGGTAAAGCTGTACCACAATAATCTTGTAAAGCATTCTTGGTAATTGTATCTATCTGTACAGAGTTCGGAGTCATGGAGTAACTCCTACCTTGCTTTGTCTGTATCATACCAGTCCAACCCTGACTTGTGAATGTTATTACACTATTAGTCCTTCTTCCTTTGTATGCAATTGGAGTATGAGTAAATTTTTTACCATCGGAAGTTTCTACTTTTACCGACTTTACATTCCACCTATCATAAATCTCTATATCACCATCTGGTGTTTTAGATTCGAAATTTGCAGGTAAATTCCTTGCACTCATTTTATTCAATGTTTGGGCAGAGGCAGCTGATTTATCCCAAACATTTAATTTTACTTGACCAAACGAACTCATTGTAATTAATAAGCTCGTGACAAACATTAAAATATTTTTCATTTCTCTTTGTGGTATTTTTTTAGTATATATTGAAATTTTTATAAGTAATAATTCAAATTATCATCTTCCGATAGTTGATGCAGGTGTACTACCAACGTAAAAGTAACCCGATCTCGTAGTATTTGTACCACTACAAGTCTGTGCATTACATTTGACCTCAAAACTGTACCAATAGCCACCCTGCGATGGTTGGGGACTCATTTGCTGATCAATAAATCCTTGTGATATATCAGCTGCGGTCGGTACATAGTTCGTCAAACGATTACCAACTGCTGCTGGTGTAGCTCCTACTGGTGGTTCTATAGACGAATTTGTATAATTGTACCTCTGTAGATTTACAGTGTAACTATTACAATTGGTATTTAAATTCCATTTGAATCTCCAATAGCCTGATCCTATAAACATTGACATATTAGTCACAGTACAAGACAGTATGGCCGATGGTAGTGTTGTAAATTGAATCTGATTACCATAAGCTGTGCCAGCAGAACTTATAGCATATGCTCTTACATAATAAGTAGTGTTGCTTGCAAGTGATGTCAATGATGGTGTTGTATATTGACCTACATCACAAGGATTTGTAACTTCACAGAGTTCACCTTGTTTGAAATTGGAAGTTGTGGGATTTGGTGAAGTTGAATAAACAAATCCTTTTTCCGTAAGAGTACCGGAACCGAGGGATACTAGTGTATATCTGACTTGCGCACTATTGGTTGTTATATTTAACACTTGATCGGTAGTGAGACTAGGCACTTGTGCGGAAGTTGTTGTAAAACTTATCTGACTACCATAGTTCGTACCAGCCGAATTGGTAGCATAGGCTCTTACATAATAAGTTGTATTTGATGTCAAACCTGTAAGATTACTTGTGAATGCACCAACTCCGGTACCACCACTCACAGTCGTATTGGACGTGGTTGGATTTTGTGTTGTGGCATAACAAACACCTCTTCCAGTCACCGTCGCGCCACCGTCGGATGTTATGTTTCCACCAGTAGTTGCTGTCGTTGCCGTAACTCCACTTGCTGACGTTGTTGATAAAGTTGGTACACTAAGGGTTGTAAAACTTTGCTGAGTTCCATAGTTTGTACCTGATGAGTTTGTTGCGTATGCTCTTACATAATATGTGACACCACTTGTCAGACCAGTAATTGAGACAGAGAAACTACCAGTACCAGTACCACTACTTATTGTAGTATTTGAAGTTGTTGGATTTTGTGTTGTTGCATAACATATACCCCTCGCAGTGACTGTAGCACCCCCATCACTAGATATATTACCACCACTCAATGCTGATGTTGTGGTAATTGATGTGACTGTGTTTGTAGTCAAAGTTGGTGTAGTAATCGATGATAAAGTTGTAAATGAGACTTGTGTTCCGTAATTGGTTCCGTTCGCATTTGTAGCAAAAGCTCTAATATAGTAAGTAGTACTTGGTGTCAACCCCGATAATGAACTTGTAAAAACACCAATTCCTGTTCCACTATTAACTACAGTGTTAGACGTAGTTGGATTTTGTGTGGTAGCATAACATATACCTCTAGCAGTTACTGTTGAACCACCATCAGCAGTAACATTTCCACCAGATGATGCTGTTGTTTGTGTTATACCACTAGCTGCAGTAGTGGTTAAGGATGGTTGTGAACCAGTCGATGTTGTAGTGAATGATAATTCATTACCATAACCAGTCCCTGTTGTGTTGGTTGCATACGCTCTAACGTAATATGTTGTTGATGGACTGAGTCCCGTGATACTACTTGTGAATGTACCCGTACCAGTGCCATTACTTGTTTTAGTGTTAGATGTTGTAGGATTAGGAGTTGTCGAATAACAAACCCCTCTAGCGGTGACTGACGAACCAGTACTAGACGAAATTGTACCACCTGATGATGCTGATGTGGTAGATACAGATGTGATAGCGGTCGTCGTTAATACGGGTTCACGTGGTGTAGTTACTGTTATGCGAGAACCATAACCAGTTCCCACAGAGTTTATAGCATAAGCTCTTACATAATAAATTGTACCAGGTGTTAGACCAGTCAAGCTGATTGTATAAGAACCTGTGCCTGTTGGTGTGGCTGCTAAAACTTTAGTATTCGACGTTGTAGGGTCTTGGACTGTTGTAGAATAAACAATTCCGCGTTCGGTGACTGTTAATGTACCCCCACCAGCAGAGGTAACATTACCACCGGTAGTAAAACCGGTCTTGGACAAGGCTGTTGAGGATCTAGTAGTGACTGTTGGTACAGTCAGTGTCTTGACAGTGATTTGACTTCCATAAGCAGTGCCATAAGTATTAGTTGCGTAAGCTCTCACATAATATGTAAGACCCTGTGTCAATCCAGTGATATTCGTTGTGAATGTACCGGTACCAGTACCACTTGGCAACACAGTGCCATTAGTCAAAGATGGATTAGTAGAGGTTGAATAACAGACACCCCTAGCAGTGACAGTAAGACTACCCCCACCAGCGGATGTTACATTACCCCCTGTGGTAAATGATGTTGTTGTTAAGTTACTAGCTGAAGTAGTCGAAACCGATGGTATAGTCAATGTTTTAAAACTGACTTGAGTTCCATAATTTATACCTGCCGAATTTTCAGCAAAGGCTCTCACATAATATGTCACACCTTGGGAAAGACCTGTAACATTCTGTGAAAATGAACCAGTTCCAGACCCTATGTTTACCACTGTATTGGCAATAGTAGGATTTTGAGTAGTTGCATAACACACTCCCCTTCTCGAGACAGTTGCACCGCCTGAAGCACTCACGTTACCACCCAAGGTAGCGGTAGTGTTAGTAAATGTAGTAACCGAGGATGTGGTTAGTGTCGGTGTGACAGCGGTATTTGTTGTAAAAGTCACTGTCTGACCCCAACCGATACCTGACCAGTTTGTGGCGTACGCTTTCACGTAATAGGTTACTCCAAGTGTAAGATTTGTAATAGAACTTATGAAATTAGCACTTCCAGTGCCGTCGTTTGTTCTTGGTACATTAGGATATTGAACAACCTCACCTTCGAATAGAGGACCCGTTGAGTAAATGACTCCCTTTTCTGTGATATCACCACCACCATCTGATGTAATTGTACCACCTGATTTTCCTGATGTTTGACCTATGGTATTCGGTAAGACAGTCGTTAAAGTCGGTTTTAACGGTGGTCCGGTAGTAAATGTCCTTACAATTCCATATGATGTTCCCGCGGAATTTGTTGCATAAGCTCTGACATTATAAGTTGTAATAGCCCTCAATCCAGTAATATTACTTGTATACGGACCGATAGCTATCCCATCATTAGTTTTAGTACTCAATGAA
>Ga0315903_10003779_pt1 | contig 20698 bp, 15 predicted proteins | sample LakEriMetagenome_7_FD_203524 | JGI IMG/M metagenome (GOLD analysis project Ga0315903, IMG submission 203524) | Freshwater fungal communities from buoy surface, Lake Erie, Ohio, United States - Buoy 2 MA119 | ecosystem: Environmental > Aquatic > Freshwater > Lake | place: USA: Lake Erie, Ohio... | reverse complement strand
GCACAAATGAAGTTGTTTGGCGCTTGTGCCGTGGGCTTGGTGCTGACCGCGGCACTGGTTTGGATCACCGAGTTTTACACCGGCACGCAGTACGCCCCGGTGCAACACATCGCCCAAGCCTCCACCACCGGTCATGGCACCAACATCATTGCTGGTCTGGGCGTGTCCATGCGCTCTACAGCCTGGCCCGTGATGTTTGTTTGTTTGGCTATCTGGACGGCTTATGCCCTGGCTGGTTTATATGGCATTGCCGTCGCGGCCATGTCGATGCTGTCCATGGCGGGCATTGTGGTGGCGCTGGACGCCTATGGTCCCATCACGGACAACGCGGGTGGCATTGCCGAAATGGCCGAGTTGCCCAGCAGCGTGCGTGACATCACCGACCCCCTGGATGCTGTGGGTAACACCACCAAAGCTGTCACCAAGGGCTACGCGATTGGCTCCGCTGGCCTAGCTTCATTGGTTTTGTTTGCCGACTACACCCACAAACTGGAAGCCTACGGCAAAGCCATCACCTTTGACCTGTCCGATCCATTGGTCATCATCGGCCTGTTCATCGGCGGCTTGATCCCTTACTTGTTCGGGGCCATGGCCATGGAGGCTGTGGGCCGAGCCGCAGGCAGTGTGGTGGTGGAGGTTCGCCGACAGTTCAAGGAGATCCCCGGCATCATGGAAGGCACGGCCAAGCCCGAATACGGCAAAGCAGTGGACATGCTGACCAGCGCTGCCATCAAGGAAATGATCATCCCGAGCCTGCTGCCCGTGGTGGTTCCTGTGGTGGTCGGCTTGCTTCTGGGCCCCAAAGCGCTGGGCGGTTTGCTGATGGGCACCATCATCACCGGCCTGTTTGTAGCCATCTCGATGTGTACAGGCGGCGGCGCCTGGGACAATGCCAAAAAGTACATCGAAGACGGTCACCATGGTGGCAAAGGCTCTGAAGCCCACAAAGCGGCCGTGACCGGTGACACCGTAGGCGACCCCTACAAAGACACCGCAGGCCCGGCCATCAACCCCTTGATCAAGATCATCAACATCGTGGCCCTGCTGATCGTGCCAGTGGTGATGAAGTTTCACGGCGGTTAACCGGTTTTAACCCAATTAAGGCCCGCTTAGGCGGGCCTTTTTCATGGGCATGGACTTTATTCCAATCTGCATGGACTCTACTTTCACCCTGCCCGAGCTCTGCATAAGCGCCCTTTTTGAACAGCCTGGCCTTGTCCCATGGGTGATTTTCAAAATCCGCCACACGTTCACAATGCCCCTATGCAACTCAATTTCATTGCCAATCAATCCGTGCCCGCCCTGGCAGGGCAGACCCTCGATGTCCTTGACCCGTCTGACGGCTTGGTTTTTGATCAAATTCCGCGCAGTCAAGCCGCTGACATCGACCAAGCTGTGCAGGCAGCGCGTGCCGCCTTCAACGGTCCGTGGGGAAAATTGAGCGCCCTAGAGCGAGGGCGCTTGCTGATGAAGTTGTCGCAAAAGGTGAGCGAACACGCCAGCGAGTTGGCCGCACTGGAACAACGCGACTGCGGCAAACCCACCAAGCAAGCGGCAGCCGACGCCGTGGCGCTGGCGCGCTATTTCGAGTTTTATGCCGGTTCTTGCGACAAATTGCATGGCGACACCCTGCCCTACCAAAACGGCTACAGCGTGATGACATGGCGCGAGCCGCACGGCGTCACCGGTCATGTGATCCCATGGAATTACCCCATGCAAATTTTTGGCCGCAGCGTGGGCGGCGCTTTGGCGGCAGGCAACGCCTGCGTGGTCAAACCTGCCGAAGACGCCTGTTTGTCGCTGATCAGGGTGGCGCAATTGGCGGCCGAAGTCGGCTTTCCACCGGGGGCCATCAACATCGTCACCGGCTATGGCCATGAAGTTGGCGATGCACTGGCACGGCACCCCGGCATTGATCACATCAGCTTTACTGGAAGCCCCCGTGTGGGCACCCTCATCCAACAAGTGGCTGCAGAGCGGCATTGTCCCGTCACACTGGAACTGGGCGGCAAAAGTCCGCAAATCATTTTTGACGACGCCAATCTGGACGCAGCCATTCCCGTGGTGGTCAATGCCATCATCCAAAATTCGGGCCAAACCTGCAGCGCTGGTTCGCGGGTACTGATTCAGCAAGGCATTTATGAACCCCTGCTCAAGCGACTGGGTGAAGCTTTCAGCCGTCTGCAAGCAGGCGCTGCCACCATGGATCTAGACCTGGGGCCGCTGATTCGGGCCAGCCAACTCGAGCGCGTCACCGGCTTTTTGGACCAAGCCAAGGCCGACGGCATTGCCACCGTGGCACAAGGAAGCATCGCCAAAGGTGTGCCTGCAGGCGGCTTTTATCAGGCCCCCACCTTGTTGCGCGATGTACCCGTCATGCACCGCCTGGCGCAAGAAGAGGTTTTCGGTCCCGTGTTGTCGGCCATGGCTTTCAGGGACGAAGACCAAGCGGTCGAGATGGCCAATGCCACCCAGTTTGGATTGGTGGCAGGCGTCTGGTCGCGCGACGGTGGCCGCCAATTTCGCATGGCCAAACGGGTGCGCAGTGGGCAGGTTTTCATCAACAACTATGGTGCGGGCGGTGGGGTGGAGTTGCCCTTTGGCGGCGTCAAATCTTCCGGCTATGGCCGCGAAAAGGGTTTTGAGGCTTTGTTGGGCTTCACCACCCTCAAGACTGTGGCCATCTCACACGGCTAATGCTTCGTTGGAACCTCATCCATCTGATCACATCGCCTGTCTGGCCACCGCCCCCTTTTGATCATTGGCTTTATTGGCCTCATTGGCTCTAGACAGCTCTTTTTAATTCAAGGACACACACCATGCGTTTGCAAGACAAAGTCATCATCGTCACAGGATCAGGCGGCGGCATTGGCGAAGGCATCGCCAAACGCCTGGCCTCTGAAGGGGCCAAGCTCATCGTCAACGACATTAATTCAGCGGCGGGAGAAAAGGTGGTGGCTGCCATTCGGTCGGCAGGGGGACAATCCGTATTTGTGGCCGCCGATGTCACGCGCAACACCGAGGTTCAGGCCTTGGTTCAGGCCGCCGTCACCCACTTCGGGCGGCTTGATGTGATGGTCAACAACGCAGGCTGGACCCACCGCAACCGCCCCGCACTCGAGGTTTCAGAAGAAGAGTTTGACCGCTGTTTCGCCGTCAACATGAAAAGCATTTACCTGTCCACCATTCACGCCACCCCAGTGTTCCGTCAATTTGGCGGCGGCAGCTTCATCAACATTGCCTCCACTGCAGGGGTCCGTCCGCGCCCCGGACTGTCTTGGTACAACGGCTCTAAGGGGGCCGTTATTACCACCAGCAAATCCCTGGCCGCCGAACTGGGACCAGACAACATACGGGTCAATTGCATCAACCCGGTGTTCAACCCCGACACGGGTTTGTCGGCCGAGTTTGCCGGAGGCCCCTTGGACGAAACCCGTCGCTCGAAGTTCTTGTCAACCATCCCTCTGGGGCGCTTTTCTACCGCCTTGGATGTGGCCAACGCCGCCCTTTACCTGGCCAGTGACGAAGCCGCCTTTATCAGCGGTGTTTGCATCGAAGTTGACGGTGCCCGCTGCGTTTAATCGCCCCAGAGTGACAAAACCACCCCTTCTGACGAACGGGACACCGCCACTCGGGCACAATTCAGGCCATGTCTGAACGCGTTATTCCGCTGGTTGACCAGCGCCACCCCAGCTTGCCACTCCCAAACATCGGGTCGGGGCAAGACCTGAGCGCCCTGCCCCTAGATGGTTTGCGCAGACCACTGACCGATTTACGCATCAGCGTGACCGACCGCTGCAACTTTCGCTGCAGTTATTGCATGCCCAAGGAAGTCTTTGACAAAGACTACGCTTACTTGCCCCACAGCCACTTGCTGAGCTTTGAGGAAATCACCCGCATCGCCAGCGTGTTTGTGGACCGGGGCGTGCGCAAAATCCGCTTGACCGGGGGTGAACCCCTGCTGCGCAAAAACATCGAAATCCTGATTGAGCAATTGGCCGCGCTGCGGACCCCAGACGGCCAGCCACTTGATTTGACCCTGACCACCAATGGCTCCTTGCTGGCACGCAAGGCGCAAAGCCTGAAAAACGCGGGCCTGCAACGCGTGACCGTGAGTTTGGACGGGTTGGACGACGCGGTGTTCAGGAAAATGAACGATGTGGACTTTCCTGTGGCCGATGTGCTGGAGGGCATTGCCGCCGCACAAGCCGCTGGCCTGGGGCCAATCAAGGTGAATATGGTGGTCAAGCGCGGCACCAACGAGCACGAAATCTTGCCCATGGCGCGCCATTTCCAAGGCTCCGGCATCGTGCTGCGCTTCATTGAATACATGGATGTGGGCGCCACCAATGGCTGGTGCATGGACGAGGTGCTGCCCAGCGCCGAGGTGATTCGTTTGCTGCAAACCGAACTGCCCTTGGCCCAACTGGACCCTTCTGCCCCGGGCGAGACAGCAGAGCGTTGGGGTTACACCAACGCCAAAGGCGTGTATGACCCGACTTTGGGTGAGGTGGGCGTCATCAGCAGTGTGACGCAGGCCTTTTGCAGCGACTGCAACCGCGCTCGACTGTCGACCGAAGGCCGCCTGTATTTGTGCCTGTTTGCCAGCCAGGGCTACGACCTGCGGCAATTGTTGCGTGACCCGGCCCAAACCGATGCCGCTTTGGCCGCAACTGTCGATGCCATCTGGCGCGGACGCACCGACCAATATTCGGTGTTGCGCAGCCTGCGCGGACCCGATGCGGCGAGCGGCCCGGGCCGTCGGGTCGAGATGAGTTACATCGGAGGCTGAGCGGGATGAACACGCCACAAGCAGCCATCACGGGATTGATTTTGGCGGGCGGTCGCGGCTCCCGCATGGGCGGCATTGACAAAGGCCTGCAAAATTTTCGGGGTCTGCCCTTAGCGCTTCAAACCCTGATGCGTTTACAGCTGCAAAGCCTGCCGTTGCAAGAGGTCTTGATCAATGCGAACCGCAATTTGTCGGCCTATGAGTCCTTGGGCGTGCCGGTCTGGCCCGACAGCATCGATGGCTATGCGGGGCCTTTGGCTGGTTTTCTAACCGGCCTTGAGCGTTGCGAAACCCCCTTGCTGCTGACCGTGCCCTGCGATACCCCGCTGTTTCCACTAGATTTGGTCGAACGGCTGTACCTGGCCATGACCGAACAAGACGCCGACATGGCCATGGCTGCCGCGCCGGAGACCGATGGCGCGGTTCGGCCCCAACCCGTTTTTTGCTTGCTGAAAATCGATTTACTGGAAAGTTTGGTCAAGTTCACCCAAGGGGGTGGCCGCAAGATCGACGCCTGGACAGGCCAGCACCGCTGCGCCGTCGTCCCCTTTGACTTGCCCGGCGACAGCGCCCAGGCATTTGCCAACGCCAACACACTGGCCGAACTGCAACAGCTTGAATCTCTTTAAAAGATTTCGCTCAGTTCGGACACCGCCCGCACAGCACCTGCCATGAACCCTTCCCTGCCCCAGTGGACCCTGAACGAGATTGCCGAGCGGCTGCAAGGCTATGACCCGCAAGCCCTTTCGGCCAGCCATGTGAACGCATTTTTGGCCCAACTGGTGCAGCCGGTTCGCGAGCAAGAAACCATTGCCCTCATGCAAGCCCATAGCCGCATCCTGGCGGTCGATGTGATTTCACCGATCAGCGTCCCGCCGCACGACAACTCAGCCATGGACGGTTACGCTTTGCGCGGGGTCGATTTACAAGCAGCGCAAGCCACAGCACTGAAAGTGGTGGGTACCGCTTTTGCCGGGGCCGCGTGGCAGGGCACGGTGCAATCGGGTGAATGTGTGCGCATCATGACCGGGGCCATCATGCCCCACGGGCTGGACACCGTAGCACCGCAAGAACTGGTTCAGATCAACGGTGACACCGTCCAGATTCCACCCGGTCTGCTGCAAACTGGCGACAACCGCCGCTTGGCAGGCGAAGACCTGATGGCTGGGCGGCCTGCCCTGTCTGCGGGCACCCGCGTCACCCCTGCTGCTTGCGGCTTGTTGGCCAGCCTGGGATTGCCCACAGTACAAGTCTGGCGTCGGCCCAAAGTGGCGTATTTTTCCACGGGTGACGAAATTTTGAGCTTGGGTGAGGCCCCGCGTGAAGGTGCCGTTTACGACAGCAACCGCTACACCGTGGCAGGCATGGTGCAAGCATTGGGTTGTGAGCTGATCGACATGGGTGTGGTGCGGGATGAACCAGAAGCCTTGGAGCACGCTTTTCGAAGCGCCGCTGTGCAAGCCGACGCCATCATCACCAGTGGTGGTGTGAGTGTGGGCGAGGCCGATTACACCAAAGCCATGATGAAAAAACTCGGCGATGTGGCCTTTTGGCGCATCGCCATGCGACCGGGTCGACCCATGGCCGTAGGCCGAATCCAACAAGCTGATCGGTCAGCCTTGCTGTTTGGCTTACCCGGCAACCCCGTAGCGGTCATGGTGACCTTTGCCGCCTTTGTGCGGCCTGCCTTACAACAACTCATGGGTTGGCAAGCCCCTGAACTTCCCATGCTCAAAGCCAAAAGCACGGAAGCTTTGCGCAAAAAACCCGGCCGTACCGAGTACCAACGCGGCATCGTCAGCACCAACGCGGCGGGCGAGCTGCAAGTGGGCATCACCGGCAACCAAGGCTCTGGCGTGCTCAGCTCCATGGTGCAGGCCAACGGCCTCATTGTTTTGGGCCACGCCCAAGGCAACGTCGCCGTGGGCGACTGGGTCGATGTGATGATGTTTGACGGGCACCTCTGAGGCCTCTGAGACCTCTGAGGCCAAGGCCCGTTCAGGCCATAGCGCTTTGGGGGTGGGAGCGTTCATTGCTTGAGAACAGCGGCTTGAGCCACCGCATCCATTCGGCCGCAGGGGCGGCCTCCCACAACACAACACAACACAACCCCGACCCCGATCCCGACCCTAAACCCGATCCCGATCCCGATCCCGACCCTAACCCTTACCCTTACCCTTACCCTTACCCCAACCCTAACACCGACCCCAACCCCGACCCAGACACAAAACCAAGCTCAATGCCCGGCAGAGTGGCCGGGGGCTGCGGGTTCGTCCAGCGCCACCGATTTGTTCGGCCCCGGGACGCCTTTGCGTGCCAACAATGAGTACATGGTGGGCACCACAAAGACAGCCAGTAAGGTGCCAAGGCTCATGCCGCCCACAATGACCCAGCCAATTTGCGTGCGGCTCTCGGCCCCCGCACCCTTGGCCAAGGCCAAAGGCACCGCGCCCAGCACCATGGCCCCGGTGGTCATCAGGATCGGACGCAAACGCTGGCTCGCCGCTTTGATCAAGGCCTCTTGCATGGCCATGCCTTGCTCACGCAGTTGGTTGGTGAACTCCACAATCAAAATGCCGTGCTTGGTGATCAACCCCACCAAGGTGATCAGGCCAATTTGCGAGTACACATTCAAAGAACCGCCCGTGAACTTGAGCGCCAACAGCGCTCCGATCATGGACAAGGGCACCGACAGCATGATCACCAAGGGGTCAACAAAGCTTTCGAACTGCGCAGCCAAGACCAAGAAAATGAAGAACAGCGCCAGCACAAAGACGATCACCAAGGCCCCTTGCGAGTTCTTGAATTCCCGCGAAGTGCCGTTCAACTCGGTGGTGTAACCGGGCTTCAAGACCTTGATTGCTGTTTCATCCATGAACTTCAAGGCCTCGCCCAAGGAATACTCCGGGGCCAAGTTGGCGGTGATGGAGACCGATCGACGTTGTCCAAAGTGGTTCAACTCCCGTGGCGACACACTCTCGCGAATTTTGACCAAACTGGACAGCGGAATCATGGTGTCGTTGCGGCCTCGCACCTGAATCACATCGATGTCATCGGGGGTGTTGCGGTTGCTGGGCTGGGTTTGAACAATCACGTCATATTGCTCAGCATCTCGCTTGTAGCGGGTCACCACGCGCCCGCCCAACATGGTTTCAATGGTTCTGGCCACCACATCGATGCTGACCCCCAATTCTGCGGCTTTGGTGCGGTCCACCTCAATGCGCAGTTCGGGTTTGTTCAAGCGCAAATCCACGTCTGGCTGCAATATTTTCGGATTCTTGGCAATTTCGTCCAGCATCTGCCGGGTCAGCGTGTTCAGGTTTTGGTAACTGTCAGACGTCTGAATCACGAAGTTCAAGGGGCGCTCGCGAAAACCCTGCCCCAAAGATGGAGGGGTGATCGGAAAAGCATTGACACCCGGCAAACTGTTGAATTTAGCCCCCAATTCACGGGCAATTTCCAGGGTGGTGCGTTTGCGTTGATCCCAATCCACCGCACGGTAAATGACCGAGCCCTGCCCGACCGTGGGATTGCCCATGTTGGCAAAGATCCGATCAAATTCCGGATAAGCCTGTCCAAATTTCTCAAGGGATCGCGCGTAACGGTCTGTGTATTCCAAGGTGGAACCGTCGGGCGCATTGATGGTTGCCAAAATTGTGCCTCGGTCCTCAAGAGGGGCCAACTCTTGTTTCATGGTGGGGTAAATCAGTGCAATTCCAACACCAGAGCCGATCATCACCAAGACCACCAACCACCGGGCACGGTTCAAAATCAGGCGTAATAATTTTTCGTACCCGTTGGACAAGGCCGTCAGCCAGCGCTCCATGCTGCGGTCAAACCAGCCCGGATTGGGGTTGTGCCGCAGCAGTTTAGAGCTGAGCATGGGCGAAAGGGTCAGGGCCACAAAACCAGAAACGACCACCGCCCCAGCCAGCGCCAGCGCAAACTCACTGAACAATTTACCGGTTCTTCCAGGTGTAAAGGCCAAGGGGGCGAACACAGCGGCCAGCGTCATGGTCATGGCCACCACGGCAAACCCAATTTCCCGAACGCCTTTAATCGCCGCTGAAAACGGGTCCAGACCCTCTTCAATGTGCCGGTAAATGTTTTCCAGCACGACAATCGCGTCGTCCACCACCAAGCCAATGGCCAACACCAGCGCCAACAAGGTCAAGGTGTTGATGGTGAACCCTGCCAAGGCCATCATGGCAAAAGCACCAATCAAACTGACCGGGATGGTGATGATCGGGATGATCGAAGCACGCACCGTCCGCAAAAACACAAAAATCACCAAAGCCACCAAAACCACGGCTTCTACGATGGTCTGAAACACGTTTTTGACCGATCGGTCAATGAACACCGAATTGTCGTTGGCAATCTCAATGGTCATGTCGTTTGGCAAATCGGCCTTCAGCCGCGGGATCATTTCGCGAACGCCTTTGGACAAATCCAGTGGGTTGGCGGTTGCCTGACGAATCACCCCGGCTGAAATCGCCGACTGACCGTTCAGGCGAACCCGGCTTCGATCGTTGGCGGCATCTTCCTTGATCTGGGCCACATCGCGCAATTTGACTGGGAAGCCATTCACGTTGCGAATCACGATGTCGCCAAACTGGCCTGGCCGCGTCAAATCAGTCTGAGATGAAACGCTGAACTCGCGGTTGGTCGACTCGATGCGCCCCGCTGGCAGCTCCAGATTGTTGCGCCTGATGGCGTCTTCCACATCTTGCGGCGTGAGCTTGTAAGAGGACAAGCGGGCGTAGTCAAGGGAGACCAACATGGCGTATTTGCGCTCGCCAAATATGCGCACATCGGCCACGCCGGTCACGGTTTGCAAGCGGGGCTTGACCACGCGGTTGACCAAATCGTTGATCTGTAAAGCGTTCAGTGTGTCACTGGAAAAAGCCAGCCAAATGACCGGAAAAGCATCGGCCTCTACTTTGGCAATGACCGGCTCTTCAATGGCCTGCGGCAAACGGTTTCTGACCCGGGAAGTTCGGTCCCGGACTTCGGCTGCCGCGGTGTCGGCATCTTTTTCAAGACGGAAACGCACGGTAATCTGCGACTGTTCGGCACGGCTGATGGAGGTGATCACGTCCACGGCATCGATACCGGCAATCGAATCCTCTAAGGGTTTGGTCACCTGGGACTCAATCACCTCGGCCGATGCCCCCACGTAACGGGTGGTCACGGTCACGGTGGGTTCGTCAATTTTGGGGTATTCCCGAAGCGACAAACTCTTGAAGCTGACCGCACCAACGAGCACGATCAGCAAAGACATGACCACGGCCAAAACAGGCCGCCGAATGGAAACTTCAGCGAGCTGCATCTGCACCCCTCAGGCAAGGGTTGGGGCCGGACAGGGCAGCTGCGTTGGGGCCACTCTTGCCGCCACTCTTGCCGCTCGTATTGGCTGGGCCTGCCTTAGCTGGGCCTGCGGCGGCCAACTGTGGCGCTGCGGATGCTTTGGCGGCTTGCGGCCCCGAACCTGCTGTAGCACTTGCGGCACTTGCAGCAGATGCAGGCGCGCCAGCAGCGCCTGCTGCTGGGGCACCCGCCTGACCCGGCGCTCCAGCCTGACCCGGCGCTCCGGCAGGGCGACCGCCCGCTGGCTGCGACAAATCAACCACCCGAACCACGGTTCCGTCTTTCTGCAAGCGTTGGTGGCCAGCAGTCACCACCGTGTCGGAGGCTGTCAAGCCTTCCAAAATTTCAACCTTACCCGGCTGACGCAAGCCCACTTTGACGGCCACACGCTCGGAAACGAGGGTCTCGGGCTTTTCTCCAGGTACCACTTTGACCACAAAAGTGCGGCCACCCTGGGGAATGATGGCTTCTTCGGGAATGACCAAGGCATTTTCACGGGAACCAAATACTGCGGTGACGCGTGCAAACATGCCGGGGCGCAATTGCTGCTGCCGGTTGTCAATGCAACCGCGTACGCCGACAGACCGACCATTGGCCTCAATCAAGGGGTCGATGGCTTGAACAATGGCGGTGAAGGGCCGACCAGGCAAAGCGTCTATCGACAACTGGGCTTTTTGGCCTGCGCGAATCTTGGCCTGGAAGCGTTCCGGCAAACGGAAATCCAGCAAAACAGCGTCTATGTCTTCCACATTGACCATGTCTGCGCCGTCTTTCAGGTAGTCCCCCACGTTGACCTGCCTCAAGCCTGTGATGCCGTCAAACGGGGCCAACACTTTCAAGCGTTGCAAAGTGGCATCTGCCAATGCCAGTTTGGCGCGCGACACCTCCAGGGCAGCCGCGCTTTCGTCCAGCGAACGTTTACTGATGAAGTTTTGGGTGACCAGTTCTTGGTTGCGTTTGTGATTGGCCTCGGCAATCGACAATTCGGCCTTGGCCTGAGACAACTGGGCCATTTGGAGTTGGTCTTCAAATTGGACCATCACCTGTCCTTTTCGGACCCGTTGGCCATCGTTGAAGAAAATTTCCTTGATCCGGCCACCCACTTCAGGCCGCATCATCACCCCTTGACGAGAGCGCAAACTGCCCACCGCTTGGGTTTCGTCTACCAAAGTCAAACTTTCTACCTTGGCCACTTCCACAGCAGGAGGTCTGGCTGGACCTGCAGCTGCACCCCCTGGTGTTGCGGATGCACCCGCAGCAGAATTGGCAGTGGCAGTTGAGGTGGGTGCGGCAGGCTTATTTTGCAACCACCAAGCCAGCCCAGAAGCTGCGCAAAGCCCCAGCACTGCCACAACCATGTATTTCTTCTTGTAAGCCATTTCAGATATCTCGCAGGTTAAATTCACCAAGACCGACAGAATGTAACAGCGCCATCCCGTTTACCCAATGGGTCGGGAAGTGCGTGCTTTTTGTACTTGTTAGAAGGATCTGGATCAAGTGCGCTGAAAAGCGCCCGTTCTCATCCCATCGTTTTAGCGCCCCATCGCCTTGTCCACACCCAAATTGGCCAACGCATCGGCGCGTTCATTGCCAGGATCGCCGTTGTGGCCCTTCACCCAACGCCAATCTATTTTGTGTCCCGAACTTGACACCACCGTGTCCAGCTTTTGCCACAGATCGGCATTTTTGACGGGCTGCTTGGCCGCGGTGCGCCAGCCTCTGGCTTTCCAGCCATGAATCCATTCGGTGATGCCTTTGCGCACGTACTCACTGTCCAGATACAGCGTGACCTGACAGGGTCTTTTTAGAGCCATCAGGCCTTCGATGACCGCCGTCATCTCCATCCGGTTGTTGGTGGTGTTCAATTCCCCACCAAACAGCTCCTGAACATGGGTGCCCGATTGAAGGCGAACGCCCCAACCGCCGGGGCCAGGGTTGCCTTTGCAGGCACCATCGGTGTGAATTTCAACGGGGGTCAACGATGTCTTTCGGGGCCGACTGAGGGCCGGTAAAGGGTTCTGAACGAACGATGGGTGCGGTCGCGGCAGTGGGCGATCGTACCGCGCGCCAGCTGCGGCCATCAATCAGTCTTCCGCCCGGGACTCTTTTGGTGGCCATCAACAGGTAAACGCCGCCAAAAATGGGCCACCAGCGAGCACCCAATTTGTCCATCCAACTCAATCGCTGCATCCACCGCTCATTGCCCAAGGCGGGAGTCCACCCACCAAATCGACTGACCTGCACCTCAAACCCCAACAAGCGAAGCCAATCGCGCAAACGCCGGTAGCCTATTAAAGAGGGATGCACAGTGGCCGAGGTCAATTCGCCCCGTCGCCCAAAAGATTGCTTGAATCCCCACCAACTCCAGGGGTTCAAGCCCGTGATCAAAACCTGTCCTTCGGGAATCAGCACACGCTCAACCTCACGCAAACAGGCGTGCGGATCGGCCGAGCGCTCTAAGGCATGGGGCAAAATAACCAAATCAAGGCTGTCTGCTGGCCAAGGCCATGCACGGCTGTCCAAGCAAACATCCAGTCCGCTGACTTGCAGAGGGTTATCCTCTTGAAGGCCGGCCTCAAATTCCGGCTGGGCTATCCAGCGGTGAGGCATGCGGTTGGCACGCAAAGCCTCTAAAGCGGGCCAGCCCAACTGCAGTGCGTGATAGCCAAAAACATCGGCCAAAAGTTCATCGGCTTGCTGTTGCTCCCAGGCAAGCAGGCGAGATGCCACGGGCTGACCTAAATAATCCAGCCAAGCAGAATATGAATGCTTGCTTTCTATAATCTGGCTCTCCATGAAACTTATTGCACTTCCTGCGTTCGCAGACAACTACATCTGGTTGTTACACACCGATCACCACGTTTTGGTGGTGGACCCTGGCGACAGTGCGCCTGTGCTGGCTTGGTTACAACAGCACCCTGACCTGTCATTGGACACGATTTTAGTCACGCACCACCATGCCGACCACACTGGCGGCGTGGCCGATCTGGTGGCCCATTCGAAGGCTCGCGTTTGGGGCCCTGCCATGGAAGTGCTGCCCTTTGGAGCCCATGGGGTACAACAAGGTGACACCCTTGAATGGCATCACTTGACTCTGAATGTGCTAGAGGTGCCGGGCCACACCGCAGGTCATGTGGCTTTTTGGGGCCAGCCTGTGGGTCAAGCCCCGGTCCTTTTTTGTGGCGACACCTTGTTTTCTGGCGGTTGTGGTCGCTTGTTTGAAGGCACGCCTGCACAAATGCTGGACTCTTTGGATCGACTGGCCGCACTGCCCGAAGAAACCCGCGTTTGTTGCGCCCACGAATACACCCTGTCGAATTTGAGATTTGCCCTAGCGGTGGATCCGGACAACACCGCTTTGCAAACCTATGCCCAAACTTGCGCTGGGTTGCGCCAGCAAAACAAACCCACTTTGCCTGTTTCCTTAAATATAGAAAAGGCGATCAATCCGTTTTTGAGAAGCCGAACCGCCCCTGTCTCCCAATCCGTCAGGGAACACGATGCCAGTGCTTTGGATGATGTATCGACCTTCGCGGCACTTCGCAAATGGAAAAACGAATTTTGATCAACTCAATCAACCCAATTCGGGCCTTGCGGTCATGGAAAGTCGCGCTTGTGGCCGAATGCCTGCTCTGGATCCGTCGAACATGCTCACGCCAGGGCTCTGTTCAGGTCTCGCTGCAGCCTAGAGCTGACCGACCTGGCGCCCTTCACTCCCCTTCATTTGTGGCTGTTCGATTCAACTGGAACAAGTGCGTCGCGTTGGGCCTGTTCATGTTGCTGGGTGCATGCGCCACGATCGAAACACCCCCTAGGGAGCAAGTGACGACTGCACCTGCGCCGGTGGTTGTGCCACCTGCTTCCACTGCATCCAATTCTTCCACTGCTCCCCCTGCCACCACGCCTTCGACAGCGCCCCCTCGGGCTTCAGCGCCCGAATCTTTCAGGCCAGCCCCCCCTCCGGAAGATCGCGCTGTTTTGCTCAAACCCCGCAGCAACATGGGCCTGACACCGCCCATGGATGTGTGGGAACGGGTTCGCCGGGGTTTTGCCATGCCCGATCTGGACAATGACCTTGTCCGCAACCGTGAGCAATGGTATTCAAGCCGCCCCGATTACATCTTGCGCATGACCGAACGTTCACGCCCCTACCTTTTCCATGTGGTGGAGGAATTGGAGAGGCGCAACATGCCCACCGAACTGGCCTTGTTGCCCTTCATTGAGTCGGCATTCAACCCCCAGGCCGTGTCCAGCGCCAAAGCCGCTGGCATGTGGCAATTCATGCCTGCCACGGGCAAATATTTTGACTTGAAGCAAAACATTTTTCGGGACGACCGAAGGGATGTCATTGAATCCACCCGTGCGGCGCTGGATTATTTGCAAAAGCTTTACGGCATGTTTGGCGATTGGCATTTGGCATTGGCCGCGTACAACTGGGGTGAAGGCAGTGTGGGCCGTGCACTGGCGCGTAACAAAGCCCAAGGCAAGCCACTGACTTACAGCGACTTGAACATGCCCAACGAAACCCGCTATTACGTGCCCAAGCTACAAGCGGTCAAAAACATCGTGGCGCAACCTGAGCTGTTCAACACCCAATTGCCCCTGATTCAAAATCATCCGTACTTTAAAAGTATCCCTATTGAGAGGGACATTGACGTCGCCATCGCCGTGAAACTGGCCAGCGTGAGCCTGGAAGATTTCAAAGCCCTGAACCCCTCCATGAGCCGTCCGGTGATCTTGGCCGCCGGCACACCGCAAATATTGCTGCCTTGGGACAATGCAACGATTTTCGAGCGCAACTTGCAAGCCCACGCAAACCGGCCCCTGGCCACCTGGACCGCATGGCAAGCCCCCCGCACAATGAAGCTCGAAGACGTCGCAAAACAACTGGACACGACCATTGACCAACTGCGCTCCGTCAACAACATCCCCCCCCGAATGATGATCACAGCCGGTTCCACCCTGCTGGTGCCCAGAAAAGGCCGTTTGGACAACGATGTCACCGAGCATTTGGCCGATAACGGGAAACTGGGCCTAGCACCCGAAGTGGTTCTGAAGCGAATCGTGGTCAAAGCCCGCCAAGGAGACACGCTGGCCAGTCTGGCGGCTCGACACGGTGTCACAGAAGCCAATATGGTGACTTGGAACAAGCTGAAGGCCAACAGCCGCTTGGTCACCGGTCAGACATTGACACTTTTGGTGCCGTCACAAGGCTCGCGCAAGGTGACTCAATCTTCATCCAAAAACGCCAGCCAAAAGTCCAAAACTCAGGCTTCCAGCAAAAAAGCATCGCCCTCCAAACCCAAGAAATCGACCCAAGCCAAACCAAAAAATTGATGGTTTAGGCAGCCGGTGCAATGGCTTATTTGCCTTGGGGACCCCAATGCGTGTTCAAGCCGCAAAACGATTTTTTGATTTTTCGGCAAAGGCGTTGGTGTAAGTCCGATCCAGCGCCAGCTTGTTGATGCCGGTGCTGCTGGCCACACCGGGCAAACGGGCATGGGCCCGCCAAGCAGTCAAGACTGAATCGCGCGCGATCAAACCATCCAGTGCGTAGGATTCACGCAGCTTTTCGAAGGCTCCCAAGTAGACCGCGCGATCCCCCATCCAGTACTGCGCTGGAACCGTCTTCAAAATATCGGTCAATCGGGCGGTTTGTAACCACTTCAGGGCATGCACAACCGCATCGGTCAGTGCCCGTACCACGTCGGGCTGTCGTTGCAGAAACTCAGCACTGGCGAACAAACAAGCCCCGGGCACGGGCCCACCCATGAGTTTTCGGGTCGAGATGAGTGTTCGCGCCTCGACCATGACGCGAATTTCATTTTTCTGCTCCAGCCAATGCATGACCGGATCGGGGTTGCAAAGGGCATCGATTGCCCCAGATCGCAGTGCATCAATGACCGCTGGGGAAGATCCGACCTCGACAAAACTGACCTGCTCAGGCAAAAGTCCGTTTTGTAAAAGCCATTGGCAGGCCATCCAATAGGTGCTTGAATCCAAAGAGCTGACACCCAAACGCAGCCCCTTCAGCCCCATCAGGGAGCGAATATCAAGGCGGGAAGCCACCCCCAAACTGACCTGAGGCGTTCGACTCATTTGCACAAACGCTTGGTAGCTCAGTCCTTTGTTGTGCAGCACAAACAAATGCTCAAACGCCCCAGCCACCACATCGGCTTGGCCCTGCAATGCACTGTTTAATGCTTTGGCACCGGATTCATGGGCCTGCCAATCCACAGACAAACCGGCTTGCTTGAAATACCCCAACTGGTCTGCAAGGGTCAAGGGCAACTGGTAGAGGCTGGGCTTGGCGACCAAGGCCACGGTGACCTGTTGCGTCTTACGCGGGGCTTCTATTGCAGCCAAGGTGGCCGTTGGCTCGGCCAAAGCACCCACCGCAGTCAATAAAACTGAACGCCGCCGCCAAATCACATCAGACACAAAACCACTCCCATCACGTCACATAAGATGGGATCAGCTTAATTGCAAGCCGCTGTGCCCGCATCAGGATTGATCCCGAGGGGGTTTCCACGTAATGGATTGCAAGTATTTAAAAATACTCAAAGGCCAGTCGGTCAGATCCCGTCTGTCTGATCAGTGCCCACCTGGCTTCATCGACGATCCACCAAAGCGTGGGCGATGGTGCCCAGATCCACATACTCCAGCTCGCTGCCTGCGGGCACACCCCGTGCCAAACGAGTGACCTTGAGCCCTTGTTGGCGGATCATTTCCGAAATCACATGAGCCGTGACTTCGCCCTCGGCGGTGAAGTTGGTGGCCAGAATCACCTCACTCAATGTGCCATCGGCCACCCTTTTTTTGAGCTTGCCTAGGCCAATGTCATGAGGACCCACGCCATCCAGGGGGCTGAGTTTGCCCATCAGCACAAAATACAAACCCCGATATGTCCCCGTGCGCTCAATGGCCGATTGGTCTGCCGGGGTTTCAATCACGCACAACTGGCTTCGGTCACGGGTGGAGTCTAAACAGGTGTCGCAAAATTCGGCCTCCGTAAAGGTATGACAGCCATCACAGTGCCGCACTTTGTCCACCGCGTTTTGCAATGCAGTGGCCAGTTGCCGGGCTGTGGTCCGGTCGTTTTGTAACAACTGAAAGGCCATGCGCTGGGCCGACTTGATGCCGACCCCCGGCAATCCTTTGAGGGCTTGGACCAAAGTGGCAAGCGCGTGGGTATCGGCCATGTTGCGGGTTCAGTGGATCAGAAAGGCAGCTTCATGCCAGGGGGCAAACCCGCCGTGAGCTTGCCCATTTTTTGCTGAGACACCTCTTCGGCCTGCCGAACGGCGGCATTGAAAGCGGCAGCCACCAAGTCTTCGAGCATGTCTTTGTCTTCGGCCAAAAGACTGGGGTCGATGGTGACGCGACGGACTTCGTGTTTGCAAGTCATCAAAATCTTGACCATGCCGGAGCCGGACTGCCCTTCGACCTCGACAAATGCGAGTTCATCTTGGGCTTTTTTCAAGTTGTCCTGCATGGCTTGGGCCTGCTTCATCAAGCCTGCAAGTTGGCCTTTGTTGAACATGGTTGCTTCCTTTGAATGGATTTGGATGGGGTTTGTACGAAATAAAATCAAATAAGCTGAATGCTTCCGGGCACGATTTTGGCACCGAAGTCCCGCACCATGGCTTGCACCAGCGGGTCTTTTTCAATCAACTCTTGAGCGGCAGACATCTTGGCTGCGGCCAAAACGGCGAGTCTTCTGGCGGGGCTGTCGGTCACCCGGCCCATTTCAATGTGAATTTTGACTTCGCCATGGCCTGCTGCAAGCAAAACGCTCTGTAACCGCTCCCGGCTGGGCGGGTGGTTCAGCGTCTCGCGTTCCACCCGAAGCTGCCATTGGTCGCCATCCCGCGCCACCAATTGCGACTGCAAGGCCAATTCGCGGACCAAGGCGGTGATCGCTTCTTGTGACATCAGGGCCTGCACCACCTCCAGCCAAAAATCGCCCTCCGGCGTGGCTTGCACACTGTTAGGGCTGACTGAACTCGGCGCATCGAGCCGCACCGAAGGCGGTGTGGCTTCGCGCACAGGCAATGATTGCAACACCGTTGCACGAGAGGGCTGCGCAGACCCGCCCATGGCCTCGGAGCCAGGATGGGCTTGCTCACTGTAATCGGTGGTGTCCGGAAAATCCTCCCACGGCGGGGGCTCCATCAGCGCCTGGGGAATCGACTGTGCTTGCGGCCTGGCGAGGGGAGCAGATTTGGGTAATGTCTCAGGTTCAGGTTCAGGCTCAGACTCTGCCTCAGGTTCTGGCACTGACGAGGTCATCAACTGATCCAGCGGAGGTTCAAGCTGGGGTTTGGGCAGCGATTGAGGGGAACTTGGCGCTTGAGGTGTGGGTGGGTCTTGGGTTGTTAAAGGAGTAGAAGTCGCTTTAGCCTGAAAACGCGCCCCGACAGCAGCAACTGGGACGGTTTGTGGGTCAATTGTGGGCTGAAGCTTGGTCAGCAGAGTTTTTTTTTCAGCCAAATCCGCTTGGGGTTTGAAGGCCAGCAAACGCAGCAACACCATGGTCAGGGCTGAGTATTCATCCGGGGCCAAGCCCAACTCGGTTCTGCCATGCAGACACAGGCTGTAAAGCAATTGGGTTTCTTCGGCTGGCATGGCCTGCGCCAAGGAAGCCAAGCCCTGCGTATCCGGGTCGTCTCCGTCTTGCGCCATGCCGGGCACCATCTGCATCACCGCCATGCGCTGCAACAACATGGCCATGTCCTCTAGGGTGGCTGCGGCCGATACCCCTTGCAGACGAAGCGCATCCACCTGAGAAACCACAGAGGCCCCATCGCCTTCAGTCAAAGCCCGAATCATTTGCAGCACATGACTGCGGTCCACGCTGCCCAACATCTGGCGCACACCGGCCTCTTGCACGATACCGTTGCCAAATGCAATGGCTTGGTCGGTCAGACTCAACGCATCGCGCATGGACCCCCTGGCGGCTCGGGCCAAAAGGCGCAGCGCCAAAGGTTCGGCTTGCAATTGTTCAGCGGCCAGCACCTGGGTCAGGTGTTCAAAAACGGTTTCGGGGGCCATGGGCCGCAAATTAAATTGCAAGCACCGCGATAAAACCGTGACCGGCACTTTTTGCGGATCGGTGGTGGCCAACACAAATTTCAGATATTCGGGGGGCTCTTCAAGCGTTTTGAGCATCGCATTGAAGGCCGTGTTGGTCAGCATGTGCACTTCGTCGATCATGAAGACCTTGAAACGGCCTTGAACCGGCTTGTAAACCGCTTGCTCCAACAAGCTCTGAACTTCGTCTACCCCTCGGTTTGAGGCGGCATCGAGTTCGGTGTAATCGACAAAACGGCCCGAATCAATGTCCCGGCAAGCCTGGCAAACGCCGCAAGGTTCTGCGGTGATTCCCCCTTGTCCATCCACCCCTTGGCAGTTGAGGGACTTGGCCAATATGCGGGAAACAGTGGTTTTGCCCACCCCACGCGTGCCCGTAAACAAATAGGCATGGTGCAGCCGCTGTTGCACAAGCGCGTTGGTCAGCGCCTGAACGACGTGCTCTTGCCCCACCATTTCGGTGAAATTACGAGGGCGATATTTGCGCGCAAGGACAAGATAAGACATGCACCCGATTCTATCGGGCCTGTCGGGCATTCTTTGCGCCTGATCATGTCGCAGGGGCTAAGGTTAACGACCCCACTGAAATGATGAAAAAACAGGGGTCCGATTCAAAGCGACCCATAAGCTCGCCTACAATTGCCCCCGACGGGCCTTCCCGCATGGTGAAGCGGCCAACCGGGTCAGGTGGGGAACCAAGCAGCCCTAACTGTGGAGTCAGTGCCGGGGTCAAGGCTCGTCACCTTCTTCTTTTAAAAGTGAATTAGATCAATAGGTTACCGTTAATACGGAACTAAATTCTTTTCATTTGTATCACTCAGCTGTGTCACCTTGGATCCAACAGGATGGTCACATGGCACAGTTAACCGGTTTTGTCGAACGTGGGGGCTAACTCAGCTACCAACTTGGCGGTAGTAGTAATGGACACCTTTTTTAGTCTGAACCTTCAGGTTTGAGTACAGCTGATGTTTCGTCTCTAGGTCTTCAATCGCTTTTTTCGATTCTGGTGAATCTGCATCTAACACCACCAAGCCATTGGAACAATAAAGCGCCACATCATCATCTGGACGATCATCCCAATGCTGTTCTATCTTTTGCTCAGAAAGGCTAGAAAGCCATTTTGTAATGTTGGTGCTTGGATTCTTCTGCCATTAATAGCACCTGTAGGAATATTGATAGTTACTGATGATGCAGATCAGACAAAAAAATTAACAGCAATGTCTACAGCTGCAAATAAAACAACAGTCAGGATAGGATTTAGAACATTTTTTTCCCTGTAGTCTCTCTTTTGATAGCACGGAATGACTTCTCTGGATCAGAAACATCGTCAGGGCTCAAATAAAGTAATGACATATTTGAAATACTGTAACTCCACCCTAGAGAATTTGGATAGATATTTTCATATTCTTTGCCACGAAAAACTCCAACTGAAGTTATTAGATAATA
>Ga0315903_10003778_pt1 | contig 20701 bp, 21 predicted proteins | sample LakEriMetagenome_7_FD_203524 | JGI IMG/M metagenome (GOLD analysis project Ga0315903, IMG submission 203524) | Freshwater fungal communities from buoy surface, Lake Erie, Ohio, United States - Buoy 2 MA119 | ecosystem: Environmental > Aquatic > Freshwater > Lake | place: USA: Lake Erie, Ohio... | reverse complement strand
AGGCGCCGGAACCTGCAGCCAAACCGGTGGCTCCGACCACGGCTACACCGGTCAAGAAATAACTCAGACCAAATCGATGGCGGCGTTAACGATGTCAGCGTCGGCCGGAATCACCGCGAACGCGGCACCCGCCAGCGGCGTATAGGTATCGGCACCTACAATACGGCGCAAGGGCTTTGCGCCATGGCCGGATTCAACGATGGCGGTGATGATGCCCTCTCCCACACCGGCACTGCGGCGGCCTTCATCGACCACCAGAATGCGCTTGCACTCGCCAGCATGACGCGCGATAGCGGCCTCGTTCAGGGGCTGCAGCCAGCGCAGATCGACCACGCGTACTTTCCATTGCAGGCTGTCCTCGATCTGTCGTGCCGCACGAAGACTCATCGGTACGCCGTTGCCGAAGGTGAATACCACGACATCATTGTTTTCCGGAAAATAAGTGCGTTCGCTGCCGATTTCCATAGCTTCGGACGGCGCCGGATAACGGGTCTGCCAGAGACCGTCACCGGTTTCGTAAAGGTCCTTGGTCATGTACAGGGCGATCGGCTCCAAATAGGCGCAGACCCGGCCATCGACCTTCGCCAACGCAGTCATGGACCGCAGCATGGTCACCGCATCATCGCCGCGGGAGGGACAACCGACCACAAGGGAGGGAATGTCGCGTAAGGCGGTGATCGAGTTGTCATTGTGGAAATGGCCGCCGAATCCGCGTTGATAGCCGAGCGAGGCCACACGCATGACCATCGGATTACGGTACTGGCCATTGCTGAAGAACTGCAGCGAACAGGCTTCGCCGCGGATCTGGTCGCAGGCATTGTGGAAATAGGCCAGATACTGGATTTCCGGCAAAGGCAGCATGCCCAGATTGGCGAAGCCCTGGGCCAGCCCGAGAATCATGGTTTCATCGAGCAGCGTATTGAACACACGGGCGCCCTTGAAGGTTTTCTGCAAGCCCTTGGTGACGGTATAGACGCCGCCTTTCTGGGCCACGTCCTCGCCGAACAGCAGGGTTTCCGGATATTTACAGAACAGGTCATGCAAGGCGCTGTTGATCTGCAGGGCAAGGTGCCGCGATGGCAGTTTCTCCGGCAGTTTTTCCTCAGAACCGAATACGGCCAGACGCTTATCCGCGTAATCGGCACGGACCGCCTCGGCCATGACCGCCTCCGGATGGAACGGCGCCAGCGGCGCAATCACTTCCTCGAGGGTTTCCAGCTTGGGGCGTTTATCCGCATCTTCAGCCGCAGCAAAACACTGGCGCCGGGTGGCTTCGTAAAGTTCGAGCACTTCCGGCTTCGACATCAACCCCGATTGCAGAGCGATCTCGGCCGAACGCAGCAGCGGATCAGTGGCTTCAACCGCCATCAGCTCTTCGAACGAACGCCATTCGATTTCGAAATCGGTACCGGCATGACCCATGATGCGGGTCGTGCGCAGATGCAGGAATGTCGGACGCCGAGTCTGACGGCAATGATTCACGGCACATTGGATCTGACCGTAACCTTCGGCGATATCCAGGCCATCGGCATAGAAATAATCCAATCCGTCCCGGCTGCGGAAGGCATTGTTGATCCAGCCGGTCGGTGTTTTCACTGAAATGCCGATGCCGTTGTCTTCGCAGACATACAGCACCGGTGCCGGGAGCTTCTGATAGGCCGTCCACTGCGCGGTGTTGAAGGCCGTTTGTGCCGTGGCATGATTGCTGGAGGCATCACCGAACGAGCAGATCACGATGGAATCATCCGGAATCGGCGACTCATGGCCGATGCGTTTGGCCTGCTCCACCGCGATAGCGGTACCGAGCGCTTTCGGCAGATGCGAAGCGATGGTCGATGTTTGCGGAAGCACCCATAAGGGTTTGCTGCCCCAGACTTTATGCCGACCGCCGGAAATCGGATCATCCTTGCTGGCGGCGAAACTCAGGGCTGAGTCCATGATCGGATCCATACCCGGCAGCTTGCGGAAACGCTCGGCCATGAAGCCGCCGCTGCGGTAATGCAGGAACGCCGGATCGGTGTGGCGCGTCAGCCGGGCGACCATGGCATTGCCTTCATGCCCGCTGGACCCAATGGTGTAGAACACTTTCTGCTGCACCCGCAATACGCGGGCCATTAGATCGAGATGGCGCGAAATCAGCTGGGAGCGGAACAGCTCATCGAAATCTCTGGCGCTGCAGGCGCTGCCATCCAGAATCGGCTCTTCGGGGGCTGGCTTGGCAAACACCTCGCCCTGCCAGTTCTGCACGAAGGCGATGAAATTATCATCGCAGACCTTGGCGCGGTTGACATCTTTCTGACGGGCAGGAATCAGGGCGGCGTTCATGCAAAATCCTTCTTGCGTATTACATTCAGAACGCGTTGATACCGGTCAGTTCGCGACCGATGACCAGCTGATGCACGGTTTCGGTACCTTCATAAGTGATGACTGATTCCAGATTCAAGGCATGACGGATCGGACAGTATTCGGTGGTGATGCCGGCACCGCCAAGGATATCGCGGGCTTCGCGGGCGATGTCGAGCGCCATGCGGCAGTTGTTCCACTTGGCCAAGGACACCTGCGAAGGCTGCATATTGCCGGCATCTTTCAGTCGGCCGAGCTGCAGGCTGAGCAGCTGGGCCATGGTGATACGCCGGGCCATCTCGGCCAACTTAATCTGGATAGCCTGATTGGCGGCCAGCGGGCGATTGAACAGAATGCGGGTTTTAGTGTATTCGACCACTTCGGTCAAGCAAGCCTGAGCGGCGCCAATCGGGCCCCAGGTGATGCCGTAACGGGCCTGGGTCAGGCAGCCCAGCGGGCCTTTCAGGCCTTTCACGTTCGGCAGGCGCTGGCTGTCGGGGATGCGCACATTGTCGAAGAACAGGCCTGAGGTAACCGAAGCCCGCAGGCTCATTTTGTGCTTGATTTCCTGGGCCACGAAGCCCGGCGTTCCTTTTTCCACGATGAAGCCCTGGATACCCTCTTCCGTCATCGCCCAGACGATCGCGATATCGGCCAGATTGCCGTTGGTAATCCACATCTTGGCACCATTGATGACCCAATCACCGCCATCTTTCTTGGCATGGGTTTTCATGTTGGCCGGATCCGAGCCGCCGTGCGGTTCGGTCAGGCCGAAGCAGCCGATGATTTCACCCCGCGCCATGCCCGGAAGATATTTACGGCGCTGCTCTTCCGAGCCATAGGCATAAATGGGATACATGCACAGCGAGCTCTGCACCGAGACGAAACTGCGGATACCCGAATCACCACGTTCCAGTTCCTGGCAGATCAGCCCATAGCTGACGCCATTGAGGCCCGCACAACCGTATTCTTCCGGCAGAGAGGAACCGAGCAGACCCATGGCAGCAATTTCAGGTACCAGCTCTTTCGGGAAGCGACCCTGGTCGAAGGCATCGCCGATGATCGGAATCACTTTTTCGTCGGTGAAACGCGCCACGGCATCCTGGATCATGCATTCTTCTTCGGTGAGCATGGAACGGATGTCGAACAGGTCGGTCGGGGTCAGGGCCATGGGGGGGGGGTTCCTCGTCAAAAATCAGACCGCTATTTTACCCCATATTCCCCCCCTAAATTGTGCCAAAATGGGGCCATTCACTGCGTTTTCACGGAGCCCTGCATGCTGAAGTCCTTGATCGCCCCGATTGTTGCCTATTTCTCAAAGCTACGCTTTCCTACACTGTTCAAAATCTTCCTTGTTGTATTTGTGCTTGACTTGGTTTCACCGGATTTTCTATTACCTTTGATTCCATTCGATGAAATCCTACTGGGCCTTGGAACAGCGCTTCTGGCAAGCTGGAAAAAGCGCAAAGACTCGGAGCCGCCTGCGGAATGAACCTGATTGACAGCCATTGTCATCTGGATGTGGCTGATTTTGACGGCGACCTTCAGGAAACCTTGGCCCGTGCGCAGCAGGCTGGCGTTGGCCGCTTCATCGTCCCGGCCATTTCCGAGGCCGGATGGCCGCACTTGGCCGACCTTGCTGCCAAGCACCGGGACTTACACCCCGCCTATGGCCTGCATCCCATGTTTCTGGCCGAACACACCGATACCCATCTCGATGCCCTGCCCGACTGGCTGAAACGCCCGGAGTGCGTGGCTGTGGGTGAATGCGGCCTGGACTTTTTCGTGCCCGGTCTGGATGGCAAGCGACAGGAAGTCATCTTCGTGGAGCATCTGCGTCTGGCGGCAATACATAACAAAGCGCTCATCATTCATGCCCGCAAAGCTACGGAACAGGTCATTCAACTTTTGCGCCAACACGGTCCATTACGCGGCGTCATCCACAGTTACTCGGGCAGTCTGGAGCAGGCGCGCCAATTAACGGCCATGGACTTTCTGCTGGGTATCGGCGGCCCCATCACTTATCCGCGCAGCACGCGTCTGCGCGCCATTGTGCAGGAAATCCCACTGCAATTCCTGCTGCTGGAAACCGATTCGCCCGACCAACCCATGTCCGGCGAACAGGGAAAACGCAACGAGCCGTCGAAATTGGTCCGTGTGGCCGAGGCCGTTGCCGAAATCCGCGGCATGTCGGTGGCTGAAGTGGCGGGGCAGACCGGGCTTAATGCCAAGCGCCTATTTGGACTTGCGGCCTAACAGCAATTCGATGGCTTTGGCGGCAGCAGCAAATGCAAAAGCCCCCGTTACATGCGTAGCGGCACCTAGTCCATCGCCACAATCAAGTTTGAAACCACCCTCGGGATCGGTGGCCGGACGAATACCACAGACCGTGCCGTCAGCCTGCGGGTATTGAACGTTCTCGAGTGAATACACCGCCGGAATGCTGAAATAGCGGTCTTTATTCTTCGGGAAATTGAATTCGGTCCGCAATTTGCGACGGATCAAGGCCAGCAGGGCATCCTGCTCAGTCCTTGCAAGGTCGCGGACGCGGACCTGTGTGGGATCGGTGCGGCCGCCTGCGGCGCCGACCACGATCAACTTCTGCTTGCGCCGACGGCACCAGGCAATCAGCTCGACCTTGACCCGGAAGGCATCACAGGCATCAATGACCAGATCGAACGGATCCGCCAATAGTTCGGCCATGTTGGCTGGCGTCACGAATGTGGCAACGGCGTTGATATGAAGCTCAGGATTGATGGCCAGGCAGCGCTCGCGCATCACATCGACCTTATTGCGGCCGAAGTTGCCGTCCAACGCATGCATTTGCCGGTTACTGTTGGACACGCAGATATCATCGGCATCGAACAGAGTCATGCGGCCTATTCCGGAACGGGCCAGCGCCTCGACCAGCCAAGAGCCGACACCGCCGATGCCGATGACCGCGACATGGGCCGCGCCAAGACGCTGCAGCGCGCCTTTTCCATACAGCCGTTCGACCCCGGCGAAGCGTTCATATTGGGTATTCATTGCACTATTGTAATGCCTTCGCGCTATCCTTTAGTATGACGAAATCATTTCTCGGAGAATCCGGCATGAACAAACCCCTGCAATTCCTGATCGTCCTGCTGGTCGGCCTGATCATGGGCGCTGTCTGTACCAGCATCGCCATCGAAGCACTGCGCAAAGGCACTGAATTCTCCCGCGGCGTCATGGCCGTCCAGGCCGCGCACGCGATGGCCCTCAACAAGCTGGCCAAAGACAATCGCTGCAGTGCTCCGGATATCCAGAAAGAGCTGCTGCCGATGCGGATTATCGCCGCAGATATCGAGCCTGCTTTCAAATCCCTGGCCGAACAAGACCAGCAATTCGTCCGCTATGCCGCCGATTTGCGTCGGGTACTGGACCTGCAGCTGGCCAAGGGCATCGACAACTGTGCCGACCTCGCAACCGGGATCAGCTCAATCAAACAAAGCTGCGATAATTGCCACCGGGATTACAAGTGATGACGGCGGAACTCCAGCAGATTCTCTACATCGTTTCAGCCGCGCTGATCATCATCGGCCTGCTTGGGGTTTTCCTGCCGGTTCTGCCGGGCATACCGCTGGCCTTCGTGGGCATGGTGCTGGCGGCCTGGGTGGGCGGATTCAAGGAGATATCGGTCCTGGTGCTGATCCTGCTGGGCTTATTGACGGCGGCCTCGGTCGCCATTGACTTCCTGGCCAGCGCGCTCGGTGCGAAACGTGCCGGCGCCAGCAAGATGGCCATACTCGGCGCCGGTCTGGGCAGCCTGTTCGGCATGATTTTTTTCAACCTGCCCGGACTCATTCTCGGTCCTTTCGTGGGCGTCATGGCGGTGGAAACCGCGCAGGGCAAGAGCATGCGCGAAGCCGGCAAAATCGGATTCGCCACCTGGATCGGCATGGCCGTCGGTGTGGCGCTGAAAGTCGGATTGGCTTTCGCGATGATGGGTATCTTTCTGTTCGCGTTGTGGTACTGAATCAATGACTTCGCAGGTTAGTGGAGAAGGACTTTGCCGCAATTAGCCCGATGATCACACCGGAAAGCAAATGTATGGGCACCAGCATCATCATCAATGGAAATCCGACGAGGAAAAAGATGATGTACACCAAAGGAACAGCAACGATGGCCGCAGTAATGATGGAAATCAGAAGATTTCGCCAATAATAGCCAAGCGCGAATACGGGGATGTCGAAGCGACCGAATTCTTGAGATAGCGCAAGACACCGGCGCAAAAAACGCCATTGCCAGGGAAACGAAAGCAATGTACTCAATAATGCGCCGCACACATAAAGCATGAACACGGTTTCGCGTGAGACGCTAGCAAATGAAACCGGCTTCCCGGGCGGCAGATAGGCCATCAATGCGGCCGTCACAACAATCAAGAGAAGATTGACCAGCACGTAAAGCGGCGCGAAATCGCGCCAGGCTTGCCAGCGTGCCGGATCCGTATTCAGGCCCATTCGGTCAACCCTTCGGACTCATACAGCGCCTTCCAGCTCGGGCGGGCTTTCATCAGAGCCGCCAACTTGGCAAGTGCCGGATAGTCCAAAGCCGTTTTCGGCATGTTGCGTGACCAGCGCATCAGCATCACCAGCATGAAATCGGCTACGGACGCGCTTTCACCCAACAGATAAGGCCCGTTCTTGGCCAGATGCGCATCGAGATTGGCGAAAACCGCATGGATACGGGCCTCAGCCGTAGCTTTCCCGGCCTCGGCATGGTCTTCACCGGCGGCTTCGCTCGGATACCACCAGAGCCGGAACGGCGGCTGCAGGGTGTTGGCCAGATGGAACATCCATTGCAGGAGTTCGCCGCGCTTGGCACTTCCTAGAGGCGGAATCAGGCCAGATTCCGGCTTTGCCTCGGCCAGAAGCACGGCCATGGCAGCGGCCTCGCACATCGGTTTTCCGTCAATCAGCAAAGTCGGCACCACGCCACTCGGATTGAGTGCGAGATACGCCGGAGTCTTGTGTTCGCGCGCCGCGATGTCGAGCTTGACCAGCTGATGCGGCAGTTCAAGATCAATCAGCAGCCAATGCACGACAAGACTGGCGGCGCCGGGTGCGTAATAGAGTGTGTACATGTCAGTCTCCCGGTCAGGTGCCGTGACGGGCACGGTAATCGGCAAGGAAGCGTTCGATGCGGTCGAGCGCTTCGGTCATTTCATCGGTATTGGGCAGGAACACGACGCGTACATGATCGTGATTCGGCCAGTTGAATCCGGTGCCTTGCACCAGCAGCACTTTTTCCTGCTCCAGCAGCTCGGTGATGAATTTCTGGTCATCGGCTATAGGGTACACCGCCGGGTCGAATTTCGGGAACAGATACAGTGCGCCTTTGGGTTTCACGCAGCTCACCCCGGGGATGGCCGTCAAGCGCTGCCAGGCCAGATCGCGCTGCCGGGTCAATCGCCCATCCGCGGCCACTAGCTGTGCGATGCTCTGCGTGCCGCCCAGTGCGGTCTGGATGGCATACTGCGCCGGCACGTTGGCACACAGCCGCATCGAGGTGACAATATTGAGGCCGTCAATGTAATCCATGGCATATTCGCGTGCGCCGCTCAGGATCATCCAGCCGGCACGGTAACCGCAGGCTCGGTAATTTTTGGAAAGTCCGCCGAAACTGATGCAGAACACGTCTTCGGACAAGGAAGCCAAGGCGGTATGGGTTTCGCCGTCGTACAGGGTCTTGTCGTAGATTTCATCGGCGAATACCAGCAGCTGGTGTTCGCGGGCGATTTGCAGCAGCGCTTCCAGCATCGGTTCGGGATAGACGGCACCGGTTGGGTTATTGGGATTGATGACTACCAGCGCCTTGGTATTGGGCGTGATGCGCGCGCGCAGATCGGCAAGATCTGGTTGCCAGTCGGCGGCTTCATCGCACAGATAATGCACTGGTTTGCCACCAGACAGGGAGACCGCCGCCGTCCATAGCGGGTAATCCGGTGCCGGAACCAGCACTTCATCGTGATCATCCAGAAGCGCATTCATGGCCAGCAGAATCAGTTCGGACACGCCGTTGCCGATGTAGATGTCTTCCAGGCCGACACCATGGATGCCGCAGTCCTGGGCATAGTTCATCACCGCCTTACGCGCGGAATAGATCCCCTTGGAATCGCTGTAGCCACCGGCGCGGCTGAGATTGCCGATGACATCGCGGACGATGTCATCCGGCGGGTTGAACCCGAATACGGCTAGATTGCCAATGTTCAGTTTGATGATACTATGACCCTGATCTTCGAGCTCTTTCGCACGCTCCAGGGCAGGGCCGCGGATTTCATAACAGACCTGTTCGAGCTTTCGGGATTTTTTCAGGTTTTTCATGCTTAACTCGGCATCAATACCCCGTAATAATACCGCAAGGCATACACCATCATCACGTCCCTGACCTTAAGATGAAAGCCCAAATGGAGTGAATCATGTCGAAATTCCCGCTTCTGGGCCTTCTCTTGTGGAGCAGCAGCCTGATGGCCATCGAACAGCCCCGTTATAGCGTGCTGAAGGACTACGGCGGCGGCATTGAAATCCGCCAGTACGATGCCTACATCATCGCCGAAACCGAAATCAAGGCAGCCGACGCCGAGCAGGCCGGGAATCTGGCCTTCCAGCGGCTCGGCGGTTATATCTTCGGCGGCAACCGCACGAAACAGTCCATCGCGATGACCGCCCCCGTGAGCCAGGCCAAAAGCGAAAAAATCGAAATGACCGCCCCGGTAAGCCAGACACTGAAGACCGACGGTGTCTGGTTGGTTTCGTTTGTGATGCCCCAAAGTTACACGCTGGCTACTTTGCCGGTACCGAACGACCCTTCGGTTTATTTCAAAACCGTTCCCGCCCGCAAAGTCCTGGCCATCCGGTTCTCGGGGCGCTGGACCGAACAGAGCTTCGCACAGCATCAAGCAGAGCTGCTGGCTGCCGTCAAGAAAAATGCCTTGAAAAGCATCGGCAACACCTGGACGGCACGCTATGATCCACCCTTCATGCCGGGATTCATGCGCCGCAATGAAGTGATGATTGAACTGCGCTGATTATTCCAGTACCACCGGAATCTTGCCGATACGGGCCTGCCAGAGTTTCGGGCCGGTGTCATGGACTGACTCGCCGGTACTGTCCACCGCGACAGTAACCGGCATGTCCTTGACCGTGAATTCGTAAATCGCTTCCATGCCCAGATCCTCGAAGCCGACCACTTTCGAAGCTTTGATGGCTTTTGACACCAAATAAGCGGCGCCGCCGACGGCCATCAGATACACCGATTTATGCTTCTTGATGGCCTCGATGGCCGCCGGGCCACGTTCGGATTTGCCGATCATGCCGATCATGCCGGTCTGTGCCAATACCTGCTCGGTGAATTTGTCCATGCGGGTGGCCGTGGTCGGGCCGGCCGGGCCGACTACTTCATCGCGCACCGGATCGACCGGACCGACGTAATAAATCATTTTCCCGGTGAAATCGACCGGCAATTTTTCGCCCCGGTTGAGCATTTCCACCATGCGCTTGTGCGCGGCATCACGGCCGGTGTACATCTTGCCGCTGAGTAGCAGGGTTTCACCGGGCTTCCAGGTCGCAGTTTCGGCCGGAGTCAGCGTATCGAGATTGACCGGGCGCGACTGCTTGAAATCCAGGGCCAATTGCGGCCAATCAGCCAAGGACGGCGGATCCAGACTGACGGGGCCGCTGCCATCCAGAGTGAAATGGGCATGGCGGGTCGCGGCACAGTTGGGAATCAAGGCCACCGGAAGATTAGCGGCATGCGTCGGGAAATCCTTCACTTTGACATCCAGCACTGTGGTCAGACCGCCGAGCCCCTGTGCGCCGATACCGAGCGCATTCACCTTCTCGAACAGCTCCAGACGCAGCTCTTCGGCCCTGTTGGCCGGCCCGCGTGCTTTCAGGTCATTGATATCAATCGGTTCCATCAGGGCCTCTTTGGCCAGCAGCATGGCTTTTTCGGCCGTGCCGCCGATGCCGATGCCAAGCATGCCCGGCGGACACCAGCCGGCACCCATGGTCGGGACCGTTTTGATCACCCAGTCAACGATGGAATCGGATGGATTGAGCATGGCGAATTTCGACTTTGCTTCCGAACCGCCGCCCTTGGCCGCCACGATGACATCGACCGTGGCGCCCGGCACCACCTTCATGTTGACCACGGCCGGGGTATTGTCCTTGGTGTTGATGCGCTTGCCGGCCGGATCGGCCAACACCGAGGCCCGCAGTTTGTTATCCGGGTGATTATAGGCGCGGCGAACGCCTTCATTGACCATGTCCTCGACCGACATCGTCGCGTCCCAACACACATCCATGCCGATATCCAGAAACACGGTGACGATGCCGGTGTCCTGGCACAAGGGCCGGTGGCCCTCGGCGCTCATCCGCGAATTGATCAGGATCTGCGCCATCGCATCCTTGGCTGCCGGTGATTCCTCGCGCGCATAGGCCGCGGCCAGATTGGTGATGTAATCGACCGGATGGTAATAGGAAATGTACTGCAGGGCATCGGCGATGCTTTCGATGAAATCGGATTGCTTGATAACGGCCATGACGGTTCTCCTCAGGCCGTTATTATAAACCGCGTCGGCAGAAGCGATACCGGATTATTTCGCCGCCAGTGCCGCCTGCATGTAGGCTCTGGCCTCGGCCGCCAGATCATCATGGTCGAGCGCGTATTGGATGGTGGCCTCGATCAGACCGATACGGGTACCGCAGTCGAAACGACGCCCCTCGAACTGGTAAGCCAGCACTTTTTCCTGTTTGAGCAGCCCGGCAATGGCATCGGTCAGCTGGATCTCCCCGCCCGTGCCCGTGCGTGTTTTTTCGAGAATGGGGAAAATTGCCCCGCTGAGCACGTAACGGCCGACCACAGCCAGATTGCTGGGAGCAATCTCCGGCTTGGGCTTCTCGACGATCTGTTCGATGGCGCCGAACCGGCCGGTAAATTTCGGGGCCGACACAATGCCGTAACTCGAGGTTTGTTCCTGAGGCACCTGCTGTACGGAAATCACACTGGCATTCTCCTTGCCGGCAAGATCGACCATCTGGCCCAATGCCCCCCTGCCCTTGCTCCATATCAGGTCATCGGGAAGCAGGACGGCGAAAGGCTCGTTGCCGATGACCGGCTTCGCGCACAGGACGGCGTGGCCGAGCCCCAGTGCTTCGGTTTGGGTGACGAAAACACAGCGCACATGCTTTGGCAGAACGTCACGGATCATCGCCAGCAGTTCAGACTTGCCGGCTTTTTCCAGTTTCTGTTCAAGCTCATAGGCTTTGTCGAAATAATCGGCAACGGCATGCTTATAGCGGTTGGTGACGAACACCAGCGTGTCGATACCGGCCTCGATGGCTTCATCGACCGCGTACTGGATCAGCGGCTTGTCGACCACCGGAAGCATTTCCTTGGGCACCGTCTTGGTGGCTGGCAGAAACCGGGTACCGAGTCCGGCGACCGGAAATACCGCTTTCTTCACTTGGAATGTCATAGATCGTCCTTGTTCATGATCCCAACAGGTTGAGCAGCGGCTTCACGCTGCCCCAATGCTTGCAGCTCGGACACTGCCAATGGTGGGCTCGTGCACCGAAACCGCAGTTGACGCAACGGTAGTTGGCGGAACGCACCAGCAGCTGGTCGGTAATCTGCTTGAGTGTTTTCAGGGTTTCGACCGGCTCGTCTCCGGGATTGGCGACGGCTTTTTCGAGCAGGACCGCTTCGCCACGGACAGAGGGGCGCTGCAGCAGCTGTTTGGCCAGGAATTCCTGTGCGGCCATCGGACCTTCATCGCGCTCGATGAGATCGGTCAGTGCCAGCAACGGCGTGACACCGGCATACTGCTCGATGACCTCCTGCAGAAAACCCCGGGCCCGCATCAATTCGGCACGGCGTTCGTAGCACTCCATCAGCTGCGGGAGTATTTCAGGCAGATAGTCGACGTCATGACGCGCAACACGCTCGAAAGCACGGATGGCGCCGGCATCGTTGTTTTCCAGAAGATCGAGCCTTCCTTCGATCATACCGGCACGGACGCATTGGGAGTCTGATGAATATGCCGCCGCGATGCGGTCGCGGGCCGCCTTGAGGTTGCCCTCATGCAAGCGCTTCTCGGCCAATTCGCAATGATAGTGGGCAATGCTCTCGCCCATGACTTCGCCGGTGATCTGCTCGTATTTCAGCGCATACACAATCGCCTGTTGCCAATCCCGTTCGGATTGATAGATCGCGATCAGCTGCCGAAGTGCTTTCGGGGCATGCACGCCCATCTGCACCAGATCATTGAACAGGGTTTCGGCACGGTCAAGCAGACCGGCGCGCATATAATCTTCGCCCAGCTCAAGCACGGCACGGGTTTTCTGTTCTTCGCTGAGGCCGGTGCGCGCCACCAGATTCTGGTGCAGGCGGATGGCGCGGTCGACCTCGCCCCTGCGCCGAAACAGATGGCCCAGGGCAAACTGGGTCTCGACGGTTTCTTTGTCGACTTCAGCAATCTGGAGGAATATTTCGAGTGCCTTGTCCTGCTGTTCATTCAGCAGATAATTCAGGCCGCGGAAGTAGGTATTGGACAGGCGCGATATCTTGGCACCGCCCTTGATTTCACCGCCCCTTCGGCCGAGCAGCCAGCCGATGGCAATGGCCGCCGGAATCAGCAACAACCAGGCGACATTGGTCATCATGCGGAATTACCGCCTTCGGAAGCCGCTTTGACGGGTTTCGGCAAAGAACGCTTGTCAGTCAGCAGACTGATACTGGCCAAAGCGCCGCCGATGACCGCTCCGGCAAGCACACAGAGAAGAAGCGCGAGGCCGAGATGGGCCTGATAGCGCACGAAGAACAGATCGATGGATATGGTCTGCTGGTTGAGTGCACCGAGCGTGATGCCCGCCAGCACGAACAACAGGGCAATAATGGCTTTGAGCGCGCGCATATCCGTCTCCGTTCCGATTCCTGAAGCTTAACCGAAAAGGCCGGTGGATTTAAGTGTGCGGCTGGATTTCGGTGACGTTGTTGACGCGGTCACGCAATTCCTTGCCCGGCTTGAAATGGGGCACGTGCTTGCCGCTGAGTTCGACCGCTTCGCCGGTCTTCGGGTTTCGGCCGGTACGGGCCGGACGGTAATGCAGCGAGAAACTGCCGAAGCCGCGGATTTCGATGCGTTTGCCCTCGGACAGCGAGGAACTCATCATTTCCAGAATGGTCTTGACCGCGAGGTCGACATCGTCCGCTTTCAGATGCGGCTGCTGCTTGGACAGGAATTCAATGAGCTCGGACTTGGTCATATTGGGATACCCGGTAAAATCCGGTCCGGCGTCATGCCGGACCGGATGGTGCTTGATTAGTCGCCTTTACCCATCTGTTCGCGCAGCAGCGCGCCCAGCTTGGTGGTACCGCTGGAGGCATCGGCCTTGTTCACTTCGGCCAGGCTTTCCTGCAGTTCGGCTTCGTCTTTGGCGCGGATCGACAGTTGCATGACACGGCCTTTGCGGTCGTTGCCGATGTACTTGGCTTCGATCACATCGCCCACTTTCAGATGCTGACTGGCGTCTTCGATGCGCTCTTTGGCGATGTCGTTGGCTTTGACATAACCTTCGAGACCGCCTTCGAGATCGATCACAGCGCCCTTGGCGTCGACTTCCTTCACGGTGCCCTTGACGATGGCGCCCTTCTGGGTGTTCGCGGTGAACTGGCCCATCGGATCCTGTTCCAGCTGCTTGACGCCCAGGGAGATCCGCTCGCGTTCCGGATCGACCGCCAGAACAACGGCTTCCAGATTGTCGCCTTTCTTTAGTTCACGTACGGCTTCTTCGCCGGTCGAGTTCCAGGAGATGTCGGACAGGTGGATCAGGCCGTCGATGCCGCCGTCCAGACCGATGAACACGCCGAAATCGGTGATTGACTTGATCTGGCCGGAGACTTTGTCGCCCTTCTTGAAGATGGCGGCGAAGGCTTCCCACGGATTGGAAACGCACTGCTTGATGCCGAGCGAAATGCGGCGGCGTTCAGCGTCGACGTCGAGAACCATGACTTCGACGTCATCGCCCAGCTGGACGACCTTGCTCGGATTGACATTCTTGTTGGTCCAGTCCATTTCGGACACGTGCACCAGCCCTTCCACGCCCGGTTCGATTTCGACGAACGCGCCGTAATCAGTGACGTTGGAGACCTTGCCGAAGGCACGGGTGTTGGCCGGGTAGCGGCGCGCGATGTTTTCCCATGGATCTTCACCCAGCTGCTTGAGGCCGAGCGAAACGCGGTTGCGTTCGCGGTCGTACTTGAGCACGCGGACCTGCAGTTCGTCGCCGACGTTGACCACTTCGGACGGATGACGGACGCGTTTCCAGGCCATGTCGGTGATGTGCAGCAGGCCGTCGACGCCGCCGAGATCGACGAATGCGCCGTAATCGGTGAGGTTCTTGACCACGCCGGTGACGATGGTACCTTCGGTCAGGCGCTCCAGCATCTGCTCGCGTTCGGCGCTGTTTTCGGTTTCAACCACGGCACGGCGCGAAACAACGACATTGTTGCGCTTGCGGTCGAGTTTGATGATCTTGAATTCCAGTTCCTTGCCTTCAAGGTAACCCGGGTCGCGCACGGGGCGCACATCCACCAGGGAGCCAGGCAGGAAGGCGCGCACTTCGCGGATATCGACAGTGAAGCCGCCTTTGACTTTGCCGCTGATACGGCCGGTGACGATTTCGCCGGCGTCCATCACGGTTTCCAATTCGTCCCAGACCAGCGCTTTTTTCGCCTTGTCACGGGAAAGGATAGTTTCGCCGAAACCGTTCTCAACGGCTTCCAGAGCGACCTTGACGATATCGCCCACGGCGACTTCGATTTCGCCCTGCTCATTGCGGAACTGATTGATGTCGATGACACCTTCCGACTTCAGGCCGACGTTGACGACGACGACGTCGGTGCGGATTTCTTCCACGGTGCCGGTAACGATGGCGCCGGATTTCAGGTTGTTAAGGGATGTTTGGCTTTGCTCAAACAGTTCTGCAAATGATTCGGTCATGATTAACTCTCAAGTTGATGAACAGGTTGCCGGACAAGGCAACCCACCTGCTGTGTGCGGATGCACGTTGAAAATCCCTGCCGAGGCAGGGGCCTGTTCTATTGTTATGGAATCGGAAACCCGCTTACGAGCGGTAATGTGACGGCAGAACGGAAAGAATCTGATCGATGACCGAGGTAATCGGCATTGAGGTCGAGTCGATGATGATGGCATCATCGGCCGGCTTCAACGGCGCCACCGCTCGGTTCGCATCACGTTCATCACGGGCCACGATTTCGTGCAATAGGTCGCCAAGTTTAACAGAAACTCCTTTTTCCATCAACTGCTTATACCGCCTCTGGGCACGCTCCATAGGGCTGGCGGTCAAAAAGAACTTGTACGGGGCATCGGGAAAGATGACCGTACCCATATCGCGGCCATCAGCAACCAGGCCCGGCGGAACCCGAAAGCTTCGCTGCAGCAGGACCAAGGCTGCGCGGACCTCGGGTTGAGCCGCCAGCGCCGAGGCCATGGACCCGGCCAATTCCGAACGAATATCGTCCGTTGCTTCTTTACCATTGACAATAATTTTAGGCTCTTCAGTAGCTTGAGTAACAAACTTAATGTCTGTTCGAACTGCGCAAGCCGCCAATTGTTCTGGCTCATCCAGGCCGATGCCTTCCCAGGCTGCGGCAATACCGACCGCCCGATACAAGGCGCCGGAATCCAAATAGGCCCATCCCAAGGCCTGAGCCACCAGCCGGCTGACCGTGCCCTTGCCGGCTCCGGCCGGGCCGTCGATGGTCACCACGGGGACTGAATTGTGCGGCATGGGCTCTCCGGAAGGCACGGGCGCTTAAGCCCTCATTCAAGAATCATACCCGCTGAACGCGCCAAATCGACGAATCCGGGGAAGGAAGTAGCCACATTCTCGCAATCATGGATCAGGGTCTGACCGGATGCGCATTGTGCCGCGACCGCAAAACTCATGGCAATCCGGTGGTCGTCATGGCTATCGATGCTGGCACCATGCAGGGCACCTCCGGTGATGGTGACGCTCTCCGGGGTTTCTTCCACCGCAACCCCCATGGCACGCAGGCCTGCCACCATGCTGGCAATCCGGTCCGATTCCTTGATCCGCAACTCGCCCAAGCCGCGGGCATGGGTGGTGCCTTCGGCCAAAGCGGCGGCCACGAAGAATATCGGGCATTCGTCGATCATGTCGGGCACCAGGCTTTCGGGCAGTTCGATCGCTTTCAAGGCCGAATGAACAATGTGAAGATCGGCCACCGGCTCCCCACCCTGCTCGCGCTCATTGAACACCTCGATCCGTCCGCCCATCAGACGGAGGGCCTGCAGTATGCCGGTGCGGCGTGGATTGATGCCAATGTTCTCCAGCATGATGTCGGAACCCGGAATCAGGAGTGCTGCGGTGATGAAAAAGGCCGCAGACGAAATATCACCCGGAATCCGTATATCACCGGCCTGCAGACGGCCAGCTCCCCGGATCCGTACACGACCGGGACTGTAATCAATCGGCCAACCGAGCGACTTCAACATCGCCTCGGTGTAATCGCGGGTCGGCCGGGGTTCGGTAATGACCGACTCACCCTCGGCATACATCGCCGCCAGCAACAAGGCGGATTTGACCTGGGCACTGGCCACGCCGGTATCGATTTCTACTGGCCTGAGATGCTGCCCGCCATGGATATGCAATGGTGCGTAATTGCCCTCACGTGCGGATATCCGGCCGCCGAGCGCTTGCAGTTTACTGATGACCCGCGCCATCGGTCGCTGCGACAGGGAAGCATCCCCGGTAAGGACGCTGTCAAAGGCTTGGGCGCACAAAAGGCCTGACAACAGACGCATACCGGTACCGGCGTTTCCACAATCGAGCGGCGAAGCACTGGCGTGTAGGCCATGCAGGCCGACGCCATGGATGACACGGGATTGCGCATCTGGAATTTCGATGCGGACACCGAGTTGGCTGAAAATTCGGGCCGTGGCGCGGGTGTCCTCGCCTTCCAAAAAGCCGCTGACCCGGGTAACACCCTCGGCCAGCGCGCCAAACATGATGGCCCGGTGCGAGATCGATTTGTCGCCCGGAACCCGGAAACTGCCTTGAAGGCCTGCTGAGCGTGCCGCCTTCCAGACCAGACTCATGAAATCACCGCCTTCAGACCCGCAAGCAGGCGTTCGTTTTCGGATCGGGTCGCAACCGTAATCCGCAGATACTCTCCCAGGCCATATCCCGCCATCGGGCGAACGATGGCACCGCGTTCGAACAACGCATTTTCAATGGCAGGCGTTTCCGGACCGCAATGGGCCAACAGAAAATTAGTCTGCGAAGGAAGGACCTGCACCCCCATGGACCGCACCGCTGCTGCCAGCCACTCGCGCTCCTGCTGTGTCCGTGTAACCACGTCCTGCAGGTGGGCTGCATCTGCGAGGGCTACTTGCGCCGCAACCAGGCCCAGGCCATTGACATTGAATGATTCCCTGATGGGTTCCAATAATGCCAACAAGGACGGTTCGGCAACGATATAACCGACACGAAGTCCGGCCAAGCCATACGCTTTGGAAAAAGTCCGAGCCACAATCAGGTTCGGAAAGCGCGCACCTAAATCCAAGGCGCTGCTCAGCGCCGGATCGGAGACATATTCGATATAGGCTTCATCGACCAATACCATCACCTGCGGCGGTACGCGGATCAGAAAATCGATCATCTGCCGGCTGTCAAACCAGGTTCCGGTCGGATTATTCGGATTGGCGAAGCAGATCAACTTGGTCCGTGGCGTGATCGACGCGGCCAAAGCGTCGAGATCATGGCCAAGCGGCATGTCGTGGTCTGCCGGAAACGCATCGGCGAAGACCAACTTTGCGCCGACGGCTTTGGCGGCGATGGGATATACCGCAAAACAATAGCGGCTCAGCAGCACCTCATCGTTTTGACCGACGAATACCTGCGCCAGCTGCATCAACAGCTCATGCGAGCCGTTGCCGAGCAGAATGTGCTGCTCGCCAATACCATGTTTGCTGGCGATGGCCTGCTTCAAGGCCTTTCCGGCAGGATCGGGATAGCGGTGCAGATGCGCCAACTCGGCATGGATGGCAGTTAGCACCAAGGGCGACGGGCCGAACGGATTTTCGTTGGAACCCAGCTCAAGCAAGCCGCCGGCATCTGCGAAGCGGCGGCGCAATGACGGAATGTCATGACCGGGATCATAGGCGGAGAGCGTCCGGATCGCCGGATTAGCCAATGCCTTGAAATCAGGAACGGCGGGCATGCTTACAGCAACGCGACCGGATAGGACTCCAGCTCCACTTTCTTCACCGGCGGTTTCCGGGTACGCTCAGCCATGGCGCACCGCAAAATCACCCATGAAATCGGCTAGAGCCTGCACCCCAGACAAGGGCATGGCATTGTAGACGGAGGCACGCATGCCGCCGAGGGCGCGGTGGCCTTTCAGCCCCATCAAGCCGGCAGTTTCGGATTCTTTCAAAAATGCCTTGTCCAGGGCCTCGTCCTTCAGAATGAAAGGAACGTTCATGGTCGAGCGCGCGGATACCGCGACTTCGTTCCGGTAAAAACCGCCGGAGCCATCAATCGTCCTGTACAGCAATGCGGCTTTTTCGGCATTGCGGCGCGCGAAGACTTCGGTGCCGCCTTCGGCAATCATCCATTTGAGCACCAGGCCGACCACATACCAGGGGAATGTCGGTGGGGTATTGAACATGGAATCGTTCTTGACCTGGTTCTGCCATTCGAAAATCGGCGGCAGATCGCGTTCGTGGCGGCCGAGCAGGTCCTTCCGGATCACGGCAATGGTGATGCCGGCAGGGCCGAGATTCTTCTGGGCGCCGGCATAAATCATGCCGAAACGGTTGACATCAACTGGGCGGGCCAGAAAGTTGGAGGAAAAATCCGCGACCAGAGGCACGTCGCCCACATCCGGAATGTCCGCGAATTCCACGCCATGAATGGTTTCGTTCGAGGTGTAATGGAAATAAGCGGCATTGCCTGCGCGTTGCCATGAATCATTGCCCGGGATGTTCCGGTAAGCATTGGCTTTGTCGCTGGCGACTATATGCGTATTCAGGGATGTTTTGGCGTTTTCGAGCGCCTTCTCGCCCCAGTGCCCGGTCAGCAGGTATTCGCCGGTCTGGTCGGCACGCGCCAAATTCATCGGCAAGAGTGCCGACACCGTGGTGGCCCCGCCCTGCAGGAACAGAACGGCATAGTCGTCACCGACACCGAGCAGATGGCGGAGATCGGCCTCGGCTTGGGCGGCGCAGTCGATGAAGGCCTTGCCACGGTGGCTCACTTCCAACACCGAGGCGCGCTCGCCCTGCCACTCCAGCAGTTCCTCCTGGACCTGGACGAGAACGGATTCGGGCAAAGTGGCCGGACCGGCACTGAAGTTGAACGCGCGCGACATAAAAACTCCTTGGAATATGCGTTCTAGCCTAGCACGCAGGGCTTGAGCAGCGAAACCCGCTATGGAGATTTACCCGTGATTACGGCGAAAAACTGAGCAGAATGATGAAAAAACCAGAGATGGCGACGGCCACAGCCAGCAGAATCCATTGCGCCGGACTGAAAATAGGCCTTGCCGGATCGGCCGGCGTGGTGTCTTTGGCGTTGACGGGCTGAAACGGCTCTGCCATTTCCGGCTCTATCTTCGTAGCGGTTTCGCAGGTGGGCGCCTCGAACCGGAAGCGATGCTGCTCGATGCTGATGTGTGCTCCCGGTTGCAGAACGGCCTCTTCGCAAACCCACCCATCAACGCGCATCTCCAGCACAGGACTGAGATTTTTGACGAAAATATCATTACCCTGACGTTGAAGAAGGATCTGGCGCTCGGCGAGCGCGGTATCGTCGACACGGACCTCGGACAGATCGGAACGTCCGATGCACAGGCTGTTGACCAGCACATGGCCCCGTCCTGCCTCGGCCCCGCTCAGCGCCCTCAAAAGTACCCGCCCGGAGAAATTGATCGGCTGGGATGCGGGTCTTCGCGCGGCATCAGGCTTACCGGCCGAGCTAAGCCGCAAGGCGCAGCTTCCCAAATGCAGCTCGCTGCCCGGAGCCAACAGGGCGCCGCGTATGATGCGGCGGCCATTGACGTGCACGGCCGCAGTATCATCGGCAGCCGGCTCAATCCACAACAGTCCGGCGGCATCGGGAATCAAACGCGCATGCAGGGGAGCTACGCCAGGCTGTGCCAGATAGATCTCCGAAGCCGGGTCCGAACCGATGCTAAGCGGTGATTCGCCGATTGTCGCTGCAGGTTGTCCGGGAATGTGAAGTAGCCAGTGCATAGAAGCGCCTTTTTTTAAAATTTACCATATCCG
>Ga0315903_10003777_pt1 | contig 20710 bp, 25 predicted proteins | sample LakEriMetagenome_7_FD_203524 | JGI IMG/M metagenome (GOLD analysis project Ga0315903, IMG submission 203524) | Freshwater fungal communities from buoy surface, Lake Erie, Ohio, United States - Buoy 2 MA119 | ecosystem: Environmental > Aquatic > Freshwater > Lake | place: USA: Lake Erie, Ohio... | reverse complement strand
TTGCGATTGTCAATGTATATAGGATCTTCACCCCAGGGCTTGCCTGTGCGTATCTCGTGGCGCTTTACACCATGACGATCCATCCATTCTTTCAGGATAGGACCGTGAAATTCTTCGATCTTGTTAAGATCACCTTTGAAAGTGCGGTTGCCGCGAGCAGTAAAAAGAATGATTGTGTGACCTTCGTCGTAAAGGTAATTGATCCTTTCGATGGTCGGTGTGATAGGAACTGCGTTTGGGTAATCGTATGATCCGTCAGGTTTTTGCGGAGCATCACAAATAGTTCCGTCTATGTCGATGATAAATGTACTCATGATAAATTAGAATCTATGTATTTTATACTTAAGATCCAGGATAGTTCTTCCGCGACCTCATCATATATATCAAAGTCTTTCTGTGACTATTTCACATAAGTTCGGTACTCAACCCAGATAGTATCTCCGAGCTGTACGCTATTGTGGGAAGTGAACGTATGTCCGCAGTCGGTCGTGATTTGGTATTCGTAATCTGTCTGAAGGGTGTGTTTCTGTCCAGGAGAATACTCAATGATCTCGGTCACTACACAAGGCTTTTTCTTACTTGTGTATTTTACATTAGGCCATTTGCAAGAAGCTGCAAACGCTGCGGTTAAAAGTAGTAAGAAGGATAACTTTTTCATATACTGATTTGTACTTATATACAGATCATAAGAAAAAGTTTTAACAAGTCAATAAGTTGCCTTCTTCTGTTAGATAACGAGGAATGCTTGTCTTATCGTAACAGATTTGTGTTGATGCAGAAGTCCTGGCAATGTTTACGTTTTGCAGTTGTAAGTTTCTTGTGCAGTAACTTTCGTTGTGGAACCACGGAAACAAGAGTTCGTCGCCAGAGTCGAACATGTGTAAGTGATTTGTGTGAATACTGACGTATTTTTTTAAGACTTCTCTATTGCCGAAAACCATTTGATCATTAACACCTAATCGGTGATCATTGCCACTGGGTATAAAGATTGTGTTGTCGTCGTATGTATAGTCCCTAAAGTCGATCTTTTCGCTAAAAACTGTATCATACCTCATAAGTACATAGACATCGTATTCTTCGGGCGCAGTCACAAATGCAACGTATCGATTATGCCAAGAGTTTAGTACATTCTGTATGTTTGTATCTCCGTCCAACCGTGATTGGTAGTAATGACTATCGAACTTATGATAGTTAAAAGAAGGACTGTTCTCGTCCCTGTGATGAATGTAATGCACAGGGAGAAGAGATTCTTTATGATTCTTCTCCGTGTGCCAAAATGTTCTTCTGTGTCCTACGTATATCTGACAGACCCTCATTACTTTATCGTAGCGAATCCTACTCCCCAGTCGATCTTACTAACACAATGCTTGCGAACATCGAAAAGATCGGGCTTAAGTGCATTGATGATTCTTGAAGGACCTGGATGATAGTTTGTGTCGTGGTACCCGATGATGCCACCAGACTTCATATAGTCAACATACCAAAGTTCATCAATTACTTGGTTAATTGAGTGCCACCCATCGACAAAAAGAAAGTCGATTTTTGTGATACCCAATTCTTTGAATTTCTGAAGGATAACATCATAGTCTTCACTCTTGGCTTTTAGTGTGTAGACGTTAGGTCTTTCTGATTCTAAGTGCGTCTTGTCTTCGATGTCGATACCCAAGTAAATAGTATCATCATTTTTGTTGTTTATGAGTATTGTCGTCGAAGTATGATCGTAAAGGACTGATCCTTCTACTCTTGCCACGCCGATTTCCACAATTACTTTTGTCTTGTCTTTTACCTTTAGGAATTCATTAATCAGCGCATACTGATTGCAGTCGGAAAACTCTCTGTACATGTACTCGCCTGTTACTTTCTCGATTTCGATCAAGGCACGGTCTGTCCAATAATCTGGTGTGTCCCTGTCATCGATTTCATTGTCGTGGGTCCTAATGTCATACTTTAGGTACTTGTTTATTAACTTGTCTCTCATTGTTTTGTTGTTTTAGAAAATTCTGTAAGCAAGATCGGGTGAAAACTGTTGATATCCCCACTTCTCGATTGCTGATTTGTATTCTGGGTGATCTGTATCTTTATTGATTGCTTGTACCATTGCCTTACCTCCGGCGAGTGTTCCCATAGGGTGGCCGTGCATAGCACCTCCTACGTTTGCCATCCAATCAAAGCTGTCCAACAATCCATTAATGTATTGCACTAAACCAGGGTGCATTCCACAGCTAAGAGCTGGAACAACATTGTAGTGCCATAAAACTTTCAATGCATCTACGAGTTCTTCATCATCCTGATTCATATATCCACCGATCATACCTGCGTGGATAGAATCAGCCCCAGACCATCCAGCGATCTTACAGATCACGGGCCAGTAGATGTGGAAAGGTGCTCGTTTGTCGGTAAAAAACTTATCTCCACTCTTTTGGAAGTGAATCCAAAGATCGGGATTCTGTTTACGAATAGCTCGGTAAACACCAAGTCCACTCCATACGTTTATGTGAATTCCGTTGCCTCCGTTGTCAGCGACGAACTGGGCTCTTTGCAGAGCGTAAGGACTGTCCCCGTTGATACAGAAACAATAGATCACATCAGGAGCGTTTTCTTTCAGCCAGTTGCTGATAAGTGGAACTCTTTCTTCAAGTGGACAGTGATCTGGGTTTCCTAAAAGTTCATCTTCTTTAATGAAGTTTACACCTCCTTCTACCATTTCTTTCACAGCTTCAAGCAGAACTTCAGGGCTCATACCGACTTTTGGCTTGATGATACCGCCAAAGAAAGGTTTGCCTTCAACACCATTAAACTTTCTGAATCCGTCAATTCCGTATGCTGGTTTCAGAGCAAATGTTTTTTCTACTTCATCGGGAAGAACTACATCGAGTATTTGACATTTCTGTAGTTCCAAAATATCGACTTGCCCGCCTGCAATGTGGCACAGAATTTGTGAAACACCGTCTTCTTCGAGATTTATGTTTGCGAGAGGAAACGCAATCTGTACGATTCCGCTTTTTTGGTTTCTCAATACTTCCTCATCCTCGAGAATAAAACAGCTGTGATCTAAGAACATTTTCTCGGTTTCCCAAACACTACGATTGTTAGGATTTCCGATGCTCTGTCCGATAGATAAATTCCAAGCTGCTTCTCTTAAGTTGGTTTTTGCTTCTAAGAAGTAAGTAACGATAAAGTACTTTGACTTATCAATTTCTTTTGTGAATATGTTTATCATAGATTTGATTATTAGACAGTATATTTATCTCCTATCACAGAGGGTGTCTTTATGACGATTACTTCGCAGTCTTCTAAGAAGACTGGATCAGCAACCTCGTACTTATTGATAACGAAGACATCTCCGCTTTTGAGTTCTTGACCCTGGATGATCATTCTTCCTCTAAGAAGGAAAGTGATCTCGTCCGCTTCTTTATGATAGTGAGCGTCCCACTTTTCGCCGGCTGGGTGAAGTTTGTATCCTACCTCAAATTGGTCGGTCTTAAAGGCAGCAGGGTCAAAGTTACCTATGAACCACCCGCTAGTCATTTCTTCAATTCTGTGTATTTTCATTTTGTGATTGATTGATATTTTTCTAGATCTTCTGGAACTCCGATTGGAAAATGTAAGTTAAAAAAGTAAGGCAGAACCTTCTTGCCATCTTTAATCATGTAGTTGTAAGTTGGCGCTACGTAAAACTCTCCGTTGTAGCGATCATTCTGTGCGATCATTTCCTCGGCTGACTTGACGAAGTACTTACCCTGTTTCCAATAGTGAAGACCATTGGTCGCAAGATTGCTGATTACGATTTTTTCTTTGACTTCCACTACTTCCCCGTTAGGGTCCACTTTAATATAGCTATTCTTTTTACTTGAAGAAAGAAAACAACCTAAGAATCCATCAGCGTCCGTAACACGAGCGAAAGATTCTATGTAGCCAGGATTGAAGTCCCATATCATCTGATCGCAATTCACAATGACCAACGGATTGTCGTTGTCAATGTGTTCTTTTGCAATTAGAGCACTGCAAGCAGGACCGTCTGTGATTGTGTCTACCGTTAGTATAAGACAGTCAGATCCTGCTTCACCTTTTACATGTTGCCTAAATTCTTCAAGACTAATCTGCTCTGTGTTGATCACAAATATAAAGCGATAGTCTGTATGACGCAGATTTTTGATCACTTCTCTGATCATAGAATCACTGACTACTTCAATGAAAGGCTTGAACTTTTTGTAGCCTGCGCTGGTAAACCTAAAACCCGCACCGGCAAGAGGTATCAAAATGTTTGTTTTCATAAATTTCGATTGTCTATGTGGACAATAACTTGCTTATAGTATTCTAAAAAATGTTCGTTCCAAAGGTCCCACATAATGTCAACACAGTCAACCGCATGAACTCTAAAGTTTGGATGGTGCGCTAAAAAGTTGTCGCGAAATTGTCTAAACAACATGTTTTGCTCAGGATTTTCTAAGTGAAACTCTCCTACGATAACATCAACATTATTGCGAAGAAACGGATAGTGCTCAGGTAAAAAGATTGCGTACTCTCCACCTTCACAGTCTGTCTTTAGAAAATTTATGTGTTTTAGACCATACAGTTCAACTAAAGATTTGAATGTGATGGTCTCAACCGGACCGCTATAGTAGTATGTTTGTATCTCATCAGTGGATCCATTACCTTTAGTGATTGCTTTGTTCAGGTGAGTGACAGGATGACCCATAGTGTTCTTAACTAAACAAGGAAACTCTGTCTTAGACGGTTCTACGCAAAGAACGAACTTGGGCTTCTTTGGTAGAATGGAATATGTCCAGATGCCTGTGCTTGCTCCGACGTCGAGAACAATGTCACCTTCGTTTACTTCGTGGTGAATGTTGTATATTCTGTGAGTGCCGAACTCAAGTGTTAAAAGCTCCTTGGTCCTTTCATCGGTAGGCCCCCACTCGTAGTTGCTTAGATCTATTTGTGATTCGTTATTCATGTTCATTGGTATTTTTCTAAATTCGTTCTTCTAACGCACGGTCCATCGAAAGATTCCCACCAAGTGTGAGGTTTGTCGAAGGCAAAGATCGCTGGAATGATTAGGTCTTTTTCGTTCCACCAAAACCATCGCCATATATCAGCAACATCATTTGTCATAGCAAAAGCTACTCGGTATTCTTCTCGTATGTCATATACTCGTAATCCCGCTTCAACAAAAGAATATCCAAAGTTGTGCTGGACTTTTTCTTGAACTTTATAGTCGTTGGTGTTGTTATCGTGAGGTAAACAACCATGTTTTTCCCATACTCTATCAAGAGCTTCTCTAGATGCTATGCCAAAGCAATGACCGGCATGTGCTTTTTCTTCATTCCAAAAGTCTTCGCATCTTTGTATAGCGCAAAGATATCCAGAGTCCGGAAGACTGTTATACTTACGTATTAGGTACTCGTCCCAGCTGTCTTCAACTAAAAAGTAATCATCTTCGTTGAATATAAAGTAGTCATAATCATTTCGCAATCGTTTGAAGCTATCGGAAAAAGATCCGTAACTTAGTCCAACGTTCTTTCTTAAGAACAACTCAACTTTTGTGTTCTGAATACTTTTGGGAATAAGAGAAATTGCTTCATTGACCCAGGTAAGATGATCTTGCTCAAAGTTTATGCTGAAGACTATTTTGTCAAGGTTGTGTTTATGATTACTTAAGGTCTCTATTTGTTTTTTCAAAAAACATAAACGATCCGAGTGATATTCTTCTACAGTTTTTCTACGTTCTCCGAAGTACATATTGACAACATAACATGTTCTTTTCCTTTGGTACTGCTGATCGACTATGTTTATGTAGTACGTAGGGTGGCCGAATCGCAAAGGAGCAGGTATGAACAGCGGACGTGCGTTCCAGTGAAAATAATTGTCGATAAAGTGATCGAAATCAGGGACTGCATGTTTGAGATGAGGACCCATGTCGTGAGGCACTGAATAATCTTCGCGTATGTCATAGATGTTATATCCTAACTTAAAGATTTCGTAAGTCTGTGAAACCTGGCCTTCTTGTTCTTCAAGCCCGTACCTTTCTTCCAGATCATTAATCTTTTTCTTACCATGAGGAAGACAACCAAATTTGTTGAAAAGTTCATCAAGTATAGCACTTGATGATATTCCTACACTGTTACCTGCGTGTGTTACCCAAGGTGTACCAGGAGCAGGATTCATTGCCACACCGCAAAGATAACCTATGTTTGTATATGATTTGAACTTATCAACCAAATAGTTATCAAAGTCATTTTGAACAAAAAAGTAATCATCTTCGTTGAATATGTAATAGTCAAACTGCTTGCGATACTTTTCGTACACATCTGACCAAGCTCCGTAGCTCATTCCGTAGTTTTCACGCGGTATAAGTTCTACTTCAGTATTGTTTATTTTTGATGGTACGATATTTTTTGCTTCTTCGAAAAAGTGTTTGTGTTCTTCTTCCAAGTTAAAAACGAATACGATCTTGTCCAGCTTATGAGAAACTTCTTCTAAAGATTTTACGTGCTCTCTTACATACGAAAGACGATCCTCGTTGTACTGAGAAACAGCACATCGACGATCACCGAAGTAAACACAGCAAACGTAACAGACTTTATTTCCACTCATGATTTAATATAGACATTATGATTGAATCCACATAAGTACCGTTCTTGTTTACTTCTTGTCTCTTTTTACCTTCAAACTTAAAACCTATTTTGCTATAAAGAGCAATGGCTCTTTCGTTGGTAGCAAGTACTTCAAGAGATACTTTATGAAGATGGTAGTAGTCGAATAAGTACGATATGAATTTTGGGTATATCGTCTTAGCATAACCGTTCCCTTGAAATTTAGGATGTATGTCAGCGCCTATGTATATGTTTCTATTCTGTTCTGAATGATTGCTTAGTCTAAAGTAACCAATGTTTTCGTTACCTCTCATGATTATGTAATAGTCGGGCTTAAACCGTTCAAACCACTTATTGGTTTCTTCCAATGAAAACCTACGAGAATCATGCAGGTATTCATCAGCGACCAAGTTGCGCACCTCATTCAGAAAAGGCAAGTGTTCTTTTTCGAGTTTCTTAAATGATATTAGTTCGTCTGCCATTCTTTCCAGTGTTGATCTATCAAAGAAAAGCCTTCGTGTTGTACCGCGATAGGTTTGTACATAGCACCCATTCTTGAAGGCCCTCTTGTGTGAAACGCCATGTTAAACCAGATATCAGGTGTTTCCCAAGGCCTATATGCAATTTCCGACATAATGAATTCTCTTTCAAAATTGGGTATCATTACACAGTGAGCACATATGATCTTGTCGCTAATGTAAGAATGCGGGTGTTCATCGTCTGTGTAGTAGACTGGTGAATCTTGGTTGAATCCAAATGTGTAGTACGATATCTTATTCTTTTCACAAAACTGCAAAGCTCTTTTGACTTGTTCTGCAAACTCTTCTGCGCTTACTGTTAGTATGCAGTCGCACTCACAAAGTATCAAAGCATCTAAATCAGCTTCATAATTATTTAGAACGGCTTTTCTAAAGGATTGAAAAGCTCCGTACTTTCTAGGACTTGCGTGAGGAAAACGGTCAGAACCCCAATTAGGTTGTATCTTCCACTTTTCACCGTTGTATATTTCGTTAACCGACTGAATGTACTCAATACCGTAGTTTGCGACCGGGGCAAGAGACGCGACAGAAGCCTGCTCTCTTACAGCAGAAGTATCGGTTAAGATATGTACCAGTCTTACTTTCATTCGTAGTATGCGCGATTGGTTTCTTTAAAAAGTTCGCGATTAGATTCATCAATGGTTATGCGATTTTTCATCTTTCCATTGATGAGTGTTGTTATTGTGTTTATATCTTCAATCTTGCCAACAGTTCTTATCTGCCAAGTGAATTTTACCATGTTATTGAAAGAAATGATATCATGATCGTTGATGATTACCAAAACATTTGCTGGAGAGTCAGATGCTTCGTTCCAGACGATGAACTCTACACAATCAGACTTTGGATCATAAAACGGTACTGCCCACTGCATCTCAAATTCGCCTTTGTGAAAGTCGATCAATCTAAGAATGTTTCCGTTTTGCATCAAGAGCTCGTGATTCTTAAAAAGAACTTTATTGTTGTTTTCACTGTATAAGTCCTCTGTTCTTTTTTCAGTGGTTCTTGCTGAGCTATCTTCTATCTCTCTTAAGATTTCTTCGCGGGCAAACTTAAAAGCTCTTTCTGGAAGGCTTGATATTCTTACTGCATGAAAGTTTCCGATCCCAAACTGTAAATTGATTTCGCCCCACCCATCTGTCTTTTTGTACAATACAGCATCATATTCATCGAGGGCTTTTATGTTTTCGTAGAACTCGGTAAAGTCACAGAAGTATGCGTCATATTCAACGCACTGAATCTTTTCATATCCAAACGATCTTGCCATCGCATAACCTGTGATTAACTGTTTGTGAAGAGTTAGGTAGGTATTTCCACTGCCGAAAAAGATAGACTGAATTCTTTTGCCTTCAGTAGGAGAAAACCAAGGTTGATTCTGATGTCTCCATTCTGTAAGCAGTTCATTATCCCTGTCGTAAATTGCCCAGTCAACTCGTTCTTGCACATCAAAAGTAACCGGCGTATGACTTACGACCATCAGGTCAAAGTCTTTTCTTATTGGTTGTAACCCTGTTACTAAGTCAAGTAAGATTTTCCTTTTTTCCTCAGTAGGACAATGCGCGGTTATTAAGATTAGGTCTTTCATTCATATTAAATTACCATCCTTTCTTGATGCAGTCAACAATGTATTCTCTCTGTTCTGGAGTAACCCACCAGCCTACTGGAATAGACACAATCTTGCCGATAGTTTTATCCAAAGTAGGTAGAGGAGCGATGAACTCTCTAACCGAAGTATGTTTGTCGTTTCTTTCGTGAACCTGCGAAACAACGATATTACATTCTTTCATCCGCTTGTAGAATCCGTCTCGGTTTTCAACCAACATACTATAGATCCAGAAAGCTGACTCATGACCTGCTTTTCTTTCAAGAAGAGTAACACCAGGTACATCTTGTAGGTGTTCATCGTAGTATGCAGCATTCTCTTTGTGTTTACCGACGATTTCATTGAAGTGCTTCATGTTTTCCATTCCTACGGTCGCACAGACATCGTTCATATGAAACTTAAAACCCCACTCTGGAATGTCAGCTTCACATCGAAAGTCTTTGCGGTTGCCTTCGCGGTCGATTCCGTACCAACGAATCAGCTTACCACGATCATGTAGATCTTTGTGCGGAGAAAGTAGAAGACCACCGTCGATAGACGTTATGTGTTTGATTGCTTGTAAAGAATACATCGTCATATTTCCGTGAGTCCCAATAGGTTTTCCTTTGTATGTTGATCCAAATGAGTGCGCTCCGTCTTCGATCACAGCCGGTTTGAAACCGTACATACGGTATGCTTGCTCTTGGATATTCTTTATTTTGTCCAAGTCGTTCGGATACCCGCCCCAGTGAACAAGCATGATTACTTTTGTTTTTGGAGTGATCTTTCTTGCTAAGTCATCAAGATCCATGTTTAATGTTTTTGGGTCGATGTCCACCCACTTGATTTTAAGTCCATTTGCTAAGATGGGCCAGTTACTTGCGGTGCAAGTCATTGCAGTCGCAAGAACTTCGTCACCTGGTTCTAGCCCAGGCCAAAATTGATCTGTTGATGCAACGCCATCGTATATCTTAGTTGTCTTCTGAGGCTTCTTCAACATATGAAGAGCCATGTGAAGCACCGAAGTACCAGAGTTAAGTGTTAGAACATAGTCATGATTGAAATGTTCTTTAAGCTGATTTTCAAATTCATCAACTTTAGGTCCCTGACCGATGTAACCGCTATTTAGAACTTTCGAAACTTCATCGGCGGCAGTTGGCGCCATGAACACTTTAAACAGTTGAATTGTTTCCATATGTATGATGTAGTATATTTATCCAAGCTCTTTAGAATAAGAGTTGTTTTTGATTATATTAAGTTATGTGTTCTTAGTTCTTTAAAAATTACATTTTCACAACCTCTGCACTTCCGATTATTACTTTTTCTCCAGACTCATTAAAAACATCGGTGTATAAGAAAAACTTATTCTTAATACGTGTGTTTTCTTTTACGACTATGGTAACCGTTTCTCCTACGAACACTGGGTATACAAACTGTAAAGATTGGCTTAAATAAATGCTGCCAGGACCTGGGCATTCTTTAGCGATCAATTGACTGATAAAAGATCCCAATAGCATTCCGTGAGCTATCTTTTTGCCAAACTTACTATTCTTAGCGTATTCTTCATCTAAATGAATAGGGTTCATGTCCCCGGAAATTTCCGCGAACTTATTCACCATCTCTTGAGTTACTTCAATTCTGACCTTAGCTTCCATTCCAACACGAGGAGATCTTTTTTTCTTTCTTTAATCTTTTTGGCAGGACTGCCGCCCCAGATTTCCCATTTGGGTATGCTTTTACTAACTAGACTCATAGATCCAACTGCTGCTCCTTCCCCAATTACAACACCGGGTAATATGACAGCGCCTGCACCTACAATTACGTGGGTGTTTAAAGTCACGGGTGCGCTATAAACATTGGTGTAATCGCTGGAAACAGTTGGGTTTGTTAGAAACGATCCGCTGTAATCATCACTTGATGAATAAATAGAAACCCGTGAAGAGAGTCCTGAGAAATCTTCCATAACAATTTCTTCCTTTCCGATGATTGAACAAAAACAAGCAATATGTACAAAGCTTCCTATTCTTAAAGACTTACCCGGTGAAAGAACACAGAAATCGTCAATTCTTACATTGTCTCCGATCTCGATGTTTTGGGCAGAATAGATAGTTGCTTTGTCAGATATCATAACATTCTTACCCAACTTCTTAAAGCCTATTTCCTCGAGTTTTTCCCTTGGTATCATCATGACTTTGTGTATATTTCGAATTTAGAAAGATCAGGATACGGAAGTTCCAAGTCAGGGTTGCTTTTCTTTGTACCATCCATGTTATAGAACTGATTCATCAAAAGAAGACCTCTTGTTGCAAGTTCAGGCATCATATAGAAATTCCATCCTAACATATCAAAGTGGTCATCGTGGTATGAACATTCTCTTCTTCCGCTGTACCTCGCTCTTTTGAACCACAAGTATGCTTCGTAGCTGTCTGTTAGAATTGCTCCGCCTTTACTCAACTTGAAATGTTTGTAAGGACCGGTGAAAGAAACGCACATGTGTGAGCTGGATATGTACATATCAGCAGTGAATCTTAGTGCAGAATCCCAGACATTACTACCTACTAACTGGTAAGCTCCTTTTAGTGTCTTGCCTTCAACCGGTGTAAAGTTTACTTTCAGTCCAGCATGTATGATTTCGCAAGGTACCGAGGGGTAAGTTCTTGCGGGTATGCTGATGGTATCAGTTTCTATTCTTCCCACTACATAGTTTTCGTAGTAAAGTGCCAAGAAAAGCGCGTTGCTTTGATTGTCTACGGTAACTACATAAGGCGCTCCCGTATAGTCTGATAGAGCCTTTTCGAAATCTTCTGTTATTTTGTAGATACCATTTGCCATAGTCTTTATATACTTTTTGTATGATTTAGTTCTACCTGCACTTCTTTTTTTCCTGTGAAAAGAATATGTCTTTGTCTGGTATGTTTAGTCGTTTAATTACCTCTCCATGATAAGAACGAGATAACACTCCTACATACGGATCAAACAGAGAACCTGTGTCTATTTGTGTTATGCTTTCTTGGTACTTGTTGTAAAAGTGATCAATCAAAATTTTGGCGGAAAAAGATGATGAATAAAGTATCACAGGATCTTTAGTTTCTGAAATGCACTTTTCTATCTTTTCTTTCAGTTCTTCATTATACTTCCAAACAGAGTCCTCCGGCGTCTCTACATGTTGAAACTCAAATGATTTCAACTTTGCCAAGTGTCTGTTTCCGACGAGTATTACACTGCGTTTCTTTAGAACATCAAAGAATGTGCCAAGCTGATCTTTTTCAGATCTTGTGTGAAATATGTTGGCATTCACTAAGTTTTCATATTCACCGACCATCAACATAATGTCTTCTTCCATTCTACGAAGGCCGCTGGGCTGAATACCTATGATGTACTTAGGATGTGACAGTATGATTTTTTTCATTTCTTCGGCTGCGTCATATATCTCAGGCCCCCAACTTACACCCATTCTTTGATACCAATCATATGGTTTTTTGATCATCATACCCCACTCTCCGTCGCCATATCTGACAAAAGAAAAATGTTTTTTGTCTTTTAAGTTTTGAAGTATGTCTTCATAAACATCAATTGATACGATATCTTCAGTTTTCATAATTGAATTATTTTGGTACTTTCATATTTGTGTGAAGGTCAATTGGTATGAACTCGGGTTGGCACTTCCCGAACCACCACTGCATTTGTGTAAATGTGCTAAAAGGCGTTCCGTATATCTTGCTATTCATTCCGCCTAAGTAAAGGTCCACGAGTATGTCTTGCATTCCTTCAATAGAATTATTGTCTCCAAAGAAAGTTCTCTTCGGCGAAACTATCACTCTTTCGCCGTATCTTTCTTTTATACTTTCAAGAAAGATGGGATCATCGCAAGTGACGAACATATTACCTTCGTGGCTGTCCATCGCTGCAAAAAGATTGTCTGGTGAAAAGAATTGGCCAAACTTCTTGTGTTCTTGCGGAAAGCATGTAAAAGTTCTGACGCTAAAAGTGGCGGTGTCCTGTGTAAATTTTTTTGCTGTGTTGCGTATCATTTTTCTCACGTCTTTGACAGGCACTAAAGAAGATATTGCGCGAGAATACTTTTCTTTCAACGCTCGATTTTTACTTTTATTTGCTGTGTGAATCCACCTCATACTAGTGTCCCAGAAATCACTGCCTTCTCCAAATTCGCCATCTCCTGGTGTTTCTGAGTAAGTATTTACAAAAAGAGAAGAAAACGATGATCCTACGCCAGGTCCCGGGCCTCCTCTGTTATCAGACACATCCCATTGAAGAAATATGCTTTTGTTGTGGACTAGCGAAGATACCATCCATTTAAGTCTATTGGATATACCTCCAATAGGTCTGCAGTTGTATATCATATTAGGTGTGATTTGTCGTTTATGTTTCCTCCTCTGTACCAATGATAAAGATAAAGTCCTCTGATCAAATAGAACTTTAATTTGTGTTTTTGTAACTTCCAATGTAAGTCATTGTCGATTCCCAGCATTCCATCTTCTTTGAATCCGTTGATTTTTTTCCATGCACTTTTCTTAAGCATAAAGAAGAAACCGCTCATCACTTGTCCTCTGGGCTTGTCGGTAACATCAATGATCGATGTTCCGTATATGATTTTCATATGTTGACCAAAACCTCTATGGTATGCAACGTCATTGGAAATTATGTCAACACCTGGAGCAATTTGCCACTTGCAACCAACACGATTTGTGTAGCATGTAAAGGCATCGGCTTCCGGGTTTTCTTGTATCGCATCTTCGATTAAGCACCCATAGTCCGAAGTTGCAAAAATTGTATCAGCATCGACAAAACATCCCCAATCTTCATCATTGGGGATGATTTCCATGAATTGATTATAGTATCTTCCTATGTTTTTGTTTGAGTCAAATGGTGTTGTGTAGTAGATCATATCGGTTTTCCGTTTACGAAGTTCTTTAGATTGTCGTAGTCTTTTCTAACCTTTGCTTTCTTTGCTTCTCTATCACTGTGTGTGTAAAGCCAGAAAAAATCTGAACAGACGATGGAAGGACTTAATACTTTTACAGGAATCGTATACTTCCAAAGTACATAATTGAAAGACATTTGGTCTCTTTTTGAAAATTTAAGAAGCTCAGCCCACCAAAGGTTACACAAGTGTGCGACATCTGGTACGTTTCTTCTGTAGATGATCATTGATTGAATCATGCCCCAGTTTTCTGGATAACCTTCTTTTCGGTATTGGTCTGCTTGCATGTTTAGAATTCTTTGGTCATCTTTACCATAGCGTATGCAAGCATCTTTTTCTTGATAAACACATATCCTGTCTGGATGAACAGACACAGCAAAAACATCATTCGGCGAAACTGAATTCAAAACAAACTTCGTAGGCGATTGCAGGATCTCAATCGTACCGTCTATCCAAATAGAAGTTTCGTACTCAGAGAGGAATAGATGAGGTAATATCTTTAGGGCCCGCGCTCTTCTTGTTTGATCCAGAGGATCTAAAATCTTTGGGATCTCTCTGATTTCCCACTTTCCTTGCATTCCTGGAGGGTAAACATTGGTAAAGCAAACATAGTCCCAATTTTCGTCGTGATTTTTTACATCTTTTAATGTATCATATCGTCCTGAGATACATGTGTATATTACTTTCTTATTTCCAGTTTTGATTGGTGTGTTGAAGTGTTTATTGCTGACTTCCAGCGAATCTTTGCCTAAAACTTTTCTTTCAGGAAAGTGGATTGTGTTGATGATATCGTTGTCAGCTTCTTCTATCTTATATTTAAGTCCTGCTCTTCTACCTTGTTTGATCCAATGTCTTACTGCCAAGAATTCTGTGTCAATGTTCTTTTTAGGAAGAACAGGATTTACGAATAGGTAGTCTTGCCAGTTAAAGTCATCAGGAACATGAGGGTGATCCTTGAGCTTTGCGAGCTGTTTCTTTTCAAACTCATCTCGAGCGCGGTTAAACTTATGATATCTTAGATCTCTCACAATGATTGTATTTTTTCAAAGTATATATCATTGCTCCCAAAAAATGAAAAAAGGAGGAGATTTCTCTCCCCCTCTTTTAGAGTTACGAACCCATGATTACTTGGATTCAAGATCGTCCCAAGCATCGATGATTGCTTTGGCGTACATAGATTCTTTGCCTGTCCATCCTGCGAGGATGGCTCCGCGGTACAAGTTCTCTGGAAGAACTGAGTTGTTGTAGCCAGCGACTTGGACTGTGAAGACGTTCACCTTTGGGTTGACGGTATCACGGTACTTGCGTACCAAGGCCAGGACGTCGATGTAAGAACCGCCATTCTTATGAATGTAATCTTTATAGTCTCGAGAGTTTACGCCGTAAAGGTTTCCGTGACCTGCTTGCATGTCAGAATAGATGAACACTGTATCGTAGTGTTTCTTGTTCTTAATTGCATCGTCCCAGAACATCCAGATTCCGTTCTCTGTGCCGCCTCCTTGGTTTCTACCTCTTTGTGAAGTTTCTGCAAGTTGAGTCAACAAGCCGTTTCTTTTTGACACACCTTCCAATGAAAGACGATCACCAAAGACTCCGACGTATCCTTCATCAGCAGCTTGTGCAGTGATGAGCGAAGATAGGTTGGCAATCTCAGCGACTGTCACTGAACCGTATTCGGAATTGAATGTACCCCAAGCAGAACCCGAGTTGTCGCTTAAGCAAGCAACCTTGCCACTAAGTTTAGGCATGTTGGCGACTGCGCGGTCCATGCATTCTTCAAGGGTGTCGAGTACGAGTTGTGAGTTGTGAATGTCGGCGTTCTTTACCGCTTTGTATGCGCTCCAGTAACGGAAAGGAAACTGCTTACCCTTTTCAACACCAGCTTTCAAGTAGTTTAAGATGCCTTCCGCTTGACCGCGGTCGCTAATCTCTGTAAAGATACCACGAAGGTTTCTCAGTAAAGCCATGTGAGGAACGTTGATCGTTGACACGATTTCGTTCCATGTCTTGCCGGCAGAACGCAAAGATTCCCAAGTCTGTTCACTACTTTCGACTTTCAAAGATCCAGTCGTCATCAGCTCGTTGATGTCCTCGCTGTTGGCGTGTGACAAACGAACCAAGTCGATCAACTTTTTGCCTTTGTACTTGTTCAACTGGTAGCGAGACATTCTCTCGAGAGTGTCCGCCCAAGAACGCTTCATGATTGAAGGAAGTCCTTTCTTGGAACCGTTCAGGAACATGTAATAGTCGAGCTGGTTGGTCACATCGTCAGGACGAAGAGCGATTGATTTCGCAAGTTCGCGCATGTAGCCAGGATACTGCTCATTGAACATAGCGCGTTCTTTGTGCTGTACTGCACGAACGTAAATGACAGCCGGATTCAATCGCATGTGGTAAACATTACGCAATTCTTTGGCAAGTTCCAAAGTTCCGTGGAAGTCATGGTCAAGAGCCGCATCAATCGCTGATTCAAAAACGTGAGCAGCGCTTCGCTTATCTTTCACGAGTTCGCTAAAGATCGAATACTCGGTAAGAGTTGTGTGATTAGAGATCGTCTTGCGTGAATCCACTCCATCACGGTAATACTGAGGTTCACCAAAGATAGAGCTGGCAGCTACGATCTTAAGGGTCTGAAGAGGGCTCAACTCAAAAGAGTTGCCCCCCATGAAGTTTTCTACCACTTCGCTGTACATTTCGTTTCCTTCTGCTGTTCTTTTAGAAGAGTAAGAGCTGAATCTTGACATATATTTAGTTTTTAGTTGTTTCTACTTTTGGTCATAAAAAAAGGCTTTGGGACATAATGTACCCAAAGCCTTGCAGTTTTGCAATATCAACCGAGAAAATTTGAGGAGGGTGTGTTTTCGTTTGTCTGATATGAAGTAACCCTCTTCACCGCTTCGGCTTTGATGCGTTTTGAACGGACGAACCGTTCGAATATGTTTGTTCTCATTCCCGAGAATAATCCTCGGAGGATTGTAACTTACGGATACGAGTCGTTCCCTCATTTCTAGTCCAGGAATGAACCGAGCTACTTTTTCTTCCCTTGCGGGCGGACCTTTTATAGCAGTAAGATCCCTGGTTTGACAATGTTACAGTTTTCACCGTAACGTTATCGTGGCTATTGTATAGTTGAAGTAACTCCAAAAGCCGCTTCGAGACGAGAACATTATTTTAAAGAACGATTGCAACAAGATTTTTGATTTGTTACAGTATATTTATACTTCTTAGATAAGATAGTTTTACATTTTTTCATTTTTTGTGAAAAAACTTTCTAAGTGCTTGCGATATGTACCCATGCCAGTTTCCAAATCGTACTTTGGTCTCCATCCGTGCATCATCTTACCAATGCTGCTAACTGTGTACTTTTGATAGCCGTAAGGTATTTCGTGGAAACTTGTGTACTCGTAAGGTATGTCCAACAATCGCAAGACATCTTCAAACTCTCGAGACTCTCCGGATCCTACGTGGTAGTACCTCTTGCCCAGATTGTGATAGTTTTCTAGAGCAAATAAATTTGCCGTCACCACATCTTCGATGTAAACAAAGTCACGAGAGGGTCTTCCTGGGAACAGATAGACCTGCTCTCAAGAAATTTTCTTCTTATATGACTGAAAGGCAACCGATGCCATTCTTCCTTTGTCTTCTTCACCCGGTCCGTACACATTAAAGTATCGCAGAGAAATTTGTCCGTTCGAAGTAACGTAATCTTCGGCCACTTTCTTACTCCAGCCGTAAAGGTTCGACGGCTGTAGTCCGTCCGATCCCACCGTCGCGGCTGAGGATGAATAGACCATGGGTATACTTAGTTTTCTGCAAACATCGGAAAGAACCTTTGTGAACTCATAGTTCACAGTCATTATGTAGTTGACGTCGAGTTCCAAAGTGTCGGAGCAAGCTCCAACATGCAGCACTTCTTCGATGTTGAAGTCGTCTATGAAGACTTCAAGTTCAGCTCTCCAGTTGGGATCGCTAAGAAACACTTCATCGATCCCGTGTACTTGATGTCCATCTTCCAAGAGACGCTTCTCGAGGTTTCTTCCGATGAATCCTTTGTGACCTGTAAGCAGTATGTTCATATCAGTATGGTGTTGCGACTCCGCGTTTTCCTACGACGATTCCTGACATTGTGTTGGCGTACCTGATGGCTCTACCTAAGTCTTGGTAGAGAGCGTATACTACTCCAAAAGCAGCGACGAAAGTATCGCCAGCGCCGCTTACGTCGATAGTTTCTTTGGGGCTATCTTGAGGAAATTCTTTTTTGCCAATTCTTGCTCCTCTTGATCCTAACGTTACGATCACATTGTCAAGGTTTGCGATGTCCGGATTGTTTTGGCTTTCGCTTTCGTTCAGCTTAACAAACGTAAACATATCAGCGATCGTCTTACTAAGATGGCGCTTAGTGTCCAATATCGAAAGTTTAGCGTAAGTGGCTATTTCAATCAGAGCTGCGTTCGAAAGAAATCCTTTGTCATAATCACTGACTATCACTAAGTCGGACTCTTGTATCACAGCCCTCCTTTCGGGAGACAAGTAACCAATGTCAGATACCGCAGAGAGTTCGCCGTCATCGATCCTGACGATCATTTGATTGGACTTATCATCAACGAGTCGTTCCTTGGTTATGTCTTCGCTCTGATGCCAGAATACCACTTCAGCATCTTCTTTCATCAATGACTTGATGTTTGCGACTACGTTTCCAGCCATTCCAGGATTTGTCACGGTCCTAATAGGATTAAAGACAGGAACGGGCGCCTCGGGACACAGCCTCTTAATTTGTCCGTAGACGAACTTGTCCACGCATAGCTCACCTATGACTAATATCTTCATGCTTCGTGTTTTAGGATTTTGGAAGTTGAGTACTCGGGTATTCTTTGGAAGAAGACCACTTCTTTGGCGTGTTCAGCTCCGACGACTCCGCGTTCTTGATACTCTGCACCTACGACCAAGTAGTCGGGCTGTAACTCTTCGACCTTTTTCCGAAGTTCTTGTGTTGTGTCGAATACCACTACTCTGCTGACAAAGTGAAAGCTCTCGAGCATTTCTTTGCGGTCTTCCAGTTTATTGAAAGGGCGCTTAGGACCTTTGAGTTCGCTGATCCTACGGTCGGTGTCGATGCCTACGATCACTTCTCCTAAAGATGCCGCGTGTTTCAGCATCCTAATGTGGCCGATGTGAAGTACATCAAACGATCCATTCACCCAGACGGTTTTATGACTCATTTTTCTATAACGATTTGGCGACGGAAGATCGGAGTAAAAGTCCCAATCTTCATCGTCGAGTTTTTCTAAGATTTCTTTGTTCATTGCGAATCGCCTTTCCACACACGATAGCTGTCTTCGTCAAAATGCTCGGTAGAGACTTCAAATACGATTCCGTCCGTCAGAGCTTCAAGCTGGTGAGGCTGACCTGGCAGCTGACGAACACTGTCTCCCACTCTTAGCTTTTGCTCGTTCAGCTCAGCAGTGTCGGTGTTGATCCAACGATAAATGAACTCGCCTTCTTGCACATACCAAGTCTCATCTTTGATCATGTGATAGTGCATAGAGAACTTGGCGCCTTTCTTAAAGCAAAGCAACTTACCGCAGTAGAGCTCATTGTTCTCGAATATGATCTCGTGACCCCAACCTTTAGGAACATTGCATTCCTTGCATTCCTTTGCGTTGAAGACGATAGGTATTTGTTTTGCCATAGATTTTATATTTAGGCAGGTGGAAATAGTTCTTAGTGAAGTAAGTGATCGGCACAGCAAGAAGCCGCAGCTGCGTTGGGCTTGATCCTCGCAGTGAATCCCATTGACTCAACATATCCCAAAGCAGCCCTGAGCACAGTGTTGCTGTTGTACTTGGGGTCTGGGTTTAAGTCAAGGTCAATGTAAGTCGCTTTAGGAAGTCCTTTTTCGTTCAAGTACATCGCGACCTCGAGGCTGTCCTCGACTTCTTTCCACAGACGGTTGAAGTTGTCGCGGACTCTTGGTACGCTTTCTTTGCAGTAGAGGACGTGTCCTCCGCTGTTGCCGTAGTGAAGTACTATGACTGTCGCATAGTGAGTGCTGTCACCTACGTTTTGGCTGTCCGCTCCGATGTAGATTTTTACATCGTCTTCCATCTTTTCCTTTAAGTAAGGAACCAAGTCGACATACCGGTGATCCGCAAGTCTTCTGAATCTTTTTTCCATAGGTGTTGTATTATTTATCTTTGTAGCAGAAGTGGGAGTCGAACCCACACATAAAACTGGTGTTTAAGTCCAGCGCGTCTACCGATTCCGCCATTCTGCCTTCTTGGGTGACTGGTGGGGATCGAACCCACGACCTCTTGGACCACAACCAAGCGCTCTGACCATCTGAGCTACAGCCAACATGTATGCGGAGAGCGGAGGGATCGAACCTCATACGTTTTACCGTACATCGCGCTTAGCAGGCGGACCCACTCGCCGTCGTGGATCACTCTCCGTTTTTGCGTTCTTCCCAGTTTTTAAGGTTCTCGGGAATCCTGAACCAATCAAGCACCAACTTTGCCGAGACGTAGTTTGTCGCAAGAGGTGTCTGATGCACATCACAGACTCTCATCAGCATCTGGACGTCGGGTTCGTGAGGATGGGCGTCAAGCGGATCTCTAAAGAAGATCACTGCGTCGATCTCTCCGGTTGCGACCATCGCTGCGATCTGGGCATCTCCGCCTTTGGGACCGCTAAGAAGCGCTTGGACTTTCTCGATTCCAGCGAATCTCAGGAACTTTCCAGTCGTGCCCGTTGCGCAGATCTCTACGTCTTCACGGTTGAAGAACTCCAACCTCTTGGTGACGAAGCTGACCATGTCGGCCTTCATATCGTCGTGTGCTATAAGTGCTATCTTTATCATAGTATCTTGATTAGTAAGTAGATGACTGACGAGACAGCTGACGCTGCGACCGCTACGATTACGATCAGCGCAGAAGATTCGTACTGTTCTTTGCGTCTGCCTTGCCATTCATCGGGATTCCATCCTTCCATGATTTATGATTATTTTTAAGTGGACCCGGCAGGGCTTGAACCTGCGACCCCCAGATTATGAGTCTGA
>Ga0315903_10003776_pt1 | contig 20710 bp, 19 predicted proteins | sample LakEriMetagenome_7_FD_203524 | JGI IMG/M metagenome (GOLD analysis project Ga0315903, IMG submission 203524) | Freshwater fungal communities from buoy surface, Lake Erie, Ohio, United States - Buoy 2 MA119 | ecosystem: Environmental > Aquatic > Freshwater > Lake | place: USA: Lake Erie, Ohio... | reverse complement strand
GCGCGTCGAGTTTGGTGTCATCAGGTCCGACGGCGCCGTGCTTGCCCGCGTCGAGTCCTCCGAGGAGGGCATGCCGACCACCTCGCTCTGGCGCTGGGACGCCTCCGGAGTCCCCGCTCTCGTCCCCAGGACTCTCCATCGCTACTTGCCCGACGCCGATCCCGCGCCCTGGCTGATGCGCCCGCTCCGCTGGCTTCGCGGCGAGGGCTTCCTGCTCGCCGCCGACCCCATTGTCCTCGAGCCCGGGCCGCTCGGCGTCGACATCCTTGTCGGCGATGCCACCCAGGGCGTGCCCGCGCCCTCGCGGCGGCATCTCTCGCCTTCGGTCATCGCCAACGGGATCGGCGAGCGCTGGGTTGCCGACTTCCAGTCGCCCGACGGCACTTGGCGATTGGACGGCCATGCCCGGCGCCTGCCCGACGGTGTCGAGCCCCTGGCATGGAGCGACGACAGCGCCCTGGTGCATCGCCGCGGCGGCGCGCTCCAGCTCGACGAGCCCGGCGCCCCCGTCTGGCAGCTCCCCTTCTCCGCCTCGGTCGCCAAGGTCGCCCTGGCCGACGCCCCGGGCTCGCTCCGGTCGGTTGTTTCCCTCGACGCGTCCGACGCCTTGGTGTGGGACATCGATTCGCCCGATCGCGAGACACGGCCGCCCGAGCTGCTCGTTCATTTGGTCGACAGCGACGAGGGCTGGACCTCGCTTCTGCCCGTGGCGGTCGACGCCGCCGGCACCATCCTGGCCGTTGGACAACGCTCGGGCGCCTCCCTCCGCATCGTCCTCCTCGTGCCCTGCCGCGTCCGCGCCGACCTTCCTCGCCGCGTCGACGTCTCCGGCCTGCGGTCCGACTTCCCGCTGGATGATTCCGGCTTCACCACCTCCACCCGCCCCCTGCCGCTCTGGCTCAACGATGACCGGGATGAGGGCGGCATCACCCCCGACCCCCTCGCCGACCTGCCCGGCCAAGGCGCCGACACCCGGACCAATTTCCGACGCGACACCCTCGGCGGCCTCTCCGACCTGTCCGACTGGTTCCCCGTTGCCCTTCATCTCGGCGCGGCCGCGGAGGATTTGCCTCCCTTCGACCTCCGCCTGCTCGGCCCCTCCCACCTGGTCAACGCCGTCGAGACGTCGCTTCCCATCGCGCGGGCCGCTCAGTTTCTCCAGCGAGATTTCGGGCCGACCCACGGGCCCTCTCTCGACACACCCATCTCGGGCGCCTACAAGTCCCGTTCCAGCTCCGGAGGCTTGCCCCTCTCGCCGGCCTTCTCTCGCAGCGTCGTCGGCCCACGCCTCCTCGGCCGCGGGGAAGGCGTCTTCCTCGTCGAGGGTGCGGCCGCAGGCACCGGGACGATTTGGGTGACACTGGTCCGGCAGGGGACGCCTGTGGAAAGGGTTCCCGGACCTGCCGACATCCTTCTGCGCGCCCCGCTGCGCGTCACCGTCGCACCCGTCGGCAATTTCCATCGCTCCTGGGATGCCCGCAGCCGATCTCCCTCCCTCTCTCCGCCTCCTCCGCTCGATTCCGGCGCCCGGTCCACCGCCCCGTGGCTCATCTTTGTCCACGGGTTCAATGTCGGCCCCACCCAAGGCCTCGCCTGGGGCGCCGAGATCTTCAAGCGCCTCCACCAAGCCGGCTCCGCAAGCCCGTTCATCGCCTTCCGCTGGTACGGCGACCAGGGCGCCGCCAACTACGGCTCCGCCGTCGAGTGCGCACCCGCCGCCGCGGATCGCCTCTGCCAACTCATGTCGGCACTCGCCAAGACCGACCCCGGCCGGCCCTTCGTGCTGATGGGACATTCCCTCGGGGCCTATGTCACCCTTCTCGCCGCAGAACCCGCCCGCGCGCCCAAAGGTGTCTCCATCCGGGCCTGCGTCCTCGTCAACGCCGCCATCCCCGTCGAGGCCCTCGACCCGTCGGCGCCCTTTGCGCCAGCCGACTACCCGGAGGGCCTCGGCTTGCCCCTGCGCCACCTGATGTCGCCTCCCGGCACGGCCTGGAGGGACACCTCCCCCTACGTCCTGCCCCAAGCACAGGCCGCGGGATGGGCGTCCAACTTCCCCTCCGATGACCTGCGCTCGACCTGCCGCTGGATTGGCCGCTTCTCCGCGCCTGTTCCCGTCATCAACCTTTACTCACGCTCCGAGGACGTGCTCTCGCCGCCGCCCGCCGAGGATTCCCGTTGGCCCGGTGTCCTCGCCGTCGCCGACCACGGCGCTTGGATCTACCAAGAGGCGACCAAGGGGCGCTGGCCGGGCCGCTGGGTCAACCCCGTCCGATCCCAAGCCGGCTGGGGGCTGTCACCCCAGGCCTCTGCCCGCGCCTCGAGCCTTCTCCGCTCCGGCGAGTCGGCCCAGGTTGAGCTCCTCCGCAAGCGCCCGCTCTTCGCGGATTATCGCGACAAAACCCTGCTGCATCCAAGGGTCGGTCCCTCTGCGCCCGGCTCGCGCTCCGTGGCGAAGACCAGCTCCGTTCTGCGCGGAATCGGCTCCGCCTCCCTTCCCTCGGGCGCGCGCTGGACGCTGCGCGACGAGCTGCTCGCCCACGCGATCCCCGCGCTCTCCCCCGCCGCGGGCTGTCTGCCGGTTTCCGGCGCTCGCAACTACCGCATGGATGGGTCCGGGCCCCATGATCCGCCCTCCGCGGATCTGCCTCCCTTTCCTCTCGGCTGGCCGACCGCGCTCGAGGCCGTGACCTATCTCGACGTCCCCGCGCCCATCTGGCGCCACAGCGACTGGCGCAACGTCGCCTATCCCTATGTCCACCCCGCCTTCGCGCTCATCGTCCGCGAGGCCGGCCTTTCCGAAATCCCGACCACCACGCCATGAAATCACCCGCCGCGCTCACCCTGCTCCTCCCGTTCTCCCTCTTGCCTGCCGTCGAAATCGATGTGCGCGTCGCCGATGAGCTGGGTCGCCCCCTCGCCGCCGCCGAGGTTTCCTGCGAGTGGGTGCCCCGCCTCTCGCCCGACCCTTGGAATCAGCCCCATCCGCGCATGCGCGACACAGCCCAGACCGACGACCGAGGGCGTGCCCGGCTCAGCGGCCGCCACGTGCTCGAGCAGTTGACCGTCACCGCCGAGGCCGACGGCTATTACGCCGCCTCGCGGCGCATCGTCGCCCGCGACCAAGTTGTCCGCATCGCCCTCCTCCAACAGGGTCCGCAGGTTCGCTCCGCGCGCATCGAGGTTTTGTCCTCCGCCCTCCCGCAGGATGGAGCCGGACATCCCTTCGACCTCGAGATGGGCGCTTTTCTCCCCCCTCTCGGCGTCGGACGTCGCGCGGACATTCTTCTGTCGGGACGCTGCGAGTCGGGCCGGCTCCCTCCCGGCTCGCGCGCCGTCTTCGAGGACACTCTGCACATGGCTTTTCTCGATGCGCGCGCCGGACACGTTCCCGCGCCTCGGCCCGGACAAGAAGGATTCTCGCAGTCCATCCAGCCCTTCCTCTCCGACCTCCTCCTCCACGGCATCGAACACCCCCTCGAGGCCCCCGTCGATGGCTACAAGAGCGAGATTGTTTACCGCTTGGCGCGAACCGCCGAGGCGCCTGCGCCGGGCGACGTCGCCTGGATCCGCCCCGCGCCCGGCGTCGTTCCCTCTCCCGGAAGAATCGGAAGCCCCCAATGGGTCTTCCGCATCCGACCAGGGCCCGCCGCCCTGCACGGTGTCATCACCGATTTCGGCTGGATCGAGGACGGGCGATTCAGGCTCCGCTATCGGATCAGCCAAGAACCCGGCAATCCCTCCCTGGAATTCGACGCGCCTGAGAGATAGCCAATGTCCCCTTCGGCGCTTAATCCTTAACCATGCGCCTCGTCCTCGCCCTCCTCGCCGCCCTCGTCGCCCTTCCCGCCCAGGCGGGGCAGGGCAGCGCCGAGGTCCTCTCGTCCCACCGCACCAAGGCCGTCTTCGAGGGCGCCCGCCACCTCCCCTGCCGCCATCGCACCTCCCTCTGCCCCGACCGCTGCGGCCACGCCCGGGATGTCGCCGTCTTCCGCATCGCCGAGTACCTCGCCCACGAGAAGCCCGGCGAGTACGGTGACGGCAAGGCGACCGAGTTCCTCCTTCCCCTTGCGGCCGGCGAGGAGGTCACCCCCGAGATCCTCGCCGCCGCCAAGGCCCTCGCCAAGGGCGACGCCGTCCGCCTCGAGTGGCTCCATGAATACGTGACCAAGGACGGGTCGAAGTATCCCCGCCGCCGGGTCACGCTCCTCGCCCGCTGAGCCCCGGGGGTTGACCTCCCTCCGCGGCTGGGCGAGGCTCCTCCTCCCGTGTCCCGCCCCTTGGCCATCGCCTTGCTCTGCCTCGCTTCCGGCCTGGCGGGCTACGGCCTCGCGCAGCTTGCCCAGTCCCCCGCCGGCCCTCTCTCGTCGACCGCCGAGGGGGAGCCCGTCCCCGGCGAGCGCTGGCTCGAGCTCGCCGAGGTCCGCCGCGTCACCCTCCGCCTCTCCGCCACCACCGAGGTCCAGCCCCAGCTTGCCGAGGCCGAGACCGTCCTGCGCAACCGCCTCGTGTTGGCGGGAATTCTTGTCGTCCCGGCAGGCCAGCCCGCCGACGCCGAGATCATCGCCCACCTGGACAGCCACCACTTCAGGGCCTTCGACGCCCATGGCGTCGCCGCCGAGCTCCACCTCGCGGGACGCCACACCGTCCGCGTCGGCGGCGAGCTGCGCCTCATCCCGCACGACATCTGGCAGGCCGACACCACCCGGCTCGTCCAGCCCGACGCCATCCCGCGCGAGGTCGTCCAGTCGCTCGACGAGCTCGTCCAGCAGCTCGTCGGCGCCCACGCGCGGGCCCGCGCCGCCAAGCGCTGAGCCGCATGCTCCACCTCGTCCTGCACAACCCGGAGATTCCCCAGAACACCGGGAACGTCGGCCGCATGTGCGCCCTCACCGGCTGCGCCCTCCACCTCGTCCACCCGCTCGGCTTTGAGATCACCGACGCCAAATTGCGCCGCGCCGGCATGGACTACTGGCACGCGCTCGACGTCCGTCACCACGCCGACTGGGACGCCTTCCTCGCCGCCCCCGGCCGCCCTCCGCGCCTCTGGTTGCTGACCACCAAGGCCTCGCGCAGCCTCTGGGATGCCGACTTCGCCGACGGCGATGGCCTCGTCTTCGGCTCCGAGAGCTCCGGCGTCCCCGCGTCCGTCCGCGACTCCATCCCCGCCGCCTTCCACCTCCGCATCCCCCACCTCGTCGCCGAGGACCGGCTCCCCTCCGTCGCCCTCGACGCCATGCGCGCCGCCCCCGCCGCCCCCCTTCCCGGCAAGGCCCGACGCACCGGACCCGCCCGCGAGATCCTCCGCTCCCTCAACCTCTCCACCGCCTGCGGCATCGCCGCCTACGAGGCCCTGCGCCAGCTCCACCACGGACGCGCCTGAGATGAGCCAGGACCTCAGCCCCAATCCCCTCACCCTCGCCGCCGAGACGCGGCGCCTCCGTGGGCTCCCCCTCGACGACCTCACCGTCGCCAACCCCGCCGACTGCGGCTTCGCCTGGCCCCGCGAGCAGCTCGCCGCCCTCCTCGGCGCCCCCGGCTGCGAGCGCCACCAACCCCACGCCTTCGGCCTCTCCTCCGCGCGTCGCGCCCTCGCCGCCTACTACGCCGCCCGCGCCGCCGCCGCCGACCCCTCGCGCATCTGCCTCAGCGCCTCCACCAGCGAGGCCTACACCTGGTGGTTCCGCCTGCTCGCCGAGCCGGGCGACAACCTCCTCGTCCCCGAGCCGGCCTATCCGCTTGTCTCCGTCCTGGCCGACATCGCCCGCGTCGAGATCCGCCCCTACCGCTGCGTCCTCCGCGACGGCGCATGGGCCATCGACGCCTCCACGCTCCGGCCCGACGCGCGCACGCGCGCCCTCGTCGCCATCTCCCCCGCCAACCCCACCGGCCACGTTCTCGGACCCTCCGACCTCGCCCTGCTCGCCGACGCCGCCCGCCGCGCCGCCCCCGGCTGCACCCTCCTCGTCGACGAGGTCTTCCTCGACTACCCCGCCGCCGGGGCCAAGCCCGCCGCCACCGCCCTCAGCCTCCCTCGCGACCCCGCCTTGCCCCTCGTCGTTCTCTCCGGGCTCTCCAAGGTCGCCCTCGCCCCCCAGCTCAAGGTCGGCTGGTCCGTGGTCAGCGGGCCCGACTCCTGGGCGGCCCCCATCCTCGCGCGCCTCGAGCACCACGCCGACGCCTTCCTCTCCGTCAACACCCCCGCCCAGGTCGCCCTGCCCGGGCTCCTCGACGCCGCGCCCGCCCTCCGCGCCAAGGTTGTCGATCGGCTCGATGCCAACGCCGCCACCCTCGCCACCTGGTGCGCAGGCGAGGGCAGGGGATGCGCGCTCCTGCCCCGCGCCGCCGGCTGGACCTCCATCCTGCGCCTGCCCCCGGGTGTCGACGAGCTCGCCTTCGCCCTCTGCGCCGTCGACGAAGGCGCCTTGGTGCATCCCGGACACTACTACGACTTCGCGCCCGCCGACGGCCCTCTCGCCGTCCTCAGCCTGCTGCCCGAGCCCGCCCGCTTCCGCTCCGGCCTCGGCGCCCTCGGCCGCGCCCTCGCGCGCCTTTGAGCGATAAGTTGCTCCAACGGGTGGCATAAGTCTCGCTGCCGTCAGCCCCGCGCGCGATTTCGGGATTCCCTCGCTGGCTCGGCCAATCATAGACGCATGATGTGTCCCGCCTGACACGCATCCTCGGTGTCGCCGCCTCGCTTCTTGGCTGGGTGGTCGCCTCCGGTCTTGCCTGGGACGGACTTCAGCTGCTCGCCTGGGCCAACATGGCTCGGCTCAACAGCCAAACCATGTCCGCCTCCGCCGCCATCCGGGAGGCCCTCACCGGCGCCCCTTGCAAGCACTGCCTATCCGTGCGCGAGGGTCGGAGCGAGTCCGCCAAGGGCGCGCCCCTGGCCCTTGGCTCCAAGGTCGTCGGCGACCTCGCCTTGCCCGAGTTGACCTCGGGCCTTGTCCATCTCCTGCCCCGCCAGCGGTTCGATCGCCCCGCAAACCAGTCGGCGTCGCTCTTGGCCCGTGAGGTCCCGGTGCCGCCTCCGCGCGCCTCGGCCTGATCCTCACCCTGCGCGGGGGCACCGCGCGCGGCGGAATCCCAACCCTTCCCCAAGGTCATCTCGACCGCGGGGGCGCGCAGTCCCGCATCCGCCCGGGACTGGGGCGCCAGAACCAACCCAACCACCATGAAAACCTTCCGTTCCCTGTCCCTTCTTCTCGCCGCCGCGGCCGCCCAGGCTTGTCCCTGCGGCTGCGTGCGCGCGCCGGCCGACACCCTCGGCCTGCGCCAACTCCAGGCCGACGGCCAATTCGCCTTCGACCTCCGCCAGGACACCATCGACCAGGATGATCGCGCTCTCGGCGCCCCCCACCATATCGCCGCCCAGCACCGCATTCAGACCTTCACCCTCGAAACCCAGCAGGCGGGCGTCACCTGGGGTCTCTCCGTGCCCCATGTCCGCCGGGAGATGTCGGTCGTCCATTCCGGCGCCACCCAGACCCTGGAAGGCCTGGGCGATGCCACCCTGTCCGCGCGCAAGTCGTTCGGCGACCTCACCGTGCTCGCCGGCGTCAAGCTCCCCACCGGGAGCTCCGATGACGAGCTGCTCGTCAAGCGGCGCTACCTCCAGCTCGGCACCGGCTCGACCGATGTCCTCCTCGGCCTGCGCTACGGCGGCGATGTCGAGGCCACCGGCGGCAGCTGGTTCGGCCAGCTCCAGGGCCAGGTCGCCGTCGCCTCCGACGACCAGTTCACGCCCGGCTCGACGGTTGGCCTCACCGTCGGCTACAGCCAGCCCCTCGCCGGCGGGCTCTCCCTCGTCCTGCAGGCCGCCGTCGTGCGCCAGTTCCGCGACGACAACACCCAGTCCCTCGTCGACCCCGGCTACGCCGAGGATTTCGAGTCCTCCACCCGCGTCGTCACCCTGACGCCCGGCCTCGTCTGGCAGGTTGGCGCGGAAACCACCCTCCAGGCCTTCCTCAGCGATCCTCGCTCGGTGCGCAACCACGCCCGCAAGGACGACGGGGGCGTCATCAACCCCATCCACGCCAGCCGCGTCCTGAGCATCGGTCTCACCCACCGGTTCTGAGCCCAGCCGGCCGGGGTCCTCACGGGCCTCGGCCGGTCCTCAGCGCCGGCGGCGCATCGCCCGCTGCATCTCGCGCTTGTCGTCCCGCGCCTTGATGTCCTGCCGCCGATCGTGCTGCTTCTTGCCCGTGCAGATCGCGATCAGCACCTTGGCCAGGCCGTGCTTGAAGTAGACCTTCAGCGGCACGATCGTCTTGCCGCCCGAGCGCACCTCCTCGGTGATCTTGGCGATCTCCGCCGTGTGGAGCAGCAGCGGGCGCGGCCGGTAAGGGTCGTGGTTCAGCCGGTTGGCGAAGTCCCACTCCGCGATGTGCGCCCGGTAAAGCACCGGCCCCTTGGGCCCCAGCCGCACGAAGCTGTCGGCGATGTTCGCCCGGCCCTGCCGGAGCGACTTCACCTCGGAGCCGCGCAGCATCAGGCCGGCCTCGAAGGTCGGGCCGATGAAGTAGTCGCGACCCGCCTTGGGATTGCCCACCTCGGGCGTCGCCATCTCCTTGCGCGCGCCCATCGTCGTGCCGGGCTGCCCTTGGACGTCCGGGGGACGTCCAGCCGGGTCAGGCCTTGGCCGCCTCGTCGTCGGTCGGCAGCTCGTAGGTGATCTTGCCCTCGATGACCTCGCGCAGGGCGATGTCCTCGGGCGAAAGCTTCTCCAGCGAGTCCACCAGGGGAGGCAGGCCGCTGCGGAGCTGCTTCACGCGCTTTGAAATCACGTTGATCAGGATGTTGGGGTCGGTGATGACCTTGTGGGCGGCTCGCAGGTAGTCTTCGCGCATGGATGGTGGCCGAGGGGAGGGTCGAAGTTGCCCCCCCGCTCCCCCCTTGGCAAGCCTTATGGGGCCTTTCCAAGGGCGCTTTCCCCGAAACCCTTCCCTTTTTAAGCGGTTTCCATAGCAAAGACCCCATGCGCGCGCTCCTCGCCTTCCTTCTCGGCGCAAGCCTGGCCCCGGCCCAGGACGGCCTCGCCATCCCCGCCTTCCGGGTCGACCTTCTTCCCGCGGGCCGCGCCAACGTCGTCGTCGACCAAAAGGCCCACCCCATGGACCTCGCCAAGGCCAACGACCTCAAGGCCAAGGTCGAGGCCCTGGATGTCGCCGCCATGCGTTCCGACCTCTCCAAGCTCCGGACCCTCGAGCGCGAGGCCGCCGAGGCCGAGAAGGAAATGGAAACCCGCGACAAGGCCCTCGAGCGCGAGAACGGCCGGGTCAAGGACGCCGAGCGCCAGGTCGCCTCCCTGGAGAAGCGAAAGGACCAGCTCGAGGACCAGCTCCGGCGCGCCCAGCGCAGCCGATCCGACAACCAGGACGACATCCGGAGGCAGATCAGCTCGGTCAACGCCTCCCTCGCCCAGGAAAAGAAGGACCTCGGCCGTTCCCGCGAGAACCTCGCCCGGGCCCAGAAAAACCGCAAGGAAACCGCCGGAGCCGCGGCGTCCGCCAACTCCAAGGCCGCCGACCTCCGGAAATCCCTCTCCGGCCGCATCGCCGCCTTCCGCGGCCTGCTGGACAAGGAGCTGGGGTCCTGAAAAGGCCCACCTATCTGTTTGACAGGCCCGCCTCGGCTCCTGTCTAAATGTCCTTCCTTCCGCACTGCCCGGTAGCTCAGCGGTAGAGCAGGTGACTGTTAATCACTTGGTCGTAGGTTCGATCCCTACCCGGGCAGCCAGGAAGGGGCGTAAAGCCCAGCCCTCACCGGCTTGCGGATCGCCGCGTTTCCGCAACCATTTCCCAGCGTGCACGACCTGACCCTCATCTACACCCTCGCCGCGGCCTTCGCGGCCGCGTGGCTGTGCGGTCTCGTCACCCAGCGGATCGGCCTCTCGCCCATCGTGGGCTACCTGCTCGCCGGCGTCCTCATCGGCCCGCACACCCCCGGCATCAACGGCGACGTCGCCGTCGCCCAGCAGCTCTCGGAGGTCGGCGTCATCCTCCTGATGTTCGGGGTCGGCATCCACTTCCACCTCAAGGACCTGCTCGCCGTCCGCAACGTCGCCCTGCCCGGCGCCTTCGGCCAGGTCGCCCTCGCCACCCTCCTCGCCATCGCCGTCGCCGGCGCCTTCGGCTGGCCCCTCAAGTCGGGCCTCGTCCTCGGCCTCGCCCTGTCCGTCGCCAGCACGGTGGTGCTCGTCCGCGTGCTGACCGACAACCGGATGATGGACACCGTCCACGGCCACGTCGCCGTCGGCTGGCTCATCGTCGAGGACGTCCTCACCGTCGTCGTCCTCATCCTCATCCCCGCGCTGGCCTCCGCCCCGGGCAACACCCTCGATTTCGGCGACTTCACCTGGCTCGCCGTCCTCGCCCTCGGCAAGCTTCTCCTCATGTCCGCCGTCATGCTCTGGGGCGGCGCCAAGCTCCTCCCCTGGGTGATGGTCCAGGTCACGCGCCTCCGCTCCCGCGAGCTCTTCACCCTGACCGTCCTGGTCATGGCCATCACCGTCGCCGCCCTCACCTACCTGCTCTTCGGCGCCTCCATGGCCCTCGGCGCCTTCCTCGGCGGCATGCTCATCGGCCAGTCCCCCCTCTCGAAGCAGGCGGCGTCCGACATCCTCCCGATGCGCGACGCCTTCGCCGTCCTCTTCTTCACCGCGGTCGGCATGCTCTTCGACCCCGCCTTCCTCCTCCGCGAGCCCCTGCTCGTCCTCGCCTGCCTCGCCATCGTCCTCGTCGGCAAGCCCCTCGCCGCCCTCCTCCTCGTCGCCCTCATCGGCTACCCCGCCCGCACCGGGCTCGTCGTCGCCCTCGGCCTCGCCCAGGTCGGCGAGTTCACCTTCATCGTCTCCTCCCTCGCCCAGCAGCACGGCCTGCTCGACAGCCGCGGCCACAACGTCCTCGTCGCCTGCGCCATCCTCTCCATCACCGTCAACCCGATGCTCTTCCGCAGCATCGACCGCGTCGAGGCCTGGCTGCGCACCATTCCCTGGCTCTGGCGGCTGCTCAACTGGCGCGCCGACCAGCGCGTCGAGGGCTTCAACCTCCGCGTCGAGGCCGCCCAGGCCCGCGAGGGCGTGCGCCGCGCCGTCATCCTCGGCTACGGCTCCGCCGGCGCGGCGGTCGACGACACCCTGCGCGCCCGCGGCTTCGAGACCCTCGTCGTCGACCTCGACCTCTCCAAGGTCCAGGAAATCACCCGCCAGGGCCGCCTCGCCATCTACGGCGACGCCGCCAACCCCGCCGTCTACCGCGAGGAGCTCGAGGGCGCCTCCCACCTCGTCCTCACCCTGCCCGACATCGGCAACCGCCTCCAGGTCGCCGCCGCCGCCAAGGCCGCCAATCCCAACCTCAAGGTCTTCGTCCGCGCCGCCCACGCCCGCGAGCGCCAGGAGCTCGAGCAGCTCGGCGTCGCCGGCATCTGCTTCGAGGAGGCCGAGGCCGCCGTCTCCCTCGGCCGCCTCATCCTCGAGAGCGAGGGCGTCAACCGCGACGCCATCCGCCGCCAGACCACCCGCATCCGCCAGATCTACCACCGCGACCACCCGCGCTGATCGGTTGCGTTTGCCAATCCCCCTGCCTGCCGGCAAACTGAAGGCCGTGCGCCTCCTGCTCGCCCTGCTCGCCGCCCCCGCCGCGGCCCAGCTCGTCCCCGTGCCGGGCACGTCCATCGTCCATGTTGATGTCGGTCCCGACCACGCCTTCGGCGAGCTCGTCACCAATGTCGCCCCCGGCACCGCCCTGGGCTTGCATCTCAACGAATTCTCCGGCGGCCTCGGCGAGCCCGACCTCGGGGGCGCCACCCTCGTCCTCAACCACCTCGCCTGGCGCCGCAACACCGCCGAGGACCAGGCCAACCTCTATGTCTCGGCCGGCGCCGGACTTGTCGGGTTCAAGGAAGCCGACACCCAGGCGGGTCTCAGCGCCGCCTTCCAGCTCGACTGGGAGACGCGCCGCCTCCACGCCGCCCTCATCGGGCACGGCCTCTTCGGCGACCGCATCTCCCAGGGCGAGCTCAAGGTCCATCTCGGCTTCGCCCCCTGGGTCGCCTCCTATGAGCAGGTCGCGCCCTGGATCCTGGTCGAGGTCGCCCGCGTCGTCGGCCGCGACTCCGAGACCGAGGTCTCGCCCATGCTCGTCCTCATGTACCAGGCCTACCGCATCGAGGCCGGCGTCACCGGCGAGGGCCATCCTCGCGTCGCCCTCCGCTGGCTTTTCTAAATGCGCCCCCTCCTCCTCGCCTCCCTCCTCCTCGCCGGCTGCGCCGCGTCGCCCGTCGCCGACCCCGCCGCGCCCGCAGGCCCCACCTATGTCGCCGTCGCCGAGGGCGTCGTCTGCAACCATTGCGTCGCCGGCATCGACAAAACCCTCCGGCGCGACCCCGCGGTGACCCGGGTCGCGATCGACATGGACAAAGGCCTGGTTCGCGTCTCGACGCGCGCCGACCGCCCCTTCGACGCCGCCAAGCTCCGCCAAGCCCTCCTCGACGCCGGCTACGGCGTCGTCCGCGCCGAGCGCGAGTGAGCCTTTTGGGGTTCCCTCCCCCCGCCCGCCCCCCTATCCCCTAGGTCCGGGCATGCGCATCTACTTCCTCGGCATCTGCGGCACGGCGATGGGCAACGCCGCCCTCCTCATGCGGGCCCTCGGCCACGAGGTCCTCGGGTCGGACACCGGCATCTACCCGCCGATGTCCGACCACCTCCGGAAGGCCGGCATCGACATCCTTGAGGGCTGGGACCCCGCCCGCCTCGCCAAGCTCCGTCCCGACCTCGTCGTCATCGGCAACGTCGCCTCCCGCGGCCACCCCGAGGTCGAGTGGCTCCTCGAGTCGCGCTCCCTCCCCTACGTCTCCCTGCCCGAGCTCCTCCGCACCCGCCTGCTTGGCGACCGCGCCAACCTCGTCGTCGCCGGCACCCACGGCAAGACCACCACCACCTGCCTCGCCGCCCACCTCCTCCGCGCCGCCGGCGCCGACCCCGGCTGGCTCGTCGGCGGCGTCCCGCGCGACCTGCCCGATAGCTCGCATCCCGGCAGGCCCGGCGGCCCCTTCGTCATCGAGGGCGACGAGTACGACTCCGCCTTCTTCGACAAGCGCAGCAAGTTCATCCAGTACCTGCCGCGCGTCCTCGCCATCAACAACGTCGAGTTCGACCACGCCGACATCTTCCGCGACCTCGACGACGTCCTCCGCACCTTCTCCCACGTCATCCGCCTCGTCCCGCGCGACGGCACCCTCGTCGCCAACGGCGACGATCCCAACGTCGCCGGCCTCGTCCGCGACATCACCTTCTGCCCCGTCGTCCGCGTCGGCACCGGCCCCGCCAACGACTGCCGCATCGATGACTTCGCCGAGGACGCCTCCGGCGCCTCCTTCCGCCTCAGCTGGCGCGGCGCCGAGTGGGGCAGGGTGCGCTGGTCCCTGCCCGGCCTCTTCAACGCCCGCAACGCCGCCATGGCCGCCGTCTCCGCGGGCCTCCTCCTCGACCGCGCCGACCCCACCCGCCTCCCCCTCGCCCCCCTCGCCGGCTTCCAGGGCGTCCTCCGCCGCCAGCAGGTCCTCGTCGACCGCCCCGACCTCGTCGTGGTCGAGGACTTCGGCCACCATCCCACCGCGCTCGCCTGCACCCTCGCCTCGCTCCGCGCCCGCCACCCCGGCCGCGCCCTCGTCGCCGCCTTCGAGCCCCGCAGCAACACCGCCGCCCGCAAGGTCATGCAGGACGCCTTCCGCGAGGCCCTCGCCGCCGCCGACAGCGTCTGGCTCGCCGCGCCCCATCGCTCCGAGAAGCTCGGCGACGCCCGCTTCGACAGCGCCGGCGTCGCCGCCGAGCTCGCCGCCCGCGGCCTCCGCGCCCACGCCCCCGCCTCCTTCGACGACCTCCTCGCCGGCCTCCGCGCCGAGCTGCCCGCCCTCGGCCGTCCCGCCTGCGTTGTCTTCTTCTCCAACGGCGCCTTCGGGGGCGTCATCGGCAGGTTCGCCTCGGGCAAGTGAGACGGGATCCCCTCAGCTAGCCAGCCCGAGGACAAGGGCCGCGGCCGCCTTGTCCCTCTCCACCTGCGCTTTCAGCTCATCCAGGCCGGAGAATTTCCTTTCCTCCCGGAGACGCGCCAGCCAGCGGACCCTGATGAAATCCCCCGGGACGGGTATGCGACCGGCGGGCCGGAGCAGGTGCGACTCGACCAGCGGCGCAACAGACCCCTCCTCCACCGTCGGCCGCACGCCCCAGTTCATCACCGCGGGCTCGGCGACGCCCGATGGCGACAGCACCTCGGCCGCGTAGACGCCGAAGGCGGGCAGGAGCTCGGGCGACCAGGGCAGGTTCAGCGTCGGCAGACCGAGCCTCCGACCCAGCTGACGGCCCCGGGTCGTCGTCCCCTCCGCCTCGTAGGGTCGCACCAGCATCGCGTTGGCCAGCTCGATCTCGCCCGCCGCCAGCGCCGCGCGAATCCGCGAGCTGCTCGCCGGCTCGCCGCGCACCTGGACATGGCTCGCCGCGCTCACCGCCACGCCCTGCGCGGCGCCCAGGCGGCGGAGCAGGGCGGGGTCCCCGCGCCGCCCCGCGCCGAAGCGGAAGTTCTCCCCCACGTGCACCGAGCGCAGCCCGGGGAAGGTCCTGGCCAGCCATCCGAGGTAATCCTCCGCCGCCATCGCGCGGTGGGCCTCGTCGAAGCGCTGGTGCGCCACCCGGTCCGCGCCCGCCTCGGCCAGCCGCTCCTCCTTCTGCGCGCGGCTCAGGATCAGCGGGGTGGGGGCGTCCGGCCGGAGCACGCGGCTCGGGTGCGGGTCGAAGCTCAGCGCCACCACCTCGCCCCCCTCGGCCTGGGCGAGCGCGCGCGCCGAGGCCACCACCGAGCGGTGCCCCGCGTGGACACCGTCGAAGACGCCGATGCAGAGGTGCGCGCCCATGGCTTCAGGACGGGCCCTGGCTCGGGGCGGCCTGGGCGGCGGGGATGAGGCGCGCGAGCAGCTCGGCGCGCGGCAGCTTGCCGAGCGCCTCGAGCGTCATCGCGTCCTCGACGCGCAGCGCGCCCGAGGCCGTCCGCCGCAGCGCCGTCAGGTGCCCGCCCGGCCCCAGCGCCTGCCCGAGGTCGTGGCCGAGGGTCCGGACATATGTGCCCTTGGAGCAGCGCGTCCGCAGGCGCAGCACGGGCGTCTCCCAGGAAAGGAGGTCCATCGACTCCACGTGGATGAAGCGCGGCTCCCGCGGGATCTCCTGCCCCTTGTGCGCCAGCTTGTAGAGCGGCACGCCGCCGACCTTCCGGGCGGAGTGCATCGGGGGCGTCTGGTATTGGTCGCCGAGCATCCTGCCCATCGCCGCGCGGATCGCCTCGGGCGAGAGCGGGGGCACGGGCCGGGTCTCCCGCGCCTCGCCGTCGGCGTCCTGCGAGTCGGTCGTCACCCCGAGCGTCAGGTCGGCCTCGTACGTCTTGTCCTGCGACATCAGCTGGGCGCTCGCCTTGGTCGCCTTGCCCACCAGCAGGATGAGCAGGCCGGTCGCCATCGGGTCGAGCGTGCCGGCATGGCCGACGCGCCGCGTGCCGTAGAGCCGCCGCACGCGGTCGACGACGTCGTGCGACGTCGGGCCGCGGTCCTTGTCGACCAACAGCACGCCGCAGGGCTCGGCCGCCGCGTCCATCACGGGGCGCGCTCGCGGAGGTGGCCGACAATCGTCCCGAGGATGCGCTCGCGGTCGCGCTCGAGCGTCGCCCCGAGGCAGTTGAAGCCCGCCGCCAGCCGGTGCCCGCCCCCGTTGAGCTTGGCCGCCAGCAGGTCGAGCCGCAGCTCGGGGTTCTTGCCGCGGAGGCTGCCCTTGACGCCGTCGGACCCCTCCTCGAGCAGCACCGCGATGTCCACCCCCGCGATCGAGCGGGGGAAATCCACCAGGCCCTCCTTGTCCTCCTTGGAGGTTCCGGTCTCCTCGTAGAGGCCGCGCGGGATCTCGCCGACCGCGACGCGGCCGTTCTCCAGCAGGCGCATCCCGCCGAGGAAGCGCTGGATGAGGCGGAACTTCGACGGCGACTCGCTCTCGAACACCCGCTCCGTGGTCAGCGACGGCGAGGCGCCCCGGCGGATCAGCGCCGCCGCGATCTCCATCACCTCCGGGCTCGTTGAGCGGAAGCGGAAGCTCCCCGTGTCGGTCACGATGCCCAGGTAGAGCGCCGACGCCGTGGCGGCGTCGACCGGCCACGCCTTCGCCAAGGCGGCGTGGGCGAGCACATGGCAGGTCGCGGCCGCGTCCTCCACCATCACGTTGAGCCGGGCGAAGTTGGTGTTGGAGACGTGGTGGTCGATGTTGGCCTCCAGCCCCGCGGGGTAGGCGTCGGTCAGCGCGCCTCCGATCCGCCCGAGGTCGGCGCAGTCCACCGCCACCGCCAACTCGCCCGGACGGGCGGCGAACCCCTCCTCGGTGTCGAAGGCGAGACCCTCGGCGTAGGCCGCCAGGTTGGGCGGGGGCCGGTGCCGGTTCGCGCAGCGGGCGTCCGCGCCCAGGGCCCGCAGGATCCGGCAGAGGGCGGTCTGCGAGCCGATGCAGTCGCCATCCGGCCGCATGTGTCCCATAACCGCGACTTTGCGTCCCGCCAGGCCCCTCACGAGGGGGTCGAGGGCGTCCGCGGCTTGGGCGAGGGAGAGCGACATCTGGGGCAGAAAAACGCCGCCCCCCCGCTTTGGCAAAGGGAAAGGGCTCTTTTTCGGTCCCACTTGCCCCCGTCCGCCCCCCTCGTATGCTTTGGCACGCTTAACGCTACCCCTTCACCCAAATGGACAAGGACAAGAACGGCAATTTCTCCCCCCGCGCCCGGCGCGTCGTCGACCTCGCCCGCGTCGAGGCCCGGCGCTTCCACCACAACTACGTCGGCACCGAGCACATCCTCCTCGGCCTGATCAAGCTCGGCGAGGGCGTCGCCGTCAACGTCCTCGGCCGCATGGGCGTCGAGCTCCGCAAGGTGCGCGACCTCGTCGAGAAGCAGGTCGGCAAGGGTCCCGAGGAGGCCAAGGCCCCCGAGTCGCTCCCCCTCACGCCCCGCGTCCAGAAGGTCTTCACCTTCGCCCGCAGCGAGGCCTCCAAGCTCGGCCACGCCTACATCGGCACCGAGCACATCCTCCTCGGCCTCCTCCGCGAGGGCGAGGGCGTCGCCGCCAAGGTGCTCGCCGAGCTCAACGTCGACATCGAGCGCTGCCGCCAGGAGATCCTCGCCCAGATCCAGCCCGAGGAAGGCGCCGGCGAGGAACCCGGCGCGCCCGGCAACGGCAACGGCAACGGCGGCCCCGGCGAGGGCGAGGAGGAGCCTCCCCAGCGCCCCGAGGGCGGCCGCCAGGGCCGCGGCGAGCGCCTCTCCCTCCTCAAGACCTTCGGCCGCGACCTCACCGAGCTGGCCAAGGCCGGCGAGCTCGACCCCGTCATCGGCCGCAAGGAGGAGGTCCGCCGCGTCATCCAGATCCTCTGCCGCCGCACCAAGAACAACCCCGTGCTCATCGGCGAGGCCGGCGTCGGCAAGACCGCCATCGTCGAGGGCCTCGCCCAGGAGATCACCGCCGGGTCCGTGCCCGAGATCCTGCTCGACCGCAAGGTCATCACCCTCGACATGGCCCTGATGGTCGCCGGCACCAAGTACCGCGGCCAGTTCGAGGAGCGCATCAAGGGCGTGATGGACGAGATCAAGCGCGCCAAGAACGTCATCCTCTTCATCGACGAGATCCACACCATCGTCGGCGCCGGCGCCGCCGAGGGCGCCATGGACGCCTCCAACATCCTCAAGCCCGCCCTCTCCCGCGGCGAGATCCAGTGCATCGGCGCCACCACCCTCTCCGAGTACCGCAAGCACATCGAGAAGGACGCCGCCCTCGAGCGCCGCTTCCAGTCGGTCAAGGTCGAGGATCCCTCGCCCGAGGACGCCGTCCGCATCCTCAAGGGCATCCGCCACAAGTACGAGGCGCACCACAAGTGCGAGTACACCGACGCCGCCATCGAGCTCGCCGTCCGCCTCTCCCACCGCTACATCACCGCCCGCCACCTGCCCGACAAGGCGATCGACGTCATGGACGAGGCCGGCGCCCGCGCCCGCATCCGCGCCCTCAACCTCCCGCCCGAGATTGAGAAGCTCCAGGCCGACATCGACGCGGCCGTCGCCGCCAAGGAGGACGCCTCCCGCCGCCAGAAGTTCGAGGAGGCCGCCTCCCTCCGCGACACCGAGAAGAAGCTCCGCGCCGAGCGCGAGCAGGTCCTCGCCGCCTGGAAGCAGAAGCGCGACGAGACCAAGGTCGTCGTCGGCGAGGACGAGATCCTCGCCATCGTCTCCGACTGGACCGGCGTCCCCCTCGCCCGCATGGAGCGCAAGGAGGCCCAGAAGCTCCTCGACCTCGAGAAGGACCTCCAGTCCTCCGTCATCGGCCAGGACAAGGCCTGCGAGGTCGTCGCCCGCGCCCTCCGCCGCTCGCGCGCCGACCTCAAGGACCCCCGCCGCCCCATCGGCTCCTTCCTCTTCCTCGGCCCCACCGGCGTCGGCAAGACCCTCCTCGCCCGCACCCTCGCCGAGCGCATGTTCGGCGACGCCGAGTCGGTCATCCAGATCGACATGTCGGAGTACATGGAGAAGTTCGCCGTCTCCCGCCTCGTCGGCTCGCCCCCGGGCTACGTCGGCTACGAGGAGGGCGGCCAGCTGACCGAGCAGGTCCGCCGCAAGCCCTACGCCGTCGTCCTCTTCGACGAGATCGAGAAGGCCCACCCCGACGTCGTCCAGCTCCTCCTCCAGGTGCTCGAGGACGGCCGCCTGACCGACTCGCTCGGGCGCACCGTCGACTTCCGCAACACCGTCCTCATCCTCACCTCCAACGTCGGGGCCGACGTCCTCCAGCGCAACTCCTTCATGGGCTTCGAGACCGCGGCCGACTCCACCCGCGACTACGAGAAGCTCAAGGAGCGCATCCTCGACGAGACCAAGCGCGCCTTCAAGCCGGAGTTCCTCAACCGCCTGACCGACATCGTCATCTTCCAGCAGCTCGGCAAGGAGCACATGCACCGGATCGTCGACATCGAGCTGGCCAAGGTCCTCCGCCGACTCGCCGACCTCGAGGTCAACCTCGACGTCACCGCCCCCGCCCGCGACTACCTCGTCGAGCACGGCTGGGATGAGAAGTTCGGCGCCCGCCCCCTCCGCCGCGCCGTCGAGCGCCACCTCGAGGACCCCCTCGCCGAGATCCTCCTCCGCGGCGAGCTCCGCAAGGGCGAGCCCGTCACCGTCGGCGCCTCCCCCGAGGGCCTCACCTTCAGCCAGAAGGAGCCCCCCAAGGAACCGGCCAAGGACAAGCCCAAGCGCGAGCCCAAGGAGCCCAAGGAACCCAAGGCCTGACCCATGCGCCTTCGCGCCGCCGGAGCCCTCGCCGCCGCCCTCGCCGTCGGCCTTGGCGCCTTCGGCGCCCACGGCCTGAAGGAACGCCTCGCCGCCCTCCCCGCCGCCGCCGGCTGGTGGGAAACCGCGACCCTCTACCTGCTCGTCCACGCCGCCGCCGTCGCCGTCCTCCCCGCTTCCTCGTCCCGGCTCGGCAGGGCCTGCCTCCTCCTCGGCGCCTTGGTCTTCGCCGGCACCCTCTACGCGATGGCCCTCGGCGCCCCACGCTGGCTCGGCGCCGTCACGCCCCTGGGCGGCACCGCCTTGATTGTCGGCTGGCTCTGCCTCGGACTGGCCGCCGCCAAGGACAAGTCGGCCAATCCCTGAAAGGGCGGGGCGCCCCGCCCCTTGGCGGACATCCCCATCCGTGACCGGTGCCGCACGACCGCTGCACGAACCCTTCGGGTTGCCGCGATCCGCGCCTCCGCCGCCCGAGTAGGAAGCGGGCGTCATCGAGTTCTCTTACCGGCCACCGCCCGCCCCTTCCATCCCCCATCCCCCATCCCCTGTTCCCCCGGTCCCCTGTTCCCCTTCAATTCCCCTTGCCAAGGCCTCCCGCCTTCCTTTTCTCACCTTTCCTCAGACTGGGGATATAGCTCAGTTGGTTAGAGCGCCTGCATGACATGCAGGATGTCGCAGGTTCGAGTCCTGCTATCCCCACCACCTTTCGCGGCCCGGCGTCCCTCGGACGCCCGGAGCCTTTTTATCCTTTCATCCCTTACCCCCTTCCTCTTTTCATCCCCCTCCCTTACCTGCACCTCCTTCAGACCCCCGTATCCTTCGCCTCCCTCAAAATCCCCTTCCTGACTTCCCATCCGTAACCTCCGCAACCTCCGCCACACTTTCTTCTCCCCCTTTTCCTCCTTCGTATCCCCTGCCCTTCAACCAACCATGAGCTCCACCACCATCGTCGACATCAAGGCCCGCGAAATCCTCGACTCCCGAGGCAACCCCACCGTCGAGGTCGACGTCGTCCTGGAGTCCGGCGTGGTCGGTCGCGCCGCCGTCCCCTCCGGCGCCTCCACCGGCACCCACGAGGCCCTCGAGCTGCGCGACGCCTCCGTCCCCGCCAAGGCCTTCGCCAAGGGCGTCGACCCCAAGTCCCGCTACCTCGGCAAGGGCGTCCTCAAGGCCGTCGCCAACGTCAACGACGTCATCGCCCCCGAGCTCGCCGGCTTCGACACCACCGACCAGCTCGGCATCGACCACGCCATGCTCGCGCTCGATGGCACCAAGACCAAGTCGAAGCTCGGCGCCAACGCCATCCTCGGCGTCTCCATGGCCGCCGCCCACGCCGGCGCCAAGTCCAAGGGCGTGCC
>Ga0315903_10003775_pt1 | contig 20711 bp, 26 predicted proteins | sample LakEriMetagenome_7_FD_203524 | JGI IMG/M metagenome (GOLD analysis project Ga0315903, IMG submission 203524) | Freshwater fungal communities from buoy surface, Lake Erie, Ohio, United States - Buoy 2 MA119 | ecosystem: Environmental > Aquatic > Freshwater > Lake | place: USA: Lake Erie, Ohio... | reverse complement strand
CCCGATCCTCCCCGCACCCCTCGATAACGCCTATGCCGAGCGTCAGGCCGCGCGCGAGTCGCAGGCGCTGGACCAAGAGGAAGCCCAGATCATTCAGGCCGCGATGGTCCCGCAGGCCGTGCTGGACGGTGCGGGCGCCGTGGCCGGCGACGTGGCGAAGGGTGTCGGGCTGGAGATGGGCGGTGCCGCCCTGTCGGGCGTCAAGCGCGGCTTCAACGCCACGATGGATCTGATCGACGAGACCGGCGACTGGATTGAGCAGTATGTCCCCGGCACGGTCATGTGGGAGGGCTTCGACGGCGACGCCTCGACCCCCATGAGCATCCGCCTGACCACGCAGAACGAAGCGGAGCGCCGCATGACCGAGGCGCGCGGCGGCGATCAGCCCAACTGGCTGCAGCGTCTCGGCATGGCGCAACTCCGTGCACCCGTCAGCGAGGCCGAGCGTCCTGAGTCCGTGACCGGCCGCCTGATCGAGGGCGTGTCCCAGTTCGCTACCGGCTGGGTCGGCGGCGGCAAGCTGCTGCAGGGCTGGAAAACGGCGGGCAACGCCGCGCGCATCGGCAAGAGCATGGCGCAGGGTGCGCTGGCTGACTTCACGGCGTTCGACGGGCAAGAGGAGCGCCTGTCCAACCTGCTGGCCGAGCACGCTCCCGAGGCACTGGCACCGGCACTCAACTGGCTGGCTGCCGATCCCGAGGACGGCGAGGTCGAGGGCCGGTTCAAGAATGTGATCGAGGGCGGCGTCCTTGGCGGCGTCGTCGATGTGCTGAGCGTGGGCATCCGCCGGCTGAAGGCTGCGCGCGAGGTGCGGTCGGCGGCGAGGGACGCGGCGCGCGCGGAGGGCCTGCAGGTCGATCCGACGCTGGCGATGGACGAGGCTGCCGCGCGCGGTGTCGAGGTCCAAGCCGCTGTGCGTGAGGCGCTGGGCAATCCCGAGGGGCCGCGGTTCAGGGTCAAGGTTGAGGCAGAGGCCCCAGTCGTCACCCCGTTCCAGGCCAAGGTCGACGCCGCCGATGCGCCGATCACCGCCGCCGCCGTGCGCGCCTCCACCGACAACGTGTTCGACATCAACCTCGCGCGCATCAACACGCCCGAGGACGTGCAGGCGGTCATCGTCGGCATGGCTGATCGGATGCGCGACAACGTCGACCTGGCTCGCCGGGGGCGTATCTCGCAGGAAGCCACCCGCGAGGCTGCGAACGGCGTCGACTGGGTCGACAGCATGGGTTCGCGCCGCGTTGGGCAGGCCATGAACGCGGAGGAGATCGTCGCCTACAGGCTGGCGCTCAGTTCGTCGGGGACGAAACTGGATGAGCTCGCCAAGGCTGTCGAGGACAACCCCACGATCGCCAACCAGTTTGCCCTGCGTCGCGCCGCCTCCGTGCACGCTGCGATCCAGAACGAGTTTTTCGGCGCTCGCGCTGAGGCCGGTCGTGCGCTCAACGCCTTCAAGATCCCGGCAGATGCACCCGCCACCTATCTGCGCCAGCTCGACAGCCTGCTCGCAGACATGGGTGGTGCGGGCAGCGCGGTTGAGTTGGCGCGTCGGATTCGTCAGGCCAAGGCCAAGGGCGATGCCGAGCTCAACCAAATGGTTCGTGGCGGCGCGATGGCGCGCACCAGCGAGATCATCAAACTGGTCTATACCAACAGCCTCCTGTCGGGCATCGGCACGCCGATCATCAACATCGCCGGCAACGGCATGATGCTGGGGCTCAACATGGCAACGCGGGCCGTCTCTCCGCGCCTGGCCAGTGCGTTCGGCGGCAAGGCCACCATGCAGGCCGGCGAGGCGTCAGCGATGGTGCACGGCTACCAGCAGGCCATGCGCGACATCTTCCGCATGAACCCCGTGCAGGCTGCTCAGGACATCGGTGCGAACGCTGGCGAGCGCCTGCGTCGCGACGGTCTGTTCCGTGGCATGGCGCCCGGCCTTGACGACGCTATTCCTCCGGGGATCGGCCTGCGTGCCGAGCGCGAGGAGGCCGGCTCGACAATGGGTCGCCCGCTGAGTGCGGCAGCATGGCGTGTCAGCGAGGACTCCACGCTGGGCCGCACGCTCGACATCATCCAAATGCTGGTAGAGGCCCCCTCGAACCTGAACGCCCTGACCGATGACTTCTTCAAGACGATCGCGGCGCGGGGCGAACTGCACGCTCAAGCCTTCCGTCGCGTGACGACCGAGGGGCTGACCGGCGAGGCAGCGCGCACGCGATATGCCGACCTGATCCAGAACCCGACCGACGACATGATGGCGGCGGCGGAGAAGGAGATGCACGAGCTGACCTTCACCAACGCTGGCGGCTTCGACAAATGGGCCAGCGCTGGCCGCCGTATGGTGGACGAGAACAGCGGCCCGATCCCGTTCGGCACGATGATCATGCCGTTCCTGCGCACGCCTGCGAACCTCGTCAGCGTGGGCATGCGCTACTCGCCGCTTGCGCCGATGATGAGGCGGTATCGCGACGCGATCGCCGAGGGTGGCGCGGCGGCTGAGACGGCCAAGGCGCGGATCGCCGTCGGCACGGCGCTGTGGTCGGTCTATATCGGCATGGCGATGGACGGCGACCTGACTGGCCGCGGTCCCGGCAACCGTGCGCAGCGCGAGGCCCTGCAGCGCACCGACGAATACGGCAGGTCCGTGTTCCAGCCCTACAGTGTTCGCGTTGGCGACCGCTGGTTCAGCTTTGAGCGCGCCGATCCGCTGGGGCAGGCGATGGGTCTGATGGCGGACATGGCCGACCTGATGAAGAACGGCGACTGGGACGAGGCCGGGCGCACGGAACTGGACGAGGTCGCGGCCCACGCCATCGCCTCGATCGGCCAAGCCTTCTTCGACAAGACCATGTTGAGCGGCATCACCGAGCTGACGAGCGCCCTGCTGGACGGCAGCAACGGCGAGGCCGAGCGGCTGCTCATGTCGCGCGCGTCCGCCTTGATCCCTGGCAGCAGCATGGCGCGCACCTTCCGCCGCGCTGACGACCCGTACATGCGCGAGACCCACAACATCGCCACGGCCATGATGAACACCATGCCAGGCCTGTCGGACGACCTGCCCCCGCAGCGTGACCTGTGGGGCCGTGAGCGCCGGTATTATACCGAAGCGCCGACCGACCAGATGTACAACACCCTGGGGCTTCAATCCCGCGGGCAAGGGGGGTCGGCGATCGACCTTGAGATCCTGAACAACGGCGTCTCGGTGGCCATGCCGAACAGGTCGCTCTCCTTCATGGGTGAGACGGTATCGCTCAAGAACCGCCCGGACATCTACAGCGAGTTCATGCGGCTCGCCGGCGCGCCCTCATTCGACCACCTGAACGCCGTGGCCGAGGGGCGCCACCCCGACAGTGAGTTCTACTATTCGCTGTCCGACGGGCCGACGGGCGGCAAGGCTGACTACATCCGCGAGGTGGTCGGCGCCTACCGCGACGAGGCGCGGGCGGCCGTGACCGAGATGTTCTCCAGCGACCTGCAGGCTATGGCGGCCGACAAGGTACGGCGTCGCGAGGAGGCGCGCGCGGCGGAGTAACCGTCGTGCGTTGAGCCACACACCACCACCCGCAATCTGGCCCAATGGCCAGACTGACGATCCCCGACGAACAGACGTTCGCGACGTTCACCGTCACCACGTCGACCACCGTGTTCCCGATCACGTTCAGCCTGTTCGCCAAGGCGGACCTGACGGTGAAGGTCGCGGGCGTTGCGCTTGAGCAGTCCGCGTTTACCTTCACGGGCACCCTGCTTGAGGGGGGCGGCTATGACGGAGGCACCGTAACGCTCAACACGGCGGTCGACGACGTCACTGTCCGCATTGAGCGGAACGTCACGCCTGCCCGCACGAGCAACTTTGCCCCAGCCAGCACGACGCCGGTCCAGTCCGTCGATCAGGCGCTGAACCGGCAAATGGCAATCAGCCAGGATCACAAGCGCCGCATCGACTCTGCCGATGCCGCTGTTGCGGCTGTGGCTACGGACGCGGCCACCGCCTCGTCGGCGGCTGATCGCGCTGAGGCCGCTGAGGCCGCCGTGCAGGCGATCTTCGACGTGGCGGGCGTGATCCAGTCCAGCGCCTCTGTGACGTTCCTTCAGGCCGGCACGGGATCTACCCCTGTTTCGGCCCAAACCAAGTTGCGGCAGGCTCCCGTACAGCCCAACTCGGGCGAGTTCGGCGCGTTCACCAACGCCACGGTGACAACGGCGACGCTGCTTAAAGCGTTCACGGCCGCGATGGTTGATGGCCGACCCATTGAGCTTTCGGGCCACTACGACATCAACGGGCCGATCACGCCCGTCGCTCCGGCCAATGGCGCGGAGCTCCGGCTGATCGTCAAAGACGATGTGACGATCACCATCGACGCTGGGGCGACTGCATTCAGTTATCTCCTGTACGCTGAAAGCTCTGTCGGCACCCCGAGCCACAGCATTTCCGGCCCCGGCACCCTTACGATCAACTGCAACAACAAGGCTGCGGCCGGTATCTGGCTGCGTCATACGACGGCCACGACCGGCGGGACAGTCGTTCTGGATGCCCCCGTCCACATCAAGAACGTGAAGGCTGCGGCGGGCATCAGCGCCGCTGCTGGCATCCAAATCCTGGGCCGCTACGAGCGGGTCGTGATGCGGTCGCCAACCGTTGAGGACGTCACGCGCGTTGACGCTGCCGGTGAGTCCAGCGGCATTTCGATTTCGGGCTTTGATGGCGAGGTCGAATTATATTCGCCCGTCGTCCGCCGCGTAAACTGCGGCCCCTCGTCCACGGACGACGCCGACTGCATCAAGTGCTTCGGGCGGCAGAGCGGCTCGACGAACAACCGCCGCGAAGGCTCGGTGCGGATCTACAGTCCGGTTTTGGAGGACAGTCAGGTACGCCTCTACAAAGACCAGTGCGGCGATACGATCATTTATGGGCCGTTCTGCCGCAGGCGAGCGGTTGACGGAACGACCGCGTCCTTTGCCTCTGCCAACTCGGTTGATTTCGATTTCCAGTTTGGCAACGGCTTGGTGCTCGGCGCTCGCATTGAGTATTACAAGAGCGCGACGGGCGCGTCCCCGCTGGGCTCGTCTCACAGTGTCTTTGCGTTCCAGCAAAAGCTCGACAACGCTGAAATGTACGGCCTCGGGCGGGACACCACGATCATTACGGATGTCATCATCCCTCGGATTGTTGCATCCACCACGATTTCTACCGCGTCGGCCTTCACCACCGAATTGGACGGCCTCACCATCATTGCTGCGAGCAGCCTGCTCTCGGGCGTGATGGAACGCAGCTTCATTGAGTTTGACTCATCGGTGGTGGGGGCGAAGGCGACCCCGACGACCTTCGTCGTCAGGAACACCAGGGCGCGGACGTCGCTGCCAGTGATCGGCTACACCAGTTACGCGGCACTAGTCAGCGGGACGGCGACGGCTGGCGCGTCAACGACGCTCACGGACAGCGGCAAAGCATGGTCCGTCAACGAGCAGGCTGGCCGGCTTGTCCGCATCACGGGCGGCACAGGTAACGGGCAGACCCGCACGATTATCTCCAACACCGCGACGGTTCTGACTGTTGCGGCGGCGTGGACGGTAAACCCCGACGCGACGAGCGTTTACAGCATCTGGTACTCGTTCGCGAACACGAACCTGGACGCCGGCACAGCGACGGCCGGGGGCGCGACGACGTTGACCGACAGCACGAAAGCGTGGGTTGCCAGCGGGTTTATTGGCCGGAACGTCCGCATCAATTCAGGCACAGGCATTGGCCAGACGCGCCGGATTACCGCCAACACCGCGACGCAACTGACTGTTTCGTCGGCATGGACCACGAACCCTGACGCCACCAGCGTCTATGCCATCCTCGGTCCGAAGCTCTCGATCCACGTCGATAACTGTTCGACGAGTATGCCTGTGACGGGTAACTCCACGCGGGCCTTTTCGAGCCTTTCAGGCGAAATTATCCTCGACCCCGGCTCCTTTATGGTCGGGGACAATCCTGGCTATCGCAATTTTTACGCTCAGTTTGTGTGCCCTGAACTGATGCAGGCGGGTTGTAAGATGACCCTCTACCTAGACAGCCCGAGCTATGACACCCTTTTTGTTGACACAGACCTGAACACGGCAGTCTCTGTACCGTGGGGAACGAGCGGTATGCTGTTCCTCGAGTGCAAAGGCATCGGCAGTTTCAACGTCGCCCCGCACGACACGATCATTGAGGCACGGCTGAATAACGCTACGGCATCGCCGTCGGCATGGTTCACACAAAACGGTGGTGTTAACTGGGGGGCGCTGAACTAGCGCGCCATCCCGAGGGTCTAAATCCGTCCAACTGGGGTGCTAAGTCCTTGATTTATGGACCACGAACAAACCGCTAACTGTTGGACGGACTTCAACGATTTCAACGGTGACAATCTGGTTTGGGACCAGAGGGTCGGAGGTTCGAATCCTCTCACTCCGACCAATTTTTCAAGGGGTTAGGGGCGGTGGTCGGCGGGGCGTCCAACTCTTGAGGGGCGGGACGTCCAACTTTCTGTTCTTGGTTCATTCGCGGCAGAGGGGACTTCGGTGCATAAACGAGCGGTCCCGACGCCTCAATAAGTGAGTCTTCAGGCACGCCGAAGAACCGCTCCATCTGCGCTTTGTCCTTGAACTGGATCATACCACCAACCCCCGCTTCACCTGAGCCGCCCTCGCCACCGCCGTATCGCGGGGCAAATACACGCTCAAAATCCCGTTCACGCTCGTCAGCGCATGGCCTGTGATGGCCGCGATCTCTGGCACGGTGCACCCGGCGCGCGCCAACTGCACGATGCACGAGTGCCGGAGCTGCTTGAGAATCAGCGGCCGACCGCCGGCCTTGACCGCAGCGACGCGCACCCAGGCGAATGTCTTGGACAGCCGGTTCTCGGTGTAGGCCTTGCCGGTGCGGTCGTTGCGGAACAGGAACAACTGCCCCTCGCCGGCCTTGGCAAGCATCTCACGCAGCCCGACCGACACCTCGATCGACACCGGCTCGTCGGTCTTGGACTGCCGGAACGAGAAGACACCGCGCTCGGCATCGTACTCGGCGCCCGGCCGGAACGCGCGCACGTCGGTCAGGCGCTGGCCGATCTCCCATTCCAGCAGGATGATGAGGGCGATCGACGGCACGCCCGTATCGCGCGCGGCTTTCACATAGCAGTCGACGTCCTTCTGCTCCCAGATCGTCGCCTTGGTCTTCGGCACCTTGATTCGGATGCCGCGCGCCGGGTTGTCGGTTCGCCAGCCCTTGTTGATGGCCTGCTCGAGCACGAGGCGCAGGACGGCGGCTGTGTGCTTCTTGGCGGTGTGCCGGGCGACACGCGCCGTGCCGTCCGGTTCCGTGCCCGCGTCAAAGCTCGACAGAAACTGCAGGATCGCCGAGCGGGGCAGGGCGGTCGGGTCCGGGTGACCGCACGATTTCGACCATGCCAGGATCTTCTTGAATCCGGTCTCGTACCCCACGCGCGTCTTCTGTGACAGCGCCGCCCACTCAGGAGACCGCTGCAGGGCGTCCACAAGCGTCGACAGGCTGCGCTCGGGCGGTCGCACCGTGTCGCCGGTCTTGGCCTGCATGAGCTCGCCGTACAGGGCCTCGGCGTCCTTCTTGATGGCCGCGACCTCAGCCGCGTCCAGCGTGCCGCGCCGTTCAGCCGTGCGGGGCAGCGGTATGGCCGGAGACCAACCGGAGGGGCGCAGGCGTGCCGGCACCTGAAAGTACGCCCGGCTCGTGCCGTCGGCGCGCTTCTTGAGGACGACGTATCTGCCCAGCGAGAGCGTCACGGTAGGCATCGGGCTTAAATGTCCATGCGTCGGCGGGGTCGGGGGTTGCATCCTGCGCCATCCCTAGAGCTTTGAGAACCGCGTCTCGGTCATAGATCCCGCCCCGGCCGCCGCGGTCGATCGGCATAGGCATGGCGCCGGCGCGTTGGCGCGAGCGGAGCGTGGACCGGCTGTAGCCGGCGAGGGCGAGAACCTGGGGCAGGTGAAGGCGAGGAGGTAGGCTCATCCCGTCCCCCCATGGTCTTCTCCTGTAAGGGCGGCTCGGGCGGTTTTTCCGGGCTTTCCATCTGGCCAGTAGGGGTGACCGTCAATGGACCAATCATCAACCATTGGTCCGCGACCAGTCATGTAAACACCGAACCAGTTATCTTCGTCAGCGTAGAACTCCAAAGCCCCACGCAGTCTCTCTATCTCAGCGGCTTGGCGTTCAAGGGTGTCGGCTGCTTCGAGGCCGTCGGGGTTGATAAGCATTTGCGACACCCGGCCAGCCCGCCGGGGTTTCCGCAGCCTCTCGCACAGACCGGCTATGTCAGGGGTGGTCATTTGCGTTGTTTCCTTTCTCGCGCTTCGCGGACGTAGCGAGCGCCATTGAACAGGCGGTCCAGCAGAACGCTGGCGCTGGTAACACCGAACAGTCCGACGATCACCAGCCCGATGAACTGCAAGAGCGGACCGATCACTCCCTCCCTGTATCGGTAGGGCGAAGGGCTGCGATGATGGCGTCGGCTATCAGATCGCAGAGCGTGTCATGCGGTGCGCGGTATTCCTGTTTGTATCCCGCCAGCCATTCGACGACGCCGCTTTGCGCCATCAGCCGCGCGTCAGCCCTGCTCACCCCTGCCGGAACGACAGGGGATGCTGGCGGAACGTAGCCGCTGTGCTTGTCGGGGTCATAGGCGAGAATGTCTGGACGTTCGGGCAGTTCACCGATGATCCACCGCACTCGGTCAGCTTCGTAGCGCACCCGGTCAGGGTATTCGGAACGCGCAAAGCAAAACTCTTGGCCCCACGGATCGGTCGAGTTGACGCGGCGAAGCGATGCCGTCCAGTTTTCGCGCCCGTTGCTCTCCGGCATTTTGCCATACCAAACGGTCACCGCCTCCCCCTCTGGTGCAGGGGTGCGGGCATCCATATCGTCGGGGAGTTCGGTCATGATGCTTCTCCTGTGGCGCGGGCGATGGCTGCGAGCGCCTCATCAATGGCTTCAATGATGAGGTCTTCCCGGTTGCCAGCGTCGAGGTGCTGTTTAGCCATGCGGACAGCGATAATCGCCGCCGACAAATGGCTTCTGCGAATAGCTCGGGCCAAAATGGCTTTGTCCGTTATCCGCATCACAGCCACCACAAGCTGATAACCCCGGCCAGCACGGCCAGAATGATGAGACTGCGAGGGCGCAGCACCTCGGCTATGGCGGCGATCATGCGAACACCGCCTGACCGCAGTCAGCCGCCGGTCGCGAGCGCGGCGTGTAAATCTTGCGGGCGACCAGGCTGACCTCCTGCAGGTGCAGGCCGGCATGCAGGCTGGCGTTGTCGCGAACCCATGCTCGGGCGCGGGGCAGATCGTTGAAGGTGCGGACCTGCACGCCGCGCGCGTTGTAGGCTGCGTAGTCGGTGCGAAGGGTGCGGTTCATGCTGCACGCTCCATCATCCGCTCGCTGATCTCGGCGTGCCGGCGGCGCGTACCGATCTCGAGAGCCAGGGTCGCGGACGCCGACATCAGGTCGATGACCGACAGGCCGTCCAGTTCCGACGGCACGTCATCCGCATCGGATGCCAGCACGTCGATCGCCTGGGTGACGAAGGCCAGTTTTTCGTTGAGCCGCGCGACGGCGGCTGCATCCGACAGCCAGTATGACTGGTCGATCCAGCGGTCGACGGCGACGGGAAGCGCCTGTTGATTTGGGTGCGGCACGCTATGCCCTCCTGTGTTGAGGAGGGAAGGCTCGCAGATTGCGAGGATGCTGTCTAGCGCAAAATGCGAGGTATTATTTCAGCCGTCCTCGCAGGCCGTGACTCACGCGCGTTTCTTAAAGGTCTCGATGATCGCCAGCACCTGTGCCCGATCTTCCGTCGGCACCGACATGACGGCGTCCAGAAATGACGTGTCCATGTCGTAGGGGTCGTGATCCAGCAGGAAGCCGGGCGTGGTTCCAAGGACCGGGGCCAGTCTCAGCAGCCATTTATGGGACAGTCCGCGCTCGCCGCTCTCCAGCAAGCCGATCACATTGCCGGCGGTGCCGATCGAATCGGCGAGCTGTTCCTGGGTCATGCGCCTGAACTCCCTCCATGCCCGGAGGTGGTTTGCGGCGAGCTTTACGGGTGATCTGGCCATGCGCTGACTGGTAAATCGCAGGCTGCGATCGTCCATGTCGTTTTTGCGAGGATTGAGGCTTGCCGTTAACCTCGCAATCTGCGATGTTTCAAATATGGACAACGTCGATACCTCATTTGCCAAGCAGTTGCAGGACAGCGGCGTCGCCCGTGGTGGCTATGCCTATGACATTGCCAACGGTCGCCGCGTCCCGAATCAGAAGCTCGCCCTCCGCATATTCCGTGCCACGGGCCGCAAGATCGGACCGATCGCGAACCTGCCGGACGAGACCATTGCGGTGCTCGAGCAGGTGTCGCTGTGAGCGCCGCGCGTATTTGCCCAATCGCAGAGGCCGCTGACTACGCGGCCCTCAACAATCCCGGCGCGGTTTCCGTGTCTGGGGTGCGCCAGCAGGCGGGAGCATCGATCCCCGGCGCTTCCGCCTGCACCACCCTCGTCATTCCAGCGCCGCCTAGCGTGAACAACCTGTTCTCGAACAGCGTCCGCGGTCGCTTCAAGACGCCGGCCTACAAGGCATGGCTGGCTGAGGCTGGCTGGACGGTGCGCGAGCAGATGACGCGCGACGGCTGCGACCGGGTGCCGGGCAGGGTAGTGATCGTCATGGGCGTGGAGCGCGCGAGCCTGCGTGCCGATCTGGACAACACCGCCAAGGCGGCCATCGACCTGCTCGTGTCCTGCAAGGTGATCGACGACGACCGTTTCGTGACCGGCCTGGTGCTGGCGTGGATGCCGCAAGGCAATCACCGCACACCGCGCGCGCGCATCATGGTGCGACCGGCGGAACCGCTCACCCTGAACTTCCACCCGCACAAGGACGGCGCGACCGGCGGCTGGTTCATCGACGCGCCTGAAGGAGAAGATTGTGGCGATTAGTTTGGCTTCACTGCGCAAGGTCCGCGCCGATCAGCCGCCCCGGCTGCTGATCTATGGGCCCGAGAAGATGGGCAAGACGACGCTCGCCGCCGAGTTCCCGGCGCCGGTGTTCCTGCAGACGGAGCGCGGCGAGAGCGGCGACCTCGTGCTCGACAGCTTTGGCACGCTGGACACGTTCGAGAGCGTGGTCGAGGCGATCACCTCGCTCGCCACTGAGGCGCATGATTTCCAGACGGTCGTGCTCGACAGCGTCTCCGCCCTGCAGAAGCTGGTCTGGGACAAGGTCTGCCGCGACTCGAACGTCAAGTCGATCGAGCTGGCAGGCGGCGGCTACGGCAAGGGCTACATCGAGGCCGACAATCTCTGGCTCCAGGTGCTCGACGGCCTGAACTATCTGCGCAACGAGCGCGGCATGGCCGTCGTGCTGGTCGGTCACGCGATCATCAGCCGCTTCGATGACCCCGAGACCCAGTCCTACAGCCGCTACGACATCGACCTGCACAAGCGGGCCGAGGCCCTGCTGAAGCGCGAGGTCGACGCCATCCTGCTGGTCAAGAAGGACGTGACGATCAAGACCGAGGGCAAAGGCGAACGCGCCCGCGCTGACGGTGGCGACACGCGCTGGATCTACACCGAGGGCAAGCCCGCGTTCACCGCTGGCAACCGGTACAACATGCCGGCCCGGATCATGTTCAAGCGCGGCGAGGGCTTCACCGCTCTCGCCCCCTTCTTCCCCCAATCGGCCGTTGGCGCGGTCGAGACCCCGGCTGCGCAAGCGGCCTAACCCTCCCGAAAGGAGACTTCCAACATGGTTGCCCTCAACATCGACGTTGACAGCGTCCCTGACCGCGAAGGCGGTGACTTCGATCCGATCCCCGACTGTGACGTGATCGCCCACATCATCGAGACCGTCCACACGGTGAAGGACGGCGGCGTCAAACAGCGCGCGGTCTTCACCTGGGAAATCCTCGACGGCCAGTACGCCAAGCGGCGCATCTGGGACGGGCAGAACATCGTGCACCCGAATCCGCAGACGCAGGAGATCGCCACTCGCGCGGTCAAGGAAATCGCCGCGGCGGTCGGCCACAAGGGCGCCGTCACCAACTCGGACCAGATCGAGTTCAAGCCGGTGATGATCCGCGTCCGCACTGAGCCGGCGCAGAACGGCTACGGGCCCAAGAACAAGGTCACCCGGTACGCGCCCGTCGGCTCGGCAGTTGGCGCTGCCGGACCCGCGACCGCTGCTCCGGCTGCCGGCGCGGCGAAGACGCCGTGGGGCCAGAAGGCTGCCTAACCTGAACATCGCCGGACGGGGCTAGCTTCCAACTCCGTCCCGTCCGGCGACCCTTCCAACCCGCTGTCTTCCAACAGCATCGCAGGAGACCCTGACGATGAACGAACAACTGCGCCCTGTCGATGGCCGACAGGCGTCCGAGGTCGACCTGCTCACCCAGGTGGCCGAGATCGTTCGCCAAGCCAAAACCGAGTTCGAGGGCGGGTTCAAGACCGCCGGTCGCCTCGAGATCAGCGCCGCACAACGCCTGCTCGACCGTGCTTATCGGGGAGAGGTGTGATGGGACGGCAAATGACCGAGGACGAGGCCGACGACCACTGGTCGGAGCATGGCGACATGACCCCGGCTGAGGTCTGGACGTGCGAGCAAGAGGCGCGTGAGGAGCGCGCCAAGCGCCCCTGCAAGTGCGGCTGTCCCTCATGCCCGCAGGTGACCTGTGGCTGAGGTTTCCTGCATCACTCCCAAACCACTTCCCCCCGTCGGGTATCTCCGGCAGCTTCTGGCCTACGAGCCTGAGACCGGCGCGTTCACCTGGCTGGTCACGAAGCAGTGGAAGTTCGCTGTCGCCGGATCGCCGGCGGGAACCGTGACCGACAAAGGCTACCTGTCGATCATGCTCGACGGGAAGCGGTATCCCGCGCACCGCCTAGCTTGGAAAATGATGACTGGCGAAGATCCGCCAAGCCTCATTGACCACGCCGACGGCGACGGCATGAACAACCGCTTCAGCAATCTTCGCTGCGCCGATTACTCCGAGAACATTCACAACAGTTGCCTGAGCCGCCGCAACACGAGCGGCGCCAAGGGCGTCTCGCTGTGCTGCAAGACAGGCCGCTGGAAAGCCTACATCGCCGCGCGTGGCCGCTACCAGTGGCTCGGGTATCACGACACCGTTGACGCTGCCGAGATTGCCGTGAGTGCGGCACGACAGCGCCTGCACGGAGCGTTCGCTTGCTCGCGTCCAGAAGCGGGAGGCGCACATGGTCGCGCTGCCTGAAACGACCCCTCCGACCGCTCGCGCGATCTTTGCTGCGCTCGAACAGAAACAGCGGAGAGAACAGCATCCCAGGCTTGCAGCCTCGGGGCTTGGCTCTTGCGAAAAAATGCAATGGGACAAGTTTCGCTGGCTGTTCCCCGCTGAGATTTTTGACGCCCAGAAGCTCTCGATTTTCGAGACCGGCGAACACTGGGAAACGCGTCTCGTTCAGAGGCTGCGCGACGCCGGCATGATCGTCGACGACGTCGACCCGGCGACGGGCGAGCAATGGCGCATCGTGTTCGCAGGCGGGCATGCGTCCGGGCGCACCGACGGCAAGGTTATGGGCGTGCCCGAGGCGCCGAAGACCGCGCACGTCTTCGAGGCCAAGAGCATGAACGACCGCGCGTTCAAGGCGCTGCTGAAGGCTGACTGTGTGCGCGACGGCAAGCCGGAGCACTTCGCCCAGGTTCAGGTGTATCTGCACTGTCAGGGCCTGACGCGCGCTCTGTATCTGGCCGTCAACAAGAACGACGACAGCCTGTACGTCGAGCGCATCGAGTACGACGCCCTCGCCGCAACCGCGCTCATGACCCGCGCCGAGCGCATCGTCACCTCCGACCGGCGCCCGGCCTGTTCCTGCCCGGTCTATTTCCTGAAAGCGGGCTACGGCTGCGCGCCGAATGACGGGCTCATGCCGGCGCGGTCGTGTCGGTCGTGCCTTCACTCGACTGCGCATCTGGACGGCGACGCGCGGTGGAGCTGCAGCCGCTGGAACCGTGACCTGACGCTCGACGAGCAGAAGGTGGGCTGTCCGCAGCACCTGTTCAACCCGACGACCATCCCCGGCGAGCAGACCGACGTCGACTACGAGAACGAGCGCGTCACGTACCGGCTGGCGAGCGGCGATGTGTGGGTGGACTGCGGCGGGGTGGTGTCGTGACCGCGCTCTACAATGAAATCGACAAGAACGCGGCGGCTTGGCTGCGCCAACTCATCATCGCCGGGCACATCGCGCCGGGCGTCGTGGACGAAAGAGACATCCGTGACCTTGAACCCGAATACGTCGCCTCCTTCACCCAGTGTCATTTCTTCGCCGGTATCGGCGTATGGTCACACGCCCTGCGTCTTGCCGGATGGCCGGACGATCGCCCGATCTGGACGGGTTCCTGCCCGTGCCAACCTTTCAGCGCGGCAGGCAAAGGCGGCGGGTTCGATGACGAGCGGCACCTATGGCCCGCATTCCATCATCTCATCGAGCAGTGCCGCCCTGACCTCGTCCTTGGCGAGCAGGTTGCGTCAAAGGACGGCCTCGGTTGGCTCGACCTTGTACACGCTGACCTGGAAGGAACGGGCTACGCCGTCGGGGCGATCGATACCTGCGCTGCGGGCTTCGGCGCGCCGCATATCCGACAGCGGTTGTGGTGGGTTGGTGTGGCCGGAGAAGGGGTGGACGACGCCGCAGGCGCACGACACCTCGGGCCGGTCGGAGACGCAGAAGGCGCTGCACGGGACGAAGCACGGCTGCGCGTGTCTGGTGTTGGAAGCGAAGCAGGCAGGCTGGCCGACTCCCTCGACACCGTCGGGCGGTCAGACGTTTCCGCCGGGCACGACACCGCAGGGACAGACGCCGGACGGACGCAAGGTGCAGGTGACGCTGGGGCTGGTCGCGGACTGTGCGGGGTGGCCGACCACCAGTGCGTCGGACACGGTGAACAGCAACGAGACCCTAGAACAATGGGAGGCGCGGCAGGCGGCGGCCAAGGACCGCAACCCGAATCTGGGGGGCCTGCACAAGAAGCTCGGAATCATGGCGAAAGCCTGCGGCCCGGTCCGACTAACGGTCACTGGGGAGCTGTTGACTGGCTCCACTGCCGGGATGGACGGTGGCGGCCAGTTGAACCCGGCACATTCCCGCTGGCTCATGGGGCTGCCGCCCGAGTGGGACGACTGCGCGGTTACGGCAATGCCATCGTCGCGCCGGCGGCCGAAGGCTTCATAGCGGCAGTGATGGAGGCGGTGTCGTGACCCAACTCCGCCCCTACCAGACCCAAGCCATCGACTCCGTCCTCTCCTACTGGTCATCGGGCGGCGGCAACCCGCTCGTCGACATGGCGACCGGCCTCGGCAAGTCGATCACGATCGGCGACCTGACGCAGCGTCTCATGGGGGCCTATCCCCAAATGCGCGTGCTGATGCTGGTGCACGTCAGGGAGCTTGTCGCGCAAAATGCCAAGGCGCTGCTCTCCCTGTGGCCCGCTGCCCCTGTCGGCATCTACTCCGCCGGCCTTGGTCGTCGCGACACCTCGCAGCGAATCATCTTCGCCAGCATACAGTCGGTGTACCGCCGCGCGAAGGAGCTCGGCGCGTTCGACCTGGTCCTGATCGACGAGGCGCATCTGGTCCCGTCGGCAGGCGAGGGCATGTACCGGCATCTGCTGGACGGCCTGCGCGAGATGCGGCCCGACCTGCGCGTCGCAGGCTTCACCGCCACGCCGTTCCGCATGGACTCCGGTCGGCTCGACGACGGGCAGGGGCGTCTGTTCGACGAGATCGTCTTCTCCTACGGCATCGGCAAGGGCATCGACGACGGCTGGCTGTCGCCGCTGGTGTCCAAGCGTGGGGCGATGGAGATCGACGTCTCGTCCGTGGCCAAGCGGGGCGGGGAGTTCGTCTCCGGTGCGCTCGAGGCCGCGGCGGATGATGACGCGATCACCCGTGCCGCCGTGTCGGAGATCATCGAGTACGGGCAGTCGCGGCGCTCGTGGCTGGCGTTCTGCGCCGGCGTGAAGCACGCGCACCATGTCCGCGACGAGTTCCAGCGTCAGGGCGTGTCCTGCGAGGTCATCTCGGGCGAGACGCACCCTGGCGACCGGGCCCGGTTCATCGACGACTTCCGTGCCGGGCGACTGCGCTGCCTCACGAACTGCAACGTCCTGACGACCGGCTTCGATGCCCCTGGCCTCGACATGATCGCGCTGCTGCGTCCGACGCTCTCGCCCGGCCTGCTCGTCCAGATGCTGGGCCGGGGCACTCGGCTGGCGGACGGCAAGGCTGACTGTTTGGTGCTCGACTACACGGGGACCATACGTCGGCTAGGCCCCGTCGACACGCTCACCGTCGATCGACGCCCCGGCAAGAAGGGTGCGCCTGACGCGGCGAAGATCTCCGACATCCGCGCCAAGGAGTGCCCCTCCTGCAAGTCCCTCGCCGCGCTCAACGCCCAAACCTGCGCTTTCTGCGGCCACGAATGGACGCTGGACAAGGCCCGGCACGATGCGGAGGCGGACGACGTCGCGATCCTGAGCCGGGATTTGAAAAGCCAGCCGCCCGAGGAGATCGCGGTCGTCACCTGGATGGCGCGTCGGCACGTCAAGGCCGGGTCGCCGGACAGTCTGCGCGTGACCTATTCGGCGGGGCTGATGTCGTATCCGGAGTGGGTGCTTTTTGAGCATGGGGGTCCGGGCAGATACCGCGCTGAGAAGTGGTGGGCCGCGCATGGCGGGCTGACGCCGGTGCCGTCGTGCGTCGAAGAGGCTTTGGCGCGGTGGGCAGAGTTGACGCCGCCCCGGTTCATCGGGGTCCGGAAGAACGGCAAGTGGTTCAATATTGTTGGCCGCAGATTTTCAGATTCACAGGAGCAAGCGGCATGACGCCGACGTATGAAGACCTGCAGGAGCAGGTGCGTGATCTGCGTGAGCGCCTGAACGGCGTGACCGGGACTGTCGAGACACACGACCAACTGCGCCATGCTTTCGGCATCTCGCCCAAGCAGGCCCGCACGCTCGCCGTCCTGATGAATGCGACACGGCCCGTCACGACGACGGCGCTGTACCTCAACGTGTTTGAGCACGCCAACGGTGACGGCCCCGATCTGGCCAGCGTCAAGGTGTGCCTGTCGCAACTCCGCCGCCGGCTGCAGGAGTTCAATGCGCCCGGCCGCATCTCGAACGCCTATGGGACCGGCTCCTACACGATGTCGCCCGAGCTGCGCGCCTGGGTCGCCGAACGGGTGTCGGTGTGAGCGGCTGGACCGAGGACCGCGTCGGCGTCCTGCTGACGCTGTGGCGCGAAGGCAAGTCTGCGGCTCAGGCTGCCGGATACCTCGGCGTCACCCGCAACGCCGCGATGGGCAAACTGCACCGCCTCGGCGAACTCGGTGAGCGCAAGGCTGATGCCCGCCGCTGGAACGGCCAGATCATGTTCCGAACCCCGCCAACGCCGCCCCGCTCGTTCTCTTGGGAGCAACACGCATGACCCGCTTCAACGCCACGGTGACCGGCGGCTACGTCAATCGCGCCGGCGAGACCGTCCTGAACGTCAAGCCCGATAAGGGCGATGCGATCCAGGTCAAACACTGGGAGGCGCTGCCTGACGGCAAGCGCGTCGTGTTGGTCGGGATGAAGATTGAGGGGGTGCAGTGATGCGGGTTCTTGTTGCTTGCGAGTTCTCCGGGACCGTTCGTCGCGCATTCGAGGCTCGCGGGCATGATGCCTGGTCCTGCGACCTGCTGCCATCCGAAGACGGGTCGAACCGTCACATCACCGGCGATGCCCGTGACCATCTGAACGATGGCTGGGATTTGCTCATGGTCGCGCATCCACCGTGCACGCGGCTCTGCAACAGCGGCGTCCGGTGGCTGTCAGCGCCGCCGACGGGACGGACTCTGCCGGAGATGTGGGCTGACCTGGCAGAGGGCGCGGCGCTGTTCAGCGATTTCTGGAACGCGCCCATTGAGCGGATCGCGGTCGAGAATCCGGTCATGCACCGCCACGCCAAGCAGTTGATCCGGGGCTACCAAGAACCCGCGCAGTCCGTCCAGCCGTGGCAGTTCGGGCATGGCGAGACCAAGCGGACCTGCCTGTGGCTGAAGAATCTTCCGCCGCTGGTGCCCACGAACATCGTCTCGGGTCGCGAGGCGCGGGTTCATCGGATGTCTCCTGGCCCCGACCGCTGGAAAGAGCGCAGCCGGTTCTTCTCGGGCATCGCCGACGCGATGGCTGACCAGTGGGGCGGTCCTGTCGCTCTGGAGCAAGCTGCATGACCCCCTTCCTGACCCTCCAAGACGTGCTCGACGCCGGCGATCAAGCCGGCGCCTACCTCGCGTCCATCAAGAAGACCGACCTCGCCGCCCTCAGCAAAGACGAGTGGACAGCGTTCCTCCTCATCCTCGTCAATGAGGCGAACAAGGCCGCGGGCGACCGCATCGTCAGCGCGTGGACGATTCCTGTGGGGGCGGAGGGGTGACGTCTCCATTCTCGACGGCCGCATCCGACCTGCAGGGGTTGGGCTTCTCCGTCCTCCCTCTCATCCCCCACGACTACCCCTCCCACGCCGGTCGCGGCAAATGCCCCGGCGAGTACCGCTCCGGCGGCTGGCAGGGCATGTCCAAGTGGCAACGGTTCCGCGACACCACGCCGTCCGCGTTCGAGCTCGGCCTGTGGTCGAAGGCTCCGGGCGCGAACATCGGCCTGCTCATGGGCACGGTGGCGCGCAAGGATCTGCACGTCGTCGTGCTGGACTTTGACGCTCAGGACGCGGACGCCCTCGACACCCTGCTGCGAGCGGCGCCCGCAAGTCCGATGGTCAAGCGCGGGCGCAAAGGGGAGTCCAGGTTCTATCTGGCGCCTAAGACGCTGAAGACCGCCTCGTATGACGGCCCCGACGGACGCCTGCTCGATCGCCTGACAGGGTTCGACACGCGCCAGACCGTCGTTCCGCCGAGCATCCACCCCGAAACTGGCAAGCCCTATGTGTGGCTGGCCGGTCCCGTGCGCGCAGACGAGCTGCCGGTCCTGACCGATGACGACATGACGGCGCTGGAGGAGGCGCTGGAGACGTGCGGGTGGAGTCGAGAGCGGGTGCGTGGGTCAGATATTCCACGGCGCCAACCCAAATGCGGTGAAATCGACCCCGACGACATCTGGTCGGAGACGAAGGCCGCGGCGCTGGCGAACCTCGACCGCTGGGTGCCCGCGCTCGACCTGTACGGGTGCAGGCCTGCACGCGGCGGGTTTGAGGCCGTCGCGACATGGCGGGCGTCCAGCACCGGGCAGCCGATCCCGGACCGCAAGCGCAATCTGTCGATCCAGCGTGACGGCATCAAGGACTTTGGCACGAACGACACCTATTCGGCGATCGACCTCGTCATGGCCGCGCGCGATTGTGACCAGCCCACGGCGACGGACTGGCTGCGTGAGCGGCTGGGGCTGAAGGATGATGGGGTGGTGATTGCGTTGGGCAAGGGGGTCGTTCAGACCGACCCCCTTCCAGACCACGACCTGCCGGAGCCGTTGCGGAGAAAAGAGCCGGTAATCGCCGCAAAAACGAACACGTTGCCCGAACCTGTACAGATTCAGGCTGAAATCCAACACGTCGCCGGAGATTTGCCCGACGCACTCACCCGCAACCCCGGCCTCCTCGGGCTTCTTACCGACTGGATCGCGGACAGCGCCCGCAAGCCGCAGCGTGCCGGCGCCCTGTTGGCCGCCCTGGAACTGGTCGGCACCGCAGCCGGGCGCAAATACGCAGGCCCGACGCTGACAGGGACGCACATCTACGGCCTGTTTCTGGCGCCGTCGGGTGCTGCGAAGGATCATCCGTTGAAGTGCATCGGCCGCGTCCTGCATGCCTGCACGATGGGCGCGCACTACGGCCCGTCGGGCTTTATGTCCATGTCGGCGCTCATCAACCGCATCACGCGCCAGCCACTGACCCTGACCTGCATCGACGAGTTCGGCGCGTTCCTCGGCCGGATCAATGGGCGCAAGGCGTCGACGCACGAGAAGGCGATCACCGGCGTCCTGCGCACGGCGTGGGGCTCCAGTTTCGACACGATGGCGCCCCCGGAATGGGCGGGCAGGGTGGGCGAGCCGATCCATAGCCCGGCTTTGTCCATCTATGGGGTGTCGACGCACGAAGAGTTCTTCCAGAACCTCGAGGGCGGGGACGTTTTCAACGGCTTCCTCAACCGCTTCCTGATCCTGTCGACGCACTCGCGGGTGGTCGAGCGTGAGCCGTTGGCTGACAAGATGGAGGTGCCGGCCGCTGTGGTCGATCAAATGCTGGCGATCTACACGGCCGGCAACCCACTGACCCGCGCCACAAGCCACGCCAGCATCGCCGACGCGCCCATGATCGTCGTGCCGTGGGCGGACAGGTTCGCGCACGGGGCATACCAGGCCCTCGGCGAGAAGATCGAGCGGATGGAGCAGGACTCGGTGTTTTTCACCCGCACCGCCGAGATGGCGCAGCGGCTGGCGGTCATCCGGGCGATCGGGCGCGACCCGGCCAATCCCAAGGTGGCGCTCGAGGACATGGACTGGGGCAGGGACGTCGCGGTCTGGTCGGCCGAGCGCATGCTGGAGGAGGCCGGCGAGTACATGGTCGAGACCGTGCACCAGGGCGAGGCGCAGCGGTTGTTGCGTGTACTCAAGGGTCGCGGCTGGATGACGT
>Ga0315903_10003769_pt1 | contig 20716 bp, 23 predicted proteins | sample LakEriMetagenome_7_FD_203524 | JGI IMG/M metagenome (GOLD analysis project Ga0315903, IMG submission 203524) | Freshwater fungal communities from buoy surface, Lake Erie, Ohio, United States - Buoy 2 MA119 | ecosystem: Environmental > Aquatic > Freshwater > Lake | place: USA: Lake Erie, Ohio... | reverse complement strand
GCGCGATAACCATCGTAGCTTTCATCACCGAAACCGTCTCTTTTGTCCCGGCCCTTGCCAGCACGCTTGCGATCAAAACCCATAACTTCTTGCTTGCCTTCTCATCGCCCTAAACCACTATGTTATGCAGTCGAGGGCGACTGTACTGCACGTCACAAGCGCAACCGTAGGTGATTACGCGACACTCTTCTATATCGTAATAAAATGTGGGGCGATAGCAAATATTGTTGGCGAGATTCGCTGTGCCGCACCTGTAGTTTCATTTGCCTTGAACGGCACTGTCAGGCAAGGGGCAATCATGAGCGTTTATTTGCATGAAGAAGACCTGCCCGCTGGCGTGCTGGCCGAGGGTCCTGTCGCCGTTGACACTGAAACCATGGGGTTGATTACCCCACGCGACCGGCTCTGCCTGTTACAGATTTCCGATGGCCGCGGGGACGAACATCTGATCCGCTTTAGCCGGGATAGCGATTATAAAGCGCCTAATTTGCGTGCCGTTCTTGCTGATCCTGCACGCCTCAAATTGTTTCATTATGCCCGATTCGATCTAGCCGCGATTTCGCATTATTTGAATGTCGTAGCGACGCCGTTGTTCTGTACGAAAATCGCCTCACGCCTGACCCGGACATATACGGATCGCCATGGTTTGAAAGAATTGGTTAAGGAAATACTGTCGACCGACATTTCCAAACAGCAGCAATCAAGTGATTGGGGTGGCCCCGTGCTCTCCGAAGCGCAGAAAGACTATGCCGCAAGCGATGTTCGCTATCTTCACCGCCTGCATGCCGAATTTGTTATCCGCCTTGAACGCGAAGGCCGAACCGCCTTGGCGCAAGCATGTTTTGACTTTCTGCCGCACCGCGCAGACCTTGATCTTGCGGGCTGGCCAGAAATAGACATATTCGGGCACAGTTAAGACTCGATCTGGTTAAGCATCGATCATGTCCGCACAAGCCGATCTTGAACGCACACAAAGGCAACGCTGGGCCATGCCTGGCGGGCGCCATGATCGCCTGATCCGCGCGCTGCGCGTTGTATTGCCCATCGTCATTGGCCTGTTGGTAGCGCTTCTGGCGTTCAGCCCCTTTACCGGCAAACAGGAATTAAGCTTTGTGCTGAACAAGGATGAAGTAGACCTCTCGCGCGAAAGGCTGCGCGTCGTCGAGGCATTGTACCGCGGCGATGATAGCAAAGGCCGCCCTTTTTCCTTGCGCGCAGGGAGCGCTGTACAAAAAACGTCTGCCGACCCTGTCTTGGACATGACATCATTATCGGGCCGGATAACGTTGAATGACGGACCAGCGTCCATCGTTGCGCAGCGCGGCGTTTATGACCTTAATAAAGAAACGATGCGCGTAAATGGCCCTTTGGCTCTTGAATCGGTTGGCTATGACATGGTTGCCAGCAATGTGGAGCTATCCTTGAAAGATCGTTCGATGCAAAGCTTTGGTCCTGTTAGCGGTCGGACGAAAGTTGGCACCTTCCACGCTGGGCGCCTGCGCGCTGACCTCGACACGCGCATTGTGCGACTGGATGGCGGCGTTCGTTTGCGTATCGATCAGAATGCGATTAAGTGAGCGCGCAATGACTATCCGTTCTCTCTACTTCGGCCTGTGCGCCGCGATTTCTGGCATAAGCATGCTGTCCACGGCTTCGACGGCGCAAAGCATTCGCAATCATGATAGCAACGCCCCTGTCGATTTTTCGGCTGCTTCTATGGAGTTACAAGACCGCGCAGACCGAGTGGTGCTATCTGGTGGTGTGACGGCGATGCAGGCAGGGCTTACGTTGAAGGCAAATCGCGTCACAGCAGCCTATTCCAGCAATAACGGCGTTGATGTGAACCGCCTAGATGCCACTGGCGGCGTTATGATCTCTAAGGATGACCTACGCGCTACCAGTAGCTCCGCCATTTATGATCTGGATTCCAGCTTGATCACGCTGATCGGCAATGTGAACCTTGTGCAAGGCAATAATCGCCTCACTGGTGGACGCTTGGTCATCGATCTGGACTCAGGACGCTCAAGCATCAATGGCGGCGGGGCGGCCAGTGCAACACATTCGGGTGGCCGCGTCACTGGCACCTTCAGCGTGCCGCAACGCAAAAAGTAGGTTTAGGCTAACGCTGAAAAAGCTGAAACTGTAAACAATCCAACGAAGCATGAATCATGCCAATTGCAAAATGCTTCGCTATTCAATAGATATCATATATAAATCAAAAGCATCATTGCGGGCGAAGATTGAAAATGGAAAGCATAATGGCAACCCCACCTGCTGCTGATGCAACTACCGATGCGGGTTTGCAATCGGGGCTAGGCGTTGTGTCCATCGCTAAAAGCTATGACAAGCGGGCCGTTTTGACCGATGTTTCGCTGTCCGTGGCAAAGGGTGAAGTGGTTGGTCTGCTTGGACCCAATGGCGCGGGTAAGACGACCTGTTTTTACTCGATTATGGGACTGGTTAAACCCGATAGCGGCCGCATTACGCTGGATGGCGCGGACATCACCACACTACCAATGTATCGCCGTGCCATTTTGGGGCTTGGCTATCTGCCGCAGGAAACGTCCATTTTTCGCGGGATGACCGTTGAACAGAATATCAGCGCGGTTCTCGAAATGTCGGAACCCGACGCAGAATCGCGCGGCGAGCGGTTGGAAAAACTGCTGGACGAATTTGGCCTGACCCGTTTGCGTAGCGCCCCTGCCATGGCCTTGTCCGGCGGTGAGCGGCGGCGGTGCGAGATCGCCCGCGCCCTGGCTGCGAACCCGTCGATCATGCTGCTCGACGAACCCTTTGCCGGCATTGACCCGATTTCGATCTCCGACATTCGCGATCTTGTGAAGGAACTCAAGACGCGCGGAATTGGTGTACTGATCACCGACCATAATGTTCGTGAAACATTGGATATCGTTGACCGTGCCTGCATCATTTACGGCGGACAGGTCCTGTTTGCTGGATCACCAGAGGCGTTGGTCGCCGATCCTAATGTCCGCCGCCTGTATTTAGGCGAAAGCTTTGCAATGTAATGTGGAGGAAATGACGGAAACCTAACGTCATGACATTAGCTCCGCGCCTCGACCTTCGCCAAAGCCAGTCGCTGGTCATGACGCCGCAGCTTCAACAAGCGATCAAGCTGCTCGCGCTTTCGTCGCTCGAAATAGAAGCCTTCATCGCCGAAGAGGTCGAACGCAACCCGGTGCTTGATGCGGATGGGAGCGATTCCATATCCGACATCCCGCTTGATGAGTTAACGAGCGCGGCGATTGCCGAGAGCAACGAACGCGGCAGTGACGAGATAATAGGCAATGACAGCCATACCGCTTCCGACGCGCTTGACGTCGATTTCAACGCAGAGACCTTCCACCATGATGCGCCATCCGACAGCGTGGGCGGCGCAGACGGAATGCTTGGCCTGTCAGGCAACGCCATGTCCAGCAGCGGCATTGACGGCGACGGCCCAGATTTCGATAGCTTTGCCGCGCGCGAAGTTGATTTGCGCACGCATTTAATGGCGCAGGCGGGGGCAAGCCTTTCAGGTCGCCAGCTTTTTCTCGTTCAACAAATTATCGAACATATTGAGCCCACAGGTTATGTGGGTGAGGATTTACTGGCAATGGCGCAAAGGCTTGGCGTGCGCCCAGTCGAAGCAGAAGCAGCGTTGACCGAGCTTCAGCGCTTTGACCCCACGGGGGTTGGCGCACGCGATCTTGCCGAGTGCCTTGCGCTCCAGGCAAAGGAGGCGGACCGCTATGACCCATGCATGGCACGGCTAATCAACAATCTCGATTTGGTGGCCAAGGGTGCTTTTGACCAATTGAAGCGCATGTGCCGCGTCGATGACGAAGATTTGCACGATATGTTAATGGAGCTGCGCGGCTATGATCCAAAGCCGGGTTGCCGTTTCGAAAGCGACGACAGTATAGCGGTGACACCTGATATCTATGTGACACCCCGTGGCGATGGTTGGTCGATTGAACTGAACAGCGCCAACTTACCCCGCTTGCTGATCAACCGAAGCTATGTGGCCGAGCTTGGTCAGGACAAAGCAACCAAAGCGTGGCTTAGCGATTGCATCGCGGATGCCAATTGGCTGATCAAGGCCATGGACCAACGGCAACGCACTATCGTCAAGGTCGCGACAGAAATCGTGAAGCAGCAAGAGGGGTTTTTCCGGCGCGGTGTTGCGCATTTGCGGCCCCTAACGCTGCGCCAGGTCGCTGATGCGATTGAGATGCATGAATCTACCGTCAGCCGAGTGACCAGTAACAAATATCTGCACTGCGGACGCGGGCTTTTTGATCTCAAATATTTCTTTTCGTCAGGTGTTCAGTCGGCTGATGGCGAAGGCGCATCTGCCGAAGCGGTCAAAAGCCATATCAAATCGCTGATTGAAGCCGAGGGCGATAAAATTCTGTCGGACGATACTCTGGTCGAACTGCTGACGGCAAAAGGGTTTGACATTGCCCGCCGGACAGTCGCCAAATATCGCGAAGCCATGGGTATTGGTTCGTCGGTGCAGCGTCGTCGGCAAAAGAAAATGGGCCGTTAATCAGCCCGCAGCAGTATCTCCGCTCTGCGCTGCGCGTTCCTTCATTATGTTTTCTGCAAGCACATGATCGCTGAGCTTGTCGACATCTATGGCAGCAACGGGGTCGGATAAAGAAACCAATTTTGCGTTTAGACCAAGCCGTTTCCCAGCCTTCGCCATCGCCTGATCTAAGCCAATGCTGCGAGTAAGTGCACGCGCCGCCAAGCACACACCAAAATGCAGAAACAGCCGCCACGCCTTTTTGCGGTCCTGCTCGGCATCTGCCCATAAATCGAGCGCGAGTGATGATTTTTGAGTCATCAAGGCAAACAGATTGGCGCCAGACCAAGCTCCATCTGAAAAGCGAAGCCAGGTGCGCTGCGCATCCGGAAACTGCTTCAACATGGTGTGCCGTTCAACCATCGCGACCGCTAGATCCCCATCCGCATTGCGCACAAATTCGTCGATCATTTCCACCGTCAACAAGGGATGGTCCGCCGTGGTCACCAATAATGGCGCAGAAAACCCCAGGGCCTCGGCCTGCGCTTTGATGCTCAGTGAAATGCTGGTCTGGCTTTCCACCAAAATGGCGCCGCCAGCTGCGTCAACGACAGGGCGCAATTGCTCTACATCTTGCGACAATATGACGATTTTACCGATGTGCGATGACATATGCAGCGTGCGAACAACATGGCAAATCATCGGCGCACCACAGACTGGGACTAAGGCCTTGCGTTCAAGACCGAAATGCTGGGCAAGCATATCAGGGCCGGGTCGCTGTCCAGCAAGAACGATGCAGGTCCATTGCGCTTGCAAACAGCTTCTCCTAAACGCATCAAAATCGGGGCTCACGTCAACTTTCGTGGCGTGCCTTCAGGTGGGGCTTGGCGACCAAATATGAATATTGCAATATATGATCTCGATAAGACCCTGACGCGTCGCCCGACCTTCACCCGTTTTCTGCTATATTACGCACGGCGGACAGCGCCCTTTCGGCTAGCCTTGCTGCCAATTTGGATAATGGCGATGGTCGGGTACAAAATTCGCCTATATGGACGCAAACCACTGAAGCAATTTGGTGTAGGCATTTTCATGGGGCGAGAAATCAGCCCAGCGAACTTGTCCAAAATTACCGCCTCCTTTGCGGACAATGAGTTCAACCACGGCCTTCAGCCCGGAGCAATCGCGCGCTTACATGCCGATCGTGCGCGCGGCGCATTGCTTGTTTTGGCAACGGCTGCGCCGGAATTTTATGCCCAATTAATTGGCAACCTTGCGGATTTTCACGCCGTCATTGCCACGCGCCATATCCTGACACCCGATGGCGCGCTTACCCACAAAATAGAAGGCGAAAATTGCTACGCCGGCGAAAAATTGCGCCGGATCGAAGAATGGCTTTCCCAGCAATCCATCGGCCGCAAGGATGCGCACATCATCTTTTACTCCGACGATATCAGCGACAGCCCGACGCTAAACTTCGCTGATGAAGGTTACGCGGTAAACCCCTCCAAAAAATTTGCAGAAGCTGCAGCAAAGGCGAATTGGGGCCGTCTGGATTTTCGCCATGCAGAAGGCATTTCCAACACGCCATAGGCCCCGGCCTAAGCAGGAGCAACGGTGTTCAAGCTTTCGACAAAATGGCTGATGGCTTCAGCGCCGCGTTCTGACGCGGGCCGCGGGTCGCTTTGATCGGCGGTATATGCCATGCGTTGCTCTTGAGCTGTGCGATATTGCAGCGCAATCGCCGCATGATCCGGCAATAACGGTAGCAACTGCTTGGCAGTGCGCGCAACCGGGCCATTATTCCAAAAATCATATTCTGGCATCGCCCCGGGCGATGGCACACTGTGGGTATCTATAAAAAAGCATGCACGCGGGCGATACAGAAATTCATAAACTTGGCTTGAAACATCGCCAATATAGACGTCGGCTGACAAGGTGTAGCTCATGTCAAACAAACGCGCGCTGTCCACATCAATCCGTATATTGGGGGCATCAAAATATTTCGGATCGATATCCGGCCTTTTACGCGTCACGCGATATTCAGGCGAGATATGCACTTTTTTGAAAAATAACATCACATGCGGAGCAAAGATCAGGTTGAACCGGTCCGCATTCTGGAAAAAATATTCCAGTATATCGGCGCCATGGTCGAACCAGCTAGACATATGCGGGTCGAAATGAGGATTGTATAAAAAAGTCGGATTGTCGTTGTCGAAGAATTTTTCAGCTGTACGCCCCTGCAATATGTCGAATTTTGCGTACCCGATAATGCGGCAACGGTCTGGCGTGGAAACGCCTGCTTCCATCATCTGGTCCACGACCTTTTGTCCGCTAACTATCAAGAGATCAAAGTTCCCGAATGCAGGATGGACAGATACATTCCGATCCCCCGACCCGTGGGGTACGCAAACAAACGCAGGGCAATGATCCTTTCCGCGAAATTTGGTCCAATGGCGCTTCAAGGTAAGGCAAGTCCGTTCGGTCGACACAATGGCTGAGGAATTTCTTAAAATCGCATTATGCCAATACAAGCGAAGGATGCGGTGGACGGGCAAGAGCCTGTTCAGGTCTTTAGTAAGCGCCCTGAGCATTTCGGGTAGCGCCAATGATTGCCACTCCAACGCTGCAATCTGTTCGGGCGACAGCAGTTTCTGCACCTCTTTCTTGATAGTCTCACTGCCGAATGCAATGACCGCACGAACTCCGTTTGCCTGAAGCGCAAACGCACCTGCAATACCCGCCAGATGCGCCACCTGATGACCCGCATCGTGATTGAACAGGAATATTACAGGGGCGCTGCCGGTTACTTCGGGCCGTTTTTGGTGTGGCTTCATGAACATGGAGTGCCGATATCGTTTGCGGCAAATTATGGCAACCAATCTACCACAGACAAGGCGCATTTAAAGGAGCGCACCGGACGAACGGCAAGCGTTTTACATGCGAAAAGCTGAGCTGCTCACATCTGATTGCGGAGCATCATTTTGAAAAGTCCCAAATATGGATAGGCCTTTAAATTGTTAGCTTGCTCAGCTTCGACGTTAGCGCGCTCAATGCGACGGCATGTTTTGAAAAATTCTTTCGGCCTTTTTTGGCGCACACTTAATGACATGACTTTGATTAGGAGACGAAGTGCACTAGTCCCCCATTTGATTAGGAGCATGCGTTTGATGGCAGAGCAGAAACAGGGAAGTGGACGTCGCATATTGCGATCTGGCGCCTGGCTTTTTCTGCCAAAAACATTGTCGGCTTTTCTCAGCCTCATTTATCTTGCCGTTTCCACGCAGACACTGGGTGCCGCGGACTTCGGCAAGTTTATGCTCATTTTCAGCTTTGCCCAGCTTATCGCGGGTTTTACATCTTTCCAAACTTGGCAAATCCTTATCCGTTACGGCACAAATTTGGTGCAGGACGGGGCGCAAGCAAAATTGGCCGAATTGACGTGGTTCTGTATAATTCTTGATCTGATTGGTGCCGCGCTGGCTTTGGTCTTAGCCATATTCGGCGCATGGGTTCTTGCCGCAAATCAGGGCTGGGAAGATAAAGAGGCAATCGCCGTCATTGTCTTTACGACATTGCTCGTGCTGTCGTCGCGTTCAACGCCAACGGGGCTATTGCGGATTAGCGACCGTTTCGGCGATGCTGCATTACCGGACATGCTTGTCCCCATCATCCGCCTTGTCGGTACCGGCATATTGGTATTGACGCAGCCAACGGTATGGGGATTTCTGGCGATTTGGCTACTGTCGGAATTTGTACCGACCATCTTCGTTTGGATAAATGTCTTACGGCGGCTTAAACTGCCGTTGCGGTGGAGCAATTTGCCCCGATTGGGCAGTTTCCAGAGCCGCTTTCCCGGCATCAGCAAGTTCGCATTGTGGTCAAACGCTGGCTCAAGCTTTAAGCTGACCAGCCAGCAAATGGTTGCGGTCATCGTTGGTGTCTATGTCGGCGCCGCTGCCGCTGGATTTTTCCGGCTTGGTTATCAATTGGGCCAGGTTTTTGCGCGTATTGGCGATGCCATTTCCATGGCCTTGTTCACCGAATATGCACGGGTCGCCCACATAGGCGGTTCAAAGGATGCAGGCATCCTGCTGAGCAAGATGATGAAGGTTTCTGGCGTGGCGGCAATGCTTGTGCTGGCTATTGTCGGTTTGGCAGGAAAGCCCATCATCGTCTGGCTATTCGGCGTAGAATTTGTTGCCGCTTATCCGCTTGTGATGATTTTGGGTACCGCAGCGGCGGTACAATTTGCAACATTGGGGTTAGAGCCTGCATTGCTGACTGCTGGAAAAGCTGGCCGAGTTATGTTGTGCAGCTTAGCCGGAGCCATTATCGTAGCAATTCTTCTCGTTTGGCTATTGCCGATATACGGCGAAGTTGGTGCGGCTTTTGCCATGCTTGCCGCGGCCACCGTCAACGCGGGTTTATTAATCATTTCATATCGCCAAAAGATCCTTGGCCAAAAAATAAACGCCGCGCTCTAACCAGGACTCTGCGCTTTTATAAAGTTCACAACATCCGATACAACGGGCGCTTTTTGACGGAACGGACGCGCGACGGCCATGATGATATCGGCGTGGTCGACGTCGGGATAAATCCTTAACTGCTGCTGCCCGCCCAGCGCTTGGATTGCCTCAGATAGAATTTTGCTGTTGCGGGGCTTCACGACGGTATCCTTATCACCTGTGAGTAGTAGTAGCGGTGGAGCGTCCGCGCGCGCAAAAGTGATTGGCTGCGTTTCGGTCAGGTCCGGCCACTGGCCCAAGGCAATTTTTGATGAATCGGTCGTGAGCGGCAGAAAATCATACGGCCCGGCAAGGCCGATAACCCCCTTGATCACATTCGGCGCGAGATTATTCGCAGCCAACCATTGCGGGTCAAGCGCCGTCATCATGGCGATATGCGCGCCAGCACTATGCCCCATTACGAAGATGCGGTCAGCATCGCCATCATGTTTGGCAATATTGGCATGGACCCAAGCAATCGCCGATGCCGTATCTTGAACAAAGGCTGGAAAGCGCACGCTTGGTGCCTTGCGATAATCGGCAATGACCGTGACAAAGCCACGTGCGGCAAAGGCGCGACCCAAAAAGCCGTAGCCCTCACGCTCGCCATCATGCCACGAGCCGCCATGGAAAAAGATCAGCACCGCAGATGCGCCAGCGGCGTTTTGCTTTGGCAGATAAATATCGAGCTTCTGCCGCGCGTCATCGCCGTACGCGATACTCGTCAGAGGGGCTTGGCGATACTCCACAGGACCCGGTGCTATCCGGTCTGCAAAATCTAGCTTTTGCGGATCGGTCTTGCTCCAGAACCATATACCAGAACCAACCAAGGCGAGGATGAGTACAAAAACAATATATTTGATCATCCGAGATATGTGCCAATGAAAGCGCCAACCCACAATTAAAAAAGACCTCCCCGTCGGAGCCGTCTTTTCATGTAGGTCACTTAGATAATCCTGCGCGTCGCAGCAAATTTTTGCGCTGCAAAAACCGTAACCTCACCAATGGAGCAATCTAAGGATGACTTAGGCCAACATCCACGCTTGCTTAACCCCTTGGTTCAACGCATTCTAATTCAAGTATGCATTAATGGGGATAAAATGTGTCCGAAATAGTCACAGCAGTCCAAAGGGGCAGTCAAGTCTATGTCTATGGCGCCGGACAGCGTCAGCTGTGTTCAGTTTTTGCGGGAACTGGGCCGAATGACGGACTGAAAGGATATACATCCAGCACAGTCAGCGTTCGAAGAGGCAGTCACATTTACGTTTACGATAACAAGGGTCGCCAGATTTCCAGCGTGTTCGCGGGAAGATAAGTTCAGGTTATGCAAAATCCCAATGCGGGTGGATGGAGGTTTTGTGGACGAATTGCCAACCAGATTTATATCGTCATTTGTAGTCGAATTCATAAGTGATTTCATGCAATTCTGCGTTGAAAAATACGGATTTTCAACTGAAGAAATTAGCATTATTTGCGTAGTTACGACCGAAAGCACTCGGGAAATTCGACATGACGGTTATTTGTTAAAAACCTATGGCGCTGAAGGTCCAGCAATTCCGGATGAGTTCCGATTTCCGGTCAGCGTTCAGTTCGTGTGTCGACGGTTGGGCACGCGGCGAGAAACAACACGGCGAAAACTTGAAGATTTAGCAAATAGAGGTTTTTTGAAAAAAATTAAGGGTGGATACACGCTACCCGCACAAACGGACGCCGCTGATTACACCAAGGAGTTGCGGGACTTTTTGGTGTCCAAAGTCCGCGGACTTCAGAATTATATAGAAAAAATACCAACGTAATTTCTTGATCAATGGACTGCGGCCAACTGAACACAATGCCCAAATTGGGCATTGTGGATTGTTGTACATTCACATGCTTAATATTTACCTGCCACGACTCGGGGATGTGAGGGCGCGCCTAGTGGCAGATATGGAGCAAAATGACGCAACAATTGCCTTGTTGGCAATCGGGCGGCGCATACAAAGTGCCAGAAAAAAGAGCAGAATGTCGGTTGCTAAGTTGTCGGCAAAGACCGCTATTTCAACGCGATTCATTGAGTATATTGAGGAAGGAGAATTCAGAAAACTTCCGGGCCGGTCGCATGTGCTGGGTTTTACACGATCCATCTGCCGAGAATTAGCATTAGACCCAGAAGAGATTATTCAGGTCGTCAAAACAGCGATGTATCCTGCCCCGATGACGGAATTCGAACTAACTATTGCACAACAGATGAAACGTCCGCTGGTAGCGAAGATCGCGAATATGCTAAAATCTGTTCTTGACCGCATTACACGTTAAAAAACCATTTTCTAGTTTCCGCCCGCATAATGCCTCGCACCTAGTGAACCAAAATTGAGTTAATTGGGTTGCAGGAACATTCAGCGGGAAACACCCCGACCTTTGGTACTTTGTTCAAAAGACAATAAAAAAGGGCTCGCAATCTCTCGCAAGCCCTTGATTTTGTTCGGAAAAACCGAATTCTCGGTTTAACGTTTCGAGAATTGGAAGCTCTTACGCGCCTTGGCCTTACCGTATTTCTTACGCTCGACCACACGGCTGTCGCGGGTCAGGAACCCTTCTGACTTCACGGCGCTACGCAGCATTGGCTCATATTTCGACAGTGCTTGCGCGATACCGTGCTTTACGGCGCCGGCTTGACCCGAAAGACCACCGCCCTTGACCGTTGCGATAACGTCATATTGGCCAGTACGCTCGGTCACACCGAATGGCTGGTTGATGACGAGACGCAGCGAAGGACGTGCGAAATAGATTTCCTGATCGCGGCCATTGACGACAATTTTGCCAGTACCAGGCTTCAACCATACGCGTGCGACGGCATCCTTGCGGCGGCCAGTTGCATAAGCGCGGCCTTGCGCATCGATTTCCTGTTCACGAATGACAGCAGCGATCTGTGCAGGTGCTTGAACGTCGGCGCCCAAGGTTTCGAGATCAGCGAGCGAAGTTGCAGTATCGGACATTATGCACCCACCTTATTCTTACGGTTCATGGAAGCGACGTCGAGCGTCTTTGGCTGTTGACCGGCATGCGGATGCTCGGTGCCGTTATACAGATGCAGCGCACGCATTTGCGCACGCCCCAAAGGACCGCGTGGAACCATCCGCTCAACGGCCTTTTCAAGGACGCGCTCAGGGAATTTGCTGTCCAGCACCTTGCCAGCAGTGATACCCTTGATACCGCCGATGTAACCGGTGTGACGATAATAGACCTTGTCGGTCAATTTCTTGCCGGTGAACTTCACCTTGTCCGCATTGATGACGATGACATGGTCGCCGCAATCGACATGTGGGGTGTAGCTTGGCTTGGTCTTACCACGCAGGATGTTGGCAATGAGGCTGGCCACGCGGCCAACAACCAAACCTTCTGCGTCAATGAGGATCCACGATTTCTCGACGTCCTGTGGACGGATCGATTTCGTAACTCTGGATAGCGTTTTCATCGCTAATCGCACCTTTCGAAATTTTGTAGTTATGCAGAATCATCACTGATCCGCATGCGAAGCGGTGCCAATGACGACGAAAGCCCCATTAGTCAAGAAAAAGCAGGCGTTTTGCGACGGGTATAATAATACCATCCGAGAAGTTACGCCGTTTCGCGGCCCAATATGTGCGCGCCCCAAACGGTGGATGCGACCAGCAAAGCGCCAACTGCCTGATGCGATACTGCTAGCACGATGTTGACGCCAGTCATGACGGTCGCAATACCTAAGATGATTTGAATGCCATAGGCGCTATGGATGGCGATAGAGGCGCTACGTGCGCCTGTTTTTTTGACGCAGCGCGCCAGCAGGATCAAGGCCAACACCGCGACCCACGCCCACCAGCGATGGACAAAATGCGTGAGGTAGGGGTCGTTCACCAACGCATAGAAAACGCCCTTGGCGGTATCCACGCCGTCGGGATACACTCGGTCGTTCATCAAAGGCCAAGTGTTGGACACATAGCCTGCGTTTAAGCCCGCAACCCACGCGCCAAATAGCATCTGGATAAACAGGATAGCAAAAACCGACGCGGCAAAGGGGGTTATTCTGGCTGGCTTCGCAGCTGGGTTTTTGACCAGCGCCTTTAGGTCAAGCGCAGTCCAAACCAGTCCGCCAAGAATGATGAAAGCGGTCAGCAAATGTACCGCAAGGCGGTAATGGCTGACATCGGTGCGTGCCGACAGGCCCGATGAAACCATCCACCAGCCAATCGTGCCCTGAAGCCCACCCAGGGCCAACAATGCGAGCAAACGCGGCTTATAACCTGCGGGAATGGCTTGCTTCACCCAAAACCATGCCAGCGGAAGTGCAAAAGCCAAGCCTATGACGCGCCCAAGTAAGCGATGCACCCATTCCCAGAAATAGATGAATTTGAATTCAGCCAATGTCATGCCAGCAGGGCCGTTAATCTCTGTATATTCGGGAATCTTCTTATACTTCTCAAATTCCGACATCCAGGCTGTCTCGCTGAGTGGAGGAAGCGTGCCGGTAATAGGCTTCCATTCGGTAATCGATAATCCCGATTCGGTCAGTCGCGTGATCCCGCCGACGACGACCATTGCAAAGACCAAGGCAGCGACTCCCATCAGCCAGTTGATCAACGCAGCGGGGCGTGCTGCGTGGTTTTCGGAAACGGGATGTAAGTTGAGCTTAGTATTCATGAACGTCGATATGGCGCTTAATGCCGATTGTCGCAAGCAAAGGAGGTTGCAAAAATTGCTAACCGAGCTGCAATTTAGCGATGTAATGTTGTAACGTTCATCGAATCAGTGTAAGGACCGGTCATGGCACAGGTATGGCAAAAATGGCGTTGGGACGGGCTTGGCCTCAGCATCGCAGGATTGTGCCTGTTCCATTGCCTCATAACCATGGCCTTGCTGACCATTCTTGCGTCTGCGGGCGGCGCGTTATTGAACCCCATCATCCACGAAATCGGGTTGGGCCTCGCCATCCTGCTGGGTGTTTTAGCATTGGGTAAGGGCTTTCGCGCACATGGCTTGTTCATGCCCGCTTTTATTGGTGCGCTTGGTATCGGCATGATGGGCGGCGCACTGACGCTGCCACATGGCGCTATGGAAATTACTTGGACAGTAATTGGCGTTGTCTTTCTTGGACTTGGCCATTTTCTTAACCATCGGGCCAAAGGCTGAACCACAATCGCGCGGTGATTGACCAGCCGCATCCCAGCGCCTACATCACCGGCATGGCAGCACATCACCATCATGAGCATGCAGGCGCATCGCTTGCGCAGGCCGCAGAAGCAGCGCTTGTAGACGCTGGTGAACAATGGACCGATATGCGGTCAGATATCTTCGCGGTACTCGCCACCTTTGAAAAGCCAGCGTCGGCTTATGACATTGCTGACCTTGTTTCGCAAAGACGCGGCAAACGCGTTGCCCCCAATAGCGTCTATCGCATCCTGGACCTATTTGTGACGACCAACCTTGCGCGCCGCGTGGAAAGCGCGAATGCCTATATTGCCAACTCGCACCCCGGATGCTTGCATGATTGCATTTTCCTGATTTGCGATAGCTGCGGCACCGCAACGCATATTGACGATGATGCCCTGACTATGAGCGTGCGTGCAGCGGCAGAACATGCTGGCTTTGCGCAAGTTCGTCCCGTCATCGAAGTGCGCGGCAAATGTGCCGATTGTGATTGAAATATCCGCAATTACCCGTTCGACAGCCCGATAAAACACCGCTAAGCTTAAAGCATGACTCATTCGCCTGACACGCCGTTACTTGATACGGTTAAAGTGCCCTCGGACCTTCGTAATCTTGCCGCGTCGCAGCTTCGCCAGCTTGCTGACGAATTGCGCGCCGAAACCATTTCTGCCGTATCAGTCACAGGTGGTCATTTGGGTGCGGGGCTTGGGGTTGTGGAGTTGACCACCGCCATCCATTATGTGTTCAACACGCCCGATGACCGGTTGGTCTGGGATGTAGGCCATCAATGCTATCCGCACAAAATCCTCACTGGACGTCGCGACCGTATCCGCACCTTGCGCACGGGCGGGGGCCTTTCGGGCTTCACCAAGCGGAGCGAGAGCGAATATGATCCGTTCGGTGCCGCTCATAGCTCAACGTCGATTTCCGCAGCTTTGGGCTTTGCTGTGGCTAACAAGATCGCTGGCAAACCCGGCAAGGCAATTGCTGTCATTGGCGATGGGTCCATGTCAGCTGGCATGGCTTATGAGGCGATGAATAACGCGCAAGCCGCAGGCAACCGTCTGGTCGTCATCCTGAACGATAATGACATGTCGATTGCACCGCCAGTGGGTGGCTTGTCCGCTTATCTGTCGCGCTTGGTTTCCTCTAGCGAGTATCTAGGCCTGCGCAGCCTCGCGAGCAAACTCGCAAAACGCTTGTCGCGCCGTATCTATACTGCAGCGTCAAAGGCCGAAGAATTCGCCCGTGGCATGGCGATGGGCGGAACCTTGTTTGAAGAGCTTGGCTTTTATTATGTCGGCCCCATTGACGGCCATAATTTAGACCAGCTGATCCCCGTCCTCGAAAATGTCCGCGACAATGCTGAGGGTCCGGTCCTGATCCATGTCGTTACGCAAAAGGGCAAAGGCTATGCCCCTGCCGAAGCGTCGGCTGACAAATATCATGGCGTCGTCAAATTCGACGTGGTCACAGGCAAGCAGGACAAGGGCCCCGGTGGCGGTCCGCCTGCCTATCAGAACGTGTTTGGCGAAACGCTTGCAAAGCTGGCGGAAACCGATCCCAAAATCTGCGCTATCACGGCCGCTATGCCCGGCGGGACAGGCGTCGATAAATTCTCCGCCGCGCACCCCGAACGCTCCTTCGATGTGGGCATCGCGGAGCAGCATGCCGTGACCTTCGCCGCTGGCCTCGCCGCGCAAGGCATGCGTCCCTTCTGCGCGATTTATTCAACCTTCCTGCAACGCGCTTACGATCAAGTAGTCCACGACGTCGCGATCCAGAACCTGCCCGTACGCTTCGCCATTGACCGCGCCGGTTTGGTCGGTGCCGACGGCAGCACCCATGCCGGGTCGTTCGACATTACCTATCTTGCGACCCTACCAAATATGGTCGTTATGTCGCCAGCGGATGAGGCAGAGCTGGTCCATATGACCTACACCGCCGTTTTGCACGACAGCGGCCCAATCGCGTTCCGCTATCCGCGCGGCAATGGCACGGGCGTTCCTTTGCCCGAAGTGCCGCAGCAGCTCGAAATCGGCAAAGGCCGCATCGTTCGTGAAGGTAAGAAGGTCGCGATCTTGTCGCTCGGTACCCGTCTGGCCGAAGCCATGAAGGCAGCCGACACGCTGGACGCAAAGGGTCTGAGCACCACCGTTGCGGACTTACGTTTCGCGAAGCCGCTGGACGAAAAAATGATCCGCCAGCTCATCGCCACGCATGAAGTGGTTGTGACGGTCGAAGAAGCGTCCGTTGGTGGCCTTGGCGCGCATGTGTTGACGCTGGCGAGCGACGCCGGCCTGATGGACACTGGCCTAAAAATCCGCACCATGCGCCTGCCAGATATCTTCCAAGAGCATGACAGCCCGCAGAAACAATATGACGAGGCCGGCCTGAATGCGCCGCACATCGTCGAAACTGTGTTGAAGGCGCTACGCCACAACAGCGCAGGCGTTGAGGAAGCGAGCGTGCGCGCTTAAGCGCACGCTTCTGTCACGCCATTACCCCGGAATAATCGCCTGCGCGGTTTGGCCGTCACCTTCGGGGGCGGCGATGATATCGCGCGTGATGCTGCCTTTATTGACGGTGGTAGTCTGCGGATCACCGACCGACGAACGAATGCCCAATTCGGCAGCGCCAGAGGTCGTCGAAATCGCGCGTTCAGCAGCGGAGCGCGCAGTGGTGCCACCAAATAAAGTCTCCAGCGTCTGCTCCTGACCAGCCTCGGCAGGGCGAATGGCCGAAACCACCGTCGGTTCAAGCGCAAAGTCAGGCGGAACCACCAACGGCGCAGCGCGGCTAACAGACGGTGCAGCCGACTGACTGCCGCCCAATATACTACCCATAGACCCACATCCCGACAACAAAGGAAGCGTCATAAGGGCAACGGCAAAAAGGACAGGTTTGGTGTTCATATAAATATCCATTTTCAAGCCGAATTACGGGCGGGGAGCAGTTATAGGCGTGGCGGCGCCAAACATGGCGTCCAAAACCTGCTGCTTGGTGTCGCCATCCTGCGGACGCGGCGCGTTAGGGGTCGGCGTTGGCAAGGTGAAGGTCTTAGGGACTTCGATTGGCTTTGCCCGGCTTACTGCAAATTCGTCAGGGCGTTCGCGATCATAAATGCTGGTCGTTCCGCAGCCCGCAAGCGCAAGAATAGCAACTGACGCCGCTGCTAAGTTAGATATCCGCTTCATGACTTCTCCACTATGTCGGCTTTGCTTGCAGGTTCCTGAACATCAGGGCCACGATTGGTTTCCTTGTCACCTATCAGGAACGAACGGGCAAGCAATATCAATACACCTATGCTGATACAGGCGTCGGCCAGGTTGAATATATAAAAGGGCCGGAACGCACCAAAATGCAGATCGGCATAATCCACAACATAGCCATAACGCGTCCGATCAACGATGTTTCCAAGCGCGCCGCCCAAGACCAACGACAAGGCCAGCACGTCGCCGCGCAATTTCTCGCGCCACATCCACACGCCTACGCCGACCGCAATGACCGTAGTAAGCGCAACCAGCGCCCAGCGTTCGCCATCGCTATCCGCGGTTAGGAAGCTCATCGAAACGCCGCGATTTTCGGCGTAGCGCAGGTCGAAAAACGACACGATGTGAATGACGCCCCGCTCTTTCAACTGTAATGGCCCGAGCATCGCGAATTTCACGATTTGATCGGCGATGAACACGAGGCTAGCGAGCAGGAGCCCCTGAAGGCGGAATTTGGGGTTTGGATTCATTTGCGCGTCCTAACCGTATTTCGCGTCATGCTGAACTTGTTTCAGCATAACAATCTGTCGCCGTGCGTTATCCTGAAACACGTTCAGGATGACGATCAAGGGAGTGTGGTTATTACCCACCAACAACATCCGCACACCGACCGCACAACGCGCCATCGTCCAAAACCTCGGGAAGGTGCCGCCAGCAACGACCGCATTTGTGGTTGGTGGTTTTGACTGCGCCAGTCTCCCGACCATGATGCACCGCCGACACGATGAATATTTCGGCTAAGTCAATTTCGCCAGGATCACCGGGATAGTTATATTCGACTTCCAGACTTGAGCCAATTTCCTTGTTACGGCGCATAGGTTCGATCAGCTCGTTTGCCAGCATGCGGGTTCCTCTAATGTCCACCCATTTTACCGCCAATATTTTATCTACCCAGCCAGCATCAACCTCCGGCCAATCCGAAAAGTGCACGCTGTCTTCATCGGGGAATCGCGTCTGCCAAACCTCTTCGCTGGTGAAGACCAACACCGGCGCGGCATATCTCACCAACGCGTGGAACAATATGTCGAGCACCGTGCGATACGCCATCCGCTTTGGGTCGGTAGGCGCGTCGCAATAGAGGCAGTCCTTGCGGATATCAAAGAAGAAGGCCGACAGGTCTTCGTTGCAAAACTCGGTCAGCAAGCGGACATAAGTGTTAAAGTCAAAGTCATTGACCGCCGCCTTCAACTTCGCGTCCATATCCGCGAGCAGATGAAGCATATAACGCTCCAGCTCTGGGATGTCGGCGACCGCAACCTTTTCCGCATCGGAAAACCCATCGAGCGCGCCGAGCAGATAGCGGAAGGTGTTGCGCAATTTGCGATATTGGTCGGAAACGCCCTGCAGGATTTCCTTGCCGATCCGGTGGTCTTCGGTGAAGTCCACGGTCAACGCCCACAGCCGCAAAATATCCGCGCCACTGTCACGCATCAGGTCGAGGGGGTTGATCGTGTTGCCGAGCGACTTGGACATTTTCATGCCCTTTTGATCCATCGTAAAGCCGTGGGTCAGCACCGCGTTATAGGGCGCACGGCCCCGCGTGCCGCAGCTTTGCAGCAGGCTGGACTGGAACCAGCCGCGATGTTGGTCGCTGCCTTCGAGATAGAGGTCCGCAGGCCATTGCAGGTCAGGCCAGCGTCCACTTTCAAGAACAAATGCATGGGTGCAGCCCGAATCGAACCACACGTCCAAAATATCGGTGACGCGCTCATAATCAGCCAAGGCGTAATCGCTGCCCAAATATGCCTGTGCGCGTTCATCGGACCAGGCATCGACGCCCATTTCACGTACGCCCGCGATGATACGCGCGTTAACACCTGCGTCGCAGAGATACTGGCCGGACTTGCGGTCCACGAACAAAGTGATTGGCACGCCCCATGCGCGCTGGCGCGACAGCACCCAGTCGGGGCGGCCTTCGACCATCGCGGTGATGCGGTTCTGGCCCTTTTCAGGTACCCAACGGGTGTCCGAAATCGCGGTCATTGCCTTTTCGCGCAACGTGCCATCGGCGCTGGCTTTGTCCATAGGCACAAACCATTGCGGGGTGCAGCGGTAAATGACCTTCGCCTTTGACCGCCAGCTATGCGGATAGCTATGCTTAAATTCCCCCGCCGCAAGCAGCCCGCCAGCTTCGTGCAAAGCCGTGCAGATCGGGCCGTCAGACGCGTTTAATTTTTTGTCAATCACTGACCAAGAATGTCCGCCCAGCCAGCCCCAGTCCGCACGATATCTACCATCGCCCTCGACCGCAAAAACAGGGTCGATCGATGGCACTTGCGCCTTGCACAGGTCAAAGTCATCCTCGCCATGGTCAGGGGCCATATGGACAAGGCCGGTGCCGCTCTCGATAGTGACAAAATGGCCCTCCAGCATCGGACGCGGCTTCGCAAAGAAACCGCCGAGTTCGTGCATCGGGTGGCGGACCATGGTTCCGGCTAGGTCGGAGCCTTTAAAGGTTCCCAGCTCCCGCACGACAGACCAAACAGAAGGATTTAGTCGCTCACGGAATTGTTCGCGCAATTGCGACGCAATTAGCACTCGCCGAGCCTGATCTGCATCAATCTTAGGCCTTGCCTCGCCTCGCTCGGTGACGGGAATTAAGCGAGCTTCGTGAAGCTCTATCAGAGCATACTCAACATCGGGCCCATAAGCGATCGCCTGATTGACCGGAATCGTCCAAGGCGTTGTGGTCCAGATAACGGCATAAGCCCCCTCCAGATCCCGCGCATTTGGCGATTCCACAATCTCAAACGCCACATCGATCTGCGTCGAGGTGATATCCTCATACTCAACTTCGGCTTCGGCCAAGGCGGTCTTCTCAACGGGCGACCACATCACGGGCTTCGCGCCGCGATAGAGCTGGCCGCTTTCGGCAAATTTCAACAGCTCCGAAACAATCGTTGCCTCAGCCTGAAAATCCATCGTCAGATAGGGATTGTCCCAATCGGCATTGACGCCCAGCCGCTTCAATTGTTCGCGCTGCGTGTCGACCCAATGCTGCGCATAGGCCCGGCATTCGGCGCGGAACTCGACGGCGGGAACCTCGTCCTTGTTGAGCTTTTTCTTGCGATATTGCTCTTCGACCTTCCACTCGATGGGCAGACCGTGGCAATCCCAACCGGGCACATAAGGCGCGTCTTTGCCCAGTAGGGTCTGCGTGCGGACGACCATGTCCTTCAGGATATGGTTCAGCGCGTGGCCGATATGCATATCACCATTTGCGTAAGGCGGGCCATCATGCAGAA
>Ga0315903_10003768_pt1 | contig 20718 bp, 29 predicted proteins | sample LakEriMetagenome_7_FD_203524 | JGI IMG/M metagenome (GOLD analysis project Ga0315903, IMG submission 203524) | Freshwater fungal communities from buoy surface, Lake Erie, Ohio, United States - Buoy 2 MA119 | ecosystem: Environmental > Aquatic > Freshwater > Lake | place: USA: Lake Erie, Ohio... | reverse complement strand
TCTTAATACGCATGGTGGATCTGCCAGCGATATGTTTGCGATTTATGATATGATGCGTCAAATACGTAAAAAATGTGAAATACATACAATAGGTATGGGAAAAATTATGAGTGCTGGAGTTTTGTTATTAGCCGCTGGTACCAAAGGCAAACGTAAAATTGGAGCAAATGCTCGCGTTATGATACACTCAGTTCTAGGTGGTAGCGAAGGACCGTTATTTAATATTGAAAATGAATTTGAAGAGATAAAATTTGTTCAAGAAGCATATTCTAGAGCTTTAACTAAAGAAACAAATTTAACTTCTAAAAGCATGAAAGAATTACTAGAACGTCATGTCAATATCTATTTATCAGCAGCAGAAGCTGTAAAATATGGCATTGCTGATGAGGTTATTTAAATGTCAAAAGATTTAGAAAAAAAGCTAGAAGAATTATTTTTACATAAAGAAAAAGTTTTAACTGATAATAATCTAGAGCTATTGATACGTTCTGTTGTTAAAAATGATAGTTTATTTGAGGCTAAAAAAGAAAAACGTGAGTTTGTTAGTCTTGAACAATTTTATAATTTTTTGCCTAAGATGGATATTAATAGCCTATTAGGAGAAAAAAATACAACAGCCGGTCAAGAGGCAAGAAAACAATTTAATAAGATGATAGGAGATATTGTAAAAGATTCTAAATCATTAGAAGAAAAATTAAAAAAAGTAGAAATTTTTTGCTCTAAACCACCCAGTTCAGATGAAAGCTTATCAACTGTATTAAATAGAATATTTTTTCTTAAAGTTTTTTATCAGCTTTTAAATGAGTTCTCAGGAATTATATCTGGTTATTTATTTGAGTCTTTTGTATCGGCATTAATGGACGGTAGACAAATTAATAGCTCACATGATATTGACGATGTTATGCTTGATGAAAAAACAAAACAGGCCATTAATTTAAAATTATTAAAAGATAAAAATCCTGTACACGGTAGTATAGGTCTTGCATTAAAAAAATTTCACAATAACAAAAATTCTTTATTAGATTTTTATGTCGGCTATAAGCTATCTGGCGATGAATCTTCTATAAGTTTCTATCATTTTACGCTTAATTATAATGATTTTTTAATTATTCCTAACGTAAAAAATATATTACGTCAAGCTGGTATAAGCCATATTGATTTAAAAAATATTGACAATCCAGATGTTTTTACAAAAGTTTTCAATGCCTTAAAAGCTTTTAAAAAAAGCACTGGCGAAGAAACACAGTTTGAAATAAATCATGACGAGATTAAGAAATTTTCTAAACCGATTATTCTTAAATTACAAAAAACTGATCTATACAATGTTTTACAACTTTATAATAATGTTCTTAATCAAGATGTAAGAAATGCATATAAATACTTATATTTATTATCTAATAATATTTCTTTATATTATTTAGAAGATGATTATGATGGAGTAAAAGATGGTATAACAAATGCAACAGCCTTAAAAGACACTCTTTCTGGTATTAAAGACGTAAAAGGTAAATAATAATGCATCAAATAAAGTTACTTCTTTTTGAAGCTATAAAACGAGGCTTAGAAGAAGAATTAGAAAGTCAAAATGAATTAATGAAAGAAGTTAAAAAAGCTCTTTCAAATATTCAAGATATTTCTGTTACCACTTCTAACAAAAGTGATATGGCATTAGTTGTTCGTGTTGATGATAAAAAAGAAATACAAACAGCCAGAAAAAAAGTTCGTTCTGCTCTTAAAAGTTTAAAAGTAACATTAGAAGATAGATTAATAACTAAATTTGACTCTAGTACAGAAACATCTGTAATAGAATACAAAGATGGTTCTGGGCGTGTTTATGTAGTCTATAAATTTGATATTGGCTCTAGAGAAGGATTAGCTTTAGAACATATAGTTGAATTTTTATTCAATCGAAAAATTACTAGTGAATTAAAAAATAGATTAGATCTTTCCGAAGAAGCAAGCAAAGAAGATGTTCTGAATAAATTAAAAGGTGATTTTTCTAGCACTCTTCAAGTAGCTTTAAAAGGTAAAAAACTTGTAGAAGAAAAGATCGGCTCTGTTAAAGACGCAGAAAGTGTTGGTAGTACAAATAATAAAGCTGATTTAGTACTGAATACCGAAGATAACAAAAAAATTGGTTTGTCTATTAAATTAGTTACAGAAGAAGGTCGCGGAGTAAGATTTACGTATAATAAAAATCTTGGATATGGAGATGAAACAGATGATAACCTTGTTCGTAATCCTAGCGGAATGCCTTGGTGGATTGTCGGGAGGCAAATATTTGCGAGGAAAGTCGGCTCTAGAAGTTATAATCCCGGTAAAGAAGAATTTGAAGCACCCGAATGGATGATAAACGCTAAAGAAAAACATTCAGACTTGTATAAAGAAGCCATGAGTGAAGTATACGAGAAGGTTCGTAATGTTTTAACTGCCAACCTTCGTCGTATGAAACTAAAGCAATTAGTAGATATGGTTAATGAAGCTCATTTGGGTGGCAAAGAAGAAAGAGATAATTATGATTCTTTTCTAGTTATGAAAGCAACTGATGAAGGAGTCACAGTAGAAGAAGAAGGATTTGAAAAACCAGATTTAGAAAAAATAAAGAGTAGTGGTATGAACAAAAATGACATTGTTAAGCAAGAGGATAGTCTAATTATAATAGATATCCCCGGTATGACTCCATTAACAATTCATAGTGTTAAGTTCCACAGTAATATGTTAAGTGGTAAGCGAGATGATTTAAAAATTAAAACACGCTAATGATCAAGATTGCTATTAAAAATAAAAATTTATTAAATGAAGCTATGTTAAAATTTTCTAAGCAAGCGCAAGAAAAAATAGTTTCTTATGTTACGCAAGCTATAGAAAATAAATCCACTAATTCAAGAACTATTATTGATATTCCTCTAAAAGATATAATTTATTCAAATAATAAAAATTTCTATCTTGGATTACCGTTTTTATATTATGGAAATATAAAAAATGAATTTATACCTAATAATGAAATAATATCTAATTGGAATGAAAAAGAAAAAAAATTTGATGATAATTTTATAGCTAATATATTAAATAATAATTGTGAACTAGTTTTGAGGATTGATAATAATCCTAATAATAGCGCTATAGCATCAATGGGTGCAGCAACTTCTGCTAATAAAACAGTTTTTGTAATGAGTTTCTTTTTGCCAAATATCAAAAATATTGAAAGTGTAAAAAATTTTGCTAGACACGAATTACAACATTTAACACAAAAATTAAATAATACATGTATTTTATATGCTGAAAAACTTAAAAGAACTTATAATCCTCAAAGAGTAAAAATAATTAAAATGAATTTAAAGAAAACCAAAAATTTAAAATTTGGTTTAGGTAAAGAAAAAACAGGAATTAAAAAGAGCACCAGTTCAAATGTTAAAAAGAAAATAGGGAGCGATATAGAATACGAAACATATTTATCAGATCTAGTTACTGGTTATTATAATAAAATTAGTACTATCGTATCATCTGAAAACTTGGCTCCAAATCAATTGGCTGTTAAATACACTAAATTATTTTTTGATAAATATCGGTTTGAAAAGGGATATGAAAAATACAATTTAATAACCAGCGTTTTATCCAAAAAAAGACCAAAAGAATTTGTTAAAGACTTCTTGCTTTCTTTTGAAGAGTTGTTAGATTAATGATATAATAACTATATTTTGAAAGGTGTGGTGTACTGTGAAAAAGGTTTATGATTCTGGTTTCTCTCTAAATTCTAAAATTTTATCTGGTGTAAATAAATTAACAGATGCAGTCAGTAGTACTCTTGGTCCTAAAGGTAGAAATGTTATAATTCATAATAAAGGTAAGAATCCTGTAATTACAAAAGATGGAGTTACAGTTGCTAATTCTGTTTATTTTGAAGATGCCTTTGAAAATGCTGGTGCTCAAGTATTAAAACAGGTATCATCTGTAACAGCTACTGAAGCTGGTGATGGTACTACAACAGCTACTGTATTAAGTAGAGCTATAATCAATCAAGCACAACGTTATTTAATTGCTGGTGCTTCTCCTACTGATCTTAAGAGAGGAATGGAAGCTGCAACAGCAAAAATAGTTGAAAAAATAAAAGCAAAATCAAAACCAGTTTCTAGTCTTGAAGATATAGAAAACATAGCAAATATTTCTGCTAATGGTGAAACTAAAATAGGTAAATTGATTTCAACCGCTGTTGATAAAGTAGGAAAAGATGGAGCCGTGACCATTGAAGAAGGCAAGTCATTAGATACTGTTCTTGATATTGTTGAAGGTTTTCAATTTGATAGTGGCTTTGTATCTCCACAATTTATTACTGATGAAAGACGTGGTGCTGTGCGTTATGAAAATGCTTTGGTATTAGTTACAGATCACAATCTTTCTTCTATTGAAGAAATGATGCCAATCTTAGAAACAGTTGCAAGAGAAAATAAACCATTTGTTATAGTAGCAGAAAATATTGAAGGACAACTATTAGCTGCGCTTATCCTTAATACTGTTCGCGGATCAATGCGTATAGCAGCTATTAAAGCACCAAGATATGGTGAAGAACGTAGAAACATTCTAAGTGATCTTGCTTTATCAGTAGGAGCTACATTCGTTTCACGCGAAAGTGGTCTTTTGTTACAAGAAGTAAAAAGACAACACCTTGGTAGTGCAAAGTCTATCGAATCATTAAAACTTTGGACTACTGTTGTTGGCGGTGGTGGAAATTATGATGAAGTTGAAAAACGCATTGATTTGTTAAAAACTGAAATAGCAAATACATCCGATATGCGCGAATGTGAAAGAATACAAGAACGCATTACAAGACTTGCTTCTGGAATCGCCATAATTCGCGTTGGCGGTCTTACAGAGGTAGATATGATAGAGCGAAAACATCGTATTGAAGATGCCTTAGAAGCTGTTAAAAGCGCTCAACAAGAGGGAATATTACCCGGAGGTGGTACAGCTTTATTAAAACTTTCGCGTAATTTAGACAAAGAAGTAGAAACAAATAATCAAGATGAAAAATTTGGCATTGAGATAATAATGAAGGCTTGTGAAGAACCAATACGTAAATTATCTGAAAATTGTAATTTAAAAGCTGATGTTATAATTAATGATTTGTGTAATAATTATGAGGACTTTTGGGATGGTATGAATTTTTCTAATGGCTTTTACAGTGATATGGCAGCGGTAGGAGTAATAGATCCAGCCAAGGTTACTAGATGTGCCTTACAAAATGCCGTAAGCGCGGCCTCAACATTATTAACAACTTCTTATGCTATTATTGAAGTGTAATACTATTTATTGTATTGCTGTTAATATTTTTTGAGGCAATAGCTAATGTCCACAGACTTTGATACCTCCAATGCTATTCTGGAAATTAAACTTAATACAGAAAGATTGGTAAATAAAGTAGAACAACTAAACGATAATATAGAGAAACTAGAAGCAAGTGTTGAAACACTGCATAAATCTTTATCTGCACAAGATAGAAGATTAACCGTGTTAGAACAAAAAGTACCAGAAAGTCTTTTACAAGATATTGCTATTATTAAACAAAATCAATCTACTTTTTCTAAAATGTTATGGTTATTGGGCGGTATTTCATTAACTACAGTAGCGCATATGATTAAAGAAGTTCTTTTAAAGTAGTTTACAATAGAAAATTCATGTTATACTATGGGACAGCAAAAAGCTGTCCCATTTTATTTTGAGGATTTATGAACGCTAAAATGACTATCACGATACCAGTTGATGATATTCCACAAGAAGTTAGTAGATTGTTAGAAAATATATCTGAAAAATTAAAAATAATTGTTGATAGAACATCAAACTTAACTTACAATCAAGATCATGGTTTAGTAGTGTCTGAAATTGATGATATACGTAAACAACTTTCTTTAATTGACATGAATTATGAAGATTGCTATAGTGTGCTTTTAGGTTTCATTAAGTATCAAACCGATTCCAGAATAAATAAATTAGAAAATAAAAACACACAGGAGACTGCAAATGAGTAGTAAGTATTTTACTCCCGGTGACCTTCTGCACATACCAGAAGGTACCGTTTTATATGATATTATAAGAGTTAATATGAATGGAGGCTTATATCCAGCACCAATCCCAAAACAGGTTATTAGAAATCCAACAGTTGCTTTAGTTATTGAAAAAGATTTTAATGATTATTATCTTGTTAGTATTAAAGATCAACAATATTTGATCAACGGTGAATCAGTTAATATTTATAATGAGGATTTACAACATGCTTATTAAACTAATAGAAGTCTATAGTGAGGCTAACCACAGCGCTAAATCTACTGAGAGTGTTAGAAAGTTTCATTTACGAGAAGTAGTTATAAATAGCCAATATGTTGTAACAATGAGAGAAGATACACATTTAGAATATTATTTAGAAAAAGATTTATTACCAGAAGGTCTAGATAAAAAACAAAAATTTACTACTATCTCTATTATGAGAGGCCAAATTGGTAATGATATTCCAGTTGTTGGTTCGCTAGAAACAATAATGAAAATGTTTAATGGCGATTCTAGAGGTTTGGTGAAAGGATAATATATGGCTCCAAAGTTTTCAGCTAGTGGTAAACGCCTTGGTCGTCCACCAAAAAATAAAGTAACATTAGCACCAGCAGTTAATGCTAGTGGAACTGTTGTAGCGGTAGTTGTAGAACCACCGCCACCAATAAAAAAAGCAGAAGAAATAGATAATAAAGAACTAGAGATGATTAGTGAATGCGAGTTTGTTGCCATTCCAGAATATGAAATAATTAAAACAAAGGATGGTGAAAAGCGTTATGGTAGATATAGCAGTTCTAACTATTGGTTTAGCGGCTTTGGAAAAAGTAAATGGGTCGTCTTGGCATATCTTAAAGCAGATTTTGCTAAATATAGGCTGGAAGGACTAACTAATCTGCAAATTGTTAACAGATGTTTGAACTTTCTTAATACCCCGGAACCTAGAAAAAAGTTCCAAAAGAAAGAAGCAACATCAAAATATGGTGAATTGAAACTAGTTAGAGAAGATATTAAATTTACTAATCGTTTTGATTATGAATGTGCAATTCTTGAAATGTCTATTGATGAACGTAAGAATGAACATTTTTGGGGTGAAGGTGAAAATCTAAAATTTAATGGATAAAAAAACGAAATCCCAGTATTATACTATAACGCTTGAAAAAGCCTTGAATTTACTTATTGATTCTGATAGGTGTTCAAGGCTTTTTGCTGAAAGTGTAAAAAGCCTAATAGAAAAATATAAAGACATAAAAGATTGGAATGATAGTCCATTACCAGATTATATGGATTCATATTTAAACGCTAAGGTATTAAAAGACTTTATGCAAAAAAAGATAGAGCAACCAGATGACAAATTAGTAGAATTTGCTACTAAAAATAATATAAAGGGCGTTTTATTAACAGCAAATGAACTTTCACTATTACAAAGTCTTGTTAATAACCACGAAGAGGGTAAAGAGTATATGAATAAAACATATGGCTTTTCTACTATGTTAAATTAATACTTGACAAGTTTTTCACATGTAATATTATTTATGCACTTGGGCAGAAAGCCCTTTAACATAAAGGAGAAAAACTATGTCTGTACACGCACTTGATCAATTTTTAAATAATGTTTTTGATATTTATGCTATGCCATCTTTCACTGGTGATTTCAAATATAGTAAAGACGAATATTATGTAACATCTGATGACAAACAATATACTTTAGAGATGCCTATGCCGGGAATCAGCAAGGAAGATTTAAAGGTTGATATTGAAGAAGGCATGCTTGTTGTTCAAGCTACTGCAAAAATTAAGTCTAAAGCAGTTAAAAACGTCAAAAAAAGCTGGTATATTGATGAGAATATAGATACTGTTAATATAAGTGCCAAACTAGAAAATGGGTTATTAACCGTAACGTTACCAAGAGCTAAACCTAATAAAAAATCAATAGCAGTAACAGTATCATAAATTTAAAATTAAATCTTTATTATCTGGGGGATAGGTTTCTATCCCCTTTTGTTTTTTTAAACTATTTATATATATGATAAAAATAAAAATTAAAAAGTTAGCGAATGAATCTAAAAGCAAACTTAGTAAATTAGATACTGTTATTGGCTCTAGTCCAGATACTTTTGAATATATGTATACTGCTGGTGGTAATCGTGGTGCATTGTCTACAAATTATAGAATGGAAGAAAACTCTTGTGGATGCTCTAGATGTCAACAAGGCATAGAGCACGATGAATACGGTAAATCATCTGGTCCCGCAGATTCTGATGATGATGGAATTATCTCTGCTTGTGAATTAAAGCACCATTTTGATTTAAATAGTGACGGTCAAGTAACACCAGACGAATATGATGCACATGTTAATTGGCATTGTGAACATCCAGACGTGCTAAATGGTATGATGGATGATTATGAAAATATTCAAGATGACGATGAGCATTATGAATTTGATGACGATGTAATACATACTTTTTATGAAGCTTTATCAGAAAAAAAAGATCGTTGTTATCATTTAGCAAAACAAAAATATGATGTATTTCCCAGTGCTTATGCTAGCGGTTTTATAGTTAGATGCCGCAAGGGAAAGGTTGGTAGGAAAAAGAAAAAATAATGTCCCTAAAAGAAACATTAAAACAATTAATCATCGAAACAATTCAAGAAGAATATCTTGAATTAGATGAATCTTTATTATTAGAAAAATGGTCTGATAAATATAAACGTTCAATTGATTGTAATAATCCAAAAGGTTTCAGTCAACGCGCTCATTGTCAAGGAAGAAAAAAAGATGAAAGTTTAGAACTTGACGAAGGCACATTTGATAAAGAAAAGAGTAGCGGACTACATGGGTGGTTTCAAAGACGCGGTGGCAAAGGTAAAAGTAAAGGTTGGGTAGACTGTAATACTTGCCGCACAGATAAAAAAACAGGACGTAAAACTTGTCAAACATGCGGAAGACAAGACGGTGAAAGTCGTAGTAAGTACCCTGCTTGTCGTCCGACTCCAAGTGCTTGCACTAGAGCGGGAACAAGTAGAAAGAAAAGTAGTAGCAGAGTTTCTTGGAAGAAAAAGGATTAGTATATGTTATTATCAAAAAATGAATTAAAAAATTTAATCCTAGAAAGCATTTCGGATCATATGCTTTTTGAAAATTTATTAGGTTATGATACTTCTACATTGGAAGATGGTACTCCTGTTTGTGAAGCTTGTTTATATGAAACAATGACCTGTGGCTGTCCAGATACTCTAGAAGAAGCGAAATATCAAGGACGTAGTGTGCCATTAGGAAAGCCAATGCGTGGTGATGTAAAGAAATTTAAAGTATATGTTCGTGATCCACAAAGTGGAAATGTTAAAAAAGTTAACTTTGGTGATCCAAATATGAAAATCAAAAAAAGTAATCCAAAAAGACGTAAAAGCTTTCGTGCGAGACACAATTGCGACACTCCCGGTCCACGCACAAAAGCACGCTATTGGTCTTGCCGTAAATGGTAAAAGCATATGTCACAAGATGGCGTTAATGCGATATTTAGAAACCAGATATATTCTTTAAATAAGTCTATTGTTTCATTATCATCATCTCTAGGAGGCGCTGGACTTTCTGAAGCTCAGTTGTCTGGAGCAATAGAAAATTTCCCTACAAGATTAGAAGTGACAGGAACTATTGTTGATTATCCTACAAGGCTAGAAGTCACTGGAGCAATAAGCACCATAGGTGGTGTTACACCTTCGCAAGTTACTGGTGCTATATCTAATTTTCCTACTAGAGTAGAAGTTACTGGCGTATTAAACAGTTACGCTACGAAAGATTCTGTTACTTCATCATTTGGTTTAAAAGCCGATATAACTTCTTCATTTGGTTTAAAAACAGATATAACATCTTCATTTATTTTAAAAAGTAATTTAACATCTTCTACTGCTTTTGATAATAGATATTCAACACCCACACAGATTTCTGCAAGTTATCCAACAAGAGTAGAAGTTAGTGGCGCTATAACTGGTTCGGGCATAGTTACTTTAAATGGTAATAATACATTTACTGGCATAAATTCATTTAATAATACAACAACTGTAAACAGTGATTTTCAAGTAGATTATTATATAGCAGGATATACTTTATTAGTTGATTATAATACTCACAAAGTTGGCATACGCACTACAGGAATTCCTAGTCATACTTTGGATGTTGTTGGTGATGGTAGATATACAGACAATCTATATTTAAGTAGATCTTTATATGTTGGTCCAATAATTAATAATCTAGATAATACACCAACAACTTTTGGTGGAATTTCTACAATATCTACAATACTTGCAAATAAGTTTTATTTAGCGCCACCGGGAAATGATTTTACTGCTAGCTTTACTAATTTACCAATAAATGATTTAAAAGTAACAACTATTGATGTATATTTGTCGCAAAGTTCCGCAGCCAAACAAATAACCGCTGTTACAGTAAATAATACCAGTTCTAATGTTAATTGGTTAAATAATAGCATACCAAGTGTTAGTGCTTATAAAATAGATGTTTATACATTCAATATTTTAAGAGTTTCTTCAAATTGGTTAGTAACTGGCGAATTAAAAACTTATGGCTAATTATATGGATAATAAAATGCAAAATATAAACTACAACAAATACCGTGAATGGTTAAATGAAAGAAAAGAAAAACTTAAAGGTGGTCTGGGTGATAATAAACCTGATGCCGCTTTTGATAAAAAGCAATTAGCAATTGGTATCGAAGACGAAACAGGCGAACATACCAAAAGTAAACAAGTAGGTAAAGAGATCGCTAAAGATCATCTAAGCGCCGATCCAGATTACTATAAAAAAATAAAAAAAGCTGGTATTAAAGAACCAAAAAAGAAGCTCAGTAAATATTGGAAGATTCGTGCCAAGCGCCGTGCAGATCGTGGTGGTCGTGGCTATCCTAATAAAGTTGATGAATCTTGGGCGCTAGAGCAACAAACAAAATCCGAGAGCATTAATAATAGAATTAATAAACTATTTGAAAAAGAATTAACTGTTGGCGAAGAATTATCTGACAATATTGATGAATACATAAAAAAAATACAAGAAGAACGCGCTTCTATGTTTAAAATGCCAAAATCTTTTGGTAAAAATAAAAAACCAAAAGGTTCAATATCGGTAGCACTTGGGCCAGTTTATGGCGGTGTAGCAAAAGGATATAGAAAGAAACTAAAAAAATTAAAAAAGAAAGGTATGGTTGGTGTAGCGCCGGGAGAAGCCTTTGGATCAATTGCTGAAGCAATAGCTCCTAGTCCAGAACAAGCCGTTAGAGGCAATATTGAGATACAAACATTTGGACAATTAAAGAAAATTATTAATGCAATAATTAAAAAAGACGCAGCTTCTCTCGGAGGCCAATATGCTTTAAATTTGTTTACCGATTTAATACCTTATGCTGGAGCGGCAAAAAGTACCTTAGAATTAATACAAGCTGTTTATAAAACAAAAGATAATAAAAAAACAAAAACTGTATTAGATAAAATAAATGTAGATGATCAATATTCTCAAATTGTAGACGATAAAGTAGAAAATGCATTTTTAAATCATATTACAAATATCATAAATACTAAACCAGACGATGAAAGAATACCTAATGATTTCGATATAAATAGAGAACTAAGAGTTTACTTAGCTGATGAATTTGATCAAAGGTCTTTAACGCCAAATCCAAATACTTAAGCTTAATTTAAGTTGATTAGAAGAAGAAATATAATAACCTATAAGGAGAAAGGAGTCATGGAAACACAACCAACCGTAGCATCAACAGCAGCACCAAGTAATACAGCAGCTAATGAATTAGCACAATTACAAGCATTAACTGGCGGAAATAGCGGCCTAACCGTTATTATGGGTTTAATTGCTGTTCTCGGTGGCTCTGCTGCTTGGAAATTTTGGAATAATCATGCTAAATTAAAGCATGAAGAAAAAATGAAACAAATGGAATTAGAAGCAGAATTAGCAAAGAAAGGCAAAACAAAGAAAAAGAAAAAATAACACAATAAGGAGAAAAAGTTATGTTTAATTTATCAAAGCTAGCAATAGTTGTTGTTGCTTTATTCTCTTCTGTTGTGCATGCAGGAGATGTTAATTTTTGTGAAGTAGTTAATACTTCAAACAGTTCTTTCTTAAGAAATGCATATGTTGAAATGGGTGTTGGCTTAGATGGTGCATTTGGTGAAACTAACGCACCATCCGGTTGGCACACTAGATCTAATACAAACCAATTAGGTTTCGTAGCAAATCCACAAGATAACAATTGGTCAAGCTATTATGGTGATTTCTTTACTCCCGGCTCTCCATTAGAAGCATGGGGTGTAAAAATTAATGGTACATCATATGTTAATGCAAATGGCGCTACTGCCCAAATCATGGGTACGCTTAATACTGCTGCATGTGATGTTCGTGTTTGCCGTCAGAATAGTTCTGCTGTAACATGGACAGGTGATGTAGCCGGTATGCATATCGAACAACAATATGCAATAGCAAACGGTGGTATGTTTATTATCATTTCAACCGTTATGACTAATAATAATGCTTCGCCATTAAATAATGTTTATTGGTTTCGTAATGTAGACCCAGATAATAGTCAACCAACAACTGGTAGTTATTCTACAAATAATACAATTGTTAGTCAGCCTGACGCTACTACAGAATTAGCAAGTGTTAAAGCAGAAGGTGGCGATGGTGCCACTCTATATCTTATGTCTTCTGATTCTAGAGCAAGAGTAACACATGGCGGTTTTAATAACAATGATGCAGAACAAATATGGAATGGTACTGGATTAAATAATACTGTAGGCTTTACTTCAAGCGCAGACCAAGCTATTTCATTGGCATATAAATTTAATACCATACTTCCCGGTGAATATGTTAGTTTCAGAACAATATATGCTCTATCTCCAACCGCTGTTACTGCTGCTGTAAATTGTGCAGAAGTTCCAGTAGGCCCAGCAGACACAGACAATGATACAATTCTTGATGAAAACGATAACTGTATTGATGTACAAAACACAGATCAAGCAGATTCTGATTCTGATGGCATAGGTAATGCATGTGATAACGATTCTGATAATGATGGAATTATTAATACATTAGATAACTGCATCAGCGTCAGCAATCCGGGTCAAGAAAACTTAGACGTTGACTTCTTAGGTGACGTATGCGATCCTGATGCAGACGGTGATGAAGTGGCCGATGCAACCGATAACTGCCTACGCAAATATAATCCAGAACAAGCTGATTTAGATTCAGATGGCTCTGGTGATTTATGCGATGTAGACGCAGACGGCGATAGCATTATCGATGTATTAGATAATTGCTTGTGCCTATCAAACAATGATCAATTAAATAATGATATGGATGAATTTGGTGATGCTTGTGATGCTGATGATGATAATGATGAGGTAATTGATTCATCAGATAATTGTCAATATTTTAGCAATCCATTGCAAGAAGATCTAGATGGTGATTTAATTGGCGATGTTTGTGATCTAGATAAAGATGGTGATAATGCAAATGATGATGTAGATAATTGTCCTTTGTTATCTAATGCCGATCAAGCAAACATGGATGGAGATTTATTGGGTGATGTCTGCGATACAGATAAAGACGGTGATTCATTAGAAAATGATCTAGATAACTGCGTTAATGTAAATAATCCATTACAAACCGATATGGATACTGATGGTATTGGTGATGAGTGCGATTCAGATAAAGATGGTGATACAGTACCAAACGACATGGATAACTGCTCTTCTGTAGTAAATGCTGATCAAGCTGATATGGACGCTGATAATATTGGTAATGCTTGTGATACCGATGTTGATGGTGATAATATCTTAGACACATCAGATAATTGTTTATTATTGTCTAATAACAACCAATCTGATATGGATAGCGATGGCATAGGCGATGCATGTGATCCAGATGTTGATGGTGATGGTGCCGATGATGCAATTGATAATTGTTTACGTTTAGCCAATCCATTACAATCAGATATGGACGGCGATAAACTAGGCGATGAATGCGACCCAGATAGCGATAATGATGGAATGCCAAATATAGAAGAAGAAAAAGCTGGCACCAATCCATTAAATCCAGATACCGATGGTGATGGTTATTCTGATCCAAGCGAAATTAAACAAGGTTCAGATCCAAAACTATCTACTGATATTCCTTCTGGACATTACAGCGGTGGTTGTGTAACTACACCTTATCACGCTTCTGCAACAACTCCAAATAAACCAAATGGTGAAGGCAACACTGGTAACCCAGTATATTATGCCATGTTACCATTTGGCTTTTTATTTCTTAGAAAGAAAAAAGCAGTTGGTTTATTGGTTGCTTTATTTGCTGTACAATCATTTGCCGCTCCATTACCACAGATTGTACCACCAAGCGATGTGGCTATAACATATTCTAGAAATAAACCATCAGATAACTTCTCTATAGTAACACCAGTTCTTAAAGATGAAGGGTTGTATTTATCATTAACAGAACAATATATTAACCAACCATTACGTTGGTCAGGACAAAATGGTGAAAATTTTATATTAGTTGATGGTATATTGCAAACACAATTATCTGCTTATTATAGATATGGTAGATTAATAGTCGGTGCAAACGTTCCTGTAATAAACAATACCTATGGTGATTTAAATCAAGGATTAGGTATTGGAAATAGTTTTGCAGAAGCAAGATTCTTAATTATTAAGAATCCTTTAGCGCAACTTAGCGCTGGATTATATGGCATAATACCAACAAAAACTATGCCATATTTGTATTCAGGTGGTGATCCAAATATAGGGGCGAAAATAACTATAGCCGGTGAAACTGGTAAATGGTTGTGGTCAGCGGAAGCCGACTACGATGTTAAAAAAAAAATTGCTGGTGCAGTTGGCGTAGGGTATAAACCAACAAGTTTTTTATCAATAACAACAGAATATATAACTTCAAATTTAATTGGTGGAGGATTGCATTTTAATATTGGAAATGTAGTCGCTTCACCAATGTTTTTAGTTGGTATTGAAAATTCTGCTGGAATGCCAAAATATGAAGCTTCTTTATCTTTAGCGTGGATACCAAAAGAAAAAGTTGAAATAAAGAAAGAACCCGTGATAGAAATACCTCCTGTAATTGTCGAAGCACCAGTAATTGTAGAAGATAAAAAGCCAGAACCAAAAGTATATTTTGCTGCTGAACCAGATAAATCAAAAACAAAAATTATTGATATACTAGATACTTCAGCTAAAGCTTTATTAGAAAACCCAGCTTTGACTGATGTAGAAATTGTGTTTTTTAATGGAAAAAATAAATTCTCTGATGAGTTTGAAAAAGAGGCCAACGAATATTTAATTGATAAAGGCGTTAAATCAAATCAATTTAAAATAAAAGTAGTAAATAAACTAAAAAAGGATTAATATTATGGCAGATGAATTAATTAAATTTGAAAAATATTCTGAATTAAAAACATTAACAAAAGATAATCCAAAAATTGTTATTCTTAATATGAAAGACGGTAGCAAGTATTATTTGCTTGACTCTACTAAATTATCAGAATATTCTACAAGATCAGATGTTGCTTCATATATGTTTTTATATGAAGGCGATGAAGATTCACTACCGGAAGATCCTCCTGAACAAGCACCAGTAGTAGCGGAAGAAAAAGTTGAAGAAGTTAAAAAAGAAGAAGAGAAGGTAGTCAAAAAAGAAACAAAAAAGAAAGTAGAAAAACAAGAACCTATTGCTGAAGTTACTGTACTACCAGCAATACCTGTAATGGTAGACGCAGGCACACCAGAAACTGTGGCTACCATTATCGTTCCACAAAAAGAAACAGCACCAGTTACTCCACCGCCACCAGCTAATGATTTAACATCTTTACCGGTATTAATGGGTTTGGTATCTGGTGCAGTAAGTTCTATTGGCATGCCAGCGATAATGAATATGCTAAAAGGTAAATTAAAAGGCAAAGGCAAAGAAGAAGCAGAAGAAGAAACTGGTGATTGCAAAACACATCAAGTAAAGTGTAATGCACGAAGCAAGCAATTAAGCGCCAGAATAAGTGCAATTGAACAAAAAAGTGAAGAAAATGGGGAACTTTCTCTTTCTTCAGACTCATTAGAAGAGTTAGTACAAAGAATTGAAAAATTAGAAAAACTATCAAAAAAAGGAAAAAAGTAACATGAAAGTTACCAAAGAATATTTGAAACAGTTGATTCGTGAATCAATGCATGATTTGATGGTTCACCAACCAGCGCCATATCCTGCCTCTGTTAACGTTGCACCATTAGTAAACAAAAGTTCCGACTTTGTTGAAGATCCAGACGGTTATGAAGGAAGAATGGCAAAATCTAATTTATATAAAATTGGAGAATATGCTCAATCTCTTCAAGGTTTAATAAGAGATGAAGAAAATCTTGAACCTTGGGTACAAGAAAAAATTGCAGTTGCTGCACAGATGATGGACAGCGTTGGTCATTATCTAAAATATGAAAAGATGCGTGATACACCTGTAGGTGAATAATGAATAAATATTTACAAAAATGGGATGATATTGTTGAAAGTATTATCCCAAAAAATACTGCAAAAGATTTTAAAAAAATAAAAATTCTTGCAGTATTTGATTTTGATAAAACTCTATTTCGTAGTCCAGATGCTCCCGAAGGGCATAAAGGTAATTGGCATATTAAAATTGATTCACTAACATCGCCTACTGTTTCAGAAATACCAAAAGACGATATGTGGAATATGCACATCGTTAACAAAGCTAGAGAACTTATTGACAGGCCAGAAGTATATTGTATAATGCTTACTGGAAGGGTTGACAACATTTTTGAAGATAGAGTTAAACAACTGCTTTCACAAAAAGATTTGTTTTTTGATAAGGTTGGACTAAATCAATTTGGTGGAGATACTGTAGATTTTAAAGTTAATACTATAAAAAATCTGATTGACAAGATGCCAAACCTTGATAGACTAACTATGTGGGATGATGATGAAGAAAAGATTGAAAAGTATAAAGAAATATTTTCTAATAAAGAATATGATTTCGTTATCCACACAGTTGATGAAAGCCAAGTCAGAAAAATAAAAATAACTTTCAAAACTTAACAACTATTTATGGCTGTTGTACTATCACCACCAAATGGAGGGAGTATTATCTATGTGCATGATTTGTAAGGGTTTAGAAAAAGGCAAATTTTCGCCAGAAGAGGCTATGGAAAAGCTAGAAGAATTTGTTGATCTAGATTTGGTTGACGAAGACCATCAAGAAGAAGTAGAATCGTTGATCGCAGAAGCACAAGATGAAGAATATTATTGGTCAACAGCCAAGAAAGAAGCTGTAAAAGATTATGATGATCAATATGATTATTATAATGCAGAAGAAGAATACGAAGAACCCAATAATTACGATGATCCAGAAGTGGAGGAATAATGATTGAGTATGCCGATGTTATAGTAGATTTAGCTTATGGTGATAGTGGCAAAGGTAAGGTTACACACCTATTAAGTAAAGATGGAAACTATACACATTGTATTAGATACAATGGTTCCAATAATGCAGGGCATACAATATATCATGAAGGTAAAAAGTTAGTTACACATTCTATTCCTACCGGTGTTGTACATGGCGTTAAATCTATCATTGGTCCCGGTTGTGTAATGAATGTAAAGCAGTTCTTTGATGAATTAAAAGAATTGCAAGATGCTGGTGTAAAAACAGATGGTCTTGTTTATATCGCTAAGAATGTTCATATAATAACAGAAGATCATTTACAAGAAGATAGACAAGATGCTACAATAGGTACTACAAAGCGTGGTAACGGTCCAGCATACCGCGATAAGTATAATCGTAAAGGTTTACGCGCAGAGCAAGTAGAAGAACTTAAGCCATATTTGATTGACCTGTATGAAGAACTACATTCAGAAAATATTCAGTGTAGAATTCTTTTTGAAGGCGCTCAAGGTTTTGGTTTGGATATTGATTGGGGTGATTATCCTTACGTTACTAGCTCCACTTGCACAGTTGGCGCTGCTGTTGCTAATGGCGTACCTCCAAACAAAATTAGGAATATTTGGGGAATAACTAAAGTATATGAGACATATGTTGGTGGTAAAAAGTTTGAACCTGATGATGAAATATTCAAGACTATTCGTGAACTTGGATGTGAATATGGTGCCACTACTGGTCGTCCTCGCCAATGCAATTGGATAAATACTGCTTTGCTAAGAAAAGCAGCAAACATTAATGGTGTTGATAAGATAGTATTTAATAAGGCTGATATTCTTCGCAAGATTGGTCAATGGAAAGCATATGATGTAAACGGTAATCTTATTAATTTCCAAGATGAAGATCTTATGAAAGAATGGATACAAGAGCTATTACCAAATGTACAAATATATTGGAGTGATTCACCAGAAAGGTTATAAAAATCATGGATAACAAATTTTTTAATTTTCAAGTTTTTGTTGATGATGATCTATCAACAAGTTTAATATTTAAACCTTGTAGTAAATACAAGATCAATGATCCTCTGCTAAATTTACAACCAAAATTTAAATATGGTAGAGTTATTATGTCTGGTATATCAATTGATGATCCATCAAATGAAATGTATTACATGGTTTCTTGGGATGATAATACTTTTGATGGACCTTATAATGAAAAACAAATGGACGAATTCAGACTTAATAAAATGAAGTATCATTATGAAAAACTTAAGTTATTTAAAACAAGTTATTCAACAAAAGAAAATCCAAATTAAAGTTTGTAGTTAACATCAGCCGTAACTTGTAGTAAAGTAGTGAAACTAACCCTGAGACAACAGGACTAACCATAAGGAGAAACAAATGTCAAAGATGCCAAATCGTACTTCAACTCGTAGCACCACTTCCGCTCGTACAACCACCCGTCGCACTTCAAAGAAGGTTTTTGATGCGAAGAAGGGAGTATACGAAAACGCACACTCTGCAAAGGGATATGGTGTACAGATTCGTCGTGGCGATACTCGTCATGGTGATCAATCTTTTGTAAAGATTTATGGTGCAGGAGGTTCTTCTGAAGCGGTCACGCTTTCGCTTCGTGACGCACGTTCACTCAAGGCATTCCTTGATCGTGAACTTGAAATGCTTGCACGATAATTTAGTCTGTTGACGTACCTATCCCGCCATGTTATAATGCATGGCGGGATTTCTATTGGAGATTATTATGAACGATAAAGATACTGAACTTATGAAGGTTGCATATCCAACTGTGTTTGGTGAGCGTTTTTATTTTGAATGTGGTGACGGTTGGACAGAGCTTATTAAAGATATCGCACAGTTTATTGTTGCTAGAACTGATAAGTGTCACGCTACTCAAGTAAAAGAAAAGTTTGGTACTCTTCGTTTCTATATTAGTTGCATTGATGAAGAAACCGGAGAATCGGGAGTAACAGAAGAAGTTTATAAAGAAATTGCAAACTACATCTCAGAGGTAGAACGTAGAAGTTATTATACTTGTGAATCCTGTGGTACAACTCTTAATGATGTTAATAGAAACAAAGAGAATAGCGGTTGGATTAGAAATATCTGTGTTTCTTGTCATGCGCGTGAGAGAGAAGAAAAAGATAGGTGGCTCATGGAGAAAGCTTTAAAGGCAAACAAAAAATAAGATGGACGGCCATAAGTTAATTGGTGAATTAGTAATGAATAAATACGGCAATCCCGGTATCATTATTGATTACAATTATATATTTGGCACCTATATGGTTGAATGGTACAGTGGTAGTTCTTCGTTTAAAAGCGAACATGTAGAACATAAAATTAAAGAGTATTTAACTAATGTTCAACTCAATGAAGAAATCGAAAAAATCAAAACACGCGATAGGTGATTTAGTTGGCGCTGAAATTGATTATAATAATTATGTAATTGGTATTATTAGCGGTATTAAAGAAGTAAAAGGTACGTTAATATACAATATCTATTGGTCTGATGATATGGATCAAGGCGATACATATACAATAGAAAATATAGAAGCTTATAAAGAAATAATAGATATCATGCATAAAACAAAAAGTTTTAAAATTAAACATTACTAATGGAAATTGGCGATCTTGTTTTAAAATATGTAAATAATAAGTATTATGTTGGTATAATCACTAACGTTAAAATGAGTGATCGCCATTCCCAATATGTTTATACTGTTTATTGGCCGGATATTGAAAAGCATTATATTTTATTTTATTCTGACATAATAAGATTTAAAAATTTACATGATGTTTATATTGATAGAAATAAATTATGAGCCATCCTCTACCTACCCACCCACCCTCCACCCCCCCACTAGGGGAGGGGGACATCGTTTATAAATATATATGTCCTGTAAACGAAAGAAAATTAAAAGCTGATTTTCAAGTGTTAAGACACATGAAGGATGTAGAGGTATTAGATTTACATTATGGTGGCGGTGAAACAATAGCTTATGATACTATAACCAATAAGCTTGTTTTGTTAGATACAACTTATATTGGATTTATAGTTGGCGATAGAAGACGCGGTTCTCAGCTTCCTGATCTAACACCAGAGTTTATGATTGGTTATGATATCAGATGGGAATGCAATGGCAATTATCTAATGACACACTTTGAAGATGAACAAAGTATTATTGCACTTGAAA
>Ga0315903_10003766_pt1 | contig 20734 bp, 16 predicted proteins | sample LakEriMetagenome_7_FD_203524 | JGI IMG/M metagenome (GOLD analysis project Ga0315903, IMG submission 203524) | Freshwater fungal communities from buoy surface, Lake Erie, Ohio, United States - Buoy 2 MA119 | ecosystem: Environmental > Aquatic > Freshwater > Lake | place: USA: Lake Erie, Ohio... | reverse complement strand
TGTTGGTTACATTTAGTAAAATGTACAATAACTCCGACGCACAGTTATTCGTATTCTTTATAATGGTTGTTGCGGCTGCAGAGGTAAGTGTAGGCCTCTCTATTATTGTATTGATGTATCGAAAAACACATTCTATTGATATTAATATTTTAAACCGATTAAAAAATTAAGTAAGAACGCATGCTAAAATTGGTTTGGTTAGTTCCATTTTTCCCTTTACTTGGTTTTATAATTGTTGGCCTAGGCCGTAACGTGTTAGGTAAAATAAGTGGTTGGATTGCGTCCTTAGCGATCCTTGCTTCGTTTATTGTCTCGATTATTTTGTTTAATGAGGTGATGCATGAACCTATTGAGTTGGAAAATGAAATTGGGAAAGTCCCTGAATATGTTGTAACACTTTTTAATTTTATTCATCTAGATTCTTTGAAAATTCCATTTAGCTTTCAAATTGATGCGCTTAGCAGTATTTTTCTCTTAGTAATTACCGGCATTGGTTTTCTCATACATATTTATTCAATTTCTTACATGGGGCATGATGAGGGGTATGGTAAATTTTTCGCTTATCTTAATTTATTCGTTTTTTCAATGCTATTGCTCGTTTTAGGTGGCAACTACCTTATTATGTTCATAGGATGGGAAGGAGTTGGACTTTGTTCTTACTTATTGATAGGATTTTGGTATAAAAATATTGAATATACAAAAGCGGCTAACAAAGCTTTTATCATGAATAGAATCGGGGATTTAGGGTTTCTGGTTGGTATGTTCTTGCTCTTTGCAAAATTTCACACACTTGACTTTGTGAGCTTGCAAAATATTTTTTCAAAAGAGCAAATTGATTATCCATATTATTCTGCGATCGCGCTATGTTTTTTTGTTGGGGCGACAGGTAAAAGTGCCCAACTTCCATTATTTACATGGCTTCCTGATGCAATGGCGGGCCCCACGCCAGTTTCTGCATTAATACACGCTGCTACTATGGTTACAGCTGGTATTTATATGGTAACTCGCAGCCATTTCATTTATTCTCTCTTGCCTAATGTTCAACATGTAATTTTAATTATTGGTTTATTGACAGCCTTAATTTCGGCAACCATTGCTACCCAACAAAATGATATAAAAAAGGTGTTAGCTTATTCAACGGTGAGTCAGCTAGGATTCATGTTTATGGCATTGGGTGTTGGAGCCTATGTAGCTGCAATATTTCATGTAATCACACATGCATTTTTCAAAGCATTATTATTCTTAGGGTCAGGTTCAGTAATACATGGTGTGGAAGGCGAACAAGATATTCGTAAAATGGGTGGATTAAAGAAATACATGCCTATCACTTATATTACATTTTTGATTGGTTGTGTCGCCATCGCAGGTATTCCGCCACTTAGCGGGTTCTTCTCAAAAGATGAAATCATGATGCATGTGTTTGCACATCCTTCTTATGGCAAAGTATTTTGGGCATTGGGCATGTTGGCTGCATTGATGACAGCTTATTATATGTTCAGACTCTTGTTTATTACGTTTTTCGGTGATTATCGTGGAACAGAGCAAAGTAAAAAGCATTTGCATGAAAGCCCTGCATTGATGACAATTCCATTAGTTGTTTTAGCCATTTTGTCTATCACAGGAGGGGCAATTGGAGTTCCTGAAGCACTTCATGGTTCACATCATTTAAATGCATTCTTGCGAAGCGTTCTTTTGTATTCAACAAGCGCAAAAATTAATATTCATAGCTTGACACATCAACAAGAATATTTATTGATGGGTATCGCCGTTTTTATAGGTTTACTTGGAATAATTATAGCATGGCTAGGGTTTAAAAAATATAATGCGAACGATAATACCAAGGGCATTACAAAATTCTTTGAAGAAAAGTGGTATTTCGATGAAGCTTATCAAAAAGTAATTACGCAACCTCTTATGGCAATGAGCAGTTGGGGTGAAAAAATAGTTGAAAAAAGTGGTATCGACGGCATTGTAAATGGGATTGGAAAACTTATAACTTTCACGAGCAGTAAAATTAGATTACTGCAAAATGGGTTAGTAGGCTTCTATTTGTTTATGATGATAGTAGGCATGCTTTTATTATTTGCCTTGCAATGGTGGTATAAATCTTTCAACTAAATCAGATTCTCGTTAACGAAAAAATATTATGTTACTACCTTTATTGATATTGATACCTTTGCTAAGCGGACTCATAACATTCGCAATGACACCGAAGTTAGCAACTGTAACTAGCTTTATAGGAACTATATTAACACTTGTTGTCGCTGTTATATTGTATAATTATTATACTGCTCTACCACTTACATCCACAATAAGCTACGACCATGATTGGCTTCCAAGCTTAGGTGCTCGATTTAGTTTGCAAATTTCAAGTGGTGTTAGTTTATTAATGATATTATTAACTGCAATTTCGTTTCCGTTAATACTTGCAAATCAGTTCAATAAATCTGTGATTAAATCTAATACCTTTTTAGGCTTGATATTATTGGCGCAAAGCGGATTAATGGGTGTTTTTTTATCGAATGATGCTTTGTTATTCTATTTATTTTGGGAATTGGCTCTTATTCCAGTTTACTTTCTAAGTTCAATGTATGGAGGTGAAAAACGAATCGCAGTAACTTTTAAATTCTTCGTTTATACATTTGTGGGTAGCTTATTGATGCTTGTAGCATTACTTTATATTTACTCAAATACACCTGCAAAATCTTTTGATTGGCTTGCCTTTGTAAGTGTTGCAAATGGTTTTAATATTGAAACACAGACTTGGTTATTTGCTTGCTTGTTTATAGCATTTGCCATTAAGATGCCTATTCTCCCATTTCATACTTGGCAGCCAGATGCTTATGAGCAAAGTGCTACGCCAGTAACCATTATCATGAGTGCTTTGATGGTAAAAATGGGTTTGTTTGCGGTCTTACGATGGTTGTTACCCATCGTGCCCGATGCAAGTTTAAAATACATGAACCTTGTTATAATGCTTTCAGTAATTGGCATTGTGTACGCATCTTGTATGGCTTTGGTTCAAACAAATATCAAGCGATTGATTGCATATTCTTCGATTGCTCATGTGGGCTTGATGTGCGCAGCCTTATTTTCTTTTGAAATGTTAGGTGCCCAAGGCGCAGGTATTCAAATGTTTAATCACGGGATTAATATTTTAGGAATGTGGGTAATTGTGAGTATATTAGAAAATAAATTGGGTACGCAAGATTTAAGAAAAATGGGAGGCATTGCGAAACTGGCACCTTGGTTTATGATTTTCTTACTTCTAATTTCCTTGGCAAATATCGCGTTACCATTAACCAATGGTTTTGTTGGTGAGTTTATTATGTTTAATGGTTTATTTACCGCACATTCTAAGTATGCCATGGTATTTACAATTGTTGCGGGCATCGGAGTAATTTTAGCAGCGGTTTATTCCTTACGTATGATACAACAAATAGCATATGGCGAACTAAAATCCGAAACAGAAAACTTTTCTGATATAACATGGAACGAAGGGCTTGTGCTTTCAATAATCTCAGTTATCATAATTTTATTAGGTGTTTATCCAGATTTAATATCTCGATTACTCGTTATTGAAAAAATATAAAAAGAATATTGATTTTCATTTTGAAATATAAAAACTAAACATGAATTCGATAATAGCATCGGCATTATTAGGGGTAGGGATGATGTTCTCTGGTATCATATTCCGCAAGAGTCAACAGATTCAGTGGGCTGCTATTTTGAGTATTGTCATTTTAATGGCTGTATCCATTGTGGATTATGTATATAGTGGAGAAGGAACTCAAGTCATGTACGGAATGATAGAAATTAGCCAACAATCAGCTTGGTTTAATGTTCTCATTACTTTCTGTTGCGTGGTTTATTTTTTCATATTTCATAAGCATATAGCAGAAGTTGGCAAGAATGATGCAGAGTATTTTGCCTTGATATTTTTTGTGATGTGCGGAGTTTATTTGCTTACCTCATACTCTAACCTACTAATATTATTTATTGGTATCGAAATATTATCTATTCCTCAATACATACTAGCCGGTAGCGACAAAGAAAGTTTTAAAAGTAATGAAGCCTCGTTAAAATATTTTTTAATGGGGGCATTCAGCACTGGTATATTACTCATGGGTATGGCTTTATTGTATGGTGCAAGCGGAAGCTTCGATGTGCTTAGTTCAGCATTTATGCAACAATTTCAAAGCGTGGAAGGCATGAGCTCAATGTCGGTGGTTGGTATCTTATTATTGATTATATCTTTTGCTTTCAAGGTTTCTGCCGCACCGATGCACATGTGGACTCCAGATGTTTATGATGGCACCCCAACAGCTTTTACTCCTTTTATGGCAACGATTGTAAAAGTTAGTGTATTCGTAGCCTTTATGCGTTTATTTCAATATTCATTTCATAATGTAGCAAACTCATGGCAAGTAATTATTGTGGGTATAATCGCTTTGACATTATTAATAGGAAACGTCACCGCAGTATATCAGCAAAGTGTGAAACGGATGATGGCTTATTCATCGATTGCGCAAGCAGGCTTTATGCTCTTCTCCATTTTCGCCTTGAATGCCACAGCTATCAAGGGTATGACTTTATATAGCGTAGCTTATACACTTGCATCCTTGGGTGTTTTTGCAGTTTTAGTAAAAATGAAAGATTACACCTATGATGGATTTAATGGGATGGCAAAAAAATACCCAGTATTAGCTTTTACAGCAGCTATTTGTTTATTTTCTTTGGTTGGGATTCCACTGACAGGTGGTTTCTTTGCTAAATACATGGTATTATCTGCAACCATGGAACAAGGTAAAATGATTGGTATTATCATATTTGCAGTTTTGATGGCAGCCGTTAGTGCTTATTATTATTTTAAAGTTATCATGAGTATGTATTTCAAAGATGGAGAAGTAGATCTACAATACCAACCTACACAAGCTGAAAATGCTTTGCTTATTATCAATGCCATTATGGTTATTATTTTAGGTTTGATGCCTGAGATTGTATTTTAGCATTCACAATCTTTAACCGAGATTTTGCAGTTTGCATTTTTCAACTGCGAAATTTGAATTTAAGCTAATTATAAACCTAGATACAGCATTAGAAATGTTGAAACGATGAATACTGTTTGGAATTTTGTAACTCGTATTGGTGCTGGTGTAGGCTACCTTCGAGAGCAACATCAATATCATCGGCGCAGGCAGAACAATTTGAGGTACGAAAAATTGTTCTTAATAAAATAACCATCGGTATTTAATATTGTAAGATTGGTCTGCGACACAAATCACGTGGGTATAATAAGCTAGAATTTTCGTTCCTCGAACCCTATCGAATAATTTGGGATAAACAAACATACGAATCTTTTTTCGTACTTTTCATTATATAAATAACGTTGTCTCTTATATATTTGCATCATGTCATTTGAACATAATCCTAATCCAGATTGCTCACATTGCGCGAAGCGGTTTACAAATGTATTTTGTAAAGCGAAATATGATTCTATGTCTGAGGTGAATGCTACTAAAGAATGTACACAATATAAAAAAGGCGAATTAATTTTTAAAGAAGGAACAAGACCACATGGTGTATTTTGTGTGAACTATGGAAAAATTAAAATTGCGCAAGCGGGAGAAGATGGTAGAGAGCAAATAACTCGACTCGTGAAAGCTGGAGACCCTCTAGGTTACAGAGCCTTACTAAGTGGTGATAAATACAGCTCATCAGCTGTAGTCTTGGAAGATAGTGGGGTATGTTTTATACCTAAAGATATCTTTTTAGGAATTTTACAAAAAGACTCTAGTTTGGCGTTAGAAATGATGAAATTGCTATCAGATGATTTGCGCAAAGCAGAAATGCAAATTACCCATTTAGCGCAAAAGCCAGTGAGAGAGAGAATTGCTGAAGCCATATTATTTATTAAAGAAACCTATGGATTCGAAGAAGACGGCATCACAATTAGTGCGACATTTACCCGAGAAGAAATTGCGAATATTGTTGGAACAGCTACTGAAACAGCCATTCGATTGCTATCTGAATTGAACAAGGATAAGATAATTCAATTAGACGGTAAAAAAATAATCATACTCGATTTACCCAAGCTAGTCAATACAGCGAACATTTATGATTAATCAAAAACATGACAAAAGTCATTTTTTGAAGTTAGCATTATCATAGAATAACATTTTTAAATAAATGAATTTTACACACAAAATGTGTGTGTATGCTTGCCTTTTCAGATGTTCATATTGATGACTTAAAAAATCTTACCATTAAGTCATTTTTGGGGATTGTAGTAAATGACTACTATCCGTTAATTTATTCTCAAATAAATGAGTTCGAAAGTTGTATTAAAGAGCTAAAGAATAATTATGATGTCGATTTATTAGAAACCACACAGCAAAAAGTTTATAACGAATTTGATACCATGTATCGAAAAGAAAAATTGGTATTATTTCCCTTTATTTTGAAACTAGATGAAGAAAACAAAAAATCGGAGAATTGTGCGCCCTTTAAAAATATCAAACAACATTTTACGAGCATCGTTGCATCTTTAACTGAAGGGATTCAAGAAATTGATAATATTTTTATAAATAGTAACAATGCAGAATTAGTTGAATCAGCACGTGATATTTTGTTGAATCTCAAAACCACTTTTATTGATTTACAATTAATTAAAGACAAGAATTTTTATAAAAACTATAAGAATTGTGGAAGCTGCGGTTCAATAGTTTCGACTCAATGAAAACAAGATTACAAATTGCATGTTACCATTGTGGGGAGAATTGCTTGAATGAAGATATAGCTATTCAAGATAAAATATTTTGTTGTACTGGTTGTAGAAGCGTTTATTCTATACTTAACCAACATAGTTTAGATGCTTATTACTGCTTAAATGAAAGCCCAGGAAACACGATTAAAAAAGTACATGCTTCTAAATTTCAATTCTTGGAAGATGAACAAACGGCAGCTCAATTATTTTCATTCAAAAATAATGAGTTTACACAAGTACAGTTTTATTTACCACAAATACATTGTAGTTCTTGTTTGTGGCTGCTAGAAAATCTATTCAAACTTAACGATGGGATTAGAAGTTCGCAGGTTAATTTTCGCACAAAGAAAGTGAGTATTTCATTTTTTAATGACCTTATAAGTCTTCGTGGGGTAGCTGAATTACTTACCTCCATAGGTTATGAACCGTATATTACTTTACAAGATTATACAGAAAAGGAAGAGAACCAATCAAACCGTGGAACCATAAAAAAATTAGGACTAGTTGGTTTCTGTTTTGCAAATATTATGCTTATAAGTTTTCCGGAGTACCTAGGCTTAGAAATGGAGGAAAATGCAAGATTATCCATGTTCTTTCGTCATACAAATTTGGCTCTTTCCCTACCTGTGCTTTTATATGGCGCACAAGAGCTTTTTGTCAATTCATTTAAAAGTATAAAATTAAAGTATATAAATATAGACGCACCTATTACTTTGGCCATTATCATCACATTCTCGAGAAGCGTTTACGAAATAGTAAGTAATACTGGTGCTGGTTATTTAGATAGTATGAGTGGGATTGTTTTTTTTATGTTGATCGGTCGATTTTTGCAACAGAAAACTTCGAGCCATTTAAAGTTCAATCGCGATTATAGATCTTACTTTCCAATTTCAGTTACAAAAATTATTCAAGGTGCTACAAAGTCTATAAACATAAATGATGTTGAAGTAAATGATGTTTTGAAAATGCATCATCAAGAGATTGTACCAGTAGATGGTATTTTAAGTTCTAAACAAGCCATCATCGATTATAGCTTTGTAACTGGTGAGAATATTCCTCAGAAATTAGTTACGGGTGATTTAGTCTATGCAGGTGGTAAAGTTATGAGCGAGTCAATTCATGTGGTGACTCTTAAAACTTTTGAGCAAAATAGCTTTACCATATTATGGAATAACAAAGCGTTTGAATCAACAACATCGTCACAACAAAATTTTGTTGATAATTTATCAAAATACTTTTCTTTGGTTTTGTTAGTAATCGCAAGTATTTCATTCGCATATTGGCAAGTGGTCAATCCTTTGAATGCTTGGAATGCATTTACGGCTGTTTTGATAGTGGCATGTCCTTGTACTTTATTATTAGCTTCATCCTATACCAACGGATTTATTATTGAGCTTTTATCGATGCAAGGTTTATTTGTCAAGAATGAACATACATTACAAAAGCTAGCTGATATTAATCACATTGTTTTTGATAAAACAGGTACCATCACAGAAAAAAATAGTCAGGATGTTACATTATTTGCGCATCAATTAAAGGATGATGATTTGCTTTTAGTATTGTCTGTACTTCAACATGCCACACACCCAATTAGCAAAATTATCTGTAATTATTATTCGCCGAAAAACTATTTAGATATCACGCATTTTAAGGAAGTAGAAGGTTCAGGTATAGAGGCATGGCATCAAGATAAGTTAATAAAAATAGGTCGAGCAAGTTACGTTGGCACTATCGAAGTGGAAGATACCAAAGGGTCAAATTGCTATTTTAAAATTGATAATCAAGTAGAAGGCTATTTCAATGTAATTCATACAGTTCGGTCTAGTGTGAAGAATTTATTATCAAACTTAATGGCATACGATATAAGTTTATTGAGTGGCGACAACCCTAGTGCGAAGCAGCAATTAGCAGAAATATTTCCTAGACATTCTCAACTTCGATTTCAGCAAACGCCACAGCAAAAATTAGATTTTGTAGAATCGATGCAATCAAAGGGTCAAAAGGTGTTAATGGTAGGCGATGGTATCAATGATGCGGGCGCTTTAAAACAAAGTGACGTTGGTATCTCAATTGTCGAAGATACTTTCTCCTTCTCACCCGCTTCCGATGCTATTTTGCAGGGTGAAAAAATTGGTGAGTTATATAAATTTCTGAAAGCTTCCAAACTGATTAAATATTTCATTATTGCTATGTTTATTTATTCATTACTCTATAATGTGATAGGTTTAAGTTATGCTGTCTCTGGCAATTTAAAACCTGTTATTGCTGCGATTCTCATGCCAGCATCATCAATAAGTGTAATCTTGTTAGCCTATTTAGGTACAAGTTTCATTTACCAGAAATTATTTAGAAATAAATAGGATAGTATCAAGCTTGAGAATTGGTTTTTAAATTATAAAATTGCCTTCCAATTTTCTTCAGAATATACGCCATCTCGTTTTTCTAATTCCATGATTTGTTCGGCAAGTGCTCGCATTTCCTTTGCATTCGGAGCTCCAGTAGTGATACATTCAATTACATAAGTTCTTACACCTTGAATTGTTTCATTTACTTCTTGCATGGTTTTATCTAAATTATCTTCCGCTATTTCCAATTGTAATTCTGCAACTTTTTCATCTAAGATGGCTTCTTGATATTCTTCTATGTCTGCATCAAAGCTATTCAATAAATCCGCCGGTAAAGCCTCTTCAATTTCATGGCTAAGTTCTTCAGCTAGCAGCTTTAGTTCTTTTAATATTTCTACTTGGTCAAGTGGAGCTTGTGTTGACATCCAATTGTCAAGTGCATCTTCTGGTTGATTTAGAATTAGATCGAGTAATATTTCCCTGTATTGCATGTGTAAATTTTGAAACTAAGTTATTTCAAATTTATTACTTTAAGAGTTATGATCAAAGTAATCAATAATTTATGATAAAAATCATATTTCTGTTTGACGTAATACATTTTTTGACCCTCTAGCTGAATATACATTTGTTGACAATATAGAAATCCTAAAAGGTATGAACGTGATTATTTTTTTGCTCTGTGTTAGTTTAATTGTTGCAGTGAGCTTCTTAGTGGCTTTTCTGTGGAGCACTGACACGGGGCAATTTGATGATAGCTATTCGCCTGCTGAAAAGATTTTTTTTGATGATAAAATAAAAGAAACTAAAAAATAAAAATTATGACGCAATTGGAAAAATTTTATTACGACAATAGAATTGTTAAGCAATTCGGAATTTCTACTTTATTTTGGGGTATTGTAGGTATGTTGGTCGGCATTGTGATTGCATTTCAGCTTGCCTATCCAGATTTAAATCTTGGATTGCCTTATACAACCTTTGGACGTTTACGACCCTTACATACTAATGCAGTAATTTTTGCTTTTTGTGGAAATGCTATTTTTGCAGGAGCATATTATATTATGCAACGTGTGCTTAAAACACGATTATTTAATGATACCCTAAGCAAAATACATCTATGGGGTTGGCAATTAATCATAGTCTTAGGTGCTGTTTCTTTATTAGCTGGCTATACAACAGGTAAAGAGTATGCCGAATTAGAGTGGCCTATTGATATTCTTATTGCATTAATTTGGGTTGTTTTTGGCGTTAATATGTTTGGCACAATTTTAAAACGTAGAGAGCGTCATTTATATGTTGCCATTTGGTTCTTCATCGCTACTTGGGTTACAGTTGCCATGCTACATATTGTGAATTCATTTGAGTTGCCAATTTCCATGACAAAAAGTTATAGCCTTTATGCGGGAGTGCAAGATGCTTTGGTGCAATGGTGGTATGGTCATAATGCGGTAGCATTTTTCCTCACAACACCTTTTATTGGTTTGATGTATTATTTTGTACCTAAAGCTTCTGGAAGACCTATCTATTCATATCGATGGAGTATTGTTCACTTTTGGGCATTAATCTTCTTATATATATGGGCAGGACCACATCATTTATTATACACTGCTTTGCCAGGTTGGGCTCAAGCATTAGGTACTGTTTTTAGCGTAATGCTTATCATTCCAAGTTGGGCAGGTATGTTGAACGGACTCTACACATTGCGCGGCGCTTGGGATAAGGTTCGAGAAGATCCTATCCTAAAAATGTTTGTTGTTGCCCTAACTTGTTATGGTATGTCAACATTTGAAGGACCTATGCTTTCATTGAAAACGGTGAATGCAATTAGTCACTACACGGATTGGACAGTTGCGCACGTACATATTGGTGCACTAGGTTGGAATGGTTTTTTAATTTTCGGTATGTTATACTACTTGATTCCTCGCATGTGGGGTACAACTCTATACAGTGTGAAAATGGCTAATCAGCATTTCTTGATTGGTACAGTTGGTATTTTATTGTATGCGATTCCTATGTATTGGGCTGGCTTTTCGCAAAGTATTATGTGGAAACAATTTACAGAGAGTGGTCAATTGCAGTTCCAATTTATGGAAACAGTTACGCATATTATTCCTTTGTACATCATTCGCGGTGTGGGCGGTTTGCTCTATTGGGTAGGTGCAATTATGGCGTGTTTCAATATTTATAAAACTATTAAACAGGGATCATTTATTAATGAAGAAGCAGCTGAAGCATTACCTCTTTCACAACAAGAAATGCCTCACTCTAAATTACATTGGCATACAATTATTGAGCGTAAGCCATTGCGATTCTTATTATTCGCTTTAATAGCAGTAGCAATAGGTGGAATATTTGAATTGGTACCCACATTTATGATTAAAGAAAATGTACCGACGATTGCTTCCGTAAAACCTTATACACCGCTCGAATTGCAAGGTCGTGACATTTATATTCGTGAAGGATGTTATAATTGTCACTCACAAATGATTCGCCCATTCAGAGATGAAGAAGCGCGATATGGTGAGTATTCAAAAGCAGGTGAGTTTGTTTATGATCATCCATTTCAATGGGGTAGTAAACGCAGTGGACCAGATTTACATCGCATTGGCGGGAAGTATCCAAATAGCTGGCATTACAATCATATGCGTTATCCAAAAGATATGACACCTGGTAGTTTGATGCCTGAATATCCTTGGTTACTCGAAGATGATTTAGATGAGAGCACAACAGAGTCGAAAATAAATGCTATGAGAACATTGGGTGTGCCTTATCCAGATGGGTATGAGAAAATAGCCTTGCAAGATTTAAGAAAACAAGCAGACGCAATTAGCGATAATTTGAAGTCTGAGAAGATTAAGGTAAATCGTGATAAAGAAGTCATAGCCTTGATTGCTTATTTACAAAGATTAGGTACAGATATAAAATCAAAATAACAACACGAAATTATGAAGTTTAAAAATTATTTAGAACAAATAAATGGAGTAGAGGTTTATCCTATGATATCCTTAATACTATTCACAGGTATTTTTATTGCTGTACTCTTTTACGTCTTTACTGCCGATAAAAAAAGCATGAATGATAAAGCAAGTATTCCATTAAATTAAAAAATACAAAGTATGAATAACAAATTGAAAGCTATAGCAAGCCGTATTATTGGAATGGTTTTTACATTAATTATACCAAGTTTATGTTTTGGACAAGGGAAAGCAGCACCAACTGAATCTACAGCATTTTCATCGAGTAACATGGCACTCTATGCATTGACTGGCGTAATTATCTTGTTTGTATTTATCATTTTCGTGCTTGCAAATGGAATAAAAATTGCGAATAAAACATATCTGGAGAAATTAAAAGCAGAGAAAAATAAAATTTTACCAATGATACTGGGGTTCGTTTTTTTATCATCGGTTTCTAGTGCACAAGATGCAAAGCCTGCAATGAGTGCTAATACATTTAATAATCTTGATATTTATTTACTCTGTTTCATCGTTTTTATTTTATTTGTTGTGATTTTAGTGCTTGTGCGAACAATGTTTTTATTAATGGGAATAAAAAATGAAGCAAAACTTTCGGTAAATACAAGCGCAGAAACATCAAAAGTTAGAACCTGGTTTCAAAAATTCAACGAGACAGTTCCTATTGAAGAAGAGGATAAACTTGATATGTCGCATGATTATGACGGCATTCGTGAATTAGATAATAAAATACCAGCTTGGTGGACTTGGGCTATGACAGCATTTGTACTTTTCTCAGTTGTTTATCTATATCGAATGTTCGTTTCAGAAACTTTGCCGAACCAATATACAGAACTAGCACTTGCTAATGAAATCGCGTTGGTTCAAAAAGAAGAATATCTTAAAAAAGGAGCCAACAATGTAGATGAGAATACAGTGAAAATGCTAGGTGATGCTGATATTATTGAAGGAGCAAATCTATACGCTAAAAACTGTTTGGCATGTCATGGCGATAAAGGTCAGGGTGGAGTAGGGCCTAATTTAGCCGACGATTATTGGATTCATAAAGGAAGTATTAAAGATATATTTTACTCGATTAAATATGGTTGGCAAGAAAAAGGAATGAAGAGTTGGAAGGATGATTTCTCTCCAATACAAATGGCACAAATTACCAGTTTCGTAAAAACCTTACGAGGCACTAATCCACCAGCACCAAAAGAAAAACAAGGCGAATTATATATTGAAGAAGCCGGAACAACAGCATCAAGTGACTCTAGTAAAGTTACCATTGCACCCAGCGATAGCTCGAAGAAATAAGAGTTCCATTTCGAAAAATTAAAGATAGATAAGAAGATGAACGATCAGTTTGAAACACAGTCGGAGGAGAATTTTAGAGATAAGATATCAACGGTTGATACAGCAGGTAAAAGAAAATGGATGTATGTTTTTCAACCTACTGGCAAATTATACAATCTCCGCACTTACTTTAGTATCGCTTATCTAATAATATTATTCGGATTGCCATTTATCAAATATAATGGCAATCCATTATTTTTATTTAATGTAACCCAATCCAAATTCATTTTCTTCGGTCAAGTTTTTTTACCCCAAGATTTTATTCTGTTTGGAATTGGTATGCTCGTTTTCATTTTATTTATAGTTGTCTTTACACTTATTTTTGGGCGTGTTTTTTGCGGATGGGCTTGTCCTCAAACCATCTTTCTCGAAATGGTTTTTCGAAAAATTGAATACTGGATTGAAGGTCCTGCGAACAAACAAATGATTGCAGATCACAAAACTTGGACCACTGAAATGTATCTTCGTAAATCAATCAAGCATATCATTTTCTTTACACTTTCGTTTATAATAGCCAATACTTTTTTAGCTTATATCATTGGTCTCGATGAATTAAAAACCATTATCACTGAACCTATTTCTAAGCATACATTAGGTTTTGCCATGATACTATTATTTACATTTGCCTTTTATGCTATTTATGCTTTTGTTCGTGAAATAAGTTGTATCGTTATTTGTCCTTATGGCAGATTGCAAGGTGTTTTGCTTGATCGAAATTCAATCGTCGTTATTTATGATTATTTACGCGGCGAGCCTCGAACTAAAAAGCGAAAATCTGAAGAGAAAAAAGGCGATTGTATAGATTGTGGAATGTGTGTGAATGTTTGTCCAACAGGAATTGACATTCGAAATGGAACGCAACTTGAATGTGTCAATTGTACTTCATGTATAGACGCTTGTAACGTAATGATGAAGAATGCTGGGCTCGAGCCTAACCTAATAAAGTATGGCAGTGAAAACAATGTTGCATCTGGTGTTAAACCTAAAATTACTTATCGTATCAAGGCGTACTCTGTAGTGCTAGTTCTTCTAATTGGTTTGCTGGTTGGATTATTAGTAACTCGCGATATGTTCGATGCAACAATATTACGAGTAGCTGGGCAAATTCTGCAAGAGAATAAAGACGGAACAATCAGTAATTTATATAAGGTAAAAGTGGTTAGTAAGAGTGGTTATACGGAACCTTATCATCTTGAATTAGATAAGGCAATTGCCAAGATTGAGTATGTAGGCAAACGAATAGACTCTTTAAAATCTGGCATTGAGTATGAGGAAACATTTTTTATTAAGGTCCCTAGAGAGCATATTACAAAAAGAAAAGAGGCTATGAAAATATTGATTAAGTCTGGTGACAAACTAATTCAAACCAAAAAGATTTCATTTATTGGTGAATATTAAAACAAACATTATGAAAATACATGCTGGAAATATTATACTTGTTGGGTTTGGATTTATGCTCGTTTTTATGACATGGCTAGTGTTTAAGTGTACTCAAAATCCGTCAATTATGGTTGCTACAAATTACTATGAGCAAGAAATGAAGTATCAAAACACCATCGATGCCAAAGAGAATACGAAATTGTATTATGATGGAATCACTATGCAAAAAGAAGCGAGTAGTATTAAATTTAAATTGCCAGAAGAATTAGGTAGCAATTTGCAAAGTATGTCTATGGTTGCTTATAATAAGTCAAACGATAAGCTAGATAGGAAGTATGATTTAGTAATGAATGAGCAAGGAGATTATGTAGTAAATACTTCAGATTGGGTCAGTTCGAGTTATAAACTTAAATTAAGTATCCAATCAGGTAATAAAGAATATTATAAAGAGTTTAATTACTAAGATATGTGGTTACTCATTTTTTCAGCTTTTACCTTAGGAATTTTAGGAAGTGTTCATTGTCTAGGAATGTGCGGCCCTTTAATTATGCAATTACCGGTAAACAGAAATAGTCCACTGCAAGCCTTTATTTCATCTCTTTTTTATCATGTTGGAAAAACTTTCACCTATGGCTTTTTTGGAATCGTGGCTGGAATAATAGGTAAAGGCTTTGCGTTTTTTCAATGGCAGCAAATGCTATCTGTCATTGCAGGCATATGCTTACTCTTGCTTACATTTTTTCCGCTATTAAAATCAAAAATAAATCTTGCCCCATTTTTGCAAAATGGTTTTCAATTGTTACAACATACGTCACAAAAATTACCAAAGAACGTATACTTATTTATGTATGGTATTCTAAATGGTTTTTTGCCATGTGGTTTGGTATATACCGCATTAGCTGCATCTATGGTTAGCGGAAAAGTTGGTAATGCCGTTTTGTTTATGATCGCATTTGGTATGGCAACCATTCCGTCACTTAGTATGGTTATTCTGTTGCATCAAAAAATAAGTCCTTCTATTCGTAAAAAATTTTCTAAAAGTGCATTTTATTTATCTGTTTTAATGGGTGTCATTTTATTGTTACGTGGTTTGAATTTAGGAATTCCAATGGTGAGTCCGCAAATGAATGTAGAGAAACAAGAAATAAGTTGTTGTCACCGACAAACAGAACCATAACTAAATACTTCATATACTTTTTTTTACTTGTAAATTGCTTTATATTTTAAACTTATGTTGCAAAAAATAGAAGGCCATTATAAAGGTGCGAACCATAAAGAAAGCACCTTCGACTTTACTTGGGATGATGATTTCGAAAATCTTCCGGTTATCATTTTTGCTCATGGATTTAAAGGATTTAAAGATTGGGGTGGTTTTAATTACGTATCCGAAGCATTTGTCAATAAAGGTTATGGCGTATTCAAATTAAATTTCTCACACAATGGTACAAGCACATCGGATAAAAATAATTTTATTGATTTGGAAAGTTTTTCAATCAACACCTTGAACTTTGAAATGGAAGATATTGGTGCTGCAGAAAATTATATTATAACCATCCTAAAAATGGAAATTAGCAAAATAGATATCAATCAATTGAGCATCATTGGCCATAGCAAAGGTGGTGTATCTGCACTTTTATATTGTGCGCATGCCAACACGCAAATTAAAAAATTAGTTACGTGGGCATCGCCATCTAACTTTTTTAGAATGTGGTCCGCTAAATTTATCAAGGAATGGCGCGCTGATGGTGTGCAATATATTTTAAATGCCAGAACCAAACAACGAATGCCCTTATCGTTATCCATACTCGAAGATTATGAAAAAAATCTAGACCGGTATGATGTGGCTAAGGTATTACCAAAAATGTCCTTACCCTATTTAATCGTGCATGGATCAAACGATGAATCCGTTCTTAAAGAAAGTGCTATAAAATTGCACCATTTCAGCAAATCATCGACATTGGAAATTATAGAAGGGGCTAATCATACATTTGGTATGACGCATCCTTTTGAGGCTAATAAGGTATCCGATTATACTAAAAAATTGCTAGCGATCACGTTGGGGTTTTTATCCTCAGCAGATTAATAATACCCTGTGCATTTTTAAATGAACCCAGTTGAAAATTATTTTTTATTTCATATAAAATAAACGACTTTTTAAATAATTGGTTCATAGCATAAATAATGAAAATTTGTCTAAATGTAATTAAAACAAAGTTTCGAAGGCATTGCATGCCAGAAGATAGGATGGTAAAACATTACGAGTTCAATGAAAGGAAATGCGAAGCAAAAAGTTAGACTATTAATACGATTTGTCGTGCAATTCTTGAATAGAATAAATTATAAGGCAGTCCTCAACCAACAGTCCACTAAATCTGTGTACTAGCCATTTTGCGTTTCATTAGCATCCACCGCACTCTATAATGTATTTTTGCTTTCTTCTAAATTATCATAACGATAATCAAAGCCATCTCTGTACCTACATTCATCTGCAATAACAATTACATCAAATCTCAGGTTTTGTTTTCTAAATGGAGGAGTATTACATTCAAACGTTATAATCAGAATACTTAAAAGTACACCGCAACGTAAAATCGAGAATCTATCGTAAGGTTAATACCTCAGGTATCTGTTCCGATTCTAATTTATTTCCAATGCTTGCTTTGGAGTTCATACCCTTGATTAATCGCAGTTCACTCCGTTTCAGCTGAAAATCTCGGTTTAAATACCAATCAACAGTTTCATAACAAATATATCTTCACTAATTGGCAAAGTACTATAATCAATATTGACTTGCAATTGAGTAGTCGTTGTCCCTCAAATATAATTGCTGACTATTATAGAACTTGTTGGCCCTGCGATGTGTTAGCAGAAAAAACGCATCGAGATACAATAAAATCGTGGTAATTCTTTTTCTTACTTGATTATTTTGATATTGAGCGTAATATGATAAATTTAAATAACTGGCACTCGTAATTAACTTTTAGAATGAACACTGATAAGCTAATTTCTCGAAATTAAAAATGGATTATTCATTCTTTCTAAACCTATGCTTGTATCTGGACCATGTCCGCTATGCACAATCACATCATTTGGCAAAACCATTAATTGCTTATGAATACTTTGCATCAAAATTTCATGATTACCCCCGGGTAAATCACTGCGCCCTATGCTCTGTTGGAAAAGCACATCACCACTTATAATAAAACCTTGCTTTTCGTGGTAAAAACATACACTTCCTGGTGAGTGCCCAGGCGTAAATAATATTTTTAAAGAGTCTTCACCTAAATTTATCATTTCGCCTTCTTCTAAAATAATATTTGGTTCAGGCGATTTTACGAAAGTCAGGCCATATCGTTCACCTGTTTCAGCCTGTGAATCGAAAACGGGTCTATCCAATTTATGAAAGCCTAATTTAATTTTATACTTCATCATTACAGCCGCATTGCCAAAAATATGGTCTAAATGAGTATGTGTATTAAGCAGTAATATAGGGGTTAATCCTTCATCACTGATATATTTGAAAAAGAAATCGAATTCCGTAATTTCATACATACCAGGATCAATAATAATTGCATGTTTATATTCGTTAAACAAGATATATGTATTTTCTTGAAATGGATTAAATGTAAACTTTTTGACTTGTAGCACTATTTTTTTGCCACAAATCTATCGAAAATTAATCTTTATCTATTCAAAAACATCCTATCCCACATTTGTATACAATATTTCGTAATTTAGCCATGATAAAATGAATAGAAAGAAAGATAACATACTGATCCATATTGCGCTAGTAAGTTTTATATTAATTGGATGCAATCAAAATGCATCAGCGCAGGCTTCATGGGAAAAGTTCGGGCAAAATCGAGTTCAATATCGCATTTTCGAGTGGAGCTATTACGATAGCATACATTTTCGAACATTCTTTTATAAAGATGGTAAAGCCAATGCATTATATGCTTTGAGTGTGGCCGAACAAGAACTATCCAACATTGTTTACCTAATGGGTGGAAGAATGGAAAAAAAAATAAATTTAGTTGTTTACAATTCTTTTACGGATTTTAGACAATCCAATATTGGTCGTAAAACTGATGAAACTAATTTAGCAAATGGTGGAAAAGTGGACTTGATTGGTGAAAACATTCCAATTTACTTCAACGGTGATCATGCGCATTTACGTAAACAAATTAGAAGGGGTATTGCAACTGTCATAAAAGAAAATATGTTGTTTGGCGAGAGTTTCAAAGACGCGCTAAAAAACTCTATTAAAATGAATTTGCCATCTTGGTACACCGAAGGTTATGTAAATTATATCACAGAAGATTGGACACCGGAAATGTCAAGCGAGGTCGCATCCCAAATTGACACACAGGCGAAACGACAATTCTCGAGCCTTGCAAATACTCAGGCTCGATTATATGGACATTCATTCTGGCATTTTTTAGCTAGTCAATATGGCGAAAACTATGTTTCCAATTTATTGTATCTCACAAGATATCGCATGAATGTATATCATGCCATTGAAGTAGTGAGTAAAATGGATGAAAAAGATTTCTTTAAAAAATGGCAACAATATTATTTGCCTCTTCCGACTAAACCATCATTTGGACAGGATAGTTTGGCGGGACGGAAGTTGATAACAAAAATAAAAACCAAACCCCATGCGACTTATTCGCAATTTTTGGTTTCACCCAACGGTCGCGATATAGCATTTGTAGAAAAAATGGACGGACAGTTCAAAGTGAAGATGACTGATTTGAGAACTGGGAAAACGGTTGATATGCTCTCAGGAGGTAAACGAGCGCTGCAAGATTTGTCAGATCCTAACTATCCTATCATGAGTTGGAGTCCGTCAGGAAATCGATTCGCTGTTTTATATCAACGCAACAATAGATTAAACTTACGTGTTTTTTCAGGAGATCATAATCGTATGGAGAACCGACTAATATCACCACGGAAAATGGATAGAATTACGGGTATGAGTTATATGCCCGACGATAATACACTTTGTGTAACAGCAGTTCGCAAGGGACAAAGCGATTTGTATAAACTTACGATTAGAAAAAGCAAGCTCGAAAATATCACCAACGATTTATTCGATGATAAAAATCCAGTATATCTTCAAAATGAAAATGCTTCCGGAATCTTGTTTTTATCAAACCGTGACAATCCTTATATCGGCGAAAATAGCAAAAGTGATGCTTTTAATCCTCAATTTAATTTGTATTTATATGATCCATCAAAAGGTACTAACTTAATACAATTAAGTGAAACAAAGGAAGCTATTCAATTTCCTATTCAATGGGGGAATGAAGAATATTCGTACCTCATGAATGAAAATGGGATATTAACACGTAAAATTGTTAGAATAGAAAAGCGAGGTCAATTAGGGGATACATTTTCAATTCGAAGTTTTCAACCAGCGCCTTTTACCGTCATACAACAACAATATGTTCAGAACGCACAATATGTGATAGAAGTCGCAAAAACAAAGAATACTTTTTCAGTATATAGTACGCCTTTCGATACGCTAAAGAAGTACGATAAGTTGTTTCAAGATTCACTTTTGAATACAATATTTAGTTCATCTGATATAAATCAGATTGCAGTGGAACAGCTCCCAAAATATGTAACACCTTTTGATAATGATACTTCAAAATCAGAATTGCTAGAAGATTTGTTTATGCAAAAAGCACAAAAAAAATCTCGTTATCAATTATTTGCCAGTGAGAAAGTGTTGCAAAAACCCAAAACCTATAAACCGACTTTTTATCCAGATTTTTTACAAACAAGTTTAGACAATACCTTATTATTTACCAGGTATCAAGCATTTGATTACAATGGAGGTCAATTCCAAAACCCACCGATAAGTGGTTTCGTAACTACTAATTTAACTGATGTAATGGAAGATTATCGATTAAGTGGAGGTATTCGCCTAG